>Ga0209959_100569_pt1 | contig 23349 bp, 17 predicted proteins | sample ThiBiot_300_biof_2_FD_183943 | JGI IMG/M metagenome (GOLD analysis project Ga0209959, IMG submission 183943) | Wastewater bioreactor microbial communities from Cape Town, South Africa - Thiocy_expt_300_biof (SPAdes) | ecosystem: Engineered > Bioremediation > Thiocyanate > Unclassified | place...
GAATTCATGGATATCCCCTACAAGGGAACACCACAGCTGTTTGCAGACGCCAAGGGCGGTCAATTCGATTTTCTCTGCAACAACATCGGCCCGTCTCTGCCGCTGATCCGCAATGGCGACCTGCGCCCGCTCGCAGTCACGGGCGCCAAGCGTTCTGCGCACCTGCCTGATGTTCCGGCGATCGCCGAAGTGTTTCCGGGCTTCGAGGTGCTCGGGTGGATGGGGGCCTACGCGCCAGCCGGTACGCCAGCAGACATCGTGAACAAGCTCGCGGCCACGCTGCACGCCGCGCTGGCCAAGGAGTCCGTGCGCAAGTCGCTCGACACCTTCGCAATCGACCCGATGCCCACGTCCCCCAAAGAAGCGCAGGAGTTCCTCGAACGGGAATATCGGCGCTGGGGAGAGGTTGTCCGGCAGGCGGGCATCCGCATCGAATAAGGAAAAACGAAAGGAAAGAAATGCCGGAATACACGATGGTCATTTTCACCAATCCGACGAAAGGCATGGAGGCGGAGTTCGACGAGTGGTACGTGAGCCAGCACCTCCCGGATGTACTGAAAGTCCCGGGATTCAAAGCGGGCCAGCGATTCGAACTGGTGAGTGAGCAGTTGAAGGATGGCCCCCATCCTTGGCGATTCATGACGGTTTTCGATATCGAAACCGATGATCTGAAGGCCACTTTCGACGCATTGAAGAGTCGCGTGAATACGCCGGAAATGCCCATGTCCCCATCGCTCTCGGAGCAGCTTCAGGGCCGTGACGCCGAAGTTGAAGGCGGAGCAGTCATGAGCAGACCTGCATTGGCATATGTGGCTGGCGCCTGGGAGCATCCTTTGCGGTACGCACCGGACAAGTCCGTGGCGCAGTTGCATGCGGAATGTGCCCGCGGCGCCCTGGCGGACGCGGGTCTGAGCATCTCCGATGTGGACGGCTATTTCTGCGCTGGCGACGCAGGCCTCGGCCCCGCCTACATGGTGGACTACCTCAATCTAAAGCTGCGCCATGTGGACGGCACCGAAATCGGTGGCGGCTCCTACCTCGCGCAGATCGGCCATGCGGCGAATGCCATCGCCGCACGCAAGTGCTCGGTGGCGCTCATCACGCTGGCGGGCCGCCCTCGAAGCAATCGGCAGGCCACGGGCACGGAGCCGCGTGTCCCCGGCCCGGACCGGCCTTCCGCCCCCTGGGACGCTGACTATCGCTGGACCATTGGCACCATGTACGGCAACTTCGCACGCCGCCACATGTACGAATACGGCACGACGAGCGAGCAGCTCGCCTGGGTGAAGGTCGCGGCCTCGCACCACGCACAGCACAACCCTCATGCCTTGCTGCGCAAGGTATTCACGGTGGAGGACGTGCTCGGTTCGCCCATGGTGGCCGACCCGCTGCATCGTTTGGACTGCTGCGTGATCACCGACGGCGGCGGTGCGCTGGTGGTGGTGGCGCCCGAGGTGGCGCGCAGCTTGAACCGTCCCCGCATCAAGGTGATCGGCCACGGTGAAACCATCCGCACCAATAACGGCGGCCATCACCAGGACATGCTGGCGACCGGTGCGGCGCGCTCTGCCCCCATGGCGTTCGCGCAGGCGGGCGTGACGCCGGCCGACATCAAGTACGCCTCCATCTACGACAACTTCACCATCATGGTCATCATGCAGCTGGAGGACCTGGGTTTTTGCCCCAAGGGTGAGGGAGGGCGCTTTGTGGCGGACGGCAACCTGATCTCGGGGGTCGGGAAACTTCCCTTCAACACCGATGGCGGCGGCCTCTGCAACAACCATCCGGCCAACCGCGGAGGCATGACCAAGGCCATCGAAGCCGTGCGCCAGCTGCGTGGCGAGGCCCATCCCGCGGTGCAGGTGAAGAACTGCGATCTGGCCCTGGCCGCCGGCCCTGGCGGTGTCTACGGCGTGGGCCATTCGCACACCACCGTGATCTTCGAGCGGGAGCACTGAAGCCATGCAAGCCACAGAACCGTCACGCGACTGGCACGCCGACCCCTATGCCATCGAGTACCCCGAATCCGCGCCCTTCTGGGAGGCTGCCGAGGCCGGTACCCTGCTGCTGCCGCAATGCACGCAGTGCGGCCGCTGTCACTGGCATCCACGCGCCTTCTGCCCTCTGTGCGGCGCCGCGGACCCGCAGTGGCGCAGCGCCAGCGGACAGGGCGAGGTCTTCAGCTACAGCATCGCACGCACCGAAGAGCCCTACGTGGTGGCCTACGTCAAGCTGAACGAAGGCCCGCTCATGCTCACCAACATCGTCGACTGCGACCCCGGGGCGGTGCGCATCGGCCAGAGCGTCACGGCGCGCTTTCGCCGCACGCCGCAAGGCCGGTTGCTGCCCGTATTCGTTCCTGCACCTTGCGTCAAGGCATAGCGCCATGCATTCCTCCAACCCACTCAACCGCCGCGCCTTCGCCCTGGCTGCCGGCGCTTTCGGCATGGGCCTGGCCGGCGTCGGCCGCGCGGCTGCATTCCCTCAACAGCGCGTAGCGATGATCGTGCCCTTTTCTGCCGGCACGGCCGTAGACGTCGTCGCGCGCTTCCTGGCGGCGAAACTGGCCCAGCAATGGAACCAGCCCGTGTTCGTGGAGAACCGCGTAGGCGGCGATGGAGTGATCGGCACCAAGGCCGTCAAGGCTGCGCCCGAAGATGGCCACGCCATCCTGTACACCGGCCCGCCCTTCCTGTTTGCACCGGACATCAATACCGCTGCCGGCTACGACCCATTGAAGGATTTCAAGCCCGTCGCGCGGGTCACCGCACCGGTCTACATGCTGGCGGCCACCATGAATGCGCCATACAACACCTTCCAGGAGTTCGTGGCGGCGGCCCGGCGCAGCGGCGCCAGGCTGGATGTGGGAACGGTAGGCATGCACAGCACCGCGACTGTCTCCGGCATGGCCAAGGCGGCAGGCGCTGAAATCAACATCGTCAACTACAAGACCACGGCACAGCTGATCAGCGACGGCATCGCGGGCCACGTGCCCCTCGTGCTGTCCGCCCTGGGCTCCCTGGCGCAGCTCACGCGCGATGGAAAACTCAAGGCGCTTGCGACCAGCGGCCCCAAGCGGTCCGTCGTCACTCCGGAAGTGCCGACTGCCATGGAGGGCGGCGCCACGGGATTTTCGGTAGTGTCCTGGAATGGGGCCTTCGTACGCACGGGCACGCCGGACGCAACGGTTGCCGCCATCGCCGGCGCCATCCGCAAAGCCACGTCAGAGCCGGATTTCCTGGCGTTTTGCAAAGTGCAAGGCCTCGAGCCTGCCTTTGAGGACGGCAAGATCTGGGCGCAGGAGCTGCTCTCCGAAAAAACCAGCCTGAGCGAGCTGCTGCGCCAAAGCGGTGCCTGGGGAAACAAATGACCATGAACACTGCAACCTGGCCCGCCATCGACGTCGAGGCCGAACTCGGCGATATCCGTCACTGGACCACGGGAGAAATCCTTGCGCGGCGCGCGGCGTTGAACCCCGACCGGGTTTTCCTGCGATTCGCGCCGGACGGCCGCCATTTCACCTATGCGGACCTGCACCGCCGCACCAATGGAATCGCACTCGCCCTGAGACATATCGGCATCGCACGCGGCCAGCATGTCGCGATGCTCTCGCCCAACAACCCGGAATGCCTGCTTGGAAATCTGGCGCTCGGCAAGCTGGGCGCAGTGTCGGTACCCATCAACACATCCGCCAAGGCGAGCCTGCTGGAGTACTACCTTTCGCACGCGGATTGCATGGCAGCCATCGTTGCCGATGCCTGCATCGAGGAGTTCGCATCCGTGGCGCAGCGCCTGGACAAGCTGCGCCATGTCATCGTGATCGGCGACGCGGACCGCGCGCGCGAACTGCTTCGCGGCCTTCCGGTTTCGGTCGATGCATTCCCAGCGGAAGCCGCCAGCGACGAAGTGGTGGACGCCGGCGTGCGCTTCACCGACCTCGCCTGCCTGCTGTACACATCCGGCACGACAGGCCCCTCCAAGGCGATCATGATTGGGCACGGGGCAGCATGGCATTGGGGCAAGCACAGCGTCCACTACCGCTACGTCTTGCCCGGCGACGTGGACTACGTCTGCATGCCGCTGTTCCACGCCAATGCGCTTCTCCTGAGTTGCGCCACGGCCATCATGGCGGGAACCTCGGTGGTGCTGGACGAGAAGTTCTCCACCTCGCGGTTCTGGGAACGCGTGAGGGCCTTCGGCGTCACGCGCTTCAACGCCATTGGCGCCATCGCCAACTTCCTGTGGTCTCAGCCACCATCGCCCGCCGACCGCGACCACCGCGTGCGCCTGTGCTCACTGGCGCCGCCTCCGCCATTCGTTCACGAATTCGCGGACCGCTTCGGCGTGCAAGTGATTGGAGGCTTCGCCCTGAGCGACTATGGCCTCGGCTGCGCCCGCCCGCCAGACACGCCTCCCGACAAAATCTTCAGCCTGGGCCGCGTATGCGACGGCGTGGCGGTTCGAGTGGTGGACGATGATGACCTTGAACTGGCCGCCGGCGAGCTAGGCGAGATCGTCATGCGCATCGAGCAGGCCGGCGCGACACCGCTCGGGTACTACAAGATGCCCGAGGCAACGCTCGCAGCCTGGCGGAACCTGTGGTTTCACACCGGCGATCGCGGCTACTTCGATGCCGACGGCTACCTGTATCTGACCGATCGAAAGAAAGATGCGATCCGCCGCCGGGGCGAGAACATTTCCGCCTACGAGGTGGAGTCGGTCATAGCGCTACACCCCTCGGTCCTCCAGGTAGCGGTGTATCCCTTGCAGTCCGAGCACAGCGAGGAGGAAGTCGCCGCGACGGTCATGCTGAAGGAGGAGCAGTCACTGGACGCAGCCAGCCTGGCGGAATTCTGCAAAGACCAGATGGCCCCGCACATGGTTCCACGCTTCATCGAGTTCATTGCGGAGATGCCCCTAACGCCCACAAGCAAGATAGAAAAGTACAAGTTGCGGGAACGCGCGCAGGCGAACCGGGCGCAGCTGTGGGATCGGGAGCGTATGCAAACCGACTGAAACTATTAAAAAGTAAGCTGCTAGCGCTTTCCAGACAAGCGCTAGAGGTCATTTTCATTTGCATTGCCTGCGGCGATGCGCTCGCGCGGATCCAGCAACTCGCACAGCAGTTCCACATGGCTGCTGCGCAGGCACTCCAGCCCCACGGCGGTCTCATCGCCCAGGATCATCCGTATCAGCAGCGCATGCGTCACGGGGGCTATCACCAACCGGGGCTCGCGCACGATGACGCTCTGCGGCAGGCCGAGCCGCGCGGCATGGGTACGCAGCATGTCGGCGAGCAAGGCCATGTTGGGCCGCACCACGTTGTGCTCCCACAGTTCCACCAGGTCCTTCACGCGGCCCCGCTCCGCCGCCAGCAGGCGCAGCGTGACCACCGCGGCGGGCCGCTCCAGCAGCCCCGCGTACAGCCTGTCCACCAGCCATTGCGCAAAGGCCCGCGTGCCGGCCTCGACGGGCGGCACGGGCGGCTCCTGCCACTCGGGGGGCGCCAGGGAACGGTGGAGCAGGGCCTCGAAGATCACGTCCTTGCTGGCGAAATGCGCATACAGCCCCCCCTTCGACAGGCCGCAGCGGCGGCCGATGTCGTCCATCGTGGTGGCGGCGAAGCCGCGTTCGGAAAACTCCACCAGGGCCGCATCCAGGATCTGCGCAACGCGCACCTGTGGCGCCAGGCGCCGCCGCGCCGGTGGGGCTGAGGCAGCGCAGGAAGGCTGGATAGGTTGCTGCATGGTGTCTCTCATCGTGGTCTGGCCGGTATTTTGACCGTCTTGACTACCGACCAGTCGGTATTTAAAAGGCGCTAATTTGACGACCGTCAAATCAAACACGCGCAACGCGCCTAAAGTCGCCAGGGCGCTCCCCGAACACCCGCCGAAGGACCCGTTTCATGCCCGACACCTTTTCCGCAGCGGCGCTGGCCGACCAACTGGATACGCAGTTCCATGCCGCGCTGGCGCGCCGGTTCTTCTCGCTCTCCCCGGCGGCGGGCATGCTGGCCGCCAGCGACTGGGCGCTGCATCTGGCCGTGTCGCCCGGCAAATGCATGGCCCTGGCCCGCCTGGCCCTGCGCCAGAGCGAGGAGCTGGCCGGCTACGCCCGCGAACGCATGACCGCCGGCGCCGACCCGCAGCTGCGCCATGGCGTGCAGCCCCCGGCCCAGGACAGGCGCTTCGCGGCGCCCGAATGGCAGCAGTGGCCGTTCAACTACATGCACCAGTCGTTCCTGCTCACCCAGCAGTGGTGGGCCGCCGCCACGCACGGCGTGAAGGGCGTGGAGAAGCACCACGAGAACGTGGTGGCGTTCGCCGCCCGCCAGCTGCTGGACGTCTTCTCGCCCGGCAACCAGCTGGCCACCAACCCGGTGGTGCTGCAGCGCACGCTGCAGCAGGGCGGCGCCAACCTGCTGCGCGGCGCGCTCAATGCGGCCGACGACCTGCAGCGCCTGGCCGCGGGCAAGCCCCCCGCGGGCACGGAGGACTTCGTGGTCGGCCGCGACGTGGCCGTCACGCCGGGCAAGGTGGTGCTGCGAAACCGCCTGGTGGAGCTGATCCAGTACACGCCCACGACCGAGGCCGTGCACCCCGAGCCGATCCTGATCGTGCCGGCCTGGATCATGAAGTACTACATCCTGGACCTGTCGCCGCACAACTCGCTCATCCGCTACCTGGTGGACCAGGGCCATACGGTGTTCTGCCTGTCCTGGAAGAACCCCGGCTACGAGGACCGCGACCTGGGCATGGACGACTACCTCAAGCTGGGCTTTCACGCCGCGCTCGACGCCGTCAACGCCATCGTCCCCAAGCGCAAGGTGCACGCCACGGGCTACTGCCTGGGCGGCACCCTGCTGGCCATCGCCGCCGCCGCGATGGCGCGCGACGGCGACGCGCGCCTAGCCTCGCTGTCGCTGTTCGCTGCGCAGACCGATTTTTCCGAGCCGGGCGAGCTGGGCCTGTTCATCGACGAGAGCCAGGTCAACCTGCTGGAGGCGCAGATGACCCAGACCGGCTACCTCAAGGCCAGCCAGATGGCGGGCGCGTTCCAGATGCTGCGCTCCTACGACCTGCTGTGGTCGCGCCTGGTCAACGAATACCTGCTGGGCGAGCGCACCCCGATGAACGACCTGATGGCCTGGAACGCCGACGCCACGCGCATGCCGGCCAGGATGCACGCGCAGTACCTGCGCCGGCTGTTCCTCGACGACGACCTGAGCCGGGGCCGCTACCCCGCGGGCGGCAAGCCGGTGGCGCTCAGCGACCTCACGCTGCCCACCTTCATGGTCGGCACGCTCACCGACCACGTGGCGCCCTGGCGCTCGGTGCACAAGCTGCACTACCTGACGACGGCAGAGATCACCTTCGCCCTCACCAGCGGCGGGCACAACGCCGGCATCGTCAATCCGCCCGGCCACCCGCGGCGCCACCACCAGATACTCACCCGGCCCGCGGGCGGCAGCTACATGGCGCCCGACGACTGGCTGGCCGCCGCGCCCGACGTGCCGGGCTCTTGGTGGCCCGCATGGGTGCAGTGGCTGCAGGCGCGCTCCGGCGCCCCCGTGGCGCCGCCGCACGTCGGCGCGCGGGGCTACAAGGCCATCGCGGACGCGCCGGGCAGCTACGTGCTGGAGAAGTGAGCATGGGCCAGCCGTGAACATGACCGCATCCACCGCCCTTCCCCGCCCGCGCCCCGCGCGGCTGGCATGCGCAGCCGCCGCGGCCGCGCTGCTGCTGGCGGGCTGCACCACGCTGGCGCCGCCCTACGAAGCCCCCGCCATGCCCGTGCCGCAGCGCTACGCAGGCGCCGCGGAGCCGGGCGGCGCGGTGGCCGCCGCCACCGCGTGGCGCGACTACTTCACCGACCCCCAGCTGCAGGCGCTGATCGTCCAGGCGCTGGAGCACAACCGCGACCTGCGCACCGCGGCGCTGCGCGTGCAGGAGGCCCGCGCGGCCTACGGCATCCAGAGCGCCGAGCTGTCCCCTTCCGTGGGCGCGCAGGCCAACATGGACCGCGCGCGCACGCCCGCCGACCTGAGCCTGACGGGCCGGCCCATGGTGGCCTCGCAGTACCAGGTGGGCCTGGGCATGGCCAGCTGGGAGATCGACTTCTGGGGCCGGGTGCAGAGCCTGCGCGACGCGGCGCTGGAGAACTACCTGGCCAGCGACGCGGCGCGCCACGCCGTCACCGTGAGCCTGATCGCCCAGGTGGCGGGCGGCTACCTGGCGCTGCGCGAGCTCGACGAACGCCTGGCGCTGGCCGAGCAGAGCAGCGCCAGCCGCGAGGAGAGCCTGCGCATCTCGCGCCGCCGCGTGGAGGTGGGCTCCGACTCGCGCCTGCACCTGACGCAGATGCAGACGCTGCTGACGCAAGCCCAGGCCCTGGTGGCGCAGCTCTCGCTCGAACGCGCCCGGCAGGCCCACGCGCTCGGCCAGCTGGTGGGCACGGGCGTGGCGCTGGCACCGGCTGCCGGGCGCCTGGCCGAGCAGCAGATGCCACGCCTGGCCGCGGGCCTGCCGTCGGACCTGCTGGCGCAGCGGCCCGACATCGTGGCCGCAGAGCACCAGCTGCGCGCGGCGCACGCGCAGATCGGCGCGGCGCGCGCGGCCTTCTTCCCGAGCATCTCGCTGACGGGCGCGTTCGGCACGGCCAGCGCCGAGCTGGGCGGCCTGTTCGAGGGCGGCAGCCGGGCCTGGACGTTCTCGCCCAGCATCACGCTGCCGATCTTCAGCGGCGGGCGCCTGAAGGGCAACCTGGCGCTGGCCGAGGTGCGCCGCGACCTGGCCGTGGCGAACTACGAAAGAGCCGTGCAGCAGGCCTTCCGCGACGTATCGGACGCGCTGGCCGGGCGGCAGTGGCTGGAGCGCCAGAGCCGCATCGCCCAGGAGGCGCTGGCCGTGCAGACCGAGCGCGCGCGCCTGTCCCAGCTGCGCTACGACCACGGCGCCGCCGCCTTCCTGGACGTGCTGGACGCGCAGCGCGACCTGCTCGTAGCCCAGCAGCAGACGGTGCAGGCGCAACGCCTGCTGCTGTCGAGCCAGGTCAGCCTGTACGCCGCGCTGGGCGGCGGCACCCTCACGCAAACCAACACGCCCATCGGGCCCCGCGGGCCCGGCACACCATGAAACCCCAACTCAAGAACCGCCTGACCCTCCTTGCCATCGTGGCCGCGGCACTGGCGGCCGGCGCCTATGCCTGGACGCAGCTGCGCGCCACCGGCCCCGGCGAGAACTTTGCCAGCGGCAACGGCCGTATCGAAGCCACAGAGGTGGACGTGGCCACCAAGCTCGGCGGGCGCGTGCAGGACATCCTGGCGCAGGAAGGCGACTTCGTGGACGCCGGCCAACTCCTGGCCCGCATGCAGATCGACACGCTCGAAGCCGTGCACGCCGAGGCCAAGGCGCGCCTGCAGCAGTCCGTGGCCGCCCTGGCCAGCGCCCAGGCGCAGGTGGCCGTGCGCGAGAGCGACAAGCAGGCCGCCCAGGCCGTTCTGGCGCAGCGCCAGAGCGAGCTGGAGGCCGCGCAGCGGCGCCTGGCGCGCTCGCAGACGCTGGTGCGCGAGGGCGCCGCGTCCGACCAGGAGGTCGACGACGACCGCGCCCGCGAACGCAGCACCCAGGCCGCCGTGGTGGCCGCCAGGGCGCAGGTGAACGCCGCGCAGGCGGCCATAGACGCCGCCCGCACCCAGGCCACGGGCGCACGCGCCACCGTGGCCGCGGCCGAGGCCACCGTGGCACGCGCCAAGGCCGACATAGACGACAGCGCCCTCACCGCGCCGCGCAGCGGCCGTGTGCAATTCCGCCTGGCCCAGCCCGGCGAGGTGCTGGGCGGGGGCGGCAAGGTGCTGAACCTGGTGGACCTGTCCGACGTCTACATGACCTTCTTCCTGCCCGAGACCGTGGCCGGGCGCGTGGCGCTGGGAAGCGACGTGCGCATCGTGCTCGACGCGGCGCCGCAGTACACGATACCGGCCAAGGTGAGCTTCGTGGCCAGCACCGCGCAGTTCACGCCCAAGACGGTGGAGACGGCCAGCGAGCGCCAGAAGCTGATGTTCCGCATCAAGGCGCAGATCGACCCGCAGCTGCTGCAAAAGCACCTGCGGCAGGTCAAGACGGGGCTGCCCGGCGTGGCCTGGGTCAAGCTCGACGCCGAGACTCCGTGGCCCGCGAACCTGCAGACGCGCCTGCCGGAGTGACGCGTGGCCGCTGAAACCCCGCAACCCGTCGCCCGGCTGCAGGCCGTGCGGCTGCGCTACGGCCGGGCGCTGGCGATCGGCGGCGTGGACCTCGACATCCCGGCCGGCCGCATGGTGGGCCTGATCGGCCCGGACGGCGTGGGCAAGTCGAGCCTGCTGTCGCTCGTGGCCGGCGCGCGCGCCGTGCAGGAAGGCAGCGTGCACGCCCTGGGCGGCGACATGGCCGGCAAGCGCCACCGCGACACGGTCTGCCCGCGCATCGCCTACATGCCGCAGGGCCTGGGCAAGAACCTGTACCCGACGCTGTCGGTCGAGGAGAACCTGCAGTTCTTCGCGCGCCTGTTCGGCCACGACGCCGCCGAGCGGCGCCGGCGCATCGACGACCTCACGCGCAGCACCGGCCTGGCGCCCTTCCTGGCGCGGCCGGCGGGCAAGCTCTCGGGCGGCATGAAGCAGAAGCTGGGGCTGTGCTGCGCGCTCATCCACGACCCGGACCTGCTGATCCTCGACGAGCCCACCACCGGCGTCGATCCGCTGGCGCGCGCACAGTTCTGGGAGCTGATCGCGCGCATCCGCCAGCAGCGCCCGCAGATGAGCGTGATCGTCGCCACGGCCTACATGGACGAGGCGCAGGGCTTCGACTGGCTGGTGGTGATGGACGAAGGCCGGGTGCTCGCCACCGGCACGCCGGCCGAGCTGCTGGCGCGCACCGGCAGCGAGTCGCTGGAGGGCGCCTTCATCGCGCTGCTGCCCGAGGAGAAGAAGCGCGGCTACGCGCCGGTCGAGATCCCGCCCCTGCCGGGCGACGGCGGCGACGACATCGCCATCGAGGCCCGGGGGCTGACCATGCGCTTCGGCGACTTCACCGCCGTGGACGACGTGAGCCTGCGCATCCGGCGCGGCGAGATCTTCGGCTTCCTCGGCTCCAACGGCTGCGGCAAGTCCACCACCATGAAGATGCTGACCGGCCTGCTGGAGGCCAGCGCGGGCCAGGCCTGGCTGTTCGGCCAGCCGGTGGACCCCAGGAACATCGCCACGCGCCGGCGCGTGGGCTACATGTCGCAGGCGTTCTCGCTGTACGGCGAGCTCACGGTGCAGCAGAACCTGGTGCTGCACGCGCACCTGTTCCACGTGCCCGAGGCCGAGGTGCAGGAACGCGTGGACGACATGGTCCGGCGCTTCGGCCTGGCCGACGTGCGCGCCAGCCTGCCCGAGAGCCTGCCGCTGGGCATGCGCCAGCGGCTGTCGCTGGCGGTGGCCATGGTCCACCGGCCCGAGCTGCTGATCCTCGACGAGCCCACCTCGGGCGTGGACCCGGTGGCGCGCGACCATTTCTGGCGGCTGCTGATCGAGCTGTCGCGGCGCGACAAGGTCACGATCTTCATCTCGACCCACTTCATGAACGAGGCCGAGCGCTGCGACCGCATGTCGATGATGCACGCGGGCAAGGTGCTCGACAGCGACGCGCCCGCGCGCCTCGTGGCCAAGCGCGGCGCGCGCAACCTGGAAGAGGCCTTCATCGGCTACCTGGTCGAGGCCGCGGGCGGCGCCGGCCAGGCGGCGGCCGGGCCGGCCCCGGCCGCCGCGCCGGCGGGTGCGCCGGCAAGCACCGCGCCCGCCCGGCCGTCCGGCTTCTCGCTGCAGCGCCTGCTGAGCTACATGTGGCGCGAGGCGCTGGAGCTGCAGCGCGACCCGGTGCGCGCCACGCTGGCGCTCGCCGGCTCGCTGATCCTGATGTTCATCATGGGCTTCGGCATCAGCCTGGACGTGGAGAACCTGCGCTACGCGGTGCTCGACCGCGACCAGAGCACGCTGAGCCAGAACTACACCCTGAACCTGGCGGGCTCGCGCTACTTCATCGAACAACCGCCCATCGTCGACGACGCCGACATGGAGCACCGCCTGCGCAGCGGCGAACTGGCGCTGGCCATCGAGATCCCGCCCGGCTTCGGGCGCAGCGCGATGCGCGGCAGCCCCGTCGCCGTGGGCGCCTGGATCGACGGCGCCATGCCCACGCGCGCCGAGACCGTGCGCGGCTACGTGCAGGGCATACACCAGCAGTGGCTGGGCGAGCAGGCGCGCGCGCGCGGCATGGCCACCCCCGCCGCGGTGTCCATAGAGACGCGCTTTCGCTACAACCCCGACGTCAGGAGCATGCCGGCGATGATGCCGGCCGTGATACCGCTGCTGCTGATGATGCTGCCGGCCATGCTCACGGCGCTGGCGGTGGTGCGCGAGAAGGAGATGGGCTCCATCATCAACCTGTACGTCACGCCGGTGACGCGCACCGAGTTCCTGCTCGGCAAGCAGCTGCCCTACGTGGCGCTGGCCATGCTCAACTTCCTGCTGATGGTGCTGCTGGCGGTCACCGCCTTCGGCGTGCCCATGACCGGCAGCTTCTTCGCGCTGGCGCTGGCGGCGTTCATCTTCAGCCTCGCCTCCACGGGCATGGGCCTGCTGGCATCGGCCGTCACGCGCAGCCAGATCGCCGCGATGTTCTTCGCGATGATCGGCACGCTCATCCCGGCCACGCAGTTCGCCGGCCTGACCGACCCCGTGTCCTCGCTGCAGGGCGTGGGCCGCCTCATCGGCGACATCTACCCCGCGACCTACATGTTCACCATCAGCCGGGGCGTGTTCAACAAGGCGCTCTACATGGCCGACCTGCACGCGCAGCTCTGGCCGCTGCTGCTGTCGGTGCCGGTGATCCTCGGCGTCGCCATCGCGCTCCTGAAGAAGCAGGACACATGATGCCGATGCCGCGCCACCTCGCCAACATCTACCGCCTCGGCGTCAAGGAGCTGTGGAGCCTGCTGCGCGACCCGGTCATGCTGGTGCTGATCGTCTACACCTTCACCGTATCGGTCTACACCGCCGCCACGGCCATGCCCGAGACGCTGAACAAGGCGGCCATCGCGGTGGTGGACGAGGACGGCTCGGCCCTGTCGGCGCGCATCGTCTCGGCCTTCTACCCGCCGCAGTTCAACACCCCGGTGCTGATCACGCCGCAGGAGATGGACGCCGGCATGGACGCCGGCCGCTACACCTTCGTGCTGCACATACCGAGCGGCCTGCAGCGCGACGTGCTGCGCGGGCGCGCGGCCGCGCTGCAGCTCAACGTGGACGCCACGCGCATGAGCCAGGCCTTCTCCGGCAGCGGCTACGTGCAGCAGATCGTGCAGGGCGAGATCAGCGAGTTCACGCAGCGCCACCGCGCCAGCGCCGCCCTGCCGGTGGACATGGCCCTGCGCGCGCGCTTCAACCCGGCGCTGGAAAAATCCTGGTTCGGCTCGCTGATGCAGATCATCAACAACGTGACCATGCTCTCGATCATCCTGACCGGCGCGGCGCTCATCCGCGAGCGCGAGCACGGCACCATAGAGCACCTGCTGGTCATGCCGGTGACGCCCGCCGAGATCATGCTGGCCAAGGTCTGGTCCATGGGCGTGGTGGTGCTGCTGGCCGCCGCGGTGGCGCTGCAGCTCGTGGTGCGCGGCCTGCTGCACGTGCCCATCGAGGGCTCGGTGCCGCTGTTCCTGGCGGGCTCGGCGCTGTGCCTGTTCGCCACCACGTCCATGGGCATCTACCTGGCCACGCTGGCGCGCAGCATGCCGCAGTTCGGCCTGCTCATGGTCCTCACGCTGCTGCCGCTGCAGATGCTCTCGGGCGGCATGACGCCGCGCGAGAGCATGCCGCAGATCGTGCAGACGCTGATGCTCTTCGCGCCCACCACGCATTTCGTCGAACTGGCCCAGGCCATCCTGTACCGCGGCGCGGGGCTGGACGTGGTGTGGCCGCAGTTCCTGGCGCTGCTGGCCATAGGCGCCGTGCTGTTCGGCCTGTCGCTGGCGCGCTTTCGCAAGACCATCAGCCAGATGGCCTGATCCACCCAAAGGAGTCCCATGCCAGACACTGCAACCACCACCGCAGCCATGCCGGGCGACGAGCTCGCGATCGTGCGCAACCGCACCTTCGACGAGATCGCCATCGGCGACAGCGCCACCATAGAGCGCACGCTCGGCAAGCAGGACATCCAGCTCTTCGCCCTGCTCTCGGGCGACGTGAACCCGCAGCACCTGGACGAGGACTTCGCCGCCGCCACGCGCTTCCAGGGCGTCATCGCCCACGGCATGCTGGGCGGCGCGCTGATCTCGGCCGTGCTGGGCACGCGCCTGCCCGGCCCGGGCACCATCTACCTGGGGCAGACGCTCAGATTCCTGGCGCCGGTGCGCGTGGGCGACCGGCTGCGCATCAGCGTGACCGTGACCGCGCGCGACGAGACCCGCAAGCGCCTCACGCTGGCCTGCGCCTGCGCCAACCAGGACGGCACCACCGTCATCAGCGGCGAGGCCGAGGTGCAGGCCCCCACCGAGCGCGTGGAGCGCGCGCGCACCACGCTGCCCGAGGTGCGCATGCGCGTGGGCCAGGACGGCATGCAGCGCCTGCTCTCGCACGTGCGCCCGCTGGGCACGCTGCGCATGGCCGTGGTGCACCCGTGCGACGCGCTGAGCCTGTCCGGCGCGCTGGACGCGCGCGAGGCCGGGCTCATCGACCCCGTGCTGGTGGCCCCGCGCGCGCGCCTGCTGGCCGTGGCGCAGCAGGCCGGGCTGGACCTGGCCGGCATCGCCATCGAGGACGTGCCCCACAGCCACGCGGCCGCCGCCCGCGCCGTGGCGCTGGTGCAGGAGGGCCGCGTGCAGGCGCTCATGAAGGGCAGCCTGCACACCGACGAGCTGATGGCCTGCGTGGTGGCATCGCAGGGCGGGCTGCGCACCAAGCGGCGCGTGAGCCACTGCTTCGTGATGCAGACGCCGGCCTACCCGCGCCCCTTCATCATCACCGACGCAGCCATCAACATCGCGCCCACGCTGGAGCACAAGGCCGACATCGTGCGCAACGCCATCGACCTGGCGCACGCCATCGGCGTGGCCGAGCCGCGCGTGGCCATCCTGGCGGCGGTGGAGACCGTGACCGCGAGCATGCCCGCCACGCTGGACGCAGCCGCGCTGTGCAAGATGGCCGACCGCGGGCAGATCACGGGCGGCCTGCTGGACGGGCCGCTGGCGTTCGACAACGCCGTCTCGATCGCCGCCGCGCGCACCAAGGGCATCGTCTCCGAGGTGGCGGGCCGGGCCGACATCCTCGTGGTGCCGGACCTGGAGAGCGGCAACATGCTGGCCAAGCAGCTCGAATACCTGGGCGACGCGGCCAGCGCCGGCATCGTGCTCGGCGCGCGCGTGCCCATCGTGCTCACGAGCCGCGCCGACTCGCGCGAGACGCGCCTGGCCTCGTGCGCCGTGGCGGTGCTGCTGGCGCACCACTACCAGGGAGCGCCGCTATGACCGACCTCGTCCTCGTCCTGAACTGCGGCTCGTCGAGCATCAAGTTCGCGCTGTTCGACGCCGGCGCGCGGCCGCTGCCGCGCCAGCCCCTGTGGAACGGCAAGGTGGACGGCATCACTGGCCCCGCGCCCACGTTCGGCGAGACCGGCGTGGCCCCCGGCCCGGTGGCGCTGGACGCGGCCCACCCCTACAGCGCCGCGCTGGAGCACATCCGCGCGCGCGTGCGCGAGCGCATGGCCCGGGGCGGCCACCGCATCGCCGCCGTGGCGCACCGCGTGGTGCACGGCGGCGCCAAGTACCAGGACCCGGTACGCGTGGACGCCGGGGTGCTGGGCGACCTGCGCGGCTACATACCGCTCGCGCCGCTGCACCAGCCGTTCGCGCTCGAAGCCATCGCCGCGCTGCTGCAGGGCATGCCCGAGCTGCCGCAGGTGGCGTGCTTCGACACCGCCTTCCACCACACGCTGCCCGAGGTCGAGAAGATGCTGCCGCTGTCCTGGGACGCCTGGGAACGCGGCCTGCGCCGCTACGGCTTCCACGGCCTGTCGTACGAATACATGTCGCTCGCGCTGGCCGAGCGCTACGGCGACGCCGCGCGCGGGCGCACCATCGTCGCCCACCTGGGCAGCGGCGCCAGCCTGTGCGCCATGCAGGGCCTGCAAAGCGTCGCCACCACCATGGGCTTCTCGGCGCTCGACGGCCTGATGATGGGCACGCGCTGCGGCGCGCTGGACCCCGGCGCGGTGCTGTACCTGATGGAGATCGAACAGCTGTCGCTACAGGACGTGGGCCGGCTGCTCTACCACGGCTCGGGCCTGCTGGGCATCTCGGGCGTGTCGTCCGATCCGCGCGTGCTGCTCGCGCAGGAGGCCGGCGACGCGCGCGTGCAGGCCGCGCTGGCGCTGTACGTGCGCCGCATCGTGCGCGAGATCGGCGCGCTGGTGGCGGTGCTCGGCGGCCTGGACATGCTGGTGTTCACCGCCGGCATCGGCGAGCACAACGCCGCCGTGCGCGAGCGCGTCTGCGCGGGCCTGGCCTACCTGGGCGTGGCGCTGGACGCGCAGGCCAACGGCCGGGACGCCGACCTCATCTCCAGCCTCGACAGCCGCATCCCCGTGGCCGTGGAGCGCACCAACGAGGAATGGGTGGCCGCCTGGCACGCCACCCGCCTGCTGGGCGCTCCATAGAATCCGACCATGCCCAGCCTCTCAGACATACCGCCGCCCCGCCGCCCCAGCGTACCTTTCCTGCTGGCGCACCCGGCCCATTTCCTCGCGCTGGGCTTCGGCAGCGGGCTGTCGCCCGTGGCGCCCGGCACGGTGGGCACGCTGTGGGGCTGGCTCGCCTTCCTGGCGCTGCAGCCGTGGCTCACGCCGCTGGGGATGGGCCTGTCGATCGCGCTGGCGCTGGCGCTGGGCTGGTGGGCCTGCGCCGTCACGGCGCGCCACATGGGCGTGGCCGACCCGGGCTCCATCGTGTGGGACGAGGTCGTCGCCATCTGGATCGTGCTGTGGCTGGCCATGCCCATGGGCTTCTGGGGCCAGCTCGCCGCGTTCGCGCTGTTCCGCTATTTCGACGCCGCCAAGCCCGGCCCCGTGGCCTGGGCCGACCGGCTGTTCAAGGGCTTCGGCTGGCGCGGCGGCCTGGGCATCCTGCTCGACGACCTGGTGGCCGCCTTCTGCACGCTGCTGGCCATCGCGCTGTGGCGCCACTTCATCGGGTAGCAAACCATGGCACTATCGAAAGATGAGCTGCCGGCGCTTGATGGGCGGGCGCTGGAGGCCGATTTGGCATATATCTCCGGCACCCTGCTCGCGCGCGGCTGGATGCTGGCCACGGCCGAGAGCTGCACCGGCGGCATGATCGCCGCCGCCTGCACCGACCTCGCGGGGTCGAGCCAGTGGTTCGAGCGCGGCTTCGTCACCTACTCCAACGCTGCCAAGGTGCAATGCCTGGGCGTGCCCGCCGCGCTGATCGACCGGGACGGCGCGGTGAGCGAGAGCGTGGCGCGCGCCATGGCCCAGGGCGCCGTGCGGCACAGCGCGGCGCAGGTGGCCGTGGCGGTCACCGGCATCGCCGGGCCCACGGGCGGCACGCCCGGCAAGCCCGTGGGCACGGTGTGGTTCGGGTGGCACGTCGATGGCGCCACGCATGGCGAGATGCGGCGCTTCGACGGCGACCGCGCCGCCGTGCGCCGCGCCACGGTGCGCCACGCGCTGGGGCGGCTGCGGGCGCTGCTGGGCGCGTAGCCGCCAGGCCCTTCACCGCGCCTGCAGGGCGGGCATGGCCGGCGCCGGCTCCCATGCGGGCCGGGCGAGCTCCAGGGCGTGGGGCGCCTCCTCCTCCAGCCGGAACACCGAGATGGCCTGCACCTGCTCCTGGGCCTGGGTGCGCAGGCCTTCGGCCGCGGCCGACATCTCCTCCACGAGGGCGGCGTTGCGCTGGGTGCTCTCGTCCATGTGCTGCACGGCCATGCCGATCTGCGCCATGCCGACGCTTTGCTCCGCGCTGGAGTTGCTGATCTCCAGCATCAGCGGCGCGGCGCGGCTTATGGCGTCCACCGCCTCCTGGATCGTGGCGCCCGCACGGTTGACCACGGCCGCGCCGTCGGCGGCGCGGCCCACGCTCTCGTCGATGAGCTGCTTGATCTCGCGCGCGGCCTCGGCCGAGCGCCCGGCCAGCGCGCGCACCTCGCTGGCCACCACGGCGAAGCCGCGCCCCTGGGAGCCCGCGCGCGCGGCCTCGACGGCGGCGTTCAGGGCGAGGATGTTGGTCTGGAACGCGATGCCGTCGATCAGCCCGATGATGTCGGCCATCTTGCCCGCCGAGCTGTGGATGTCGTCCATGGTGCGCACCACCTGCGACATCAGCTCGCCGCCCTGCGTGGCGGTGTCGCTGGCGCGCGCGACGATCTTCTGCGCCTCGCTCGCATTGGCGGCGCTGTGCTCCACCGAGGCCGTGAGCTGCTCCATGGCGGAGGCCTGCTCCTCCAGCGCGCCGGCCTGCGCGGTGGTGCGCTCCGCCAGGTCCTGGTTGCCCGCGGCGATCTGGACCGCCGCATTGGCCACGCTCTCGCTGCCGCTGCGGATGCCGCGCACCACCTGCGCCAGCTGCGCGCGCATCGCCGCCAGCGCCTGCAGCACCTGGGCCGTCTCGTCGCGCCCCCGCACCTCGATGGGGCGGCCCAGGTCCCCGCGCGCCACGCACTGCGCGGCCTCGACCGCGCGTGCCAGCGAGCCGGTGATGCCACGCACCAGGGTCGCGCCGAACAGCAGCGCGAACAGCAGCCCCCCGCCTATGGCCCCCAGCGACAGCGCGCGGATGGCGGCGTAGCGGGCGTCGGCGGCCTCGTAGGCCATGCGGGCCTGATCGCGCTGAAAGCGCACCAGGGCGTCGATGCCGGCGCCCACGGGCTCGTAGAGCGGGCGCACGGCCTCCAGCACCACTTCCTGCGCCCGCTGCGGCTGCTGCGCGCGCAGGGCCTCGACCGCTGGCCTCAGGCCCTGCTGCACGAAGCGCTGGCGGTGCTGCGCGAAGTCCTGGGCCAGGCGCTTCTCATCGCCGGCCAGCCCTTCGCGGTGGTCGGCCAGGTATTCGTCCCAGACGCGGGTGATGGCGACGATGTTGGCGTCCACCTCGTCGGCGCTGGCGCGCATCTGCCCGGGCACGGGGGTCACCAGGGCGGCGGCGAGCGCCAGGCGGTTGCGCAGCAGCAGGGACTGGATCTGCCCCATCCGCGCCGTGGCGGCAAGGCGTTCTTCGTACAGGACCCGCATGTCCGCATTGGCCTGGGCGACACCCCATTGCCCCAGCAGGCCTATGCCCAGGATCAGCAGCGACAGCGCGCCGGCCAGCAGGGATACACGGGTGGAAATCTTGAATCGATTCATGTTTACCTCTGAAAAATCGGGGAAGCGGCCGGCGCGGGAGAGCCCCCGTGCTGGCCGAGCAGCCATGCCTCCAGCGCCGCCGCGGGCTGCGGCACGCCGAACAGATAGCCCTGGAATGCCGGGCACTGCAGCTGCGCGAGCACCGTGCGCTGCGCCTCGGTCTCCACGCCCTCGGCCACGACGTGAAGGCCCAGGGTGCGGGCCATGCCCACGATGGTCTGCACGATGACCGCGTCGCTCGCGCGCGCGCCCATGTCCTGGATGAAGCTGCGGTCGATCTTGAGCTGGTGCAGCGGCAGGCGCTGCAGCTGCGACAGGCAGGAGTAGCCCGTGCCGAAGTCGTCGAGCGCGAAGCGCACGCCCAGGCAGCGCAGCGCCTGCATCTTGCGCACCGTGTCGGCGATGTCGTGCAGCATCGCGCTCTCGGTCAGCTCCAGCACCAGCAGGTCGGCCCTGGCGCCGGTGCGCGCGAGCGCCGCATGCACCTGCTCCACGAAGCCCGGCTGCGCGAACTGGCGCGCGCTCACGTTGACGGACACCGTCAGGGCGCGCGTATGGGGCTGGCCGGCCCAGGCCCGCAGTTGCGCGCAGGCCGTCTGCAGCACCCATTCGCCCAGCGTCAGGATCAGGTCCGAGGCCTCCGCGATGGGGATGAACTGCGCCGGCGATACCTGGCCGTGCAGCGGATGCCGCCAGCGCAGCAGCGCCTCCACGCCCACGGGCTGGCGCAGCGCATCCACCTGCACCTGGTAGTGCAGCGCAAGCTGCCCGGCCCCGATGGCGCCGTGCAGGGCCGTCTCCAGCGCCGCGCGGGCCTCCAGCTGCGACTGCAGCACCGGGTCGAAGAAGCGATAGCCGTTGCGGCCCACGCTCTTGGCCTGGTACATGGCCGTGTCGGCGCGCTTGAGCAGTTCCCTGGTGGAGCTCGCGCCCGGGCGGAACATGCAGACGCCCAGGCTGGCGCTGGTGTGCATGGGGCGCCCCGCCAGGTGGATGGGCGAGGTGATGGCGGCCAGCACCTGCTCGGCCAGCTCCCGCGCCTGGGCCTGGGCCCGCGCCTCGCCGGCATGCAGGTGCTGCGCGAGGACGACGAACTCGTCCCCGCCCAGGCGCGCCACCAGCCCCCGCCCCGCCACGGCGTCCGTCAGGCGCCGCGCGATCTGGCGCAGGTGCTTGTCGCCCTCCTCGTGGCCCAGCGTGTCGTTGATGACCTTGAAATGGTCCAGGTCCACCAGCAGCAGCGCGCCGTGGCCCGCCGAGGCGTCGCCATCCAGGGCCTGCTGCATGCGCTCGCGCAGCAGCACGCGGTTGGGCAGCTCGGTCAGCGCGTCGTAGTAGGCCAGCTTGTGGATGGCCTGCTCGCTCCGGCGCAGCCGGGCCTGCATGGAGCGCAGCGCCCGGAACACGTTGCTGATCTCGTCGCTCCCCTGCACGGCGATGGCCGTGTCGAGCTGCCCGCCGGCGATGCGGTCGCAGACCGCGATGACCTCCCGCAGCGGCCCGGCGATGGAGCGGATCAGCAGCAGGCCCAGCCAGCTCAGCACCGCCATGGAGGCCAGCAAGGCCCCCAGGGCCAGCCAGCGCGTGTACTCGTAGCGGCGCACGCCCTCGCGGTAGGCCGCCTCGGCAAAGTCGAACTGCAGGCGGACCAGCCCCTCGATCTCCGGGTAGGCCTGCTCGTACAGCACCCGGGCGCTCTCGGCCAGCCGGCGCGTGTCCCGGTAGTCCAGCGCGCGCAGCGCCGCCGCCGCCGGCATCAGGGCCTCGTCGAGGTAGCGCGCGCGGTGCCGGCCGAACCGCTGCGCCAGCGCCATCTCGTCGCCGTCGCGCGGCACCGACAGGTACTTCGCCCACAGCCGGTCTATGGTCCGCGCGTTGCGCTCGACCTGCAGCGCCGCCTGCCGCGCCGAGACCGGGTCCAGCGCTGCCGCGGCGGACGCCGCCGCCGGGGCCAGGGCCAGCTGCAGGTACAGCTGGTTGGCCAGCATGAGCTGCGCGATCTGCGACAGCGTGCGTACCGGGGCCATGCGGTCCTCGTACACCACCCTCAGGCTTTCCTTGGACGCGGCCAGGCCCCGGATGCCGGCCGCCGCCAGCAGCCCGGCCACCATGACCGCCAGGACCATCATGACCGCAAGCCGCGTGCCGATGCGCAGGCGCGAGAGCAGGCCCTGGAGCCCCGCAGCGCGGCACAGGCGCCGGATGGCCCTCGGTCCCCGGCGCCAGCCGGCGGCTGCCATCATGCGGCGGCCCCCGCGCTTCGCACGGGCAGGCACGCACGCCGCCGTGCGCGGGCGCGCACAGCCATCCATTTGCAGAACCGGGAAAAACCCAACATGAAACACACACCTTGCTGGCAGCAGGCCCGTCCGCAGTACAGACGGGCGCCGGAGAAGGTGTGTTCAGGGCCTGGGCGAAAGTACGGCGCGGCGGGGCAGGGCCGCGCATGGAAAAGGTATTCTTCGTTCAGCGCCCCTCGCGCCACATCCGTGTAAACCCCAATTCCCGTTCGCTCTGGCTTGCGTCAACGGTGCAGCAGCTCGCAGGCCCGGACGATCTCCTGCGCCACCGCGCTCAGCTTGCGCCGCTGGGCGCGCGCGGCATTGCGCAGCAGCTCGAAGGCCGGCCGGCGCGCCATGCGGTACTGCACCATGGTGATGCCGGTGGCCACGTTGATCTCGCGGTCGGCGTCGAGCGCGGCCTGCAGCTGGGCGCTCATGCGGCGCAGGCCCTCCAGCTCCCCGGCGCGCTGCAGCGCGGTTTCGATCGCCGGCTGGATCTGGTTCAGGGCCAGCGGCTTGACCAGATAGCCCAGGGCACCGCTGTGTGTGGCACGCTCTACGATGCCGGAGTCGCTGTAGGCGCTGAGCATCAGGAACGGCACGTGGTCGACCTCGGCCAGCCGCTGCGCCAGCGACAGGCCGTCGCGCCCCGGCAGGCGCACGTCCACGATCGCGAGATCGGGGTGCAGGCCGCCGCCGAGCAGCGCCTCCGCCTGCTCCACGCTGTCGGCGACCGCCACCCGGTAGCCCATGTGGCGCAGGCCCGCGGCCAGCGTGCCCAGTATCAGCCGGTCGTCGTCCACCAGCAGCAGGCTGGCTGAACCATGCGCGTCGCCGGAGCCCGTCATGCCGCGGCCCCCTCGTGCGCAAGGCGGCCGCTCTCTGGCGCCGCGTCCGCCCAGCCCGGCAAGAGCACGGGCGCCTGCAGGCACAGGCGCGCCACGGCGCGCTCGCCGGCCTGTTCCAGCGCCAGGGAGGCGCCCAGGCGCGGCATCAGGGTGGCCACCAGCTCCAGGCCCACCTGCGCGTCGGAGGAGCTTTCGGGCCACTGCCCGGGATTGGAGATGACGAGGCAGGACGTCACCTGTACATCCTGGTACTGCCGCCCGCCATGCTTGACGGCATTGAGGAGCAGTTCGTGCACGATCAGCGCCAGCGGCACGGCATCCGCGGGTTGGATGCGACAGGACAGCCCGCCCGTGCCGGCATCCTCCGGCAACTGCACGGCGATGGCTACGCCCCACAGGGCGCCCACGCCGGCGGCCACCTCCTGCACCAGCTCGCACAGGCGCACCTGGTCCGTACGGCTGCGCCCCTGCAGGCCGTGCAGCACGGCGATGCTCTGCACCTGCCCCGTGACCTCGGTGATCGGATCGCGCAGGACGGGGTGGCGCTGCCCCAGCGTCTGCAGCAGGCCCGTCACGCCCTGCAGGTTGTTCTTGATGCGGTGGTGCACCTCGCGCACCAGCGCGGCGCGGTGGGCCTGCTCGCGCTGGCGCCGCTGCGCTTTCTGCCGCCGCCAGTCGCTGATGTCGGTCAGGGTCAGCACGTGGTGCGTCACCACGCCCCGGGAATCCATGGCCGGCGTGCACGTGAACCATACGGGATAGCGTTCGCCCGACTTGCGCCGG
>Ga0209959_100571_pt1 | contig 23233 bp, 10 predicted proteins | sample ThiBiot_300_biof_2_FD_183943 | JGI IMG/M metagenome (GOLD analysis project Ga0209959, IMG submission 183943) | Wastewater bioreactor microbial communities from Cape Town, South Africa - Thiocy_expt_300_biof (SPAdes) | ecosystem: Engineered > Bioremediation > Thiocyanate > Unclassified | place...
AGATCGTACGTCATGGGGCCGGTCGCATCAGTCTGTGACGAAAGGATGGTTCTGGACGACCCTTTCATATCCACGGCGTCGATACTGACAGGCGCCGGGTGGTCCAGCATCAGACGAAGAACACGGCCATCGAGCTGTGCCCACGGCGCTTCCGCCCGCATGGGTTCGTGGACATCCGTCCGCGTATAGTCGAAGTCGAAGACCGTGACCCTGCCCGGATCCAATTGTCCCGACGTTACGAGAAGATCGCGCCGTCCGTCGCCGGTCTGGTCATCGATGAAGAGCTTGGGGCCAATACCCAACTCGGCGACAATACTGGCGAATGGCCGGAACAGGTCGGTGATACGGGCGAAGTAGTGCTTTCCCTTGGCGAAGTAGGCGACGACGGCGGGACCATCGTCGAACGTATTGTCGAACGATTGCGGACCAACTTGCATTACGGAGTCGGTATTGTACTGCTGCTCAGTGAGTACTCCCGCAGAAATGTCGTAGACAGCAGCTGCTTTCACAGCCTTGAAATATCCTGCCTCCCAATAGAAGGCGGCATACTGTTTGCCGGCACGTTGGTCGTCGACGGCGACAAGCGGGATTGCCACCCACGCCTGATCCGACGGGAAGTTGTGGGCCGTCAACGAATCGGCGACGGAATAGGAGATGTCATACGTCTCTCCGCTGCGTACGACGCCAACATCCAGGAGGTATACGCCAGTGTAATTCCCGCTCTTTCCCGTACCAACGATACGAAGCTTGCCGTCGGCACACCGCAGCATCCGAAGGGGCGAGTTCATGTATGGTCCGGCAGGGAATGAAATGGTACGAGCGCAGCCCTTGCCACGGTCAGGGCCCGAGAGAACCACCGTATACCAGGTTGTGGCGCTCACGGTCTTCGTCACCACGTCCAGCCGTCCATCTCCGTCGACGTCCACCAATGTCCGCTCACTACCGACACAGCCGATGGTATCAATAGGTCTGAACTGCTTTTCCGCATCGGTCGATGGCACGACCGACAGAACAGCTCCCCGCCCTGTGATGTACTCGCTAGGTGGAACACCATCGTAGTCCAGAGGAACGATGGAAAAGTGCCCAGTTGTTCCGATCCATCCGGACAATGAATGGGTGTCAAGCTGCGGAAGAGTTCTCCATGTCAGCGCCCTACGCGGACTACCGGTAGCGAAGGTGACGACATTGAGGCCGGGCTCACCGCACCAGTCTGTAAGGTAGGAAGGGCTCGATACCGTTGTTCCCATCTCATACCGGAAGGCTTCCTTGAGCTCGACGGTTCTGGATGTGTCGAAGGGCACGGCCTGGGCCAGTCCAGTTTGTGGAACAGCCATGGAACAAAGCGCTGTGCCAATGGCCAGCATGGTTTGGGCAAACGAATGCATGATGTACCTCCTGTGCAAATGTACGGTGGTGTATTGTTGTATCGCCACCAATCGAATGACTCAAGCCTGGGCAGATCCCGTGTGTGGAATTGCCATTGAACCTAATGCTGTGCCAATGGCCAACATAGTTCCGACGAATGGGCGCATAATGTGCCTTCTCTTCAAACGTAAGACTTTGTCTTGTCCTTCTTTACAGCAGATATTGATCTGACGAAGTTCGGACACCCACAGGGACTGTCCGTGTGGATGTCCGAACTGATACAACCTGCAACTCCTATCTGGCGACGACAAACCGCGTCATCATATGATGAGTGCTGTTCTTCACATGTAACTGGTAAGCACCGTTCAGAAGACCACTGATGTCGAGATGCCATACGCCCGGCGAGTCTACCGTACCGGAGAGGACACTCCGTCCCGTGAGATCGGTTACGGAGTACGACACCGCGCCGCTCATGTCCATCTTCCCGGTCATGACGACCGTCACATGATCTGACGCCGGAGTCGGATAGACGTCGAGGCGTGCTTCGTCCGAAGCCGCGATCTTCATGGCCCGGAGGTCGATGAGTCCCTGCGACGCACGGCGCTGGAGCACCGGCTGCGTGGTCAGGATGCCGATGTCGGACACAGGCGTCAGTTCCTGCGCCGCGTTCTGGTCCGTTTCCAGCGAGAACGTATACCGTTCGGTGGCATCGCTGACAAGGGACCATTGGTGCTCCTGGGTCAACCCTTCGCCTTCGGCCACACCCAACGGTACGTTCAGGACGGCACCGTCGGAAGCGCGACGGATCGTGAGACGAGCACCCTCCGTGCCCGGTTCGATACGACTGTTTACGAACAGGTTGCTGACGGCAGGTACGGCAACTTCCCCGCTCATGAATCGGTTGTCACCACTCACATTGTACATGGACAAGGCCGTATCACCTTCGGCGAACCTGATTCCGCCGACTGACCACGTACGGCCATACCCATCACGGTAGCCCGTGAATTCGACGATACGTTCTTCATCGCCGGACCCTTCCTTGTAGAACTGCTCGTGATTCACCTTGATGACAGGCGACGCAAGGTAGTTCGGGAAGCCATTGCGAACACCTGGCCAGGATTCATAGATACGGCGGTTACGATGCCAACCGGGGTGCTCTGCCGACGAAAACCGTGCCGCGAGCTGCGGATAGTATCCCTGGGCCGTCAGTTTCTTGATGTCGGAATAGCCTGCCAGTGTGTGGTTCACGTTCGCGCCGTAGTACGAAAACCCATACGTCAGGTGGTAGATGTCACGTCCACCACCCGCATTACTGCCCGTGAAGTTGACGGTATTGACCGAATCCTGATACCACGGGCCGGTCGGGTTGGGAACACCGGCATTCTCCGTCAGTTGCTCGCCCTGAGCGACGTTCGGAGAGTTGAGGTGCCTGGTATCGCTCCAGATCAGATACGGCCCCTTACCCCACAGCATCGGATACTGTGTCGAGTCATGGGAACCGTAGTCGTTGATGTCGATGGCACGGCGGGCTATCTCCCATGTGCTGGCCACAGGTACGTAGGTCGTACCGTTGAACGTACGGTAATCGGCGAGCGTCTCCCAGAAGATCCGTTCGGCTTTCTGCGATACGAGACCTTCGGTATACCGCATGTTCGCATTCGTGATGTCATAGTCCGACAGATTCCGGAAGATCATCGGATAGCGCATGTTACGACTGAACTCATTCGTACCCACAGGCAACGGAGGTTGCTGGCCATTGCCACCGATTTCCAGAATCTGGCGGTTGGCACCGACCCATCCTCCCCATTGTTCAAGCCACGACATCCACGGGATGTTCGTTGCGATATGGTGTGTGGTATTGCCATTGGCGTCGGCAAAGAGACGGGTATAGGCGATGGATCTGCCATACTCCGTCGACGGCCCTTCCTGCCATACGAGCCCGGCGTCTATCTCGCCAAGGTTCAGCCGTGAATACGTGTTCAGGCTTGGGTGGGCGGCCGTTTCGTATCCGGCGGTAGTACGAAGCCTGATGTTATCGATGGCACGAGCGGGCATGGGTGCAACCGGAAGTGCGTCTTCATACGGATACAGGAACGCGGCACGAATGCCAAGGAACGGGTGTGACCATGCGATGAAGTTACCCCTCGTTGAAGCGTTGATGGTCGGCGTACCCCATTTGTACATGATCGAATCCAGATGGGGCGGCGCGGTTGCTGTCGTCGGGAACATGTCGAGACGAAAAGCCCCGGGACTCGTGACGGCAAGAGCTTGCTGTGCAGCTGGAATATCAGCCGGGAATTTGATGTGGTTGACACTCACGTTCCAGACACCGCTTGGACATTCCTTACAGGTGAATACCACATAGACCATATTCATCCTGCGAAGAGGCGACGTGGCATTCGGCCACGTTACACCAGTCGATCCATCAACATCTGGCCGTACGACGATGGACGGGAAACCGCAATCACCGGCGGAAGCGATCGAATCGCCGAACTCATTCCGGATGGAGATCTGCTGAGTAAGATCGATAGGAGCTTCCCACGTAATATGGGGGTAGGTCAATAGCGACGACGGGAAGCTGTCCGAGCGGTCATAGAGCATGGGGTCACTGCGGCGGTAGTAGACACGCATGACATTGTCCTGATCGCGGCGATGATACACAACGTGATAGCGCATGGAATCCCCGGCGACATATCGTGTCCACGAGGCGAGTCTTCCTCCGTCGGCGGGACCGTGTGGCGTCACATTGGCGGTACGCGTCGTAGCGCTGTGCATGACAGGAAATGCCACCAGTTTCCGTTGATTGGAATGATCAAGGTACCCGGTACCCGAAGTCGACATGCTATTCTCGGAACTCAGCACCTGGACATGGAACATCTTTCCTTCGCCTGGCAGAAACATGACGGAAAGCGATTTATCCTGCCCAATGATTGTATCGATCTTCGTCCGGGCCACGGCCGGATCAGCGGTAGCCCCGTACTCGACGACACGCAGCAGCCGATACTTCCCGTCGCTGTGCTTGAAGTTGAAGGGCAGGACGACTTCACGAGCGCCGCGCTGGCGGTATCGAGCGGTGGGACGAGAGCCAGAAGAGACTGCCCGTAGCGCTGTTTCCCATTCCGCATAGGACTGATAGTTTGCGCTTGATGCATCAGTATAGTCAAACGGATCACAGCGCCGGTTGAGGATGCCGACAACGAAACGGCTTTGCATGGACGAAGTTCCATACTGAAGAACCGTCGCCTCAACAAAAGAACTGTCGAATGCCTCGTAGGTCTTCGGCGTCGTGGCCAGGTTCGTGCCGTCACGGTAGAGATGCCGCGTTTTGAGAAGCGGCTTATTGGTTCCGAAGGCGGTTGCGTACTTGGCCGAATCACCAACGAACCATTCGCGGAATCCCTTTGAGTACCATCCGCGCAGGCGCAAATTCTGTAGCGTGTCTTGCCCTCTCCACAGTACGTCCGTGATTTCTTTCGTCACCATTCGGATACTCCGCGTGCCGACATAGACACCATCATTCGATGCAAGGCCAAGCCTTGTGCTGACGGTAGCAAGACGATTCGCCGGTGTGGGTGGAGTCGTCGGTAGCCATCCGTCGATCGCTTCTCTTAATCCGAATCTGTAGCCATAGGCGAGATTAGTAGTACCCGGTTGAAAACGCTGAATGAGATAGTCTCCGCCTGCCTCCTCAGAGTTGAATGATAAATTGTGCATATACGTACTCATTGCGCTGGCCGTCGACGTATCACGGAAACCCACAATGAACCAATTGGGCTGGATGATGTTCGCACATATTCCGATGTCCTTTGCAAGGCCATTGTCTCTGTTGTACTGCGATGGTGTCGTGATGCTATCCATCGAGGCACCCCAGTAGAGGAAGATCCCTTTCGATCCAAGAATAATTTGGCTATTGACGAGCAGCCGAGCTTCTTCTCCTGAAAGCACGCGCCACTCGTTGAAGTGTTGCGCGGGAATAGCGTTGTCATCACCTGCCGACCAATCGGAATGCAGCCAAGCATTACCAACCCATGGGCGTAGGTCATCGAAGAGAAAATCTGATTTCTCCTTCATTTGATAGCGGTCGGTTTCGTACTTCTGCTGGAGCCCGCCAGATGAAAATTGTGCTCCCTTCACGAAATCAATTTTGGGATACAGTACGTTCATACCGCTAATGGTATCGGCGGGAAGTATCGAGGACGTCGACGATGGATGTAAACCCCATCGGAGATCGTAGTTGATAGGCGTAACTCCTTCCGGTGATTGCATGCCCCATTCATTCATGAGGTACTCAGATCGCCTTGTGTTAAGCGCGGGCATATTCCCGGTATTGTTCGCGACTGCATCATTCATGAAACCGTTGCGATAGTACGGCACGATTGTTCTGGTGTTGAATACCGGGGTATACCCCTGCCAAGTGAGGTCTGCACCGACGTGATAGTTATAGCGTGTGAACTCTCGTCCCATGTTCCGTTCCGTCACAGTCTTCTGCCAGAAGAGTTGATGGAAATAGCGCATCCCTTCCCAGTATGCTTCTTTTCCCTCGTCACGGTTGAACCAGCGGTAGATACGCAAAGATTTCTGAGCCGAGTCATTGTATTCGCGGAAATCTTGGAGGATATCGGCGCACGCTTGTCGCGCTACTATGTCATAATATCCTTGCAGTAGTCGAGTACCGTTATCCGACGCCAACTGTACCCAGTCGATGGCGACGTCCGAGTTGCCCGCGTAGATAACTTCGACGTTCAGCTCTCGGATGAGGCCTGCATTATCGGCATTACAATCAGCGTCGAGATAGGTATTTGTCAGCAACCGTAGGCTGTTGAAGTTTTCAGCCGGCAAAGAGCCAGGCGTATCTCCATTCTCATATGGATCATTGTCCAGGATGAAGTGAGCCATTAACGTAATATCTCTCGTGGCGTCGCTTCCACGGGGGATCATACGGCGTGTAATGACCATTTGTGTCGATGGTACACCTGAGATATTGTTAACCAGTGTCGATGCTTGACCACGCCCTGAGCCATCAAGACGCAGGGGGAGAGCAATACGCCCACCGGTAGCTCCATTGGGATTCGGTAGTGAATCGAATCGGATGAACCCTGTCGTACCATCGCAAAGTGTATACCGGACCTGTAGGCGCAGCACCACATCGTCATTGTCCGTAACATCAGCGACATCAGTACGGCGAATATTGATAGCCGCGTACATCCGTCGCCCATTGAACGGTGCTGTCTGTCGAGTATTCCCAAGTTCATTCCACTCGGCGATACGTGTATTGGGCCAACAACCGCTTAGCACTACCGGAGTACCGACTAACCCTGTTTGTTGCAGAGCAAATCGTTGGCTCGACACTGTACCATGCGTCTTGTTCCTGAAACCGAAGACGGACCCTTGCAGGTCACCCCCCAATGGGGTAAATGTTACTGTATCGACCGTATACTCCGGCTGATACCGGATTCCCAAACACTCGGTAAGAGCGAGCGGATCGTTCCCGCTCATATCCATGTTTAACCTACCACGATTCGCTTCGTTAAGCTGTCCAGCGCGTACCCATAGAGGAATGTACCATGGGATGATATTGGCCATGGCCGCTGAGTCGTATATCCTGCTTGGTGCAACTATAAGACGCATGCTGGAGCTGGTTTTGAATAACTCGTTGTACGGCTTTCGGTAGTATGGGTCACCACCACGACTTGTGGCACTGAACGGGCTTCGCATGTGCCAAACGTTACTGTTCAGATCGACATTTGTTTGACGAAGTGCTGCGCCCCAATTCCACCCGATAATGACCTTGGGCCTCACAGTATCCATTACTGCGTCTAGGAGTGGCTGAGTCACAGGAGAACCGACTCCAACAACAATAGGTGTTGGGGGAACGTCTTGGGCATACAGCCCCCCACTCATGCTCAAGAGAAAGAGCATGAAAAGAGTATATACTCTCATGGTCTTAGATTGTTTGGTGTTCAAAGAAGAAAGAATGGGTAGAGACCATCTGCCCGAGGGCATACATGCACTGGATTGTCAGATGCAGTTCATTGCTGAGATCCTAACGCACAACGGTGAATTTCCCGGAAAGCTTTGAGGTGCCGGATTCGAGGCTACACAGATAGTTGCCTGCGGGGAGATCCGCAATGGCGATTTCAATCGGACGTTCGTCTAGATGCACTGCTGCATGCTTCAGAAGCCGTCCACTGACATCCATAATACTGATGGCAGCGCTGCCTGCTATGTTTGAAGGCGTGTTCATGCGTAGTATGCTGCCATCTACCGTTATCGAAAGCTGCCCCGATCCATCTGTGCTGGCGACACCAAGTGTCGGTCCGATGGCTCGACAAATGAAGCCATCCCTTAGTCCATTGGGTAGATAGTAGTAGTTCTCGTTCACATCATCTACAAACTCTGGTACACGTGGCAACGGCTCGCCAAACAGTAGAATGTTATCGTTAACGAAACATTCCGAATTGCTGGATTGTCGGCTAAAACGTCTTGCTAGAATCGATCTGGTATTCAAGCTACGTGCCTTGTAGAGCATCGCCTGGCTACCATCTGCATTCAACGCCCACCTATGCGATACACTTTGCGAAATGCAACTGCAAGCGTCTGAGACATCGGACGGACATACAACCACGGGTACATTTGATCCATTCGTAGTATTGAGTGCAACCACGGATGCGAGTTGGGGGCGCTCGGGATGTTGTCCAATGATGAGCAGTGTGTCAGAGTCTCTGAGCCTGCACATCGGGCCGAAAAGACCAATGCGCCATTTGTTCAGCACCTCTCCTGTTATTGCATCAATCTCCACAGTCCAGTTTCCAACTTCTCCACCCCATCTCCCTGTCCCAACGTATAGCTTGTTATGCCATTCGTCAAACCAGAGATTCTCCCAACCATCGAGCCAGACAAGAGTTTCACCGGTTGTAAGATTCCGTAGTGCACAACCATCAACGTTCCCGTTTTTTGCCAGAATACAGGCACGTTGAAGTTTCGCCGAAAGTGCTGGTACAAGAACGTCTTCATTCCACGTTTGAATGAGATGCCCATCAACAGCATCGTACAGCAATGTCATCTTACTATCATCGACACTTATCCCAGTAATCATGCACATTCGTCCGTCCGGACTACATGCTAGGCCACGGCTCATGGAAGTATACCCACGCAGTCTTTGCTTTTCCTCACCCGTCTTCGGATCGACGACAAGAATCGCCGAGTCGGGCTTACTAGCAAGAAATACAGCGTTTGCAGCATCAGCAACCACGAAATTGCCGATGCTATCCTTTGTCCATCTGATTGGTCCAATATGAACCACAGCATTCCCATCCTGTGGTGGCATCGCCCATGCTGGCGCTGTCAACATCACAATTGCACCGAGGACCCCGGAAAGTTTTGACATGTACACAATTTTCTCCATGATTAACGAAAAATTCAGACTTAATGGCACGGTCCTACTGCTATGAGTCGCACCTATGCATAATGTCACATGCAACCTACAACCAAACAACCTAGCCAGTCTCTTACAAAACCTTAGCTCTTGGGAAGTCTTCCGGATCCGGCCAGAGTACAAAGATAGAGCCAAGCACTTGTGATTTGTTACTACACTACAGTAGACTCTTTACAGGATGAGTTTGACAGTATGAAGGGTGTCGCCGATGCGAACGCGCACGACGTAGACCCCGCGGGGATGCATCCGGAGATAAGGGGCCAGGTTGACGCGGCCGGTGCCATCGGGATACTGCGTTGGCGTGAATAGGGCGACTTCCCGTCCGTCCATTCCAACGATATGCGCAGAGACCATTGCGGGTGCTGTAAGTGAGAGTTCCAAGCCGTCGCCCACAATGCGTACGGACGATGCGGCCCCCGGAGGAAGGGGTGATTCTTCCACTGAGACCGCAGGGTCGAGAGTGTAGAGGGCGATAACGGTATTCGCGTAACCGCCATATTCTTTGCTCCAGGCGCTTGTTGTGGCCAGAATGTCAGGCCTGTCGTCGCCTGTTTGGTCATTGATCGCCGTCAAGGTCGTAGTGGATCCCCCGTATGTAGGGTCCTGCGGAGCCGCTACTGACCACCTCGCGAACGGCTGATTGATGTTATCGGCGTAGCAGAAGTACTCGTTCAACATGATGACTGGACGGCCCATGCCAAGGCCGCTACTGAAGTGGGTCTCGGATAAGACCAATCCGTATGTTCCTACCTGTTCAACCGACAGGAAACGGCCGTCCGTAATGTCGAATCTCTCGATGAAGACATAGGTTGGATTGGTATAGTCCGGACGACGTTGTACTATGAACCAGTCTTTCCTGGCTACCGTATCCGACACGCATACACTGGTATAGAACGGGCCAAACTCATTGAGTGACGTCCACGATCCATGCAGAGAATCACGTTTCACAGCACGGGCGAACATGTAGCCGCTGTGGCGATAGAATTCCATGTCATAGATAATGAGCCACGATGTGAGGTCGTACGGGTTCTTCTCGTGCTGTACGATGCGCCATGTTCCAGTTGCGGAGCGGAAAAACGCCTTCAGATGTCGCTGCCGGCGGTATCCAGGCTTGTCGATCGTGACGACACGCATGCAGCCTTTTCCCAAGAATCCACCCACTACGATACGCGCCATACTGTTTCCCGACGCATCCGTGTCGATAGTGATGAGATCGAGGTGCCCATCCCCGTCGAGGTCGGCAGAGAATGAAGGGGTGTTGATGCAGCTATCGCGTTTAAGTGTATCGATTGGAGTAAGAGGTAAGGGACGGTCCGCCGACGGACACTGCCAGACCATGCCGTCAGAGGTAACATATTCATGCGGCGGAACGTCGTCGTAGTCTACTTCATAGATGCGGGTTGCGTCTTCCGTGCCGGGCCAGTTGAAGAGGCTTGTCGTATCGACCCTAGGCTGGGTACTCCATAGTACGTTCTCACGGCCTAATCTAAACCGTGCGGCAAGAACGTGAAAACCCCGTTGTCCACCAAGGTCCTGCAGGTAGGACACATCATATGGAGACATTCCCTTTACCGTCATGCTCCATACGCGTTTCAGCTTCTCTGCTCGCGATGTGTCAAACCCTCCCTGTCCAGGAAGTGGCAATGACGTTATCACAAGAAGACCTACACAGAATAGTGTAGCCGTCAACGTTCGCATGTGTTCTTTCAATGCTTCACTGAATAATTGGCTAGCGTCAACCTAGAGAAGTGTCAGCTACTGCGCACCTTGACGTACCCTTGAGTTGAATTCCGTTTCGAGCGCAGGCTGCGCCACAGCCAGCACCTATTGCTATCATCATCTCATGATTGTCTTCGACTAAAGTATCCAAAAAATCCATATGCCCCAAATGGGGCGTATAGTCTTTTCAGGGCCCAATAGGTTTGCGCCTGAGATGCCCAAGCCACCCAAGCCCATCACCCTCGCCGACGGGGAACCATTCACGCCCCAACTTGCGTTTGGCATCGTATTGCGAAGGGAACGTCTGGTTCGTGGTCTGAAACAGAAAGACCTTGAGGATGACGACAAACTGGTCCGAACCTACATATCGAAGCTGGAACGGGGTGAACGCCAGCCGAATTTGCTGACCATCATTCATCTGGCAAAGTGTCTGGATATGGAGCCGGAAGAATTAGTCCGTGAGACCATGAAGCTCATATCAGAACACAGAGGAACGTAACCCGATAGCAAGCGCCGAAGGTTGTCCGATACAAGGCGGAGAAAACATTACAATTGCCCTGATGATACTCTCAGTGCGTTGGCCAATGTTATCAATGTTAACCACCTGGAGCCCACCGACGGTCGCAATCAATAATGACAAACATCGAAGGAAGAGATATGATCGAGCTAGATAGTACGAACGGATTCTCGACCGACCGCCCTTTGGATGATCCTGCGGATGATATCCTCAATCGCAATAACTATTGTATGACGGTAGCGGCAACCCTCGGGAACTGGAAGGAAAAAGAGAGCTTAGTTGTCGGTATTGAGGGTGAGTGGGGAGCAGGAAAGACAACAGTGAAAAATTTCATCGTACACCATCTAAGGAATTTGGACCGACCACCGCATGTAGTTGAGTATAATCCTTGGCAGTGGAGTGGCCAGGACCGGATACTTGAGAGTTTTGCTACTACAGTTACCAGCTCCTTAAAGAATTCAGTATTCCATAGATGCTTGAGGAAGTTGTCGCAATTCCTGCTATTCGGATCCACTGTCGGAAAGAGTGCCATACAGATTGGTAAAGACATACCATTGACACTAGTGTCTTTTTTCGGCATAGTGGGCATCTACAACGGGTGGCCTGGGTGGGTTCAAAGCACTATCTTCGTTGCTATTCTACTTATAGTGATAGTATCAGACATAGCTGACAGAAACTTGCGGAATCGACTCCTTGAGAATACAAAAGAACGGTTGCGAAAGAAGACGAAGAAGCTCAACCGACCGATAGTCGTGTTCATCGATGATATTGATAGACTGACAAAACAAGAGATACGACTTGTCCTCCAATTAGTCAAAGCAAATCTCAATATTCCCAATATGATCTTTGTTCTGCTATTCGATAGGAAGGTCGTTCAAGATGCGTTGAAGGAGGACACTCTTGATCTATCATCGCAGTTCCTGAGTAAGATAGTTCAAGTCGAACTCGAGATTCCAAAAACGTCTAGGCAGGAACTATTAGACCTGTTGACAACAGGTATCAACAACGTAGTTTCGAGAACAGAACTCAAATGGGATCCCGATAGATGGGCAAGTCTTTACCTTACTTGTATCTTTCCCTATTTTACTACTGTGCGCGATGTTAAGCGTTTCATTGGTTCGTTTGATTTCTATTTCGATATGCATGAAAATGAAGGGCATCTTGAGGTTAATCCTGTTGACTTGATACTAATAGAAGTCCTGCGCATGTTTGACTATCAATCATACAAGAGAATATCGGGGTTCTCTTTTCCAGATCAATCCAATTCAAGGTTCATAGTGCACGGCTCAGATGGACATTTCTGGGAAGAACAGTTTGAGTCAGTGCTACAAGAACACGATGCCGACACTCGTAAGAGAACAGAAGACATCCTTCATGGTCTTTTCCCACAAGTAAGACAACCACATGGAGCGCAAGAGTGGAAACGTGATCTACGAATATGTGACCCGATGCATTTCAACATGTACTTTGAGGTGTCACTGGATAGTATGCGGCTGACTGTTTATCAGATGTACCGCCGTATTAGCACCGGAAGTATCCAAACTATTCAGAATGTTCTTCGAGAAGCGCTTGAAGGCAATACCATTCGTAGCCTGCTAGAATACCTCATTGCTGCGAAGGATGGTATAGAAGAAATCCAGTTGCAATATCTAGTAACTGCCTTGTTCAATTGTGGTGATATGTTCCCAAATGTAAGAACTACCTTTGCCCAACTATCCATATTTGAACTATGTAGAAACTTCGTCCATATGAGGTTGAAGGTGCTCGGCCCAGCCGAATCGACAAAAATCCTTCGACAAGCATTCAACGATTCCGATGGTATTGTTCTGCCGTTAGTGCTGTTTGACCTTGAAGACCAACCAGCAAGCGTCTACGAGGATCACCAGAATCGGCTCGTACGTGATGATAGTGTTGCTGAGTTTAAGCAAATGGTACTAGCACGTATTCGTGGGAAAGCTGCAACAAGCTCTTTGCCTGACAATAGCGGGCTTTCTACGGTGCTCCATTACTGGAGACTCTATTGTGGCACAGAAGAGGAGACGCGAGAATGGTACCGTGGTTTGTCAGATAGCCCAGAAATGGTTACTCGAGTGCTGCGCCACATAGTAGGCACGCGATTAGTAGGTGGAATTGGGGTTCGGCCTGTCGTCTGGGGTAGGAACATCGATAACATTATCCCCCTTGAGGATATTGTTGCCAGTTTTGCCGCTGTTCCTCCCAAGATGCTTTCCGAGTCAGACGTTACCCACATGGGGCTGCTTCGAGAGGCACTTACAAGGAAAAGCCTAGGAGGAGACTATACTGAGATAAGGCCAGAGGGTGAGTAGCACCCGTCAGACAGGCACACCTTCCGTAGGAATGATCTACGGTTCATCATCTAGAATTCCTATCCACAATTCCGTCAGTGCCTCGTCTAGAAGTAGACTACCGTTCTCGTGTCAAGTCGAATATCAAGGACATACGCGGATTCGAAATGGTGAGTGCACAACGTCGATGTCTGCGGCTTCTCCCTGACAGGAATACCTGAGACGATGCTGCCAATATCGAAGGTGCGCTATTCGAAATCGGCCAGTCGACGAGCATTGTCCACTACCACAGCGATGAAGGGAGCGGAAAAACGGCTATTCTATCGGTCAGCCCGTTTCGCACTTAGAATATTGCTCAGTGCCAATAGTAACCCCATAGATGATCAGGACAACTCCGAATCACCGGTCTTTGTCGGAGCGTCGGTAGTATACATAGAATCCCGAAGTACGGCTCTTGAATGAGCGAACTTCATTTCACCACGATGAGTAAGAGATGTGATCCCACCTCGGAGTTCCAGATAGCGCAAGGCGACTAGCTGGCAGAGTATCGTCTCGACATCCTTACTGTGAACATTAATGTCCTCGATTCTTTCGATGTCAGGAAGTTTCTGAATGTATGGACGTATGCATGTGGAAATTCTATCCGCATCTGTAATCCACCTATTACGTTCTACATAGTGGGGCAGAAGCGCGTATATGATCGTATCCCATGACAATACGATGGTATTGCTCTCTTCTTCTCTTGTGCGACCTCGTCTATCGACATAGGATACTCTATATGAAATGGCATATGTGTCGTCGCGACCCTGCGCATACTGTGTCGTGTCAGCATCTGGATCCAGGTCCGCAAGACGTGACTTCAATTCCTTGTTCTCCTTATAGAGCCCTAGCATTTCTTTCGTTGTCTCCTCGTTTGTCGCATCCGCCCGGACCCACCCCGTTCGAGGATTGTGTTGCTTCTCCGCTGTAAGACTTACTGTGATGACGGCCCTCAGTTCCAACGGTGTAGTCCAGAACTTGCACATACGGCCACCTTGCAATGCCGTTCGAAAAGCATCGAGTTTCCTCTTCCTTTTTGTGGTGGTTTCAGATTGGGAAGCGAGAAGCGATCCAAGGTTGCCATGCAGAAAGGCAATCGTTGGTATGCCCTTCTCAAGAGCATACTCGTACTCCTTCTGCGTATAGCCGATGCCGTCCGGAGCAAGTGATCCATACTTCCCAGCGGAGATGACGATGTAGTAGTCACAATCGTCAATAATTCTCCTGATGTAGTCCCATTGGCTTTCACTAGAAGCTGGGAAGTATTCCATACCACATGGAATACAGCCAATATCCAGAAGTCCGTGGAATACTTCGCTTCGCTCTACTTTGAGATCTTCATACGTCGAACTGACGAATACCTGATATCGCTTCACTGCCAATGTTCCTGTGCATGCACTACTACAATGAATTTCGGTTAATATATCATTTTCCGAACGGAACTATTCGCAATGCTAGACACGGCTCTGTTGTGCACTATTGGTTCTGCTCGACCGTAGTCTGTCCTTCGTTGGCTTATTAGATAGAGATATGAGGCCCAATACTTCCTCTTGATAGGATTCTGCATGCATAGGGCTTCTGAAGCCAGTGGTATAGATGCTGAGATGATTGTAGGATCAGCGCTGCGTGGTACAACGCTATTCGATTGTCTTGCCCCCCGCGTGTAGTTATCTTCCGCCTGAATGGTATCGGTCACGTTGCCAACCTCAATAATTATTGATGTGTAAATACGTAGTGAACAAATCGATGAAGATCACCCGACCCTACTTCTACCTTCGAGTTATTGAAGTCATCACGGTACTCAGTGCGATAGGCGCGGTCTGTATCGCCAACGCTAGGCGTAGTGGATCGTTGCTGGATGCCCTCAGTGAGCCGAACACTGTAACTGCAATTGCGACAGTTGCAACGGTTGCGTTCCTCTATCTCGCGTGGAAGCAGGGAAAGTATGCCGCCGACGATGCAGACCGGCCACACATCTCAATCATGATTCGACTTCATCCAGACAGCTACCGAATTCTTGTTATCGCTAACACTGGAAAGAGCGTAGCGCTTAACACTCGGTTAAGATTGCACGGCGTGAAGGATGGGCTTGAATTAGAAACACCGCCTGGTGATCGTACAGGAAAGGTACTTAGGCTTCTCGACAACCCGCTTTTTACAGGAGAATGTGATTTACCGACTGACTGGGTGTATGAGTTCTTGATGCAGCGCGGTAAAGCGTATACTGAGGATATTGACGAACAGAAGTACCCGCGTAGGTTCTCCATTGATGTCAGTTTTGAATCATTGGGAGGTACTAAGTACGAGTATACCATCCCGATAGACATTAATACACATAAGAACTCCATTGTGCCGATGCGCTCAACTTCAGGACGATTAGAAGTTATCTCTAAGGAATGGCTACCTGTTGTGATGGATATCAAGTCTGAACTGGGCAAAATTCGGAATATCCTGGCGCAAGCAGCAACACACTATGAGGATAACACACCTATTGATGCTAAGGGTGACGATTAGCTATTCGAGCTGTATGGCGGACAGTTCCGCTCTGCACATTGTTGGAACATCAATCAGCAACCTGGTATACTCGGTACCATTCATCATCACATACCGCTCCACCGTATCTTGCGTTCATGCTCTACCATGCACGTCAGTATGGTGGATATGCACGGATAGCATTGTTTCTTCAGGAGGTTCCAATTGGTTTTGAGAAACCCCATGGAACCGCTGGAACTCGCAGTGGCTGTTTGCATTGGCAGTAGATCGTCGGATGGTAGTCGGTCTGGCACGTTCTTTAGGTAGCAATGCTCAATCTTCTCTCTTTGTTTCCTCCCCCATACGGCGGCGTGGCCATCCATGCTGTTCGCCTACTCGAATGTCTGATCGAGCGCAACATCGATGTCCGTGGCTTTTCCCTGACGGGGGTACCGGACACGGCACTGCCGATCTCGAAGGTCTCACTATTCGACGTAGCGCGGGGGATCGGTAAGCCGGGGAGTATCGTCCACTACCATAGTGACGAAGGGAACTGGAAGACGGCTCTATTGGCTTCACGATACTGGCGGCATCACCACATCCCGTACATCGTTACACTGCATTCATTCCGTCCACGCGATGTCTTCACCAACGGACTGATCCGGAACGCCCTGCGTCGGGCGTATGACGAAGCGGCGACGATCATCTGTATCAGTGAAGAAGTGCGCTCTTCCCTTGCCGAACTCATCGGTGTCCAACGGGATCACTGTACGGTGATCCCGTCCAACCTTCCCGTCTCGTCATTCGAGCGTGAACGCCCGCTTGACACATCCATTCCGTCCGCCTGGACGAACGCACCCGTACGCATCGTCGCTAATGCCGGCCGTGTCGTACGCTTTGGCGGTGAAGATCTCTACGGGATCGATGTTCTGTTGAAAGCCGTCACCGACCTCCGCCATACGGCACCGGATGTCTCGTTGCTCATCGTCGTGGGCAACGACGTCGTCAATCATGATCTCTACGCAGAATGGCAACGTATGGCAGAGCAGGACGCAGGAATCCATCTGGTGAACGGCCACCGTGGCCCACTCCTTCCCGCCGTCCTGCATTCGCATATCGTCGTACGGCCTACACGTACGGAAGGTGGGCCGAGTCTCACACTGTCCGAAGCACTGGAATGCGGTCGTATCGCCATCGGCTCGGATGCCGTACCACGCCTTCCCGGATGCCGTCTATTCGCGAACGGCTCCGATACCGATCTACTGCGCGCTCTACGGGAAGCAGTCCTTGACGTCCAGCTCGGCAGGCTGCCGCTGCCCAGGCGGACAGGTGAGGACATTCTACCGAGACTTCTCGATGTCTATCGACGAAGTGGCCTGCGTCTTCCAGAGACTACGGGAATGTGAGGTGCCAACGCCCCGCAATCGCCCCATGGCAGGGTATTTCGTCAGCAAAATCGTCAGCATAGAAAGCCATACCGTTCGCAACTAGTTGATTTTTCACTAGTTAAAGAAAATCAACATTAGTCCCCGAGGGAGCACCAAGCTTCAGGCCGAAGTCCATATGCAAGTGGATTTCGGCCTTTTTTTTGGCCGGATTGAATGAGCGCGCTGGCCTCTCGGTACGGACCATTCCCGAATGAATGTATCGGGCGACAGTATCGTTCCGATATGGAAAGTATCGATAGTGCTATACCACGGCGTTATACTAATCTGATTTACATCCCCGATTGTGGGTATTCCCGGTAATCTACCGCATGATATCACCTGTGTGTCCATGCGGTTTGGTGCCTGCATAGTGGCTTGGTATCACTAAGCTTATCGAATCGGAACGCAGGGCCGTATCCGACGTTATGTGCAAAAAATATGCGTATGTAATACGGTATTTCGCGTAGAACTACGTTCTTCGTTGGCTGATTCCCGAGTAAGTTTGCAACGCTTTTTTCCGGGAAACGCGCCTACACTCCAGGGATCGTCATGAGGTTTCGATTGGTGACGGCCGCAGCGATCGGGCTGCTGCTATTCACGTCCGTTACGGCATTCGCTCAGAATACGCCGCGAACGATCCGCTACCAGGGACTACTGACGTCCATATACAACGATCCATTGCCTGGCGGCAGATATGCCGTGACATTCTCGCTCTATCGGGAATCGAGCGGCGGTACTCCGTTCTGGACGGAGACGCATACGTTGTCCGTGGTGAACGGTGGATGCGAGGCGATCCTTGGGTCGATCAATCCGCTGATCGCTCCCTTCACAGAACAATACTATCTGGGCATAGCCATCGCCGATGGCACCGAAGCGGAGCCGCGCCTCGCGTTGACGACGGTCGTCAGCGCCCTTCATGCATCTGTGGCCGATACGGCCATGTCGATCCGTTCGACGACGACAGGAGTCGTGCGCTCCGTCAATGGTCGCGAAGGCGACGTCGTCGTGCGGGGGGCGGGCGGTACGACCGTGACGACGTCGAACGACGGTATCGTCGTATCTAGTCCTGCGGGTGGTATCGCCTCCGTGACGGCATCCGATCCTTCGCTGACGCTCAGCCCTGTCGCTGCCGAGACGACGGACGTGACGGTCGCCTCCGGTGGCGTGACGACTGCGAAGCTCGCCGACGGCAGTGTGACGGCTGCGAAGCTCGCCGACGGCAATGTGACGACGTCGAAGCTCGCCGATGGCAGCGTGACGACTGCGAAGCTCGCCGATGGAGCCGGGACGACGCCGAAGCTCGCCGATGGCAGCGTGACGACTACGAAGCTCGCCGATGACGGTGTGACGACTGTGAAACTCGCGGACAGTTCGATCACGACACGAAAACTCGCCGATGGCAGCGTGACGATTGCGAAGCTTGCCGATGGCAGTGTGACGACTGCGAAGCTCGCCGATGGCAGCGTGACGGCTGCGAAGCTCGCCGACGGTAGTGTGATGACGTCGAAGCTCGCCGATGGTAGTGTGACGACGCCGAAGCTCGTCGACAGGGCCGCCACGACGAGAACGTTCGCCGACGGCAGCGTGACGACGGAAAAGTTGTCACCTACGGTCGGCATATCCGGAACCTATGGCGATTCCATGCATGTGGCCGTCGTGGATATCGACGACAAGGGTCGCGTCATCCGTGTGGAGGAACGACTGATCGCCGGTACGGAGCCAGGTGGGGCGGCCGGTGGTGACCTTACCGGTACCTATCCGAATCCGTCCATCCGTGATGGTGCGATCGTGACGAAGCATTTCCCCGATGGGGCCGTCGTGACGGTGAAGATCGCAGACGGCGCCGTGACGACTGCGAAGCTGGCAACGGGCGCCGTCACCACGTTGAAGATCGAGGATGGCAGCGTGACGACGGCGAAGCTTGCCGACGGAGCCGTGACGACGGTGAAGATCGCCGACAATACCGTGACGTCGAGGAAGATGTCGCCTAGCGGTGTGATCGCAGGAGCATATACGGATTCCATGCAGGTACGCCGGCTCACGGTCGATGCCTCGGGCCGCATCACGCGCGTCGATACGCTCACGATCCGCGGCGTTACGCCGGGAGGTCCTGCCGGTGGTGACCTCGCCGGCACGTATCCGAATCCGCAGATCGCACCTGGTGCCATCACGACGTCGAAGCTTGCCGACGGTGCCGTGACGACAGCGAAGCTTGCCGACGGAAATGTAACGACAACGAAGCTTGCCGACAGTTCGGTAACGATGCCGAAGATTGCCGATGGAAATGTCACGACGCCGAAGATTGCCGACGGAAACGCCACGACGTCGAAGATTGCCGACGGAAACGTCACGACGTCGAAGATTGCCGATGGTGCCGTGACGACCGAAAAACTCGCCGACAGTTCGGTGACCACACCGAAACTCGCCGACGGTTCGGTGACCACACCGAAGATCGCCGACGGCGCCGTGACGACGCCGAAGATGGCACCGACGGGCGTCGTTCCGGGCACCTACGCCGATTCCACACACGTTGCCCGCATCACCGTCGATCGTTCCGGCCGCATCACGTCGGCCCAACCCGTGCTCATCACGAACGTCGAGCCCGGTGGTCCTGCCGGTGGCGATCTCACGGGTACGTACCCGAATCCGCAGATCGCACCGAATGCGGTGACGACTGCGAAGCTCGCGAACGGTAGTGTGACCGCATCGAAACTTGCGCCCGGCAGCGTGACGACGCAGAAGATCCAGGACGATGCCGTGACCTCGCAGAAGTTGTCGCCCACGGGCGTCGTACCATCGACGTACGGTGACAGCACACACGTCGGCCACATCGCCGTCGATGCCACGGGGCGTATCACATCGGCGCAGCCCGTGCTCATCCGTTCGGTGGAACCCGGCGGTCCTGCCGGTGGTGATCTGACGAGCACCTATCCCAATCCGCAACTCCGTGACGGTATCGTCGGTACACCCGACATCGCCGATGGAGCCGTGACGGCTGCGAAGCTTGCCGATGGCAGCGTGACGACTGCGAAGCTTGCCGACGGCAGCGTGACGACTGCGAAGCTTGCCGATGGCAGTGTGACGACTGCGAAGCTTGCCGATGGCAGTGTGACGACTGCGAAGCTGGCCGATGGCAGCGTGATGACTGCGAAGCTTCGGGACAGCAGCGTTACCACACCTATTCTTGCTGACGACGCCGTGACATCACAGAAGATGTTGCCCACCGGCGTGCTATCGGGTACCTATGGCGACAGCCTTCGTACCGGTCAGGTGACCATCGATCGCGCGGGAAGGATCACGCAGGCACAGAACGTCACGATCCGTGGAGTCGAGCCCGGGGGCCCTGCCGGTGGCGATCTTGCGGGTACCTATCCGAATCCCGCACTCGCCACGACTGCGGGGAACAACATCGTCACGGCGATCAATGCATCGTCGTCCGTCCTCGACATCGCCCATGGCGGTACGAATGCGAATACGCGTTCAGGCGCACTCAACAATCTTCTGCCCGCACAAGCGGGACATGCAGGGGAATTCCTGTCGACGAACGGCACGGACGTTCTCTGGAAGAGCGTCGGCGATACGGTCGGTACATCCGCCGCCTTCACCGGCCAGGTCGCAGCATACTGGCCGACGACGAAGTCCGTTTCTCCCACCTCGGCGGTATGGGATTCGGCCGGCAGCTATCTGTCCATTGGTACGGGTGCCCGATTGCTCAAGGCGCCCATCAGTGTGAACGGACAGGCTGCGAAGCTCGCCCTCCGCTCGAGCGGCGGCTCCATGACCGGTTACTCGTCGAACGATGTTCATACCCGCCTCGTGACGGCGTCGGATGCCATTACGGTGTCCTACGGACATCTGCAGAACGGCCTGTTCTCTCCCACCATGCGCGTCAGCGGTATGGCATCGGGTGCTGAACCGCGTCTGCGTATTTACGGTACTGCGTCGGATTCCACGCTGGCCGGCCGCGCACAGGCGCACCTCGATCTGCACAGCACGAACGTCAGCGATCCGACCGCCGGACAACGCATCCGTTTCCACCAAAGCAACCAGTACTGGGGTACGCTCAACTATGCCGCATCGTCCACGATGGGCAACGGAACGTTCACCACGATGAGCCTGAACGTGATCTATAACGTGATCGAGAACCAGGGCGCCCTCATCCTCGCCGGAACGCCGGCCAACACGTCGATCGCTCCGGTCGCCGGTGGATTCATGCTCCGTACGAACGGTACGACCAACAAGCTGCAGATCTCGGAGAACGGTGGGGCCTTCTTCGATCTCTTCACCAACGACACGTACATGCGTCTCGGTCCGCCGGTACCCGATACCGTGATGGACCGTAGCAACTACCTGTTCAACATCAACTTCCAGCCCATGGCAGGAGCCGGCTACAGCGCAGGGATCAATTCCATCTCCACGGGTGTGGGTGACGTCGATGCCACGGGCCTGACGCTCGAGGCCATTCCGTCCGGCACAGGACGGGCCGTCGCGATGCAGATCAACGGCGGCGACGTGTACTTCTACGGTGGCTCCACGCTGCCGTCGCTGAACATCGGCAACTCGAGGGTATTCTCAGGCAGCAATACGCAGAGCCCCGGCCAGATCCGTCTCGGGCCGACTGGCGCCTCGACGTTGAACACGGGTAATACCATGGCTGGCCGGAAAGTCGGTGGACGGGCGGCAAACAATGGCACGAACTATATCGGGCAGAACATCCTGAACAATTCTCCGATGCTGACGACCAATGCGATCGCCATCGGTACGGACATCGCACCGCTCGACAGTACGGCGAACCATGTCACGTCGGTCCTCATCGGTGCCGGCGTTTCGCCGAGAGGATCGGGTCCACGCAATACATTCGTCGGTGCCGGATCGGGAGGTGACTCTTCATCCAGCACGGGACACAACGATGGCGTCGGTATCGGTGCACGTGCAGCGGCCGGTATGAGATTCGCCAACAGCTACGTAGCACTCGGTACCGATGCGCTGCGCACGGCGCAGAGGGCGACATCGACGACGGCCGTCGGAGACAGTGCGGGCGTCGACCTCCTGCTCGGTGCGGAGAATACCTATCTCGGCGCGTACTCCGGTAGCGGACATACGGGCGGAGATCGCAATACGTTCATCGGTGCGCGTACGACGACGACGACACCGAACCTCACCGGATCGATGGCCATCGGATGGAAGGCGCAGGTGGATACGAACAATGCCATCGTGCTCGGAAGTATCGCCGGTGTGAACGGCGCTACGTCGAACACCAACGTCGGCATCGGTGTCACGCGTCCGCGTGCACGTCTGCATGTCAATGGCCCCGTGCGACTCGGCACAGGTTCCGTCATCGCACCATCCATCTTCCGGCAGACCTCCACGGTCGACGCTCCGAACGTCGTGTCACGTGGTCATGTCCTCGTCAACGTTGCCGCACCGGGGGCCCAGGTCGGCCAGCGCGTGTTGCTTTCGCCGAGTGCCGATCTTCCGGATGGCATCATGGTCACTGCACGGGTTTCGGCTGCGGACGTGGTGACCATCGAATTCAAGAACGTGTTCAATGCCCCCGCGGATCCGCCGCAGGTGGACTTCTTCATCACGGTGATGTAAATGGGAGCGCACATGAAGAATCTTGCCCTCGCTATCGCCTGCGCCGCTTGCATCCTCGTTGGTGAAACCGCCCATGCCCAACAGAATCAGCCGCGGACGTTTTCCTATCAGGGATTGTTGACGGATGGCGGCGGTCAGCCTGTACCGGAGGGAAGCCATACCGTCGCCTTCGCACTGTACGACGTCGCCAGCGGCGGCACTGCCGTATGGTCGGAAACACATACGGTGAACACCTTCACGGGTGTCTTCGACGTCGTGCTGGGGATCAGTACGCCATTGACGATGGCGTTCGACCGACAATACTGGCTGGCACTGTCGATCGACGGTGGTGCGGAACTTCAGCAGCGTCTTGCGT
>Ga0209959_100572_pt1 | contig 23195 bp, 37 predicted proteins | sample ThiBiot_300_biof_2_FD_183943 | JGI IMG/M metagenome (GOLD analysis project Ga0209959, IMG submission 183943) | Wastewater bioreactor microbial communities from Cape Town, South Africa - Thiocy_expt_300_biof (SPAdes) | ecosystem: Engineered > Bioremediation > Thiocyanate > Unclassified | place...
AGGTGATCGTGGGCGGCAAGGATGCGGGGCTGGCCCTCGTGGGAGAGGGCTTGGCATGGCACTACAAAAAATACGAAAATGAGCAGCCTCTAGCCGATCGCCTTGAGTACGCCCGCCTCGAAAACGAAGCGCGCGCGATGCGGCGGGGATTGTGGTCGGATCCTGCGCCCATTCCCCCTTGGGAGTGGCGCAAACACAAAAAATAAAAACCTCCACGCTCGTTGCGGAGCCCTACTATCAATACAAGGGGCTACCAATGGGCCGAAAACGCACCGCAGCCATACCTGTCTGGATCGATCAGTTCATCAACCATCTTTGGCTCGTTGAGAGCCTGGCCGACTCGACGACATCATCCTACCGCTCCAACTTGCTGGTTTACAACGACTGGCTCACCCAGAATGGCCACGATCTCCTGAAAGCCCGGCCGGATGTCATCGAGCAGTGGTTCGCATTCAGATTTGCACGACGCGCATCTCCCAGAACGGTCGTGCGCGACCAGATCGTTTTGAAACGCTTCTACGGTTTCTTGAAGTCGCAAGGAAAGATCGATGTAGAACCAACCCTTCATCTGGTCAAGCCGCACATCCCGAGAAGTCTCCCTGATACGCCGTCCAGCAGCGACATGGTTTCCCTGCTCGACATCACCGAACTCAACTCCCTGTCAGGCCTGCGGGACAAGGCGATGCTGGAATTGCTATATGCAACCGGACTGCGTGCATCCGAACTCTCAGCGCTGGAGATGAACGACCTTAATCACCAGACCAGGACGATTCGAGTCAAGGGCAAAGGTGAACGAGAACGACTGGTGATGTACGGCGAGGAAGCGGCTTTCTGGCTCGAACTCTATGTCAGCCGTGCGAGGCCTGCTCTGAGGCGTGAGTATCGGGAGAGCCATATATTTCTCTCGACGCGCGGGAAGCCCATACGGGTTGAGGCAATCAGGCTTGTTGTGAAAAGACATGCAGAGTCGAACTGTATAGAGCGCCGGATGACCACGCACAGCGTCCGACACGCCTTTGCAACTCACCTCCTCGACGCCGGCGCGGATCTCCGAGCTATCCAGAAGCTACTCGGCCACGCCAGTATTTCGACTACGCAGATATACACCCAGGTCACAACCAAAAGGAAACTGCTGATTCACCAGTCGCGGCATCCTAGAAACAAGAGTTGCACGTAGTGTCTACCGCTCTGCGGATAGAGGTTTGGATTTACTGCGGGAGGCCCTTTTTCCAACAGGCTTCCCCTCATCTTGCAGCCATGCTCGGAATCGTCCCCGCACCTCCTCGACTGTCTTCGGTTCGTCGAAAACATGTCGAAGCGTCGACAAGGATGCGCCTTTACTGATTGCCAATTCAATCATGGAAGAAATCTCGACCAGTTCGTCAAAGCGTTTTCGTGTCGTCCAGTAAAGCCTGTCATGTGCGTGCAGCTCGACGATATCGTTGTTCGCTGCGAGCGTGATGACGTCAGATACGATGCTCATGCATTCTGCCCCTGAAAGTTGTTTGCCCCAGATTCAGCAATTCCCGAGCCAAAAAAAACCACCCCGAAGGGTGGCTTTGAGCTTGGAATTCAGGCAATCAACTGCTTTGCCAGAGCGACCTCGATACTGTCGCCGGACTGGTTGAGAACATCGAGACCAGAATCCGGCATGTCGCCGGACGTGCTTTGTGAAACGGCGATCTTCTTGGCCATCAACTCCAGGCAGGTCGTCTGTGCGGTTTCCTTGTAACCAAGGAAGTACACATCCACAGGCTCCGTCTGTCCAATCCGCCAGCTTCGCCGCGAGGCCTGCTGGAGGGTATAGACGTTGTAGCCCGTCTGCATGAAGACAATGGTCGGGAATTCCAGCATGTCGAGGCCGGTCTTCACGAGCTCGGGATTGGTGATGATGACGTCCACCCCGCGCTCAACCTGCTCGAACAGCCAGTCCTCCCGCTTCGATGCATCCACGCTCGCGCGCAGCACTGCGACCTTGAAGCCCTCGTTGTCCAGGAGCTTCTTCATCCGCGTCGTGGTATCGCGGGTACCGGTATACGTGGCATATACCAGCACCTTTCTTCCACGAGATTTCTCGCGCCGACAAAGTGCGATCAGTTCCGCCTCCTTGGGACTGGCCTCCTCCCCCAGTACAGCGGGGGTGTGAGCCAATTGCAGCCTGGTTCTAGGATGCCGGACCGATTCTTCCCGGAAGCAGCAGTCTGGCCAGGCCAGCAGCACATTGAGAACGACACCGAGGAGCGTCTTGTCCCCCTTTCGGAGGGCTTCTTTCAGCTCAGCACGAAGAACCCGGCTGAGGCCGTCATACTGCTCGCTCATCGCGGGGGACATTGCAATTTCCTGATAGTGCTCCCGGTAGGCTGGAAGCACATCCCCACCGATATCCTTGAGCTTCAGGAATACCGTTTGCGGTAGCACGTAGCGCATGATGCCCTTCGGCCCAAAACCCGGCCCTTTAGACGTGCGATGTGTGATGGAGCGGCCTCGCGCAGTTCGATGCGAGGTGCTCTCCGACTCCTTGTAGACATCCTTCAGGATCCCATGCTGACGCATGAATTCCATCGAGGCTGAACCCAGGGTGTTCCGTCCGCTGTAGTCAAACCCATCCTCGATCATCGATGTCGGGTTCAGGCGATGCAGCAGATAGAACAGATCGTCGGCGTATCCGCCCATCAACGTGCCGGTCAGCAAGAGGGTTTTCTGGCACTTTCGCGCCAGCACGCCCATCGCCTGCCCCTGGGCAGAGCCCTCGTTCTTGTACTCGTGCCCCTCATCCACGACCAGCAGGCCGAAATAGCCCTGCGGGAGGTAGCGCTTGATGAACTCCGTGGGCTGATAACCGCCCTGCCCAAAGGAAAACTCCATAGAGGCCATCCCGCGCTCCATCCGCTTCGCCTGCCGGTCATTGAAGATCATGTCGCCCTGCGCATCCATCAGATTGATGAACTCGAACACGTTGTCTTCAAGCATCCCTGAAAGCATTTCCACGCCGAATTGATCAACCAGCCTTGAGGCGGTCTTTTCGCCGATCGACGGGATCTGCTTCAAATTCTCAAGCAGAACGTCCTGGGGGTTCCTGCGTGGCCCCAGCCGGGGGACCAGTGTCCATAGGCGTTCGCCACACTGGCGTGTACCCTCTTCCACCTGTCCATCCGCGATCCTGGTTGTCGAGACAGCGTTCGTGCAGTGCCGGCGCTCCTTATTGAGGTAGGAATCGGCGAGATCAGCCAGTAGCGGCTTACCTTCCTCATCATGAATAAAGCCACCGCACTTGGGACAAGACACGTACTGCCCCACCCGACGATCCTCACCTTCGCCGACCGCTTTGTGGCGGACAACATAGGCAGGACGCCAGGTAAAGCCCATACGCATACGAACGCGGCCCATCACAAAGAACTCTGGCACAGTGGGCTTCTCCCGCATTGCGCGGATCTGCAGGAGCTTTTTCAGGGTGTCAGGACCATTGAGGATCCATACCCTTGCATTGGGCACGGTTTCCTTGATTTCCCTCCGCCACTTGTAGACAAGATGCGGGGGTGAGATCACGAGCGTTCGCCTGTACCCAGCATCGTGCATGACCGCAGCGGCTGCAATGGCCATCATGGTCTTCCCGGTACCCATTTCTGCATTGATGATGGCAGACGGGTTACCCTCATCGATCATTAAAGCGGAGATGGCCTGGACTACCTCTGCTTGAGGGGGAAATGGAGAGCGTTTCAGGTTTGCCATTACCTCCGCTCTCGCCGGGTTTGCACTCCCGGTGTAGATCGGAGGGTTCTGATTTTGAACCGCATTGAGCAGACCCTCACCAAACTCCTCGATGAATTGAGCGAGCGGGATAACTTCCCCTGACGAGAGATCATGCTCACCAGCATCCTTACCAAGTGATTCGGGCTCTGATGTTTCGGCGATCAGATGGCCATTGACATCTACATAGGCCTGATAGGCCGGTTCTTGCGCTTGAACATTCATGGAGTGCTCCTTGAAAAAAGGGAGCGCACCATCCCCTGAGGGGAGGTGAACTCCCCATGGGGTTGAAGTGAAGTAATCCCGGCCTCTTTCGAGGCGTTCCGATCTCAGGGACTGATCGGACTCATAGGCGATGCGTGACATGCATCGGACGGGCTGAAACTGTCAGCCAGCAGTGGAACACTGTAAAGGCCGGGGCCTTTCTCCAGCGCGCCGGCATCGAGGCCTGCGCGTTCGAGAAAAGCCCCCGGGGGGGCAAGGAATCAACGCATCCTGGCTAACTGCGCGTTCGTGGGTGTCATAAGTGTCGATACATCCAGCCATTGGATCCGCTGGTTTGGTCGACTGTCTTCTATGCTCGCATCAATAACCCCCACCGATTTCGATTCGCCAAGCTCCCTGACTCGGTACAGGGTGGCGTTCGAATCGTGACTCAGTACAACAAGGTCATAGACTCTCGGCATTGTTTTCATTGCTTGATTCCTGTTTGATGCTGCTCAAGATCGACTGCGCCTGGTTGTCGGCATCCACGGCCAGCTTGAGGTTATCCAGCTCCGCCCCCAAAGCCACCGTGCGTTCCAGCAGCTGGTAGATCACAAGCTTCGCAGCTTCAACTCCTGGTGCCTGACTGCAATAGGCACGCCGCAAATCCTCCGCCGCGAAGACCAATGAGTGCCCGGCCTTATCCAGGCTTTCCAAGAATGGCTGAAGGTCGTGAGATTCACCTGTCATGCTGCCTCCCGTTTCTGCTGCTGTTGTCTCGCCTCTTCCATCCAACGAGCCTCCTCTTCGGCTATACCGATCATCCCTGCCCTTACCATGGCCGAAACATCTTCCGAAAACGACTCCGGGATCGTCACACGAACTGCTGTGACATTCCCCAATGGCGGGAAGGGGCTGCCTTCCATGAATTCAAGACAGGTTTCTTCGGTTGCCCGGAGCACAACTTCCTGCCATGAATCGAGCAGTGGAATCGGAGACAAGGCCTTGTAGGATGACCAGATCAATTCGATCAGGCGATTCCGGGAATCCTGGCCAAATGCCTCATCCAGGAATACCCAGGCCGTGCGGCTGCCCTTGTCCGGCTGCAACATGACAGGGTCGTAAACCCAGACATGAACCAGATTTCCGAACAAATTGCTGGGCAATCTGCCGGTGTGCTTGGTCAGCCGATCCGGCCTCTGCACCGATACGGGGTGGACCGTACCGGTATCCTCATCCCGCAGCCTCATCGAATCGAACCCACCATCCGATCGACCGAGATGAAAGGCAGCCAGCAATTGGTGAATGGCGGTGTCCCTGCCATAGACCGATAGGAACATCAGATTGTTTGACTCATCGCGGACACATGCATCCACGAACAAGTCGGATAGTTCCAGTATTTTGAACATGAGCGCTCCTTGAGAATGAGGAGAGCGCACCATCCCCTGCGGGGAGGCGAACTCCCCAGGGGGTTGAAGTGAAGTAATCCCAGCCTCTTCCGAGGCGTTCCGATCTCAGGGACTGATCTGACTCAAAGGCGATGCGTGACGCGCATCGGACGGGCTGAAACTGTCAGCCAGCAGTGGAACACCGTAAAGGCCGGGGCCTTTCTCCAGCGCGCCGGCGTCGAGGCCTGCGCGTTCGAGAAAGCCCCCGGAGGGGCTCTAGTTATTTACATTTACGCCGACTGGCACGTCGTTCATACCAGACTGCCACAATTGCCATCAGTATCATTCCTGCACCTGCTATACCGAGTCCGGCCAGCATTGAAAAATAGGTGTCCATGGATCACTCCCGAGTAATGCTTTATTTAACAATCATAGAGCAAACAGACAAGCGTTGGATCACCCGGAATCAATGTCTTTCTCATAGACCGCAATCAGTACGTGGGCTGCAATCTGGAAAAACAGATACCAGATGCCTGCCAGAATGAAACCAGGCACCTTAACCGGGGCATCCATGACACTGAAGATGTCAGTAGCGCCAAAGATGCCCGCACCGATCAGCGCAAGCTTCTTGAATTCCTCAGCAATGCTGAGTACAAGTTTTTTGTGCATGACGCCCTCCTTGAATGAAACGGGAGAGCGCACCATCCCCTGGGGGGAGCCAAACTCCCCATGGGGTTGAAGTGAAGTAATCCCGGCCTCTTTCGAGGCGTTCCGATCTCAGGGACTGATCGGATTCAAAGGCGATGCGTGACGTGCATCGGACGGGCTGTAACTGACAGCCAACAGTGGAACACCGTAAAGGCCGGGGCCTTTCTCCAGCGCGCCGGCATCGAGCCCTGCGCGTTCGAGAAAAGCCCCCGGAGGGGGCATGAATGCCTTGTAATGGCATAGGTTAGTCTATGACGTGCCAGGAAGACGAGAGGCTTGGGATCTCTTCATAAAGTAGAGATAAAGCCGTTCACCTGCTTCCTTGCGCGTCCTGCAGCACTTAAGAGACGTAACCGAGGTACCGTCCGATGCTTCGGCATACCATGATCCGCTGGAACCGGTGATCAGGCCCAGGCGGACAGCCGGTCCCTGGCCAATCAGGGTGACATGGTACATACCTGCCTCGCGTTGGGAATACTCAAGCTTAGCGTCCATATCGATCTCCCAAATGAGCTTTGATGACGGACATCGGTGTCGGATCGAAATGAAAATCCAGATCGATGGTCATGAAACCCCTGATCACGAGTGAGCAAAGCTCATCAATGCTGATGAAACCAAATTCTGCATTCATCATGTCACCATTGAGGCATGCATAGCCGTAGGCCTGCTCAGTTCCCTTGCCTTCCATGTCCTTCTCGGTGATGTACCAGTCCGATCCACCCATGAAATAGTGAAGGTAAGCGATTGGGTCGCTCACTTCATTTTGTTCGTAGGTGACTGGCATGTCAGTGATGCGCTGATCCAACTCGATCATCTTGGCGATGAAAAAGCTGCCTTCCTCACCGCGCATCAATTCAGATACGGCATTGGACTGTCGAGGGGACATAAATGCCTTGATTCGCTGGAGGGCAGCAATACCGTCAGCCAGTGATGCCTGTTTACCTGGGGCCTGTGAATTGTGGGCGGGAAGTACGACCTTGATCCCGTCATTAAAAAGCGAAATTCGACTCATGTTGGATTCTCCTAGATGAAAATGCCAGGGGAATCCCCGCCATGCGGGAGATTCCCGCGTGGCGGATTGAAGTTGAAATGAATCAGCGGATTCTGACCACAGCGCCGTAATTGCTTCCTGGCGTGAAATCGATCGCAGTGATGCTTGGAACGAATTTATCGGTCAGAGTACGCACCTCGGAAAAGTGCCCTCCTCCACGATCTTCATAGGTGACTGTCGTATCACGGTCCTTGAAAGTGTCACCCTTGATCAGAAGCTTCCTTCCCGAACGCGACTCGACTACCCCCGAAATCTGCCCCGCAGCCAGCGCAAGCGCCAGATGCCAGTCAGACAGCGCACGAACAGGCCGCCTGAACCCGGAATCGACCACCCCGAAGTGACGACCGAACTGGGGCCACAAGGTGTGTCCACGAAGCCTTTCAAGCTCGGCGCTCAACTGGGCACTGTCAATTCGCTGAGCGACGAACTTGAAGTCCATCGCTCGCGCCTCCGGTACCAGGTAGGGTTCACCTTCCCACTGTTCGGGTAGAACAGTCGTAGGTTCACCACGCCCACACGCTTCAAGACTGGCAACGACTTTCGGATCCGCTACTTCTGACTGCCTTCGGATCCCGAAAACGACGCACTGCTTGAACTGCTGCTCGGGTGCCATGAACACCTGAACACGGTCGAAACTCCGGGCGATCAGACCGGAAAACTCCTTGGTGAGGACATAGAATGGGACGATGAGAACCATGACGCCGCCATACTGCAGCCATGGAACGCTCTTTCGGTAGAACATCACCTCCAGGCGTTCACGCTTGCCGTCCCCAGTCGCCGCCTTGTCGCTCACCGGATCGCCGTAAGGCGGATTCAGGAACAACAGACCTTGTGAGCGCCAGGACATGAACACGTCGTTCACATCGCTGTGAGCGACCTGCCCCAGCAAAGTCTTGGCATGCCAGGCGCGTTCGGCATCGAAGTCGATTCCATAGGACTCGACCACCGCACCAGACTCCTGAAGATGGTTCGAGCACTCGGCCAGAGCCACACCTTCACCACAGCATGGATCCAGAATGCGGAGCCGTGTGCCGTCCACATCCAGGCCCTGGACGATGCGTTCGAGTGTGATCTCGTCGGTCGGGAAATACCCGTTTTTGATGAAATTGCGCGCGAGACGCGGAAAGACCAGTGCCATCAGAGACCCCCTTCCTGCGGTTCGACGCGCAGCATTGCGGGGCACTTCTGATATGCCGGATCGCTGGTACACCATTCGCCGGCATCGCATTTCTGGACATGGCAAATGAATCTACCGTTATCGAGCAACTGGAATCGTGTTGTTCCCAGTTTTTCTGCCGATCGAATTATCCGGGCAGGAAACTCGGAAAGATACTGACAATCACTGAATGGGTCGATCAAACTGAAAAGCATCATGCTGTTCTCCTAAAATGCACGGAGGCAGCCGTCCCCTTGCGGGGTGGATGCACCCCGCTGGGTTGAAATCAAGGTTCAATGTGCCAAAATCGGCACATCGCATAACGAAACAAACAAGACCAATGATCCGCTTCGGTACTTCAATTCGTCTTACTTCGGACGATCAAGAACGACTTTGCTTGCTGACTGGGGTCAGGCCTGTCGGCATCAACTCCGTCGAAGCGATGAACCGATTCATCGAACAGCAGAGCCAGCAACACCACACTGGCACGCCTGAGGGGAAGTTGCTTACCCTGCTTCTGGATGATGAACGGGTTCAAGACTGAACCTGCACTTTTGCCAAAGTCTCCATTGCCAGGCAGTAAACATCCCACAACCCCTGCCGCAGTTCTGGATCGGCATCCAACTTCTCGACCAGTCGCTTGGCCTCTGACGGTTTGACCGCCAGGTCCAGCAATATCTGGTGTTGCTTACGTTGCCACTGAACATCCGAGATGAAAGTCTTCGGCTTGACCATGCTGCTCCCCAAAAAAAACGCGGAGGCAGCCATTCCCTTGCGGGGTGGATGCACCCCGCTGGGTTGATGATGGAATCCCGGCCTCTTTCGAGGCGTTCCGATCTCAGGGACTGATCGGACTCAAAGGCGATGCGTGACGCGCATCGGTCGGGCTGTAACTGACAGCCAGCAGTGGAACACCGTATAGGCCGGGGCTTTTCTCCAGCGCGCCGGCGGCGATGCCTGCGCGTTCGAGAAAAGCCCAGACCGCAGAGCGGTCGGGCAAGAGCAAACTCAACCACACACAGTTCTGGAAAGGGTACCAGCGTCTGAGGAAGTGAGTGTCTCCAATTTAGCACACCAGACCTTGAGTGCGCGTGCGACCAAGGCCCCTACTGCAACGAACGGCTGATAGACCACCGATTGTCCAAGAACTTCATGTGCAACCGTATCCGACAATCCATCAACCAGGTGCTCGGGTACCTGTTTCACACGGGCGTGCTCAACGGGCATGAGCTGTCGCAGCAGGTCTGGATTGTCAGGATGGCGTATCTTCGGGTCGGTACTTCTCACCTTGGCATAACCCTTGGTAATCGTCCCAATCCGACTGGAAGCGGCATCGAAGACCTGCATTCGAAACCCCTTGCCCGCCTCGATGTCGCGCTCCATTTTCGCCTTGAGCCCTGCCATCGCAGACCAGCGTGAATCATCGCTTGCGACTTCTTCCAGCACGTCCCCGAGTCTGGCTGGCCCAACTTCCGGCCTGACCAGCTGGTCGAGATCGAAGGCGACCCCTCGGGTTACTGCCAGAAGGCAGTACCTGTCCCGATCTTCCAGTGCCCCGAACTCACGGCCACGCAGGACGCACTCATGGGTGTCATATCCGAAGTCGCGCATTAGGGTTCTGATGATCGAGGCACTGGCGCTGCTTTGATATAGCAGGACATTCTCCAGAATGACGACCAGGGGATTCACTTGGGCAACCAGGGACATGAACGGAACGACCAGGTGCCCCACTTCGGGATGATCCTCAGGTAAGGCCAACCCGCGCTTGCTGCGGCCACTTACGCTGGCACCAGAACAGGGTAATCCTGCTTCCAGGATGTCTACGGCGGGCAGCCCGCCCAGTGCATCACGATCAAAAGCCAGTTCCTGCAATGGTGCGGCCAACGATATCGTGTCAGGCTCCCAGGCATCATTGGCATCACGCGCGTGATCGAGAAGCTCGCCGCGAATTTCATTGGCGAATCTCAACCTGGAATCGACCCCTTCAAGGAAAAGCCCTGTGTGGACAGCGTGACTCAGGATGCCGCCACCATGTGACAGCGACCCCATGTCCAGCGGATCCCCGTCTTGCATTTTTCCTGCTGCTCTTTCCAGACGTTCCAACCTGCGCTCTTCAGATGCCAGAGGCAGGATGAGGATTGTCTGGCCAGTAATGAGGATCCGCACCCACCCAAAGCGCGCAATGGGTGCAAGTTCCTCCCGGCTGTTGATATCGATGACTGGAAAGGCCCGATTCCCCCGTGTTTTGGCAGAAACGGTACGCTTCCCCTCGTCGTTCAACACAAGCTTCAGCGTTCCCGATTCGACGAGAAGATCGAATCGGCAGCCCGGAGAGAAACCGGCATGGGCAAGGTTTTCACCCTGGAGCCACAGCCTGGGCGAACCCCGGTGCTCTCCCACAGCGGTCGTCTGATAATGTTTCATCATGCGACCTCCGCCGAGACCGTATTGACCTCCCGGTATCTGTCAGCAAGCTCCTCCGGAAACGAGGAAGCAATCAGGATGCCGTCGTGGAATTCCAGCCCGAGTGTATCGTCGCGCTGCTTACCCGGGTCACGGGCAATATCAGTGAGCGCCGGGATGTCTACGCTTTGCGTCTCTACCTGATAGTTCCCATGCTTGGGATACGCCTCGAACCAGAACACATCCCCGAAGACCCGGAGCGAATCTCCGGTAATGCGCAGCTCCTCCTCGCGATGCCAGCTTTCCGGGCCTGCAGAGACACTTACCGACTCAAGCCCGTTGCTCTTGCAAAGCGCACTGAGCACGCTCAGCCGCTCAAGAAAATCCTGCGTGATTTCCATTACGGCAAACTCCGGCGCATCGCCGAACTCGTCTGTGGCGTGAACCTCCATAATCAATTGAACATTTTTCATGGCTAACTCCTTTATTGAAAATTGAGCCGGAGTAGCCCCCACCGGGGCGTTCCCCGGCGGGTTTGAATTGAAACTACGCTTCTTTAAGCCTTGCTCTCTACTTCATCCACCACTTGGGCGACCCAAGCCGGAAGGTAATCTGATGTCAGCGTATACGGTGTTTGGGCGACCTCTGCTACAGACCCGTTCTCCATCGTGACCTCCATCACTTCACCCTCACTCCAGCCATCAGTATCGGCATCGAGGACCAGGTAGCGCATCGGAAAATCTGACGCCACCCACTGCACGACGCCCCCCTCAAGCCAAACAACAGCCGTTGGGAAACCGTCGTTCGATTTGGTTTGCGGCCGACACCCAGAATCGCCTTCAACATCCTCCAGATCACCCTCAAGATCGAACTTCCCCCAAACGCCGCCATCCTCCGGCAAACATTCATTGGGATGAATTCCGATCAGCCACTGCTCGCAAGAGTTGTCTGCCGGCACTGCCGAAACTTTCCCCCCACAGTGGTCGCAGACCAGCCGCGCAAGATCGGTCATGAAAGCCGAGTAACGTTCCACTGAATCGAGCTGCTCTGACGCAAGCCTCCCTACAAGCAGGCCTGTCACGATCTCTGCTAGATCGCCATTTGAGATTTGCTTACTCATCGATCACCTCCGAGTAATGGACCTTGGCGATCTGACACAGGGCATTGAAGAAAGCCAGATCCTTTTCTGCCTGGCTTGCCCCTTTACGCACCTGGAAGGTGTGTTCAATATCCCCAGATGGAAGACTGACGTGGCCTACCATGCGCGACATTGCTACTGGGGGAATTAACCTATACCTACTGGCGGATTCGACGAGTTGCCCCATGTCGATTCGTTCACTCAGGAATAGCTTGAGTTCCTGCCCCGCATCAAAGGGCATAGGCTCAACCGCAAGGTCTTGCACAAGGTAATTGCCACTTTCATCCTTGATTTCGAGAATTCGAAGTGAGCAACACGTTGACCAGTCCTCCTCATACTCCACATTTCCAGACTCCTCACTCGCAATACGCATAAGGTTTTCTGGGGACAAGTCAGTACTGGCCGGAATTTTGAACACCGCATAACATGACAAATCCTGCCCAAGGGTCATAGTTAGTTCTTCACACATAGCTTTCTCCATTGATTACACGGAGGCCGCCATCCCCCTATGGGGTGGCTGCACCCCGCCGGGTTGAACGAAACGATCTGCTTACTGCTCAGATCCCTTCTCAAATAATGCCGAGAAGACTGAGCCAGCTATCAGGATGATCGGGCTCGACGCAATCACCTTCCGGTGTTTCGCATACCGAGTCGATTACCCACTCTTCAATTTCTGACATCGATGGCACTTGATAGACACGACCGCGCCATTGAATCGTTGCAGGAACTTGCATGGCTTTACTCCTTGAGATGCGCGGAGGCAGCCGTCCCCTTGCGGGGTAGATGCACCCCGCTGGGTTGATGATGGAATCCCGGCCTCTTTCGAGGCGTTCCGATCTCAGGGACTGATCGGACTCATAGGCGATGCGTAACGGGCATCGGACGGGCTGAAACTGTCAGCCGGCAGTGGAACACCGTAAAGGCCGGGGCCTTTCTCCAGCGCGCCGGCATCGAGGCCTGCGCGTTCGAGCAAAGCCCCCGGAGGGGGCTTTGGTAAGGCTAGACAAGCGGGGCTTCGAGCACACATTCGCCGGACTCCGCATACACTGAAATCCAGTACCCATGGGTCGACCACTTGCCCGCAAGACGACAAGCATCAAGTCGATTACGAACGCATTTACGCTCAACCTGCTGTGCGCCTGCATCGGTTCTCGGATCTCCGATCGTAGCCACTACAACCAGATGCTCTGCATCAATACTCGCAATGCGATCATCCATTGGGGTCACCTTCGGTAATATCAAAGCTGCCCGGTCCATTACCTTCGTCGTCGCGCAGGAAAATCAAGCGACGAGTCACGCCATCCTTGCACTGGATCGACAACCCGTAGAATTCGTCACCGAATTCATCCTCTCCCGATCGCAACAGGCCGATGATCTTCCCGTCCACCAGCGGCTTTAGTTGGTCAAGGTAGAACTGCGTCTGATAAGACTGCCCACTCATCTTTACTCCTTCACACTTGGTTGAATGAAAGAGGGTTTCCCCGGAGGGAATACCCCTCCAGGGAAACCGCAGAAGCGGTGTTACTTCTTGTTACGCACGAACCATTGAACGAGCCCGTTCACGCTGGTCAGGGTGAACCCGATTTGCATGAAAACCAGACCCCAGGCATCAGTCGCAATACCAAATCCTATCCACATGAAATTGGATAGAAGGAAGAGAGGCCAACCGAAGCGACTGACACGATGATTCAGCGACAGCAGGAGCGCACCCAGCAACCCGAGTACTGCACCTGTCCACTCCATAGTGCCAATGGATACAAGGCTGTCCATCTCAGGCCGCCTTGGATGTCGCACATGCAGAAATGGACCTGGCCTCTTCAATCATCGCCTCTTCAGCCCAGCGCCTTCCGATATAACCCCAGACGGACGATTCCTCGACATGCTTCAGTCTGTCGCGTTCGGCCACAAAGACATCTACCACGACGCCGTAGCAGTCTCCGGACAGCCAGTCGTTGTATGCCTCCAGAGCCTGACTTGCGTATTCGACTGCTTTGGCTCGCGCCGCATCAAGTCCATTGGCCTTCCTGATTTCATCAAGATCATCCCTGAGCACTTCATCCGGCACCCACACGCCGGCACCTCTGGCAGTGTCGAATTGGCATTGCACCCCTGCTCCAGCAAGGGACCAGACCTGTCCGCCATGGTCATAGCAATCGAGTGAGACGGCGTAGGGATCGCCTGCCTGCCGTCGCAGTCCTCCAGGGGGTTCTGCACGTCATGATCGTCTACCAAGTACCCAACGATAACCAGATCACCCGCCCGTTCGACCTTGTGCTCTACATACTCCATGATGAAAGACGGCTCGGAACTCAGTTCGGCGCGCAAGCCATCTACTTCGATTTCACTGATCTTGCGTTTGATGCAATTCATTCGTGCTCTCCTTGAGGAAAAAAAGGGAGCACGCCCCCTGAGGGAGTCGTAACTCCCCATGGGGTGGTTGAAGTGCTGCTATGGAATTCCAGGTCTTGCGACCCGCCGTTTTCAGGAACTGAACGACATTACTGTTGCCGGAGACTAGACCTGCATCGCAGTTCCGGTTTCTTCTTCGATCAAGGCCCTATCAATCTTCATGAGCAAAGACTGGATTCTCGGAATACCAAAATCCTGTTCCTTGAAAGACAAACCCGCCTGCCTTGATTTCACGTATGCGTCTTGCTTGATGGCAAGCAGCGCATACAGGGATTCGACAAGCAAACTCGTTTCCGGGTTGTCAAAATCGACATTCATCAAGAAAATTCTCCTTCAATCTGGGTAGCGCACCGATGGGCTGTACTACCGATGGGGGTTATGTAAAACTGGAATTTGATCCAGTCGCAGATATTGAGATGAGGACACCATGAAGCTGGAATTGATCCAAGGTGGCCGAGACAGGCTTGAGGAGGATGCACTTCGTGCAATCTGGCTTGGCTCAGAGGCTGAATCACGCGCAGCCCTGCTTCGCCTTGAAAGACCTGCCAACGGCGCTCTCAGTCTGGTTACTCGCGATTCGACTGCCGAACCACAAGCTCCTGCTCCAGAAAGCGAATGATCCTTCTGGCATCGCTTCTGACCTCGGGGTTCTGAATCCCTCGATCAAGAAGTTTTCTCGTGTCATCCAGCCTTCGCTGAATTTCAGCCTGGTTAGCCTCATCCAGGAAGCGAAGGAAGCCTCTCCAGAATTCCTTGTCCACTGTGCTCTCCTTAAAAAAAGGGAGCACGCCCCCTGAGGGAGTCGTAACTCCCCATGGGGTTGTTGAATTACTGCTATTGAATTCCAGGTCTTGCGACCCGCCGTTTTCAGGAACTGAACGGCATTCAAGGGCGATGCGTAACGCGCATCGGTCGGGCTGTAACTGACAGCCAGCAGTGGAACACTTCAAAGGCCGGTGCCTTTCTCCAGCGCGCCGGCGTCGATGCCTGCGCGTTCGAGAAAAGCCCCCGGAGGGGGCAAGGATGAGGTTCAGAAGAGACGTAACTGACCAGCCTCTTCCAGATACCAGCAAGGGACCAGACCGATATCCACTTCGCTTTCGGAGTGTGAACCGATCTCAGAAACACCGCATTCCGTCGTGGGCGAATTACAGCAGCCCAATGCGCTTCCTTCGTCTGCATGGACAGTGCCGCATCCATCGCACCGGTATGCCGGGCCGGTATAGAGGTAGCTCAGAGGGTTTGCCATGAGAATTTCTCCTCGGGCAACGCAACCCGTTGAGCAAGCTCGCCCAGCGCCAGCCACTCCTCGTGACTCCGATTCCGGTGCAGATACTCATCCAGGAGCCGGATCGCCAGGCGGGTATTCTCGGAATCGAGAGCACCCTGCAGCCTGACCAACCGAAGACTCCGTCCAGCGTCAGCGAATGCCATGAGCAATTCACCCAGAGCTTCGCCACCGCTGCAGCTTCCCAGCCGCCGGATGGTGTCGGTGGCTTCCTGGAGAAGATCCGCGTCGTTCGATTGTCCAGTCATGATCAATCTCCCGACTTCAAGTGCCACTGCTGCTCCTTGGCATCGAAGGAGTATCCCAGGGTCTTCAGCATGTCTCGCTGACGCCGGAACATCGCGCGATCGACCGTGGGATCGAGCTTGATCGGCTTTGACTCCCAGGCAAGTTCAGCGAGTTCAGGTCCAAGCACCTCAAGCAATTCGCGGTACTTCGGATCCTGCGGAGCATCCTCGTTCACCACGGCAGCCGGAACCGGTACAGCAGACTCGCCGGGAACCCGAGCAGGCTGGATGTCCGTCATGATTGGATCCGGCTCACTCGGCGCGGCTTCCTGTTCGCCTTCAACTGCTTCCGACAGATTGATGCCAACCAGCTTCGCCCGAATGTCGGTCGTTGACTTTCCGCGCCATACATACGAGCTCAGGTAAAACCGCTCTACCGAGAATTCTCCCTCGTAGCGGCCTTCCGCAAACTGATCGAGGATGGGCTCCTTGACCTTGAAGTCGCCTTCGGGGGTTGCCAGATCGCCGACGCAGAATTTGCCGTTGGCACCTTTGATTTCCTTGATGACAAGGGTTCCAGAGAGTTTGATCATGTTCATGCTCCTTGATGAATTGAAGGGAGCACGCCCCCGAGGGAGTCGTAACTCCCCATGGGGTGGTTGATGTACTGCGATGGAATTCCAGGTCTTGCGACCCGCCGTTTTCAGGAACTGAGCGGCATTCGACTTACGGATACGACTTCTGGGTCCACGTGCCGCTCGCGAGCGCTGCTTCTGCTGCTTGCCGGGTGTGGTAATACTCCTCGCTCTCGCGAGAAACGGGTCCATCGTCATCACTGAAGGTGCCGATGTAGAACCCCGCATGTGACTGCAAAACTTGCAGAGGCAATTCAACACTGCACCAGTGCAATGCCAAGACTCCAGTATTGCTATTCGACATTTCGCTGCCCTTTCAAAGAACTGACAGGCGCGTTGCCCAAACGGGCACGCCCGCATGGGTTGAGATGAATTGAATCCCTGGCCAGGTGGCCATTCCGTTTGCAGGGACTGAACGGTTTGCGATGCGTAACGCGCATCGGACGGGCTGAAACTGTCAGCCAACAGTGAACGCTGTATCCAGGTTTGCCTGAAACCTGGATACCCCGCTCGCGGGGTATGGTGTGTGCAGTGCGATGAAACCCCTGGTCAACTCTTCCAGTTCAGATCGGAAGCGACGCGCCGCACTGAGGGGCTCGGCGCGGATTTGAATGCGGCATGCCGCAAAAGCCGTGACCGTTCTGGCCGTCACAACCCGTGGAATCGACGAAGCCCAAAGGGCTTGCCCGATTCAACTCGGGTAAGCCCTCTGGATGGAGGTGTGTGGAAGACGGATATTCGGTCCGTCTCAGGGATGAGGTGAGCAGATGGGGAAGCATCTGTCGCCAATGTAACCCCCGGGTACCTGGGGAGGTAAGACCCGATCCGGTTCGAGGGGCTGCCCGGACTCAATGCCAGTGCTTAGGGCACCAAACCTGCTGTACTCAGCAAACGAGAAACCGAGATATTCACCGAAGGCCTGGGCCTTGGGTGAAAACCCCAACAGGGGGTTTTCAGGGTCTACATACTATCTGATCAGGCCGAGCAGCTTCGCAAGAAACTCCAAGGCATTCTGGTTGACGATAAGCACGCTGAAAATCGTTACAAGCCAGAGGGAAGTGAACTTCTTGTCCAGTTTGGTGATTGCCAAATTGGTGGCAAGACCCGTGGCCTTGATGTCGCCTTCCAAACGGGCGATATCAGCCTTGGTGGCAAGCTGATCTTTCAACTCGATTTTCAATTCTTCCTTGGCCTCCAGCTTGCGCTGTGTGACCAGTTCGTACGTTCGTTCCTCAATATGAGTCAAGGTGGATTCGATTGCCTTGGTCAGCTCAATCGCATCTTCCCGACCAAATTTACGGACGAAGACATCGAAGACTTCAATCGGAAGGTTCATGTTCGCCATTATAGTCTCCTAGGCCATGGACGCAGCGAGCGCAACAGCCTGAGAAACCATGACACACAGCGTCATCAGCTTGAGATCGAATACAACATTCAAAACAGCTTCTTTCATGATGGACTCCTAGCTTTCAAATATGAAAACCAAGGGAGTCCACGCCCCAGACCAGGGGAGGAAGGATCTCCCCGGTCGGGTGTGGTAGTCAGCAGGCGGTTATTCGCCGCCGGCCGCTGCTAAGGCTTCTTCATCGCTGGCAAGAGTCGGCAACATCACCGGACTCCCATCAACCCAGGCCTTCGCGATCTTGAGCAAACGCCCTTTGATCATCACGCCTGTATCGCCCTTCTTGTGGTACTGCGTGTCCTTCTCGTAAGAGAACACTTCCGGATACACATCACCCAGCTTGAACTGGATCATGATTTTCCGTTTCTCGTCGCCATGCGGCTTGAGCATCTCAATCGCCTTGATTGCTTCCTGGCCGTAAACGCGAACATCGAATCGCGTGTAGTCAGGTTTGATTGAACCGTCTGCGCTCCATTCCCCGCGAAGTGCCGAGATTGAACACGCGAGGAATTCGTCACCCTTGCGCGGTTTCACAAGACGAACGCGATTGAGGTAGCCGAGGCCGGTTACGTGAAGGTCATAGAACTTGGATTCAGACATGGTGCTCTCCTTGAAGAAAAAAAGAGGGAGCACGCCCCCTGAGGGAGTCGTAACTCCCCATGGGGTGGTTGAAGTACTGCTATGAAATTCCAGGTCTTGCGACCCGCCGTTTTCAGGAACTGAACGGCATTAAAGGGCGATGCGTAACGGGCATCGGACGGGCTGAAACTGACAGCCAGCAGTGGAACACCGTCAAGGCTGGAGCCTTTCTCCAACACGCTTCAGCGCGTTCGAGAAAGCCCCCAGAGGAGCTCTCAGTGTTTATCGATGATTCGTCGTTCTATGTTTCCGATCCGACCATTTCACATAAAGAAACAGGCCTAGACCGATAGCATAGGACAACCCCATCAGCACCCATGCTGGATCAAGTTTACTCATCGTGATCTCCATTGAGAATCATGAGCCCGTAGACAACAAGATTCAGGAAAATAAGCGCTGACCCAACCAGGAAAAGCGGGTTACGCTCTACCAAACCAGTGTAGCCGATCAGTCCAAATTGAGCGATAGCTACAATCTTGACGATTTCGGCAATGTACTTACGTTGTTCTGCATTCAAATTAAAGACCCCCACAAGGAATAGCGGAGATCCAATCCCGGCGCGGGTGAGAATCACCCGCTGGGTTGAGAATTACTGCAATGAAATCCCGAGTTATTCAACTCGCCGTTTTCAGGGACTGAACGGCATTCAAAAGGCGTCTTTCGACAAAGGGCTGCACCTTACGGGTGCAATACGGGCTGCGAGAGCCAACAAACCAGATTCAAGATTTACAAAAAAACCTAAGGGTGTCAATACGGGTTCAAGCGTCCATGGTGTCGACCAACAGCTGACCGCGCTTGCGCAAGGCCTCGATGTCCTTCGCAAGATCCGCAGGGGTCAGTTCGCGGACGTGGACCCAGGCTTCATCGAAGTCGATGCGCTCGGCCGCCAGTTCGTCTGGGTGCTCAGTCGGGATCGGGACAACCCTCTCGATCTCGATACACCGCATCCAACCGTCGGTGCCCAACACCTCCACCATGCCAAATTCCGCGTGCATGGCCAGAGAACCGACCGGACATTGAAACCCTGAGAGACTCACGACATTGCTCAATTCACACTCCTGAACTTATCCACATTTTCTGTGGATGATAACTGTTTTGAAACCTCGAAACCGCGATTTGATGTGGGGCCATCGAGCCCTGTTCACAAATTCAGCAATCGCTTAGTTCGGTACAACTGCCTGGATGCGATCCAGAACTTGAAACAGCGAGGTCATTCCGCTCAGCCAACCTGCACCATGAGCGCGTGGCCCCATGTCATGAACCTTCGAGTCCCACTGCATAGCCACCGTATCCAGCGTGCCAATTTCATCAACCAGGCCGATCTGCTTGGCCTCGGCCCCATCCCATACCTCGCCAGTTGCGTAATCAACGCCCTTTACGATCTTCTTGCCGCGAGCGGCCTGGAGCTCGGACTTGAATCGCTCTCCCATCTTCGAGACCATCTCCTGCGCCTTCCGGTCGGCTTCGGGTGTCATCGGTGCGAACGGATTGAGCATAGCTTTCAGGTTTCCTGATGCGTATATGCGCTGACGCACATCGAGCTTCTCCAGCGCCTTGTGGAAATCCCAGCCTGCGATAACCGCACCAACCGACCCTACCAGCGAATAGTTCGCCGCGTAGATCTTGTCAGCGTGAAGCGCCACCATATACGCAGCAGACGCACCGATGTTGTTGATGACTGCAACGATTGGCTTGGGATACTTCTTCTTGTAGGCCTTGATCGCCTGGTAAATCCTCTCAGACTCGACCGGCGCACCGCCCGGACTGTCGATACTCAATACGATCGCCTTCACGTTGTCCGCTTCGAACGCGGTCTTGAGCAAGGGCACCACTTGGTCAGCCGAAGCTGTCGCACCCGACATGATTTCACCGTCGATGTGTATCACGGCCGTTGTCTCGCTGTTGGGCAGTCTCGCCCAGCCCAGCTGTTTCGCGACAGCGAATACATAGAGTGTGAAGAACAATGCGGCCGCTCCTACCAGCAGGGTCCGTTTGACCAGTTTCCACTTGCGTTCGGATTGTCTTTCTCTCAGCACATCCCGGATGAGTTCATCCGAGACTACTTTGTGAAGATCGTTCTCGGTAATGGCTTGTTCTTTCATAAAATCACTTTCCTTGCGAGTAGTTCAATTTAGTGGATCAGGAAAACTCAAACGGACTGCGACTGCTGCTGCATTGAAATGTCTGTTGCTCAGGACAAAAACCACCCAGCAACGCTCGTGACGCCGATAGACGCGCTGCAATCCGGTCGTTCTCCGAATCAGGGATTCCACCGCTCGGACATCTCTCTCGTAGACCGACCCCGCGCGTTTCCACCAGCTCTGATCGAGATCGTCATGGAAAACCCGTATGACGCGAGCGCTGCGATCTAACTTGTAGATCGGTTGATGTTTCATTTCGTTGGCCATGCGAAGTACCTGCACTCGGGAAACCGATTGCATCCCACGAAGGCCCTCCCGCTGCCCTGAAGCGTCTTCGCGACCAGCAAGCCCTTGTTGCACGCCGGACACGACTCTCCCGCTTTCGCGGTACCGGCCGGCTCCCGCGCCGGTGGGCGCTCTCTCCGTGCGGATGTACCTTGCACGTCGTCGGGTCGAACGCCGGGCTTACCCGCATCGTCGGGCTGGGTGTGCCTGCATTCCGGATAGCCCGTGCAGCCCCAGAAAGGCCCCCTGGGTCCGTTTACCCGGCGCAGCGGCATCTGGCACTTCGGACACGGGTAGTGTGGGCCCGTGCTGTCCCCTGCAACCGAGGCGGTACTGCGCGCCCCTGGCTTGCCGTCGAGATCGGGAAGTGTCGCCCTGCACCCCTCCTGGTAGGCCGTACACCCCCAGAAGTAGCCCTTGCTCCCCTTGAGCCTGCGCATAGGTTTACCGCAGGCCGGGCACGCCACGAAGTGGGCATCGTTCTTCGTGTCCTTGCCATCCGGTTTCACGGACAGGCACATGCTGCCGGCCTGCCCCCTGATTCCATCGATGACCTGCTCCAGCCACTGGCCGAGGCTTTGCTCGAATTGCGACAACTCAATCTCGCCTTTTTCGATCTGACCCAGACGGTCCTCCCACTGGGCGGTCAGGACGGGATCGGCAATCTCCGGCGCGACCTTTTCAATCAATCCAATCAAGGCGTCAGCCTTATCGGTCGGAAGCAGATCCTTCTTCCTGGCGACGATGTAATCCCGCTTGAACAGCCCCTCGATGATGGCAGCGCGCGTGGCATCGGTACCGATGCCCGCCTTCTCCTTGTTCTTCATCACAGCCTTCCAGCGTGGATCCTCGATCTCCTTGTCGATGGATTCCATCGCGGCAAGCAACGTGCCTTCCGTATAGCGCTTAGGAGGGCTTGTCTTGCGAGTGGCGACCTCGCACTTCAGATTGTGCGCGGCATCGTCCCGTAGCACGTCAGGCAACGGCCCCGACTCGGGATCTGCGTCCTCGCCGGCGTCGGGTTTCGACGCGCGCTCGGGTTCGAGCGCGCGCCACCCAAGGACTCTGGGTATCTTTCCGGAGACCCGGAACCATTCGTTTTCGCACACCACGAGGATGGTCGTCTTGAGGTACAGATGACTGCCCAGGAACTGCGCGAGATAACGCCTGCACACCATGTCGTAGACGGTCTTCTCGTCCTTCGTCATCGATGACCGATCAACACCGGGATGTTGCGTCGGGATGATCGCGTGGTGAGCCGTGATCTTGCCGTCATTGAATGCGCGTCCCGAGAACGAGCCCGCGATCGACCGGCGGGCATGATCGACGCTCTCCCGCAGTTCGGGATTCCCGCTCTGGATCGCATCCAGCACAGCCCCGGTCTCAGCCATCATCGATGAGGGCAGATACTCGCAGTCGGTCCTGGGATAGGTCGTGGCCTTGTGTTTCTCGTACAGCGCCTGCGCCGCATCGAGCACGGCCTTGGCCTTCATCCCGAACCGCGCCGAGGCCTCGCGCTGGAGGGAGCCAAGGCTATACGGCAGCGGAGCCAGCTCGCGTTCTTCAACGGTCTCGACCGACTCGACACATCCCGTTCTGCCGGAAACTTTCTTCGCAACAACCTCGACCCTCGCGCGATCCGTCGCGAGTCCATCCTTATCCAGCAAGGACTCATTCGGAAGCCAGGTCATGGAGACCGGCTGTCCCCCCAGCTCGAAGACACTGCTCAACTGATAGTGCGTAACGGGCCGGAAGCAGGCGATTGCTCGTTCTCGCCGCACGATCAGGGCCAGCACCGGGGTCTGGACTCGTCCGCAGTGCAATGTCCCTTCCTTGCCGCCCGTCCCGAAGGCCTTGGTCAGGGCCATGGTCAGATTCATCCCGGCCAGCCAGTCGGCATGGCTCCTGCCCATGCCCGAGAAGTACATGGGCAGCGTACGACCTCCGGGAAGGAGCTTGCCCAGCGCCTTCCGGATCGAGGCATCGTCGAACGCGGACAGCCACAGCCGGCTGACCTTGCCGGTGTACTTCGCCATCTGCATCAGCTCCCGTGCGATGACTTCGCCCTCGCGATCCGCATCGGTCGCGATCACAACTTCATCAGCCTGCTTCAACAACCTGACAACGGTCCGGTATTGATCCTTGGTCCTGTCCTGCGGAACCAGCACCCATGTCCGGGGCAGGACCGGCAGCAGATCGATGTCCCAGGATTTCAGTGCCGGTTCGTAGTGCTCAGGTTTGGCCAACTCGACGAGATGGCCGATGGCCCAGGTAACGACCGTATCGTTACCAGTAATGCACCCGTCGCCGCGCTTGACCACGCCCAAATGCGGCGCGATCTCGCGCGCCTGGGAGGGCTTTTCACAGAGGAACA
>Ga0209959_100583_pt1 | contig 22891 bp, 19 predicted proteins | sample ThiBiot_300_biof_2_FD_183943 | JGI IMG/M metagenome (GOLD analysis project Ga0209959, IMG submission 183943) | Wastewater bioreactor microbial communities from Cape Town, South Africa - Thiocy_expt_300_biof (SPAdes) | ecosystem: Engineered > Bioremediation > Thiocyanate > Unclassified | place...
CCGCCGTTCAGCCGCTACCTGCTGATGAACCTGCACGCCACCCTGGCCGAGAACCTGCTGCCCAACCCGGCCGACGAGGGCAGGGTGCGCCAGCACGCCGTCGATATCGGCCAGAGCGTGTTCCGCCCGCTCGACGCGCCGCAGGTGCTGGGCGAACTGGTCGACGTGCTCATCGCCAAGGCCAACGCCATCGCCGACCCGTTCGAGCAGGCCTTCTTCATGATGGTGCACCTGCCGTACCTGCAGCCCTTCGCCGACATCAACAAGCGCACCTCGCGCCTGGCGGCCAACCTGCCGCTGTTCCGCGCCAACCTGTGCCCGCTGACCTTCGTGGACGTGCCGCCCGAGATCTACGCGCGCGCCATGCTCGGCGTGTACGAGACGGGCCGCGCGGAGCTGCTGCGCGACCTGCTGGTCTGGGCCTATGAGCGCAGCACGCAGGAATACGTCGCCATCCGCCAGACCCTGGCCGAGCCCGACCCGCTGCGCCTGGCGTGGCGCCAGCTCATCAAGGACACGGTGCACGCCGTCGTCACCAGGCCCGGCGCCGACGCCGTGGGCCTGGTGGAGCAGGCCGTGGCCGCCCACGTGCCCGGACCCGAGCGCGCCGCCGTGCAGGCCCTCGTCCTCGACGAGCTGCGCCGCCTGCACGAAGGCGTGCTGGCCCGCTACCGTCTGCGGCTATTGATTTGGTAGCTGCCAGCGCTTTCCACATGGGCGCTAGAGGCATATTGCATATAAAAAACGATGAAACGCACCCGCCTGCCATCCACCGCCACGCTCGCGGCCTTCGAGTGCGCCGCGCGGCACCTGAACTTCCGCCGCGCGGCCGACGAGCTGCACCTGACGCAGGGCGCCGTGAGCCAGCAGGTGCGCCTGCTGGAAGCGCAGCTTGGCGTGGCCCTGTTCGCGCGCGTGCGCCAGCGCGTGCTGCTGACCAGCGCGGGCGAGCGCTACCTGCGCGAGGTGCGCCGCATCCTGCGCGAGCTGGGCGAGGTGACGCACCAGGCCATGGCCAGCGGCGACAAGGAACTGCTCAACCTCGCCGCCGTGCCCACCTTCGCGGTGAAGTGGCTGGTGCCGCGCCTGCCCGGGTTCTTCGCGGCGCACGGGCACGTCAACCTGAACCTCGTGTCGCGCAGCGCGCCGTTCAACTTCGACGCGGAACCGTTCGACGCCGCCATCCACTACGGCGAGCCTTCGTGGCCCGGCGCCGTGTGCACGCCCCTGTTCGAGGAGGACATGCGTCCCGTGTGCAGCGCGCACTACCAGCGCCTGCTGGACCTGCGCACGCCCGCCGACCTCGCGCGCGCCACGCTCCTGCAGCAGTTCACGCGCCCCTCCGCGTGGCAGGACTGGTTCGCCCACGTGCAGGCCGAGCCCGCCAACGCCTTCCAGGGTCCGCGCTTCGACAGCTTCAACATGATCCTGGAGGCCGTGCAGGTGCACATGGGCGCGGCGCTGCTGCCGCGCTTCCTGGTGGCGGGCGGCATTGCCCGGGGCGAGCTGGTGGAGCTTTCGCCCCAGGGCCTGCCCAGCACGCGGGGCTACCACCTCGTCTGCCCCGAGGCCCGGCAGGACGCGCCCGCCGTGGCGGCGCTGCGCGGCTGGCTGCTGGACGAAGTGGCCGCCAGCCTGGCTGGTTGATCAAATTTTCTACTCAACCAATCATTAATCATCGCTTTCTCTTGAGGGGGACGCTCGGGACAATGCTGCACAGAAAGCAATAAAACTGCTCGTGGAGCCCCGAACCATGTCGTCACCCCATCCCACCGACCGGCGCTGGAAAAAGCCGCTCACGCCGTTCATCTTCCACCGCGACTTCGAGCGGCCCGACGCCGGCGACGTGGCCACGCTGGCCGGCGCCGATATCACCCGCGTGAGCGACTTGGCCGGCCGCATGTATACCTGCCACCGGTCCATCCATTCGCTCACCGCCACCGCGGTGCCCATGTGCGGGCCTGCCTTCACCGTCAAGTGCCCGCCCGGCGACAACCTGGGCGTGATGGCCGCCGTGCGCGCCGTGGGCCGGGGGGACGTGCTGGTGGTGGACGGGCAGGGCTTCACCGAGTGGTGCATGGGCGGCTTCGAGCTGCTCAGGTACGCCCGCGACGTGCGCGGCATGGCCGGCCTGCTGGTGCACGGCGCCTGGCGCGACGTGCAGGAGGCGCAGGCGCAGGGCCTGCCGGTCTATGGCCTGGCCGTCTCGCCGTTCTCGGGCCCCAAGCTGGGCCCGGCCGAGGTCAACGTGCCCGTGTCCTGCGGCGGCGTGGTCATCGCCCCCGGCGACGTGGTCTGCGCCAGCGCCGAGGGCGTGGCCGTGGTGCCGCGCGCCAGCGTGGCGGCAGTGGCCCGGGCGCTGCGCGCCGGCCCGGGCGGCCACGGCATCGAGGATTTCCTGCAGGAGATGGACGGGCACGTGGCCGGCTGGCTGCAGGACGGGCGCGGCGCATGAGCGGCAGCGGCCTCACCCGGGCGCTGGCCGCCTTCGTGGCCGGCCTGCGCCCCGAGCACGTGCCGCCCGCGGCGCGGCAGGAAGCGCGCCGCGCCATGGCCGACTGCCTGGGCGGCGCGGTGGCCGGCGCGCGGGACGAGGTGGCCCGCATCGCCGCCGCCGCGCAGGCGCGCCCTGGCGGCGCCTGCACCCTGTGGGGCACGGGGCTGCGCGCCGACGTGCACGATGCGGCGCTGGTCAACGGCTGCGCCGCCCACGCCCATGCGCTGGACGACACCCACGAATCCATGCGCGGCCATCCCTCGGCCCCGCTGGTGCCCGCCATCCTGGCCGTGGGCGAGCTGGTGGACGCGGGCGGCGAGGACCTCGCCACCGCCTACGTCGCCGGCACCGAGGCGGCCTGCCGCCTGGGCCGCAGCGTGAACGACCGGCATTCGCAGCTGGGCTGGCACACCACCGGAACGCTGGGCCCCGTGGGCGCGGCCGCCGCCTGCGCCTGGCTGCTGCGGCTGGATGCCGGGCGCACCGTCCACGCGCTGGGCATCGCCGCCTCCATGGCCGGCGGCCTGCGCGTCAACTTCGGCACCATGGCCAAGGCGCTGCACGCGGGCCTGGCCGCCCAGCACGGCGTGCAGGCCGCGCGCCTGGCCGCCGGCGGCATGACGGCCAGCGCCGCGGCGCTGGAAGGGCACGAGGGCTTCCTGCAGCTCTTCTGCGACGACGGCAGCCAGGATGCCGCGCGCGCGCTGCGCGGCCTGGGCGAGCACTTCGAGGTGCTCACGCCCGGCATCGTCTACAAGCAGTACCCCACCTGCTCGCTGATGCACGCGCTGATCGACATGGTGCTGCAGGCGCGCGGGCAGGGGCTGCTCACGCCCGCGGACGGCCTGGAGCTGCGCTGCGCCATCAGCCAGCGGCTGGAGGCCGTGCGCGGCAAGGCCTGGCCCGCGACCGGGCTGGCCGCCAAGTTCTGCGTCGAATACTGCGTGGCCGTGGCCGTGCAGGAGGGCACGCAGGGCATCGCCGACTTCACCGACGCCGCCATCCACCGCCCCGGCCTGCGCGAACTGGCGCAGCGCGTGCGCCTGTCGCAGGGGCAGGACTTCCCGCCCGGCAATGGCGACTGCGCCGAACTGGTGGTGCTGCGGGACGGGCGGGAGGTCCTGCGCCGGCGCCAGGCCAAGCCCTGCGGCCACCCCAGCATGCCGCTGTCGCCCGCGCAGCACGAGGCCAAGTTCATGGCCTGCGCCGCGCCGGTGCTCGGCGCCGCGAAGGCGCGGCGCCTGTTGCAGACGCTTCATTCACCCCAACCCTGCTCGGCGCGCGAACTGGCGCGAGCACTTGCCCTTCCCTGCGCTTGAAGAAAGGAACCGCTGCCATGTTTTCCGCCACGCCTTCCATTTCCCGCCGCCGGCTCCTGCTCGCCGCCGCCGCGGCACCCCTGGCTGCCCATGCCGGCCTTGCGCAGGCGCAGGGCAAGGAGACGACCATCATCGTCGGCTACCCGCCCGGCGGCTCGCTGGACGCCATGGCCCGCGTGCTCGCGCAGCGCCTGGGCGCGCTGCGCGGCCAGCCGGTCATCGTGGACAACAAGCCGGGCTTCTCGGGCAACATCGGCGCGCAGTTCGTGGCCAAGTCCAGGCCCGACGGCAGCACGCTGCTGATGACGGCGCTGACCACCTACGCCATCAACCAGAAGCTGATGGGCGCCAGCATGGGCTACGACCTGCTCAAGGACTTCCAGCACGTGGCCATCGTGGGCTATCTGCCCAACGTGCTCATCGTGCCGACCGTCCTGGGCGTGGACACCCTGCAGGACTTCATCAAGGCGGCCAAGGCCAGGCCGGGCGGCCTCTCCATCGCCACCACCGGCAATGGTTCGCTGGAGCACATCGCCGGCGAGATGTTCAAGCGCGCCACCGGCACCGACATGCTGGCCGTGCCCTACAAGGGCTCCACGCCCGGCGTGACGGACCTGATCGGCGGGCAGATCCAGGCCATGTTCGTCAACACCACCACGGCCATCAACAACCTCAAGACCGGCCGCATCAAGGCGCTGGCCATCGCCGGCCCCAGCCGCGTGGCGGCGCTGCCCGGCGTGCCCACGCTGGCAGAGCAGGGCGTGAAGATGAGCAACGACGTGGTGTCCATCTTCGGCATCGCCGCGCCGGCGGCCACGCCCGCGCCGGTGGTCGAAAAGCTCAACGCCGACCTGAACGCCGTGCTGCGCGAGCCGGAGGTGAACGCCCGGTTCTCGGGCCTGGGCGTGGAGGTGGCCACCGAAAGCGCCGCCCATGCGCGCGAGCGCATCGCCAGGGAAGTGGCCACCTGGGACAAGGTGATCCGCGAGACGGGCATCGCCCTCTGATCCTGATTCGATAGCGGCAGGCGCTTGCCGGCAAAGCGCCGGAGGCCGTTTTCATGCGGGATCTTCCGGCGGCCTGGCGCATGCCAGAATCGGGCCGCCCCCAACTTCCCGCCTCCCATGCAAGCCCTGCTCGACGCCATTGCCGCCATGCCCCTGCCGGGCGATGCGCGGCGCATCTTCCACGGCCGGGGCGGGCTTCACCCGGGCTGCGAGCAGTGGACGCTCGACGCCTACCCGCCCGTCTTCGTGCTCACCAGCTTCGCGCCGGTGGACGAAGGGCAGCTGGCCGCGGTCGGCGATGCGCTGCGGGCGCGCTGGGCGCAGCTGGCGCCGGGCGAGCCGCTCCACTGGGTGTTCCAGCACCGGGGCGAGGCGCTGCGCCTGCAGGGGCGCAGCGATACGCGGCTGATGGCGGGCGGCGTGCCCGATCCGCACGTCGTCACCGAAGGCGGGCTGCGCTTTCGCGTGCACGCGCTGCACGGGCAGAACCACGGGCTGTTCCTCGACATGGCCGAGGGGCGCCGCTGGGTGCGCGAATGGGCTGCGGATTTCAAGGCGCGCGAAGGGCGGGGCGCGCGCGTGCTCAACCTGTTCGCCTACACCTGCGCCTTCTCGGTCGCCGCGCTGGCGGGCGGCGCGGCCCAGGTGGTGAACGTGGACATGGGGCGCGGCGCGATCGCCACGGGGCAGCAGAACCACCGGCTCAACGGCCTGGACGGCGCGAGCTTCCTGGCGCACGACATCTTCGCGTCGTGGGGCAGGATCGCGCGCGGCGGGCCTTACGACCTGGTGATCGCAGACCCGCCCAGCTACCAGAAGGGCAGCTTCGTCGCCGCCAAGGACTATGCGCGCGTGGTGCGCCGCCTGCCCGGCCTGCTGGCGCCCGGCGGCCATGCGCTGCTGTGCCTGAACGCGCCCGAACTGGGCGAGGGCTTCGTGCGCGGCCTGGTGGACGACCTGGCGCCGCCGCTGGCTTTCGCGGGGCGCGTGCCGAACCCGGCCGCGTTCGCCGACGTGGACGGGGAGCGCGCGCTGAAGGTACTGGTGTTCAGGGCCTGAGCGGCGCCTGTTCAGGTGGGAGCGGCGGGATCGTCCGGGTCGCCGCTCGCGGCCCGGTGCAGGCCGGCGCCCACGGCCATGCCGCCCATGCCCGCGCCGCCGGCGCCTGCTGCGCCGCCGCCTCCCGCTCCACGCCGGGCGCCGCCTTCTTCCCCGGCGCCCGCGCGGCGCCCGCCGCCCTGGCCGGAGCCGGGGCGCAGCGGGCCTTGCGGGGGAATCTCGGTGCCGGGGGCGATGGGCTCCAGGTCCAGCGCCTCGCGGATGAATTGGCGCAGCGACACGACGAGCGCCGCCGTCTCCACGCTGCGGCCCGCCGCCAGGTCGCGCGCGGCGGCGGCGGCCAGCGCCACCTGCTCGGGCGTGCCCAGCAGGATCACGTCGGACAGGGCGGCCTCCACCGCGTCGCGCGTGCGGCGCTGGCGCTCGGAGCTGGCGGCGGCCTCTTCGGGGCCGGCCTGCCGCAGCTCGCGCAGGTGCGTGGGGCGCACGTGCAGCGACCCGGTGAACGAGCCGCCCAGCGTCTTGTAGGCCGCGATCAGTGTCTTCAGGCGCTCGTTGATCTGCCGGTTCTCGCGCTCGCGGCGCTTTTGCATGGTCTGCATGAACAGCAGCCGGATGCCCACCATCAGCAGCGTGGCCAGCAGCAGCCCGAGCAGGGTGGCGAGGGCCGAGGGCCAGGAGCTGAAGTCGATCGCGGAGCGCATGGGAGTGGTCGTGGTTTATGGGTCAGAAAGCCTTCTGGCGCTTGCCCATCAAGCGCGGGCAGCTATGGTTCCGGTAGCGCCATGTACAAGGTAGCGCAGGCTTCCGCCATCGCGCCATCGTAGCGGACGCAGGGCTGGCCAGGATGCGCGCCGTGGGCCGGCCGGGCCACAATCGGGCATTCCCTGTCCTCGAGAGAGCAACACATGAATACTCCCCGCATCGGCCTGGTCGGCGTGGGCCTGATGGGCCACGGCATCGCACTGAACATCGCGCGCAAGGGCCATGCCCTGACGGTGCTGGAGCACCCCGGCAACCAGCCGCTGGACGAGCTGCGCGCCCTGGGCGTGGCCAGCGCCGCAACCGTGCAGGACCTTGCGCGGCAGGTGCAGGTGCTCATCCTGTGCGTGACCGGCTCGCCGCAGGTCGAGGCCGTGCTGCTGGGCGAGCAGGGCGCGCTGGCCGCGCTGCAGCCGGGCACGGTGGTGATCGACTGCTCCACGGCCATTCCCGCGTCCACCGAATCGGTGGCCAGGGCCGTGGCGGCGGCCGGGGGGCGCTTCCTGGATGCGCCCATGACGCGCACGCCCCGGGAGGCCGCCGAGGGCCGCCTGAACCTGCTCGTGGGCGGCGACGCCCAGCTGCTGCAGGAATGCCTGCCCCTGCTGCAGTGCTTTGCCGAGAACGTCACCCACACCGGCGCCGTGGGCAGCGGCCACCGCATGAAGCTGCTGCACAACTACGTGTCGCTGGGCAGCGTGGCGCTGATCGCCGAGGCCGCCGCCTGCGCGCTGGCCGCAGAGGTCTCGCCGCAGGTGTTCGTGGACGTGCTCGCCAAGGGCGGCGGCGGCGGCGTGGCGCTGGAGCGCCTGCGGCCCTACCTGCTGCAGCAGGACCCGTCCGGGCTGCGCTTCTTCATGTCCAACGCGCTCAAGGACATGGGCTACTACACCACCATGGCGCAGGACGGCGCCGCCGCGCATGGCATCGCCCAGGCCGTGCACGACACCTTCGCCAGCGCCGTGGCCGAGGGCGGGCCGCAGCGGCTGGTGCCCGAGCTGGTTGCGATTCTGGGTAAAAACACGGCCTAGCGCTTATCCAGAAAGCGCTGGAAGCTATTGATTCTGTAGTAAGAGCCCACGGGGCGCCGGCTACTCGCCCGCGTCGCACATCCAGAAATGCCGCAGCAGCGGCTCATGGGGGCAGTACGTCTGCACCACGCGCTGGATCAGGCCCGAGCGCAGCATCTCGGGCTGGTCCCATGCGCGGTCGAGCACCAGCATGGCCTCGAACAGCGCCGTCTCGTCCCCGGCGGCTTCGTAGCGCGCCAGCAGGGTGGTGACGAGGCCCTGCGTGGCGTAGGGCAGGCCCAGGGTCGCGTCGGCGCGCAGCGCGTCCGGCGGGGGCAGGGCGGCCGTCGACAGGGGGGCCATCGGCGGCGCGGCCGTGGCCTTGGCGGGGGCGGGCTCCCAGGGCGCTTGCAGCCACAGCGCCGCCACCAGCGCGCCCGCGCAGGCCGCCGCGAGCAGGCGTGCCGTGCCCGTCCAGGCGGGCGGATGGCGCGGCGTGCCGCGACCGGCCGGGACCGTCTGCGCAACCGGCTGGCGGCGGCGCAGGCGCCAGCGGTGCGCGGCCACGATGGCGGTGACGCTGCAGCAGCCCAGCAGGTTGATCGTCGTGATCGCGACGAAGAACGCGTCGTGCAGCACCAGCGTGCCGTAGGCCAGGCCGCTGAAGTGCGAGACCGCCCAGGAGCCCCAGGTCAGCAGCGAGATCGCCCGCGCGCCGTCGGTGCAGCGCCAGGCGGCCACGATCTGCGGCACGTAGGTGACGATGCGCGTGGAGTTGATCGCCAGGTAGCTCCAGGCGATGGCCGCCAGCAGCGGCTCACTGGCAAGGCTGGCCGGATCGACCATCGTCATGGCCGCGCTCCCGGTACGGGCGCCGCCGGGCGGAGGGGGATGGGTGTGCGCACGGTGCTGCTCCTGCACCGCCACCATAGGCCGCCGGCGTTTCGCCGGCGTTGCCCGCCGTCTTCAGTTCAGGATTGGCCCGCCGCCACCTTCTCGCCGAGGCAGTCGCGCAGGATCGCCGCCCATTCCTGCTCCCGCACCGGCGTGATCGACAGGCGGTTGCCGCGCTGCAGCACGCGCATTTCCGCGAGCGCCGGGTGCGCGCGCAGCTCGGCCAGCCTGACGAGCCGCGTCTTGCGGATCGCCTGCACGTCCAGCAGCAGCCAGCGCGGCTTGCCGGGCGTGGCCTTGGGGTCGTAGTAGGGCGATGCGGGGTCGAACTGCGCAGGATCCGCGCGCACCCCCGAGGCCACGCGCGCGATGCCGGCGATGCCGGGCTCGGGGCAGCCCGAGTGGTAGAACAGCACGCCGTCGCCGATCCGCATCTCGTCGCGCATGAAGTTGCGTGCCTGGTAGTTGCGCACCCCGGTCCAGGGCACGGTGGCGCCGGGGGCGGCCAGGGCGTCGTCGATGGAGCACTCGTCGGGCTCGGACTTCATGAGCCAGTAGCGGGCCGGCCGTTCGGGCGCAGTCATGGCTTGCGGCGCAGCAGGTCGTAGAGCACCAGCAGCACGATCGCGCCGACGACGGAGGCGATCCAGCCGGCGGTCTCGCCCTGCTGGTACCAGTGCATGGCGACGCCCACGTAGGTGGCGACGAAGGAGCCGGCGATGCCCAGCAGTATGGTGGTGAGCCAGCCGAGCTTGTCGTCGCCAGGCTTGATGGCGCGGGCCAGCAGGCCGACGACCAGTCCGATCAGCACGATGCCGAGAAAACTCATCATGGTATTGGAGGCTTTCGCAGGAGGAATGGGCAAACCCTGGCAGGGGCGGCGGAAGGCCCCACTCTAGGCCCGGCCGCGGCGCCCGCATGTCGGACAAGCGGACGTCCGGATGGAATCCTCCAATGCAAACCGGCCGCGAAAGGGCGGCCGGCGGCTGGGGGATGCTTGCCGCCCGTCAGCGCGGCACCGAGGCCGTGATGGCGGCAGCCGTGTCGGCATCGTCCTGCGTGACCCGGCGGGCGCCATTGAAGCGGCGCTGCCAGTAGGACGCCCCCATGTCCTCCACGCGCACCTTGGCGCCCGAGCGCGGGGCATGGATGAACTTGCCGTCGCCCACGTAGATGCCGACGTGGCTGAAGGCCCGGCGCATGGTGTTGAAGAACACCAGGTCGCCCGGCTGCAGGTCCTTCTTGTCGATGACCTCCGTGGCCGCGGCCTGCTCGTTGGCGCGGCGCGGCAGCACCATGCCCTTGGCCTGCTCGAAGATGGTGCGCACGAAGCCGCTGCAGTCGAACCCCGTTTCCGCGCTGCTGCCGCCGCGGCGGTAGGGCACGCCGATGAAGCCCATGGCGGTGGAGATCAGGTCGGAGGTGCGGTCGGCGACGCTGTGGCGCATTTCCTGCAGCTGCACGACCAGGCCGCGTTCGGCCAGCATGCGTTCCATCTCGTCTGCGGGAGCTGCGTAAGCATTCGCACAAAACAGTAACAAAAAGAAGAACCGGCGGAACATGGAGCGCGAGGGTACCACGGGAATGGCCGGCGGCACCCCCTGGAATGTCGCAAATCGTTGATTTGTTTGAATTTCAATGAGGTACGTCACGCCATAGGCATTGCCTACGGGCGCTGCCGGATCGCGGCGAAACGGCCGCGGGCGGCGTGGACGGCGTTGCCGGGCGGTGGAGTGCCTGCTCCTTTTTACGGTCCATATCGGTGTTTAATTGCCGCTTTCACGCTTTCACGGCAATAAATGAAAGGTGTCGGGGTGCTGCGCGCATGGTTGTTTTCATGCGTTTTCGCGCCCCCGCCGCGGAACTGCTTCCTAATGAACCACGAGCCCCCTCCATCAGGCCAGGACCGGCACGGCCACGATGGCCTGCAGCGCAGTCTCACCCATCGCCACATCCAGCTCATCGCCATTGGCGGCGCCATCGGCACGGGCCTGTTCATGGGCTCGGGCAAGACGATCAGCCTGGCGGGGCCGTCCATCGTGTTCGTGTACGCCATCATCGGCACGATGCTGTTCTTCGTGATGCGCGCGATGGGGGAACTGCTGCTGTCCAACCTGCGCTACAAGTCGTTCATCGACTTCGCGTCCGACCTGCTGGGGCCCTGGGCAGGCTTCTTCACGGGGTGGACCTACTGGTTCTGCTGGATCGTCACCGGCATCGCCGACGTGATCGCCATCTCGTCCTATGCCCAGTTCTGGCTACCCGGCCTGCCGCAATGGGCGCCGGCCCTGGTGTGCGTGGGCCTGCTGCTGGGCCTGAACCTGCTGACGGTGAAGCTGTTCGGCGAGATCGAGTTCTGGTTCGCCATGATCAAGATCGTGGCCATCGTCGCGCTGGTGGGCACGGGCCTGGCCATGGTGGCCGGCGGCTTCGTCTCGCCCGCGGGGCGCGCCGCCAGCCTGGCCAACCTGTGGAACGACGGCGGCATGTTCCCGCACGGGGCCATGGGCTTCTTCGCGGGCTTCCAGATCGCGGTCTTCGCCTTCGTGGGCATCGAGCTGGTGGGCACCACGGCGGCCGAGGCCGAGGACCCCGAGCGCACGCTGCCGCGCGCGATCAACTCGATCCCGGTGCGCATCATCGTCTTCTACGTCTGCGCGCTGATCGCGATCATGGCCGTGACGCCCTGGCGCGACGTGGTGCCGGGCAAGAGCCCCTTCGTCGAGCTGTTCGTGCTGGCCGGCCTGCCCGCCGCGGCCGGGGTGGTCAACTTCGTGGTGCTGACGTCGGCCGCGTCGTCGGCCAACGGCGGCGTGTTCTCCACCAGCCGCATGCTCTACGGGCTGGCGCTCAAGGGCGACGCGCCGCGGGCATTCCACCGGCTGTCGCGCGCCGGCGTGCCGGCGCGCGGCCTGCTGTTCTCCTGCACGTGCCTGCTCGCCGGCGCGTTCCTGATGTGGGTCGTTCCCGACCTGGTGCAGGCCTTCACGCTGGTGACCACGGTGTCGGCCATCCTGTTCATGTTCGTGTGGTCGCTGATCCTGCTGTCCTACATCGCCTACCGGCGCCGGCGCCCGGGGCTGCACGCGGCGTCCAGGTACCGGATGCCGGGCGGCGTGGCCATGTGCCGGGCCTGCCTGGCGTTCTTCGCCGCCATCCTGGTCCTGCTGTGCCTGGAGCCGGATACGCGCCAGGCGCTCGCCGTCACGCCGCTGTGGTTCGTGCTGCTGGGCCTGGCGTACCGGGCCATGCTGCGCCGGCAGGGCGGGGCGGCGGGTACGGTCCCGGCGCAAACCTGATGCCCTTCTTCGCCCCGCCCGAAGGCCCCGCGCCCGCCCGGCCCGCGGCACACTCTGACGCCTTCGACTCCTGCACACCCCGCAATCCATGATGCCTGCCCCCCTCGCTTCCGCCTCGCGTCCGGCCCTGCTGTGGCTGGTGGCCCTGGGCTTTTTCATGCAGACGCTGGACGCCACCATCGTCAACACGGCCCTGCCGGCCATGGCGCGCGACCTGAACGAGAGCCCGCTGCAGATGCACTCGGTGATCGTGGCGTATTCGCTGGCCATGGCGGTCCTGATTCCCGCCTCGGGCTGGCTGGCGGACCGCTTCGGCACGCGGCGCGTGTTCATGTCGGCCATCGCGCTGTTCGTGGCGGGCTCGGTGCTCTGCGCGCTGGCGCCCACGCTGGCCATGCTGTCGCTCGCGCGCGTGGCGCAGGGCCTGGGCGGTGCGCTGCTGCTGCCCGTGGGGCGGCTGGCGGTGCTGCGCGCCTTCCCGCGCGAGGAGTTCATCAGCGCCATGAGCCTGGTGGCCATTCCCGGCCTGGTGGGGCCGCTGATCGGGCCCACGCTGGGCGGCTGGATCGTGGAGTACGCCTCGTGGCACTGGATCTTCTGGGTCAACGTGCCCGTGGGCCTGGTGGGCCTGGTGGCCGCGCAGCGCTTCATGGAGGGCGGGGAGGCGCAGCCAAGCCGGGGGTTCGACGCCGTGGGCTACGGCCTGCTGGCCTTCGGCATGGCGGCCGTGTCGCTGGCGGTGGAGGGCATGGCCGGCGGCGGCGTGCGCGGCGCGTCGGCGCTGGTGATGATGGTCTTCGGCCTGGCCAGCCTGGCCGCCTACTGGCTGCATGCGCTGCGCAGCCCGAATCCGCTGTTCGTGCCCGGACTGTTCGAGGTGCGCACGCTGCGCGTGGGCCTGCTGGGCAATCTGTTCTCGCGCCTGGGCAGTTCCTGCATGCCCTTCATGATTCCGCTGGTACTGCAGGTCAGCCTGGGCTACACGCCCATGCAGGCCGGCATGATGATGCTGCCCACGGTGCTGGGCAGCATGGCCGCCAAGCCCCTGGTCACCCACATCGTGCGGCGCTGGGGCTACCGCGAGGTGCTGGTGGCCAACACCTGTGCGCTGGCGCTGCTGATCGCCAGCTTCTCCCTGCTGTCGCCCAGCCCGCCGTTCGCGCTGCTGCTCGTGCAGCTGGCCCTGTTCGGCGCGGTGAACTCCATGCAGTTCTCGGCCATGAACACGGTCACGCTCAAGGACCTGGAAGGGCAGGACGCGAGCAGCGGCAACAGCCTGCTGTCCATGGTACAGATGCTGGCCCTGGGCATGGGCGTGGCGGCGGCGGGCGCGGTGCTGGCGAGCTTCGAGGGCTACTTCGGCCAGGCCCAGCATGCGCTCAACGCCTTCCGCGCCACCTTCGCCTGCATGGGGCTGTTGACGCTCGCGGCCACGGCGCTGTTCCTGCAGCTGCCGGCCCACGAGCCTCCGCGCGCGCATCCCCCGGTGCCGGAGGAGCAGGTCTGAGTGCCGCGTAAAAACTTGATCTTCGTCACGAGTCAAACCGTGTTTTCCCGGGTGTTGCGTTGCCGCCGCCGGGCATGCGCCGCGCCGGGGTTTTGCGCACGGCGCAGCCCCGCTGGCCGGAAACGCCGGCAAATGCCGCTATGCTGCGCGGCGCATGTGCGGCCCGCATATCGCTACCGTTGTCTGCCTTGACCATGTCCTTCCTCACCGCTGTGCGCTTTTCGCCCCGACTCTGGCTACCAGGCATGGCGGTGGCGCTTGCAGGCAGCGTGGCGAGCTATGCGCTGTGGCAGCAGCAGCAGGCGTCCATGGACGCCATCGCGCAGCTGCGCTTCGAGCAGGAGACGCACCTGTTCGCCGATGCGCTGCAGCGGCACCTGGAATCGCACACCGACCTGCTGCAGGGCATGCGCGGCCTGCTCATCGTGGACCCGCAGCTGCGGCGCGCCGAGTTCGAGCGCGTGGCCAGCAAGCTGTCGCTGGCGCGCAGCCACCCCGGCGTGAAGAACATCAACTTCACCCGCTACGTGCCCGGGGCGCAGCGCGCCGCCTTCGAGGCGCAGGCCCGCGGCGACGCCCACATGGACGGCAGCCTGCCCGTGGACTTCGCCATCCACCCCGGGCAGGTGCGGTCGGAATACTTCGTCGTCCAGGGGCTGGAGATCCATTCGCAGCCGGACAACCTGGAATCCATGCTGCGCGCGCGCACCAGCGGCGAGCTGGCGGCGTCGGCGCCCTTCGATCTGGTCCAGGAGACCGAGCGCCGCACCGGCATCATGATCCGCCTCCCGGTGTTCGCCGACGGCGTGCCGCCGGGCCAGCGCGAGGCCGTGCGCTTCCTGGGCACCGTGGGCGTGAGCGTGCGCATAGACGACGTCGTGCAGGCGCTGCGCGGCGAAGGCCACCTCAAGAGGCTGACGCTGGCCATGTCCGACATCGGCCCGTCCGGCGCGCAGGCGGGCTCCGCAGCCCTGCTGTTCGACTCCACGCCCAAGCCCGCCCAGGCCGCCGACATGGAGCGCGTGCAAGAAGTGCAGGTGGGCGGGCGGCGCTGGCGCTTGCAGTTCCAGTCGGCAGGCAGCTTCCTGTCGGCCCAGGAGGCGCGCCTGCCCTGGCTGCTGGGCCTGGGCGGCATGCTGATCACGGCGCTGCTCACGGCCGTGGTCAGCATGCTGGTGCTGCGCCGTGTCCGGGCCCTCGGCGACGTGCAGCAGGCGGGCGTGGCGCTGCGCGAGAGCGAGGAGCGTTTTCGCGCCGTGTTCAGCCAGGCCGCCGTGGGCATGGCGCAGATCGACCTGTACAGCGACCGCATCATGCGCGTGAACCGCAAGCTCTGCGACCTGCTGGGCTACACCGGGGCAGAGCTGCAGCAGCTGCGCTTGCAGGACATCAGCGACCCGCGCGACCTGGACGCGGGCCTGGTCTTCATGGAGCGTGTGCGCTCGGGCGAACTCAGGGAGTTCCGCATGGAAAAGCGCTTCCGCCACAAGGACGGCGGCGCCGTGTGGACGGAGCTCACCGTCTCGCGCCTGTGCCTGGAGGGCAGGCCCGAAAGCCACTTGGCCGTGGTGCAGGACATCGGCGAGCGCAAGCAGATGGAGCAGGCCCTGAGCGACAGCGAGCAGCATCTGCTCGGCATCCTGAACCACATGCCCGTGGGGGTGAACCTGGTGCGGGGCAGGGCCATCGCGTTCCGCAACGACCGCCACGTGCAGATCTGCGGCTATGGCGAGCAGGAAGCGCCCGACGTGGACAGCTGGTGGCGCCTGGTCATGCCCGACGCCGCCGAGCGCCACCAGGCGCGCGAGGCATGGAAGGCCGCCTGCATGGCGGCGCGGCACGCCGCGGATGGCGCCATCCGCCCGGTGGAATGCCGCATCACCTCCAAGGCGGGGCTGCTGCGCACCGTGGAGATATCGGGCGTGATGCTCGAGGACAGCCACATCGTGACCATGGTGGACCAGAGCCAGCGCAGGCAGGCCGAGGAAGAGGTGCGCTACCTGGCCTACAACGACCCGCTCACCGGCCTGCCCAACCGGCGCCTGCTGCTCGACCGCCTGCAGCAGGCCCTGGCGGTGAGCGCGCGCCACCAGCTGTGCGGCGCGGTGCTGATGCTGGACCTGGACAACTTCAAGCACATCAACGAGACCCAGGGCCACGACATGGGCGACCGCCTGCTGCACGCCGTGGCACTGCGGCTGCGCAGCTGCATACCCGAGGACGACACGCTGGCGCGCCATGGCGGCGACGAGTTCGTCGTCGTGCTCAAGGACCTGGGGGCCAGCCCGCAGGAGGCCGCGACCCGCGCCGAGGCCATGGGCCTGCAGATCCTGGACGCCATGCGCGAGCCCTTCGCGATCGGCGGCGGCGAGCCGCGCCACACCACGCTGAGCGTGGGCATCGTCATCTTCCAGGGCCTGCACGAGTCCGCCGACGAACTGCTCAAGCGCAGCGACATGGCCATGTACGAGGCCAAGGCCGCGGGCCGCGACGCCCTGCGCTTCTTCGACCCGCAGGTGCAGGCCCAGATGACGGCGCGCGTGGCGCTGGAGGCGGACATGCGCTCCGGCCTGGAGGCCGGCGAGTTCGAGCTGTTCTACCAGCCCAAGATGGTCCACGGGCGCATCACGGGCGCCGAGGCCCTGCTGCGCTGGAAGCATCCGGCCAAGGGCTACATCCCGCCATCGGAATTCATACCCCTGGCCGAGCAGTCCGGGCTCATCCTGCGCATGGGGCAATGGGTGCTGCGCACGGCCTGCGAGCGGCTGGCCCTGTGGAGCAGCCACCCGGTGCTGGGCCAGCTGTCGGTGGCCGTCAACGTGAGCCCGCGCCAGTTCCACGAGGCGGGCTTCGTATCCGAGGTGCTGGAGGCGCTGGCCAGCACCGGGGCCGACGCGCGCCGGCTGCGGCTGGAGCTGACCGAGGGCCTGCTGCTGCAGGACGTGGAGGACACCGTCGCCAAGATGGTGCAGCTGCGCGGCTATGGCGTGGGCTTCTCGCTGGACGACTTCGGCACGGGCTATTCCTCGCTGGCCTACCTGAAGCGCCTGCCGCTGCACGAACTCAAGATCGACCAGAGCTTCGTGCGCGACGTACTCACCGACCCCAACGACGCCGCCATCGCGCGCACCATCGTCGCGCTGGGCACCAGCCTGGGCCTGCAGGTCGTGGCCGAGGGCGTGGAGACCGAGGCCCAGCGCGTCTTCCTGGAGCGCAGCGGCTGCCACGCCTGGCAGGGTTATCTGCTGAGCCGGCCCCTGCCCGGGCTGGCCTTCGAGGACCTGGTGCTCGAACATGCCGCCAGCGCCAGCGCCGGCGCCACCGCCTGAATATCCCCTGGCACATGCACATGCAGGCGCTCGCGACCATCGGCCTCTTCCTCGCCACGGCCCTGGCGGAAATCGTGGGCTGCTACCTGCCCTGGCTGTGGCTGCGCCAGGGGCGCAGCGCCTGGCTGCTGCTGCCGGCCGCCGCCAGCCTGGCGCTGTTCGCCTGGCTGCTCACGCTGCACCCGGCGGCGGCGGGCCGCGTGTACGCGGCCTACGGCGGCGTCTACGTGGCCGTGGCGCTGTTCTGGCTGTGGGCCGTGGACGGCATACGCCCCGGCCCCTGGGACTGGCTGGGCGTGGCCGTCACGCTGTGCGGCATGGCCATCATCGCGTTCGCGCCGCGCGGCTGAGCGGCGCGCTCTTCAATCCATAGCTGCTTCCGCTTGCTGGACGGGCGCTGGAGGCGTTTTTCCCCATAAATGCACGCGGACGGCCCAAAAAACGAAGAAGCGCTCGGAGAGCGCTTCTTGCGGGAGGGCGGGACGGGCAGGCCGCCCGCTGTCTCAAGCCTTGCGGCGGCGCGCCAGCCCGGCGCCGAGCAGGCCCAGGCCCACCAGCGCGAGCGAGGCGGGCTCGGGAACCTGCGAGCCGCCGCAGCCGGCCGTGCCCACGATGCAGCCCGCGAATTCGAGGGATTTGCCACCGCTGCCGACGTCCTGGAACTTCGCGCTGTAGGGGCTCGTGAACTCGAGCCCGTCCGTGAGGAAGTTCCCCTTGGTTCCCAGCGTCAGGGTGAAGGACTCGATCAACCCTTCGCCAACGCCCTGGTTGCCACCGCCGGAGCAGTTGTTCCCATCCCAGAGGCACAGGTCCACGGACTGGAAGGACGGGAAGTTGACGTTCCGCGAAGCCCCCCAGCCTCCGTTGGCCACGGCGGACATCAACGTGGGGCTCACGATGTCGATCCCGAACGATGTCAGCCGGTTATTCCCCGGGCCGGAGGAGTTGTTCGAGATCTGCACCCCGAAGATCGCTTGCGTGGCGGTCAGCGAGGTGAGCGTGAATTGCACCGTTGCGGACAGCGTGGCGCCCTGGTAGGTCGTCGAATACAGGATGGAGCTGATGTCCCCTGCGTTGTCGAAAAGCATGACCGAAGCATTGGCGCTGCCGACTCCCGCCAGGCCACAGCACAGGGCGACGGCTTGCAGAGCTTTCTTGAGTTTCATGGTGGGGCCCTCCGAGATTCATGTATGTATATGCAGTTGCAAGCATGATCCATGCCAAAATAAAAAACGTATTCGATTCAATGGCTTGGCCCGGGCGGCAAGCGTGATGGCCGCCGCGGTGTAAAGAAAACCGACAGTCACGGGCCAGATCGCCGCGGTACGGGGCCGGGCGGGCATGCGCATGCCGCGCAGCGGCGCCATCGGCTCAGTTAACATCCACCCTTTGAACCGCCGGGTACGCCAGCGGCGCGGTGTTACAGGTAATTCGTGCGTCTCAACTCGATCAAACTCGCCGGCTTCAAGTCGTTCGCCGAGCCCACCAACTTCCAGCTCCCGGGCCAGCTGGTGGGCGTGGTGGGCCCCAACGGCTGCGGCAAGTCCAACATCATGGACGCCGTGCGCTGGGTGCTGGGCGAGTCCAAGGCCAGCGAGCTGCGCGGCGAGTCCATGCAGGACGTGATCTTCAACGGCACCACGAGCCGCAAGCCCGCCAGCCGCGCCAGCGTGGAGCTGATCTTCGACAACGCCGACCACCGCGCCGGCGGCCAGTGGAACCAGTTCACCGAGATCGCCGTCAAGCGCGTGCTCACGCGCGACGGCACGAGCAGCTACTACATCAACAACCAGCCGGTGCGCCGGCGCGACGTGCAGGACGTGTTCCTCGGCACGGGCCTGGGCCCGCGCGCCTACGCCATCATCGGCCAGGGCACGATCAGCCGCATCATCGAGAGCCGCCCCGAGGAGCTGCGCCTGTTCCTGGAGGAAGCCGCGGGCGTCTCCAAGTACAAGGAGCGCCGGCGCGAGACCGAGAACCGCCTGGCCGACACGCGCGAGAACCTCACGCGCGTGGAGGACATCCTGCGCGAGCTCAACGCCAACCTCGAAAAGCTCGAGAAGCAGGCCGAGGTGGCGGCCAGGTACAACGCCCTGCAGCAGGACGTGACGCTCAAGCAGCACCAGCTGTGGTTCCTCAAGCGCGCCGACGCCGAGGCCGAGCAGGCCCGCGTGCGCACCGAGGGCCTGCAGGCCGTGAACGACCTGGAATCGCGCATGGCCGACCTGCGCAGCGTGGAGGCCGACCTGGAGGCCATACGCCAGGCGCACTACGAGGCCGGCGACCAGGTCAACCAGGCCCAGGGCAAGCTGTACGAGGCCACGGCCGAGGTCGGCAAGCTGGAGGCCGAGATCCGCTACGTGGTCGAGGGCCGCCAGCGCGTGGAGCAGCGCCTGGTGCAGCTGGCCGAGCAGATCGGGCAATGGTCCGCGCGCAAGGAGGAGGCCGAGGCCGAGCTGGAGACCCTCGAAGGCGCGGGCATGGACGCCGAGGAGCAGGCCGAGCTGCTCGCCGCCCAGGTGGAGGAGCAGGCCGCCCAGCTCCCCGAGCTGGAGGACGCCCTGCGCCAGAGCCAGCAGCGCAGCGAGGAGCAGCGCGCCGCCGTGGTGCAGATCCAGCAGCAGATCCAGGTGCTGGCCGCCGAGCAGCGCAGCCTTCATGAACAAAGCCGCCAGCTCGACGCGCGCCTGGAGCGCCTGCGCGCCGACCGCAATGCGCTGGCCGCGCCCGACGAGGCGCGCCTGGCCCAGATGCGCCAGCAATTGGACGAGGCGCAGGAAGCCGCCGAGATGGCCGAGGCGCGCCTGGCCGAGCTGCAGGACAGCGTGCCCCAGCTCGACGAGGAGCGCCGCGCGCGCCAGCAGGCCGTGAACCAGGAGACCGCGCGCCAGGCCGACCTGTCGGCGCGCCTGGAGGCGCTCAAGGCGCTGCAGGAAAAGGTGAAAGTGGATGGCAAGCTCCAGCCCTGGCTCGCCAGGCACGGGCTGGACGGGCTGCAGGGCCTGTGGAGCCGCATCCACATCGAGCCCGGCTGGGAGAACGCGCTGGAGGCCGCGCTGCGCGAGCGCCTGTCCGCGCTGCCCGTGGGCCGGCTGGACATGGTGCGCGGCTTCCTCGGCGCGGGCGGGCAGGACGCGCCGCCCGCGCGCCTGGCCTTCTACAGCGCGCCGGCCGCCCCCGACCCCGACACGCCCGCGCGCCAGCCGCGCCTGTCCGACCTGCTGCGCGTGCACGACGCGGGCCTGCGCGCCGTGCTCGTGGACTGGCTGCAGGGCTGCTACACCGCGCCGTCGCTCGACGAGGCGCTGGCCCAGCGCGCGCAGCTGCAGCCGGGCGAGGCCTTCTACGTGGCCGGCGGCCACGCCGTGGGCGCGCACAGCCTGAGCTTCTACGCGCAGGACTCGGAGCAGTCGGGCCTGCTCGCGCGCGCGCAGGAGATCGAGCACCTGGAGAAAGAGCTGCGCGCCCAGGCCCTGATCGCCGAGGAGGCGCGCACGGCCCTGGTGCGCGCCGAGGCCGCCTACGCCGACGCCTCGCAGCGCCTCGTCGCCGCACGCCGCGAGGCCACCGAGGTCCAGGGCCGCGCGCACGAGCTGCAGGTGGAGACGCTGCGCCTGACCCAGCTGGCCGAGCAGACCCGCGCGCGCAGCGAGCAGATCGGCGCCGACCTGGCCGAGGTCGAGGCGCAGCTGGCCGACCTGCAGGAGCGCCGCGCGGCATCGGAGGCGCGTTTCGAAGAGCTGGACATGCAGCTCGCCGACAGCCAGGAGCGCCACGCCCAGCTGGGCGACCGCGTGATCGAGGCCGAGCGGCGCCTGGCCGAATGCCGCGAGCAGCAGCGCCAGCTGGAGCGGCGCGTGCAGGAGGCCCAGTTCTCCCACCGCAGCCTGCAGGCGCGCCGCGCCGAGCTCGCGCGCACCGTGGACACGGCGGCCACGCAGGCCCGCACGCTGCATGACGAGCGCCAGCGCGCGCAGGACGAGCTCGCCCGCCTGTCCGACGCCGCGGCCCAGGGTGGGCTGCAGCAGGCGCTGGAGCTGAAGATGGAGCGCGAGAAGCAGCTCGCGGCGCAGCGCAGCCAGTACGACGAGCTCACGGCCCGGCTGCGCGCCAGCGACGAGCGGCGCATGCAGCACGAACGCCAGCTCGACCCGCTGCGCGCGCGCATCACGGAATTCCAGCTCAAGGAACAGGCCGCGCGCCTGGGGCTGGAGCAGTACAGCCAGCTGCTGCAGGACGCGCAGGCCGACCTCGCGGCGGTGGCCCGCTCGATCGAGGAGGGCGGCGTGCGCGCCGCGGGCCTCTCGGGCGAGATCGACCGCCTGCACCGCGAGATCGCCGCCCTGGGCGCGGTGAACCTGGCGGCGCTCGACGAGCTGACCCTCGCGCGCGAGCGCAAGACCTTCCTCGACGCGCAGACCGAGGACCTGCAGCTCGCCATGACCACGCTGGAGGACGCGATCCGCAAGATCGACGGCGAGACGCGCACCCTGCTGTCGGGCACCTTCGAGACCGTCAACGGCCATTTCGGGCGCATGTTCCCCGAGCTGTTCGGCGGCGGCCAGGCGCGCCTGATCATGACGGGCGACGAGATCCTCGACTCCGGCGTGCAGGTCATGGCCCAGCCGCCGGGCAAGAAGAACCAGACCATCCACCTGCTCTCGGGCGGCGAGAAGGCGCTCACGGCCATCGCCCTCGTGTTCGCCATCTTCCAGCTCAACCCCGCGCCGTTCTGCCTGCTCGACGAGGTGGACGCGCCGCTGGACGACGCCAACACCGAGCGCTATGCCAAGCTGGTCAGCACCATGGCGCGCGGCACGCAGTTCTTATTCATCAGCCACAACAAGATCGCCATGGAAATGGCCGAGCAACTGATCGGCGTGACCATGCAGGAGCAGGGCGTCTCGCGCATCGTGGCGGTGGACATGGAGTCCGCCCTGTCGATGGCGCAGGCCTGAACATCATGAGCAACTTCCAACTCGGACTCATCCTCGCCGGCGCGCTGGTACTCGTCGCCGTCGTCGCCTACAACGCCTGGACCACCTACCGCAACGCGCCCAAGCGCGCGCGCCCGCCCGAGGGCGATGGCGCGCAGGAGCCCGCCGTGCGCCAGGAGCCCGCGTTCGACGGCGCCGGCCTAGGCAGCCCCGCCGCGGCCGGCCCCGAGCCCCATTTCGAAGGCCATGCCGTGGACCCGGGCGACGCGATCGACCTGCCCGTGCCACACGCCGAGCGCCGCAGCGGGCTGGACCCGCTGATCGACGCCATCGCCCCCATCGTGGCCGAGCAGCAGGTCTCGGGCGACGCGGCCCTCGCCGCCATGCCGCCCACGCGCCGCGCCGGCAGCAAGCCCTTCGCCATCGAAGGCTTCAACGAGGCCGCCCAGCAGTGGGAAACGCCCCAGCCGGGCCAGCGCTACCTGCACTTCCAGGCCGGGGTACAGCTGGCCAACCGCCTGGGCGCGCTCAACGAGATCGAGTTTTCCGAGTTCGTGATGAAGACCCAGGGCTTCGCGGACGCCATCAACGCCACGCCCGACTTCCCCGACATGCTGCAGGAGGTGGCGCGCGCGCGCGAGCTCGCGCAGCTCGCCTTCATGCTGCGCGCGCGCCAGGCGGCATGGAGCCCCGGCTACGTGCAGCAGAACGCCGCGCGCCTGGGGCTGGTGGCCGGCGCCATACCGGGGCGCCTGGTGCTGCCGGCCAGCGGCGCCGGGCTGCCGCCCATGCTGACGCTGACCTACGACGCGCAGGCCGCCATGTCCGACGACCCCGAGCAGTCCGCCGTGCGCGACATCCTGCTGAGCCTGGACGTGGCCCAGGTGCACCGCGGCGAGCAGCCCTTCAAGCGCCTGCGCGAGATCGCCGCCGCGCTGTGCCAGGCCATGGACGGCGTGCTGTGCGACCAGAACGGCACGCCGCTGCCCGCCATGACCATGGAGCCCATCGCCGCCGACCTCGAGCTGCTCTACGACAAGCTCGACAGCCGCGAGCTCTCGGCTGGCTCGGCGCTCGCGCGGCGCCTGTTCAGCTAGGGTGTGGCCGTGATCGACCTGCGCGCCCAAGGGCTGCGGACCTTCATCCCATCGCGGGACTTTGCCCTGTCCAAGGCGTTTTACGCTGCGCTCGGCTGCGCGCTGGAATGGTCGGACGACAACCTGGCATTGTTCAACCTTGCCGGTTCGCGCTTTTACCTTCAGCGCCACTAC
>Ga0209959_100586_pt1 | contig 22692 bp, 21 predicted proteins | sample ThiBiot_300_biof_2_FD_183943 | JGI IMG/M metagenome (GOLD analysis project Ga0209959, IMG submission 183943) | Wastewater bioreactor microbial communities from Cape Town, South Africa - Thiocy_expt_300_biof (SPAdes) | ecosystem: Engineered > Bioremediation > Thiocyanate > Unclassified | place...
CCTCGATTTCATCTGGCTACCGCGCACCGCCGCACCCGCATGGCACGACCGGCTGATCCACTGCTTCTTCAATGCAGGCTTCGTTCCACGCACCGCCGTGCAGGGCGTGGATGCGGCCTCGATGCTGACGCTGGTGGCCGCAGGCATGGGCTGCACGGTGCTGCCGGAGGGCGCCCGCAGCCGCGCGCCCGAGACGGTGGCCTTCATGGCCCTGTCCGACCTGACCCTGCGCCAGGACTGGGAGTTGGTGTGGCGCGGCGACCGCTGCTCCTCCGTGCTGCGGCGCTTCATCGACGTGGTTTCGGCGTCCCAGGCGAAATCGAGGCAGGGTGCGTGATGCGTCGCGCAGGTCCCGATCAAGCATGCCCCATGGTCAGCACCATACGGTACTTGACGTCGCCCGTCTTCAGCCTGCGATAGGCCTCGCCCGCCTGCTCCAGCGGCATGACCTCGATCCGCGGCCGCACGTCCACGAGCACGCTGAAGCTCAGCGCCTTCTCGTTGTCGTAGGGCGTGCCGGTGATCGAACCCAGGATGCCGCGCTGCCCGCCGACCAGCAGGCCGGCCGGAACCTGCAGCGGGCCCTTGCCCGGGTTCAGCACGACCAGCCGCCCCTCGGGTGCCAGGCCAGCCAGCAGCGCCGACACCGTCTCGGCATGGTCGATCATGGTCACGATGGCCTGCGCCCCGCCCAGCGCCTGGAGCCGGGCCGCGGCATCCTCGGCGCGGTTGTCGATGTAGACATGCGCGCCCAGCGCCAGCGCATCCGCGGCAATGTCCGCGCCGCGCCCGATGGCCACCACGTGCAGGCCCATGCGCCGCGCATACTGCAGCGCCATGTGCCCGAGGCCGCCGATGCCCAGGATGGCCACGGTGTCGCCGGCCTGGGCCCCGCATTTCTTCAGCGCGTTGAACGTGGCGATGCCGGCGCACAGGATGGGCGCAGCTTCCTCCGAACTCAGTTCATCGGGAATCGCCACCAGCCCCGTGCTGCGCGCCAGCATCATCTCGGCATAGCCGCCGTCGCGGGTGCTGCCGACGACCGGCTGATTCAGGCAGAGCTGGAAGCGCCCCTGCCGGCACTGCACGCATTCACCGCAATGCCCACCAAGCCGGCCCACGCCCACGCGCTGGCCCAGCGCCCAGATGCCAGACGTGCCCGCGCCCAGCGCCACGATGCGCCCGACTACCTCATGGCCGGGCACGCGCGGCGGCTGCGCGGCGGGTGCGACTTTCTCAATATCGGCGGCATCCGCGCCGCAGACGCCCGGCCGGGGCACGGGCCGCTCCACGAGTTCCAGCACGCCGGGGCGGCTGACCTGCATCGCCTTGTAGCTTGTCTTCATTGCACTGCCTCCACACCCCGCCGCGCGGCATCCACTGCGCCCGCGACATAGCCGGGAAATTCCGGCGACCATTCGCTCGCAATGCCCACGAGCTGGCCGCTCCACGCACCCGAGCGCGCCATGGAGGGCAGCCCCACATCCTGATGCTCGCCTGGGTTCAGGTCCGCCGCCACCGCGACATGGGAGTCGGCGGCCCAATCCTTGAGGAACTCCGCGCGGGGCGATTGCGCACCCTCGCCGAACAGGCGCACCAGCTGGGCGCGGCAGTGCGCCAGCAGGTCGGCCTCTGGAATACCGTGGCGCACGGCAGCGGGAACGCCCAGGAAGCCGAACAGCGCACCATGGCCGCCCGGGGCCGAGGCGTCGTGGATCTCCGCCATCGGCCCGACGGCGCTGCGTGCCTCGCCGGAGAGCCCCTGATCGCGCCAGAAGGGCCGGTCGAAGACCGCCAGATACTTGGCATGCGGCGCCATCCAGGTCGCGCAGCCCTGCCATTTCAGCGCCAGCGCATCGGGAAGCGCGGGCGTGAACTCGATCGTGCTGGCGGCCAGGCGCGGAGGCACGGCCAGCAGCACCTGGGCCGCGCGGCAGGAGAGCGGGTGCCCCAGCCCGTCATCGGCCTCCACCTCGATGCATTCGCCCACATGCCGCAGGCCCCGCACCACGCGGCCGGTCACCAGCCTGCCCGCCGCCAGCCGCTGGCGCAGCGCGTCGATGAGTGCCTCCATGCCGCCCGCCACCCGCAGGGCTGCGGGTGCGCTGCGATAGCCATCGACACGGTGCGGCGCATGCGACCGGGACTGTTCGAGCAGCATGTCCCCATCTTCGTACTGCTCGAAGGTCTCAAGGCCGAGCGCTTGCACCATGCGCTCCAGGTCCGGCTGCAGCGCGGGCCAGAACCAGGTCGCGCCCAGGTCGTACCGGTCGTGGCCGGGGCGCGATGGCAGGGACAGGATGCGCCCGCCCGGCGCATCGCGCGCCTCCAGCAGCACATAGTCCCGGATGCCGCGCTCTTCGAGCAGAGCGGCCGCATACAGGCCGCTCAGGCCGCCGCCGACGATGGCCACCCGTGCGGTCAGCATGCGGCACCTGCGAGATGCCCGGTCTTGAGATACACGGTGGCGCCAGTGCCGCCCGCCATGAACTCGGGGTACTCGCCCGGCGGCAGCCGTATCCAGCTGCAGCGCCCGTACTGCTGCGCGCCCTCGTGCAGGCTCCCTTCGAGCACCAGCATCTCCGCTCCGCCGACCGGCCCGGAGAAGACGCGAGCCCCGGCCGGCAGGCGCTCGATGGACACGCACTCGCCCGGGCTCGTGAACAGCGGGCAGGATGCGCGCGCGCCCTGCATCGTCCAGCGGGACGCGTCCCGGGTATCGATGCGCACGCTGCGGGTTTCGCCGGCCGGCATCTGCCGGAGCTTGACGAAGATGACGGCGCCCTCCTCGCTGGACGGCTGGTGGCCGGAGCCCGGCGGGTTGCGCAGATACCAGCCCGCCGGGTAACTCGTGCCGCCCTCGGAAAAGCTACCGGAGAGCACCAGGATTTCCTCGCCCCCGGGATGCTCATGGGCTGGAAAGCGGGAACCGGGTGCATAGCGCACGATGCTGGTGGCACGGGCCTTCTCGCCGCCGACCCGGTCGAGCATCACGCGCTCGACGCCGGGCTGCGGCGACGCCACCCACTGGTACTGCTGCGGCGCCACGGCGGCGCGGCGCGAGAAATCGGCACGGATGAGCATGGCGTGCTGCGCCTGTACGCCGCGCGCTCAGGCGGCCGCGTAGATCCGCACCTCGGGGTCCGCGGCCAGCAGCGGCTTCAGGCCGGCGACCACGTCGGCGGTGAACAGTTCGCTTTGCAGGTAGGCCCGGGCATTCTCCTGGCTGTCGAAGCCGTGCAGCACCTGCACGTCCTCGTCGCGCACCAGCAGTTCCTTCGAGCGCGCGCCGGCGATGGTGCCGAGGAAGGGAGCCTTGTACTTCTGGTAGATGCCGACGGCGGCGGCCCGGTTGCCGGCAGGGATGTTCAAGGTGATCTGCAGGTATGCAGCCATGGTGGACTCCTATGGGTTGAGGATGGACGACATGCCTGCCCGGAGGCGGTGTAGAAATAATTTCTTCTCCACGATCTCCTGGCAAGGGTTGAATTCTTTCCCTCTGATGGCCCGCTGGCAAACGAGATAAAGTTTTCTTGCCAGAAAGAAATTCTTTGCCATGATGAAATCGCCCGTCCACCTGAACGCCCTGCGCGCCTTCGAGGCCAGCGCCCGCCACCAGAGCTTCGCCAAGGCGGCGGCGGAACTCCACGTCACCCCGGCCGCGGTGGGCCAGCTGGTGCGCGGCCTGGAGGAATGGCTGGGCATGCCCCTGTTCGTGCGCAACGCCGGCGGCCGGACCCGGCTGGTCGCCACCGGCGACGCCCTGCGCGCGCTGCCCGAGATCCGGGCGGGCTTCGACAGGCTGAGCGCGGGCCTGGAGCGGCTCCAGGAGGGCGCGGCCGGCGGCGTGCTCACGGTCACCGTCAGCCCGGCCTTCGCCACGAAGTGGCTGCTGCCGCGTTTCGAGCGCTTCCAGGCCGCATGCCCCGACACCGATGTGCGCCTGGAGATCCACGCCAGGCCGATGGACTTCGCGGCGCAGCGGGTGGACATCGGCGTGCGCTACGGCGCGGGCGCCTGGCCGGGCCTAGTGGCGGACAAGCTGATGGACGAGGAGATGTACCCCGTGTGCGCGCCCGCTCTGCTGCACCAGGAGCCGCCGCTGCGCACGCCGGGCGACCTCGGGCGCGTCGCGCTGATCCACGACCTGTCGATGGATGGCCATGCGGACTTTCCCACCTGGGAGACCTGGCTGCGGCAAGCCGGTGCCACGGGCGTGGCGGCTGCGCGCGGCCTGAAGATCAACAATTCCGCGGCGGTCCTGCAGGCGGCCATCGAAGGCCGGGGCGTGGCGCTGGCGCGCAGCGTCATGGCCCGGGACGACTTGGCCGCGGGCCGGATCCTGCGGCTCTTTCCCGAGATCGGCGGCACCCGCGCGCTGGCCTACTACGCGGTGTACCGGCCCGAGAGCGCCAGCCAGCCCAGGCTCGCGGCGTTCCGGGACTGGCTGCTGCAAGAGGCGGCCCTCCAGCACGCCGGCGCCAGACGACGCTGAGCCCAGGAAAAAAGCCCCGGGGCCTCACGGCCACCGGGGCTTTCGCGCACCTGCCGTGTTCAGACGTTGGTGATCGAGATCGCGCGCGTGTTCAGGCAGGCCTCCAGCGCCTCCGGGCCACCCTCCGAGCCGTAGCCCGAGTCCTTGATGCCGCCGAACGGCAGCTCGGCCGAGGGCGTGGCGGGCTGGTTGATCCACAGCATGCCCACCTCCACGCGCTGCGAGAGCAGGTGCGCGTTCTTGAGCGAGCGCGTGAACGCGTAGCCCGCCAGGCCGTAGGGCAGGCGGTTGGATTCGGCAATGGCGTCCTCCAGCCTGGTGAAGCCGCGCACCGAGGCCACGGGGCCGAAGGGCTCCTCGTTGAAGATGCGCGCGCTCGTGGGCACGTTGTCGAGCACCGTGGGCGCGAAGAAGTTGCCCACCTCGCCGATGCGCTCGCCGCCAGCGCGCACGGTGGCTCCGCGCTGGACGGCGTCGCCCAGCAGCTCCTTCATGGCGGCCACGCGGCGCGGGTTGGCCAGCGGCCCCATCTGCGTGCCCTCGGCCAGGCCGTCGCCCACCTTCAGGCCCTGGGCGTGGCGCGCGAGCGCGGCCACGAAGTCGGCGCGCACGTCCTCGTGCACCAGGAAGCGCGTGGGCGCGATGCACACCTGGCCGGCGTTGCGGAACTTGGCGCCGCCCGCGGCCTTGACGGCCAGCTCGATGTCGGCATCCTCGCAGACGATCACCGGCGCGTGGCCGCCCAGCTCCATGGTCACGCGCTTCATGTGCTGGCCGGCCAGGCCCGCGAGCATCTTGCCCACGGGCGTGGAGCCGGTGAACGTGACCTTGCGCACGATGGGGTGCGGGATCAGGTAGTTGGAGATCTCGGCCGGGTTGCCGTAGACCAGGCCCACCACGCCGGCGGGCAGGCCCGCGTCGGCGAACGCGCGGATCAGCTCGGCAGGGCTGGCCGGCGTTTCCTCGGGCGCCTTGACCAGCACCGAGCAGCCCGCGGCCAGCGCCGCGCCCAGCTTGCGCACCACCTGGTTGATGGGGAAGTTCCAGGGCGTGAACGCGGCCACCACGCCCACGGGGTCCTTCACCACCATCTGGCGCACGGCCAGGTTGCGCGAAGGCACGATGCGGCCGTAGACGCGCATGCCCTCGTCGGCGAACCATTCGATGATGTCGGCCGCGGCCATGGCCTCGACGCGCGCCTCGGCCAGGGGCTTGCCCTGCTCCTGCGTGAGGATGGCGGCGATGGCGTCGGCGCGCTCGCGCATCAGCGCGGCGGCGCGGCGCATGGCCCGCGCGCGCTCGATGGCGGGCACGTCGCGCCAGGCCTCGAAGCCCTTCTGCGCCGCGGCCAGCGCGCGGTCCAGGTCGGCGATGCCCGCGTGCGCCACGCGGCCGATCTCCTCGCCCGTGGCGGGGTTGACGACGGGCAGCGTCCTGCCGTCGGCGGCGTCCTGCCACTGGCCGGCGATGAAGAGGCGGGTGTCGGGATAGCGCATGCTGTTGCTCCTTGTGTGTCCAGCGTGAATTCGAGACTTCGACTATAGGCCGGCGGGCGCACCCGGGCGCGAACGCGGGAATTTGCTACGGAGCGTGGTGCCAGTAGCGGCGCGCGGCCTCGCGCTCGCAGAGCGGCTCCTGCGGCGCGGCCGACGACCAGCGCGCCGCGCCGCACCGGGGCGTCTGCACCAGCGCGATGCCGCGCTCCCGGTAGCGCGCCGCCACCTCGGGCGCGGGGTGGCCGAAGCGGTTGCGGTAGCCGGCCTGCACCAGCGCCAGGCGCGGGCGCACTGCGTCCACGAAGGCCTCGCTGGACGAGGTCTTGCTGCCATGGTGCGGCACCAGCAGCACGTCGGCCGCCAGGGGCGCGCCGCCGGCCACCAGGGCCTGCTCCTGGGCGCGCTCCACGTCGCCCGCCAGCAGGGCCGACGCGCCCGGCGGCGCCCCGGCCGAGACGCGCAGCACGCAGCTGTGGGTATTGGGCCTGGGCGCGCGGGGGCCGGGCGCGGCGGCGTCCACGCCCTGCGGCGGGTGCAGCACCTCGAAGCGCACGCCGTCCCATTCCCAGCGCCGGCCCGCCAGGCAGGGCTCGACGGGCCGCAGCGACTGCAGCGGATGGCCGGCCCCGATGGAGCCCAGCGCCCGCGCCTGCGGCTGGCGGGCCAGCACGGCCGCGGCGCCGCCGGTGTGGTCCGTGTCGCTATGGCTCAGCACGAGCAGGTCCAGCCGCTCGCCCAGCGCGCGCAGCAGCGGCACCAGCACGCGCTCGCCGGCGTCGCTGTCCTGGTGGTAGCGCGGGCCGGCGTCGTACAGCAGCGCGTGGCGCGCCGTGCGCACCAGCACGGCCTGGCCCTGGCCCACGTCGGCCGCCAGCAGCTCGAACTGCCCCGGCGCGGGGCGCGGCGGCTGCCACCATAGCGCCGGCAGCAGCAGCGGCAGCCCCAGGGCGCGCACGCCCCAGGGCAGGCGCAGCGCCAGCAGCACGCCGCCGGCCACGGCCAGCGCGCCGGCCCACAGCGGCGCCATGGGCAGGCCGACCTGCGCCCAGGGCCAGGCGGCCAGCCACTGCAGCAGCAGCGACAGCCCCTGCACGCACCAGTCCGCCGCCTGCCACAGCGGCGCCCACAGCACGCCCAGCAGCGCCAGCGGCGTGACCACCAGCGTGGTCCACGGTATGGCCAGCAGGTTGGCCAGCAGCCCCACGAGCGAGACCTGCCCGAACAGCAGCAGCGTGAGCGGGGTGAGCGCCAGCGTCACCACCCACTGCTCGCGCAGCAAGGCATAAAAACGGCCTGCAGCGCCCTGTGGACGGGCGCCATCAGCTCCCATATCCGTAGCAAAAAGCACCGCCACGGCCACGAAGCTGAGCCAGAACCCCGGCTGCAGCAGCGCCCACGGGTCGGCCGCCAGCACCACGGCACAGGCCAGCAGCCACACCTGCGGCCAGGGCCAGCGCCGCCCCGACAGGCGCAGCAGCGCCACCGTGGCCAGCATGCACACCGTGCGCTGCGCCGGCACGCCCCAGCCGCTGAAGAGCGCATAGGCCCCGGCCAGCAGCACGCCGCCCGCCAGCGCCGCGCTGCTGGCGGGCAGGACCAGGCACAGCCGGCGCGAGCGGCGCCAGGCCCGCTGGACGAGCGCCGCCGCCAGCCAGGCGAACAGCGTGATGTGCAGGCCCGAGATGCTCATGAGGTGGGCCACGCCCGTGGCGCGGAACAGGTCCCAGTCCTCGCGCTCGATGGCGCGCTGGTCGCCCGTGACCAGGGCCGCCACCACGCCCGTGGCGCGCTGCCCGGCCGCGTCGGCCCCGGGCGCGAGCCGGCGCACGATGGCGTCGCGCACGCGCTGGCGCAGCTGCTCCACGGGGTGCCGCCAGGTGGCGCCCAGGCGCTCGGGCGGGCCGTGGAGCGCGTCCAGGCGCGCGCCGGTGCGCACGTAGCCCGTGGCCTGCACGCCCTGCTCCCAGAGCCACAGCTCGTAGTCGAAGCCATGCGGGTTGATCCCGCCATGGGGCGCCTTGAGCCGCACGGTGAGGCGCCAGCGCTCGCCCGCCTGCAGCGCGGGCGGGGGGCGCGCCTCGTCCTGCGCGCCGCCGCCCGGGGCGCCGGCGTACCAGGACAGGTCGATGAGAGCGGGCACGCGCACGGGCGCGCCGTCGAGCAGCGCCGACTCCACCTCCAGCCGCAGGCGCAGCCCGGTCTCGCGCGGCTGCGGCATGGCGGCGACCACGCCCGTGACCCGCAGGTCGCGCCCTTCGAGCTGCGGCGCGAGCGCCCCGGCAAGAAAGGCCGCGGCGCGCAGGCCGCACACGCTCCACGTCAGCAGCGCGGCCGCGAGCCATGCGAACGCGCCCGGCCGGGGCGCTTTCCAGGCCAGGCGGGCGCCCAGCAGGGCGAGCGCCAGCGTGCCCGCGTAGGCCGGCCAGGGCCATAGCTGCGCCTGCTGCAGCTGCAGGGCCACGCCGAGCACGGCGCCCAGCAGGGCCGCCGGCAGATGCCATGGGCGCGCCGCGCGCGCGGGCATGGGCGCCGCCGCGGCCGGGGCCGCGTCAGTGCTCCCTCGATGCGGCTGCTGCGCGAACATGGGCGCATGCTAAGGTACGCGCCCGCCCGGCCCGCGCGCCGGGCGGACCGATTCTCATCCATGTGTTTGAAAGAACTGCCATGAGCGTTTACGACAAGCTGAAGGAACTCGACATCACCCTGCCCCCGCTGGCAGTGCCCGCCGCCGCCTACGTGCCCTACGTGCAGACCGGCAACCTGCTGTTCCTGAGCGGCCACATCGCGCGCAAGGACGGCAAGCCCTGGGCGGCGCAGTTCGGCAAGGACATCACGACCGAGGAAGGCAAGGTCGCCGCGCGCGCCGTGGCCATCGACCTGCTGGGCACGCTGCACGCGGCCACCGGCGGCGACCTGAACCGCGTGCAGCGCATCGTGAAGGTGATGAGCCTGGTGAACTCCACGGGCGACTTCACCGAGCAGCACCTGGTCACCAACGGCGCCAGCGAGCTGCTGGGCGAAGTGTTCGGCGACAAGGGCAAGCACGCGCGCAGCGCGTTCGGCGTGGCGCAGGTTCCCCTGGGCGCCTGCGTCGAGATCGAGCTGATCGCCGAGATAGAGTAGACATCCCCCTGAGACCCGCTTCGCGGCTTCCCCCTTCTCTCGCGCTTCGCGCGGGAAGGGGGACGACGCCAGTGGCCTGGCAAAGCCAGCTCCACGACGTCCGCTGGCCTGGGCCGCGCCCTGTTGTTACCCGAGTCGCTGCTTTATTCCACGCGCAGCACGGCGGCCGGCTTGAAGCCCAGGTCCGCCGCCTTGCCCTTGCGCCCGCGCGCGCCGCGGGCGTTGTTCAGGCTGCGGATCTCCAGCTGCTCCTCGCGCTGTTTGCCTCCGCGCCCCACGCCCGCGATGCGCACGCTGCGCGTGTAGGCCGCCGCGCCGGCCAGGCTGTCCTTGTCCTCCAGCGCGATGAGCATCAGGCCGCGCCCGCCCTTGTCCATCTGCTTGAGCTCGCCGATATCGAACGTCAGGATGCGCCCGCCCGCCGATGCGCAGCAGACATGGGTGGCGGCCGCGAGCGGCTGGCTGGCGCTGGTGCCCGCCACGTGCGAGGGCGCGCACAGCGTCTCGCCCTCGCCCAGAGTGACGAAGGCCTTGCCGCCCTTGTTGCGCGAGACCATGTGCTCGACCTGCGCCACGAAGCCGTAGCCGCCCGAGCCGGCCAGCAGCAGCTGCGCCTGCACTGGCCCCGCGAAGTAGTGCGCGACCTGCGTGCCGGCCTCCAGGTCGATGAGCGTGGTCACCGGCTGGCCGTCGCCGCGCCCGCCGGGCAGCTGGGCCACGGGCACGGAATACAGGCGCCCGTTGCTGCCGAAGACGATGAGCTGGTCCACCGTGCGGCATTCGAAGGTGCCGTAGAGCCCGTCGCCCGCCTTGAAGGCGAAGCTGTCGGCCGCGTGGCCGTGGCCCTGGCGCGTGCGCACCCAGCCCTTCTGCGAGACGACCACGGTGGTGGGCTCGTCCACCACCTTGACCTCGGCGACGACCTTCTTTTCCTCCTGGATCAGGGTGCGGCGCGCGTCGGCGAACTGCTTGGCGTCCGCCTCGATCTCGCGGGCCATCAGGCGGCGCAGCGAGGCGGGGTTGGCGAGGATGTCCTCCAGCTGCCCCTGCTCCTTGCGCAGCTCCGACAGTTCCTGCTCGATCTTGATGGCCTCCAGCCGCGCGAGCTGGCGCAGGCGGATCTCCAGGATGTCCTCGGCCTGGCGCTCCGACAGGCTGAAACGCGCCATCAGCGCGGCCTTCGGGTCGTCGGCCGCGCGGATGATGGCGATCACCTCGTCGATGTTGAGCAGCACGAGCTGCCGGCCTTCGAGGATGTGGATGCGGTCCAGCACCTTGGACAGGCGATGCTGGCTGCGCCGCGTGATGGTCTGCTGGCGGAACTCCACCCACTCCACCAGCATCTGGCGCAGGCTTTTCTGCACCGGCCTGCCGTCCAGCCCCACCATCGTCAGGTTGATGGGCGCGGAGGTCTCCAGGCTGGTGTGCGCCAGCAGCGCGGTGACCAGCTCCTGCTGCGGCACCCTGCCCGTCTTGGGCTCGAAGACGATGCGCACGGGCGCGTCCTTGCTCGACTCGTCGCGCACGCCGTCGAGCACGGCGAGCATGCTGGCCTTGAGCTGCTGCTGCTCCTGCGTGAGCGCCTTCTTGCCGGCCTTGACCTTGGGGTTGGTGATGTCCTCGATCTCCTCCAGCACCTTCTGCGCCGACACGCCGGGCGGCAGCTCGGTCACCACCATCTGCCACTGGCCGCGCGCAAGGTCCTCGATCTTCCAGCGCGCGCGCACCTTCAGGCTGCCGCGCCCGCCGCGGTAGGCGTCCTGGATGTCGGCCACGCTGCTGATGATCTGCCCGCCGCCGGGGTAGTCCGGGCCGGGGACGAGCGCGAACAGTTCCTCGTCGGACAGGCGCGGGTTCTTCACCAGCGCCACGCAGGCGTCGGCCACCTCGCGCAGGTTGTGGCTGGGGATCTCGGTCGCCAGGCCCACGGCGATGCCGCTGGCGCCGTTGAGCAGCGCGAACGGCAGGCGCGCGGGCAGCTGGCGCGGCTCCTGCGTGCTGCCGTCGTAGTTGGGCACGAAGTCCACCGTGCCCTGGTCGATCTCGCCCAGCAGCAGGCCGGCGATCTTCGTGAGCCGCGCCTCGGTGTAGCGCATGGCGGCCGCGCCGTCGCCGTCGCGGCTGCCGAAGTTGCCCTGGCCGTCGATCAGCGGGTAGCGCTGGCTGAAGTCCTGAGCCAGGCGCACCAGCGCGTCGTAGGCCGACTGGTCGCCGTGCGGGTGGAAGCGCCCGAGCACGTCGCCCACCACGCGCGCGCTCTTGACCGGCTTGGCCGGCGCGTTGCCGCTGTAGGACAGGCCCATGCGGTCCATGGCGTAGAGGATGCGCCGCTGCACGGGCTTGAGCCCGTCGCACACGTCGGGCAGCGCGCGGCCCTTGACGACCGAGAGGGCGTATTCGAGGTAGGCGCGCTGGGCATAGCCGCCCAGGCCCAGGGCGTCGCCCGCGTCGGCGCCGGAGAAATCGAGAACAGGTTGGTCGCTCATGCTTTAAAAATAGGAGCTGCTAGTGCTTATCTGGTAAGCGCTGGAGGCCAAAAACATCAAATATCCACTTCCACCGCGTCGCCGTGCAGCTCCATGAGCTCGCGGCGCGAGGCGGCCTCGCCCTTGCCCATGAGCTTGGTGATCAGCCCCTCGGTGGCGGCGAAGTCCAGCGCGCCCAGCTGCACGGGCAGCAGGCGCCGCGTGTCGGGGTTGAGCGTGGTCTCCCACAGCTGCTCGGCGTTCATCTCGCCCAGGCCCTTGAAGCGGCTGATCTGGCATTTCTCGCGCGGCACGCCGTCCTTGGCGGCCTTGTCGAGGATGGCCTCCAGCTCGCCCTCGTCCAGCGCGTAGAGCTTGGCCGCGGGCTTCTTGCCGCGCGCGGGCACGTCCACGCGGTACAGGGGCGGGCGGGCCACGTAGATGTGGCCGGCCTCGATCAGCCGGGGGAAATGGCGGAAGAACAGCGTGAGCAGCAGCACCTGGATGTGCGCGCCGTCCACGTCGGCGTCCGAGAGGATGCAGATCTTGCCGTAGCGCAGGCCCGAGAGGTCGGGCGAATCATGGGGCCCGTGCGGGTCCACGCCGATGGCGACCGAGATGTCGTGCACCTCGTTGTTGCGGAACAGCAGGTCGCGCTCCACCTCCCAGGTGTTGAGCACCTTGCCGCGCAGCGGCAGCACGGCCTGGTTCTCCTTGTCGCGACCCATCTTGGCGCTGCCGCCGGCGCTGTCGCCCTCGACCAGGAAGACCTCGTTGTACGCGGTGTCGCGGCTCTCGCAGTCGGTCAGCTTGCCGGGCAGCACGGCCACGCCCGAGCCCTTCTTCTTCTCGACCTTCTGACCCGCGCGCTGGCGGGTCTGCGCGGCCTTGATGGCGAGCTCGGCCAGCCGCTTGCCGTAGTCCACGTGCTGGTTCAGCCACAGTTCGAGCGCCGGGCGCACGAAGCTGCTCACCAGGCGCACGGCGTCGCGCGAATTCAGCCGCTCCTTGATCTGGCCCTGGAACTGCGGGTCCAGCACCTTGGCCGAGAGCACGTAGCTGGCGCGGGCGAACACGTCCTCGGGCAGCAGCTTGACCCCCTTGGGCAGCAGAGCGTGCAGCTCGATGAAGCCCTTGACCGCCTGGAACAGCCCGTCGCGCAGGCCGCTGTCGTGCGTGCCGCCGGCGGACGTGGGGATCAGGTTGACGTAGCTCTCACGCACGGGCGAGCCCTCTTCGGTGAAGGCCACGGCCCAGGCCGCGCCCTCGCCCTCGGCGAAGCTGTCGTGGCCCGCGTCGGCGAAGCCCTCGCCGCTGAACAGCGGGATCACCGGGTCGGCCGGCAGGCTCTGCGCGAGGTAGTCCGCAAGGCCGCCCTTGTACTGCCAGGCCTGCTGGTCCCGGGTCTTCTCGTTCACCAGCGACACCGACACGCCGGGCATCAGCACGGCCTTGCTGCGCAGCAGGTGGGTGAGCTCGCCCATGGGCAGCTGCGCGGACTCGAAGTACTTCGCGTCGGGCCACACGCGCACCGTGGTGCCCTGGCGGCGCTCACCCGCCGCCAGGGGCCGGGCCGCCAGGGGCTCGGCCACGTCGCCCGCGGCGAAGGCCAGACGCGCGACCTGGCCCTCGCGGTGCGTGGACACCTCCAGCCGGGTCGAGAGCGCGTTCGTCACCGACACGCCCACGCCGTGCAGGCCGCCCGAGAAGCTGTAGGCGCCGCCTTGCCCCTTGTCGAACTTGCCGCCCGCGTGCAGGCGCGTGAACACCAGCTCGACCACCGGCGCGCCCTCCTCGGGGTGCAGGCCGAAGGGGATGCCGCGGCCGTCGTCCTCCACGCTGACCGAGCCGTCCTCGTGCAGCGTGACCTTGATCTTCTTGCCGAAGCCCGCCAGCGCCTCGTCGGCGGCGTTGTCCAGCACCTCCTGGACGATGTGCAGGGGGTTGTCGGTGCGGGTGTACATGCCCGGGCGCTGCTTGACGGGCTCCAGGCCCTTGAGAACGCGGATCGAGCCCTCGGAATACGCGGATGCTGAGCTGGGTTTGACTGCCATGGCGGCGCATTGTAGTAGCTGGATATAAAGCCAGTCTTTCAGCCATACGACACGTCCGGCAGGCAGCCGCCGCGGGTTTTCGCTACATTCGCCGGATGCACGACGCGACCCGAAAACTCTCCATGGCCCAGGTGCTGATCTGCGGCGCCACCATCGTCACCCTGTCCATGGGCATACGCCACGGGTTCGGCATGTGGCTGCAGCCCATCACGCAGGACATGGGCTGGACGCGCCAGACCTTCGCGCTGGCCATGGCCATCCAGAACCTGTCCTGGGGCGTGTTCGGCATCTTCGGCGGCATGCTGTCCGACCGCTTCGGCGCCTTCCGCGTGCTGATCCTGGGCGCCCTGCTCTACGCACTGGGCCTGGCGGGCATGGCGCTGTCGCCCACGCCGCTGCTGTTCTCGCTGACCACGGGCCTGCTCATAGGCGCGGCCCAGGCAGGCACGACCTACGCCGTCATCTACGGCGTGCTGGGCCGGCAGATCTCGGCCACCCGGCGCTCCTGGGCCATGGGCGTGGCGGCGGCCGCGGGCTCGTTCGGGCAGTTCCTCATGATGCCGCTGGAGGGCCAGCTCATCCTGCGCCTGGGCTGGCAGGACGCGCTGCTCGTGCTCTCGGCCATGGTGCTGCTGATCGTGCCGCTGGCCTTCGGCCTGCGCGAGCCGGGCTTCCACGGCAGCGCGCCCATCCAGCGCACGCAGTCCGCGCGCCACGCCTTTGCCGAGGCGCTGCGCTACAAGAGCTTCCTGCTGCTCACCGCGGGCTACTTCGTCTGCGGCTTCCAGGTGGTGTTCATCGGCGTGCACATGCCCAGCTACCTGCGCGACCACGGGCTCGGCCCCCAGGTGGCCAGCTACGCGCTGGCGCTGATCGGGCTGTTCAACGTGTTCGGCACCTACATCGCGGGCACGCTGGGCCAGCGCCTGCCTAAGCGCCACATCCTGGCCTTCATCTACTTCGCGCGCGCCGTGGTCATCTCCATCTTCCTGCTGGTGCCGCTGTCGCCGCTGTCGGTCTACGTGTTCTCGGCCGTGATGGGCGCGCTGTGGCTGTCCACCGTGCCGCCCACCAACGCCACCGTGGCGCAGATCTTCGGCGTGCAGCACCTGTCCATGCTCAGCGGCTTCGTGTTCTTCAGCCACCAGATCGGCAGCTTCCTGGGCGTGTGGCTGGGCGGCTACCTGTACGACACCACCGGCAGCTACGACATCGTCTGGTACATCGCCATCGTGCTGGGCGTGGCCGCCGGCCTGATCAACCTGCCGGTGCGCGAAGGCGCCATCGTGCGCGCCGCCCCGCAGGCGGCCTGACCATGCGCGCCGCACACAAGCGCTGGATCGCAGCCGCCCTCGCGCTGGCCGTGCTGCTGGCCGTGTTCGCCCTGTACCTGCAGCCGGAGTTCATGCGCACGCTGGCCGACCAGATCTGGGCCTGTTTCTGATGGAAGCCGCCTCGGACTGGATCCAGCGCTGGTCGCACCTCGTGCCCGCGGGCGGCACGGTGCTCGACGTGGCCTGCGGCGCGGGCCGCCACATGCGCTGGTTTTCCGAAAGAAATCACCCCGTTACCGGCGTGGATCAAGCGCCAGCAGCTATCGAATCAGCAGCACCCCTGGGCGAGGCCATCCAGGCCGACATCGAGAACGGCCCCTGGCCCCTGCCGGGCCGGCACTTCGACTGCGTGGTGGTGGCCAACTACCTGTGGCGCCCGCTCCTGCCCACCATCGTGGACAGCGTGGCGCCCGGCGGCGTGCTGCTGTACGAGACCTTCGCCCAGGGCAACGAGACCGTGGGCCGGCCCGCGCGGCCCGAATTCCTGCTGCGCCCCGGTGAACTTCTGCGCGCCTGCGAGGGTCTGCGCATAGTGGCCTACGAGGACGGCTTCCTCGACGCGCCCGCGCGCTTCGTGCAGCGCATCGCCGCCGTGCGTGAACCCATGCACGCCCTAGTTAGAATGCCCCTTTACCGTTTTTGAACGCGGACATGACCTCTCCCAGCGCCTCCCTGACCGGCAGCATCGTCGCCCTCGTCACCCCCATGCACGACGACGGCAGCGTGGACTACCCCACACTGCGCAAGCTCATCGACTGGCACATCGCCGAGGGCACCGACTGCATCGGCGTCGTGGGCACCACGGGCGAGTCGCCCACGGTGAACGTGGACGAGCACTGCGAGATCATCCGCGTGTCCGTGGAACAGGCCGCGGGGCGCGTGCCCGTCATGGCCGGCTGCGGCGCCAACTCCACGGCCGAGGCCATCGAGCTGGCGCGCTTCGCCAAGAAGGTCGGCGCCAACAGCCAGCTGCAGGTCGTGCCCTACTACAACAAGCCCACGCAAGAGGGCCAGTACCGCCACTTCAAGGCGATCGCCGAGGCCGTGGGCGACCTGCCCATGGTGCTCTACAACGTGCCCGGCCGTTCGGTGGCCGACATGCTGCACGAGACCGTGCTGCGCCTCACGCAGGTGCCCGGCATCGTGGGCATCAAGGAGGCCACGGGCAACATCGAGCGTGCGCAGTGGCTCATCCGCGACGTGCCCAAGGGCTTCGCCGTGTACTCGGGCGACGACCCGACGGCCGTGGCCCTCATGCTGTGCGGCGGCCAGGGCAACATCAGCGTCACGGCCAACGTGGCGCCGCGCCTGATGCACGAGCTGTGCGTGGCCGCCATAGCGGGCGACGCGCGCCGCGCCATGGAGATCCAGTTCCGCCTGCTGCCCGTGCACAAGCACCTGTTCGTCGAGGCCAACCCCATCCCCGTGAAGTGGGCCATGCAGCGCATGGGCCTGTGCGGCGGCGCCATGCGCCTGCCCATGACGCCGCTCTCCCAGGGCAACGAGGCCGTGGTCGAGACGGCCCTGCGCGCCGCGGGCCTGCTCTGACCCCCTCTCCCCCGGACATCCCGAAGGATTTTCGCGTGAACGCTACCACCCGCCTGGGCCTGCTGGGCCTTGCCTTGACCCTGTCCGCCTGCTCCGTGCTGGAGAGCGACAAGATCGACTACAAAAGCGCCACCAAGGGCCCGACGCTGGAGGTCCCCCCGGACCTGAACCAGCTCTCGCGCGAGACGCGCTACACCGTGCCCGGGAGCGCCGTGTCGGCCGCCGCCTTCGAGGCCGGCCAGGCGCAGCAGCCGCGCGGCGCCGCCAGCGCGGCGCCGCAGTCCATCGGAGACGTGCGCATAGAGCGCGACGGCAACCAGCGCTGGCTGGTGGTGAACCGCGCGCCCGACCAGCTGTGGGAGCCGGTGCGCGACTTCTGGCTGGAGAACGGCTTCGTCTTCACCACGGAGCAGCCCAAGCTGGGCATTCTGGAGACCGACTGGGCCGAGAACCGCGCCAAGCTGCCGCAGGACATCATCCGCTCGACCATCGGCAAGGTGTTCGACTCGCTGTACTCCACGGGCGAGCGCGACAAGTTCCGCACCCGCCTGGAGCGCACCGCCAACGGCGGCACGGAGATCTTCATCACGCACCGCGGCATGGCCGAGGTCTACACCAACACCCAGAAGGACAGCACGGTGTGGCAGCCGCGCCCGGCCGATCCGGAGCTGGAGACCGAGTTCCTGCGCCGCCTGATGGTCGCGCTGGGCGTGAGCGAGGAGCAGTCCAAGGCCGCCGCGGCCGCCCCCGTGCCCGTCACGCCCGGCGCGCGCATGGCCACGGTGAACGACGTGCCCGTGGTGCAGCTCGACGAGGGCTTCGACCGCGCCTGGCGCCGCGTGGGCGTGTCGCTGGACCGCACGGGCTTCACCGTCGAGGACCGCGACCGCAGCAAGGGCGTGTACTTCGTGCGCTACGTGGCGCCCACGGACAAGAAGGAGCAGGGCTTCTTCAGCAAGCTGTTCTCGCGCTCGCCCGACGCCTCGGCCCCGCTCAAGTACCGCATCGTGGTGCGCAGCGAAGGCAACCAGAGCACGGTCTCGGTGCTGAACGCCGCCGGCGCGCCCGAAACCTCGGCCAACGCCCAGCGCATCGTGCGCGTGCTGGCCGACGACCTCAAGTAATCCTTCCGCAGTGCGCCGGCCCTCCCCGGGCCGGCGCCCATCGGGCTCCCCGCCCGGCAGGCAATAAAAAACCCCGACCTCTCGGTACGGGGTTTTTTGCATTGCGGGCCTGGGCCCGCCGCAGGCGTGCTTACTTGGCTTCGGAAGCGGCACCGGCGGCAGCGCCGGCAGCAGCGTCGGCGGCAGCCTTGGCGGCATCGGAAGCGGCGTCGGTGGCTGCGGCAGCAGGAGCCTCGGCGGAGGCAGGAGCCTCGGCGGGAGCGGCTGCAGGAGCGGGGGCTTCCACGGGAGCGGGAGCCGGTGCCGGTGCGGGTTCTTCCTTCTTGCCGCAGGCAGCGAGGGCAGCGGCAGCGATCAGGGCAGCCAGAACGACGGAGTTCTTCATTTCAATTTCCTATGGGACAGACGACAGTTTCGGAAAGCCGTGGCGCCGCCTCTTGCAGCGATGACCCCGGCGACGGTGCATTACTTGATATAAAGCAAAACACCAGCGGCAATACCAATTCGCGATTATAGAAAAATTTCGTCAATAGTGGATAACGCGAAGAAATCGCGACCTTTGTTACCACAAAGGACTTGCGCCGTCACAAACCCAGCGTCGAAGCGGGAAAACCCGGAGAGCTCTTGCGCTCCACCCATTCGAGCAGCGATTCGCGCAGCAGGATGCGCCGCTCGGGCTCCGTTCCCGTCACGCCGCGGCAGCGCAGCGGGTCGTGCCGATGCAACACCCAATGCGGCGACCAGATGGCGCTGGGCAGGTCCTGCGGGTCTGCCGCGCCGGCCCGGCGGCACACGATGATGTGGTCCCAGCGCACGCGCCACTGCACGAAGCGCGCGTGCCGGCGCACGACCTCGTCGTAGCCGGCGGCGATCAGGGTCAGGCGCCGCCCCGAGCGCGCCCATTGCTGCAGCGACTCGACCGCCGCGCGCTCGCCCAGGGGCCAGTCGTGGAAACTGGCGTCGCACAGCATCAGCTCAGGCCAGCCCTCGCGCGCGGCGCAGGCCAGGGCGTCGCGCACCAGCTGCTGGAAGGCCTCGCGGCCCTCGAAGCGGCCGCCGGGCAGCTGCGGCGCCGCGGGCATGGGTGCGTCGCCCATGTCAGACCGCGGGGCCCGCATGGGCCCAGCCCGCTTCGCACCACGACGACAGCAGCTCCAGCGCCGCATCGCTGGCGCGCGCCAGCTCGCGCGCGCCCAGCCGGCGCTCGTCGGCCAGCCGGCGCATCAGCGCGGCGTCGCGCCCCGCGGCGCGGTAGCTCTCGCCGTTGATGAAGACATGCTTGTCGTCGTACATCATGCGGGTGCGCCTGTCGAGCGCCACGCTCTCGAGCATCACGCCCGCCTGCGCGGGCTCGAACCAGACATTCGGCTTGGGCTCGGTCAATGCCTCGCCCAGGGCGCATTCGAGCGCCTGCGGCTGCTCCAGCGCCCGCTGCACGGCCTTGCGCGCGAACTCCTGCAGCCCGGCGGGAATGGCCCCGGGGCCGGCCACGGCCGGCTGCTGCGGGTCGCGGTAGATGGCGCCCTCCTCGTCGGCCGCGGCCTCCGCCATGCGCTGGAGCACCTCGTGGGCCAGCTGCGCGCCGTTGGGCGAGCGAAAGCCTATGGAGTACGTCATGCACTCGCCCTCGGCGATGCCGTCGTGCGCCCAGCCCGGGGGCAGGTAGAGCATGTCGCCGGGCTCCAGCAGGTATTCCTCCTCGGGCTCGAAGGCCGCCAGGATCTTCAGCGGCAGGCCGGGGCGCAGCGTCTTGTCCTTCTGCCGGCCGATGCGCCAGCGCCGCCGCCCATGGGCCTGCAGCAGGAACACGTCGTAATTGTCGAAGTGCGGCCCCACGCCGCCGCCGTCGGTGGCGTAGCTGATCATCAGGTCGTCGAGCCGCGCCTCGGGCACGAAGCGGAACTGCTGCATGAGCGCGTGCACGGCGTCGTCGTGCAGGTCCACGCCCTGCACCAGCACGGTCCAGCGCGGCGTGCCCAGCGGCGGCAGGGAGCGGCGCGCCAGCGGCCCATGGCGCAGCACCCATCGGCCGGCCTTGTCCTGGATGAAGCGCGACTCCACGCCGTCCCGCCCGGCCAGCTCCAGCAGCTCGGCGCGGGCCAGGAGCGGCTTGAAGCCGGGCATGGCCTGGCGCACCAGGAGGGGTTTCTTGTGCCAGTGGCGGCGCATGAACTGCGCCGGGCTCAGGCCCCCGAGCAGGGCCAGCGGTTGTTCTACATCCATGGAATCGACGGGGCCGCGCGAGCGGCAGGGCAACGAACTGCGACAATTGTCCTATGGAAATAACCGAACAATGTGTGGTCGCCTTGACCTGGGTCTTGAAAGACACGCTGGGCGACGAGCTGGACGTGCTCGACGACCCCGTGGAGTTCCTGGTCGGCGGCGACGACCTGCTCGCACGCATCGAAGAGGCGCTGCAGGGCCATGGCGTGGGCGCCGAGCTGGCGCTGCACCTGGAGCCCGAGGACGCCTTCGGCGACTACCAGGACAAGCTGCTGTTCCTGGAGCCGCGCCAGCTGTTCCCGGCCGACATCGAGGAGGGCATGACCTTCGACGGCACGGCCCTGCCCCAGGGCGTCAACCCCGAGGCGCCGCGCGACGCGCTCTACACCGTGGCGCAGATCTACCCCGAGCACGTGGTGCTCGACGGCAACCACCCGCTGGCCGGCATCGCCCTGCGCCTGCAGCTCAAGGTGCACGGCGTGCGCGAGGCCACCGAGGAGGAAATCGGCCGCGGCACGGCCGGGACGGGGTTCTTCCGCATACAGCCGCAGGCGCCCGGCAACGACCTGCTGCACTGACCCCCGGCGAGGGGCTCAGTGCTTCCCGGTGGAGCCGTAGCCGCCCTCGCCGCGCTCGCTCGCGGGAAAGTCCGTGACCACGTTGAACTGCGCCTGCACCACCGGCACGATGACCAGCTGGGCCAGCCGCTCCATGGGCTGGAGCGTGAAGGCCGTGTCGCTGCGGTTCCAGGCGCTGACCATGAGCTGGCCCTGGTAGTCGCTGTCGATGAGCCCCACCAGGTTGCCCAGCACGATGCCGTACTTGTGCCCCAGGCCCGAGCGCGGCAGGATCAGGGCCGCGTAGCCCGGGTCCTTGAGGTAGATGGCGATGCCCGTGGGCACCAGCTGCCAGGCGTTGGGCGCCAGCAGCAGCGGCGCGTCCAGGCAGGCGCGCAGGTCCAGCCCGGCGCTGCCGGGCGTGGCGTAGGCGGGCAGCTGGTCCGCCATGCGCGGGTCGAGAATCTTGACGTCGATCTTCATGATGGGTGCGGAGCCTTCACGGGGCGCCGCAGTGTGCAAAGCCTGCGATCATCGCGCAAAAGAGCGGGTCAGCGGCGCTCGCCGCCGGACTTGGGCCGGGCCTTCCAGAGGCTGTAGCCCACGCCCGCCAGCACCAGGCCCACGACGGCGAAGGGCAGCAGCGAGGGCGCGAACCACATCAGCAGCACGAACAGGGTCCACAGCAGCAGGGGCCACTTGGCCGGCAGCTGGCGGGCGGCGGCCTTGCCGCGTGCCTTGCCTGCCGGCTGCCCGCCCGCGATGGCGGCGGCGGAAGGCGCCGATGCGGCCTGCGCCGGCGCGGCGCGGGCGTCGCCCGCCTTGGCCGCCGCCTGCGCCGCCCCGCGCTGCTGGTCCGCCCGTTGCATCAGGCGTTCGACATAGCGCGCATAGTCCCCGTCCGGCGGCCCCTCGGGGCCGCCCAGGCCGGGATCCGGCCCGTTCATGGCGCAGCCGCCGCGCCCAGGCGCCGCGCGATCTCCGCCACGAGCTGACGGCCCAGCTCGGCCTTGGGGGCGCGCGGCAGTTCCTGGTGGCCCTGCGCATCGACCAGCAGCAGCGCGTTGTCGTCCTGGCCGAAGGTGGCCGGGCCGATGTTGCCCACGAGCAGCGGCACGCCCTTGCGCGCGCGCTTGGCGCTGGCGTGCTCCAGCAGGTTCTCGCTCTCGGCGGCGAAGCCGACGCAGTAGAGCCGGCCGGAGCGCGCGCGCTCCGACTGCGCGACGGTGGCGAGGATGTCGGGGTTCTCCACGAAGGCCAGCAGGGGCGCCTGCCCTGAGCCGTCCTTCTTGATCTTGTGCTCGGCAGCGTTGGCCGGCCGCCAGTCGGCGACGGCCGCGGTAGCTATGAATACGGTAGCTTCCTGCGCTTGCCCGGCAACGGTTTCAAGCATGTTTTGTGCAGAACGCACGTCGATGCGCCGCACGCCGCGCGGCGTGGGCAGGTGCACGGGGCCGGCGACCAGCGTGACCTCGGCCCCGGCCTCGCGCGCCGCGCGGGCGATGGCGAAGCCCATCTTGCCGGAGGACAGGTTGGTGATGCCGCGCACCGGGTCCATGGCCTCGAAGGTGGGGCCGGCCGTGATCAGCACGCGCTGGCCTGCGAGCAGCTTCGGCGCGAAGAAGGCCGCCAGGTCCTCCAGGATCTCGGCGGGTTCGAGCATGCGGCCGTCGCCGGTCTCGCCGCAGGCCTGGTCGCCGTTGCCCACGCCCAGCACGGTGGCGCCGTCCTGCGCCAGCTGGGCCAGGTTGCGCCGGGTGGCGGGGTGGGCCCACATCTCGCGGTTCATGGCCGGCGCGACCAGCAGCGGCACGCGGTCCACGGGCCGCGCCAGGCACAGCAGGCTCAGCAGCTCGTCGGCGCGCCCCTGCACCAGGCGCGCGACGAAGTCGGCGCTGCAGGGCGCGACGAGGATCGCGTCGGCCTCGCGGCTCAGGTTGATGTGGGGCATGTTGTTGGCCTCGCGCGCGTCCCACTGCGAGGCGTAGACCGGCCGCCCCGACAGGGCCTGCATGGTGACGGGCGTGATGAACTGCTCGGCCGCCTCGGTCATCACCACCTGCACGGTGGCGCCCGCCTTGGTGAGCAGCCGGGTCAGCTCGGCGCTTTTGTAACAGGCCACGCCTCCGCTCAGGCCCAGGACGATGTGTTTGCCGACGAGTGCATTCATGGACGGCATTTTGGCAGAGCGGCCGGGCATGGATGGGACTTCTATAATTCCGATTTCCCACCACCAAAAAAGACATGACCAAATTCGTCTTCGTCACCGGCGG
>Ga0209959_100591_pt1 | contig 22464 bp, 18 predicted proteins | sample ThiBiot_300_biof_2_FD_183943 | JGI IMG/M metagenome (GOLD analysis project Ga0209959, IMG submission 183943) | Wastewater bioreactor microbial communities from Cape Town, South Africa - Thiocy_expt_300_biof (SPAdes) | ecosystem: Engineered > Bioremediation > Thiocyanate > Unclassified | place...
CCGCCGAGCTGCCCCCGTTCGCCCAGCCGGGCCAGGCGATCGACGTGAGCGTGGCCTCCATGGGCAACGCCAAGTCGCTCAAGGGCGGCACGCTGATCGCCACGCCGCTGCGCGGCGCCGACGGCGAGATCTACGCGCTGGCCCAGGGCAACATGGTGGTCGGCGGCGCGGGCGCATCGGCCGGCGGCAGCAAGGTGCAGATCAACCACCTGAGCGCGGGCCGCATCCCGGGCGGCGCGCAGGTCGAGCGCTCGGTGCCCACGCCGCTGCACGACGGCGAGACCATCACCCTGGGGCTGAACGCCTCGGACTTCCAGACCGCGCGCAAGGTGGCCAGCACCATCAACACCCGGATCGGCAGCGGCCTGGCCACGGCGCTGGACGGGCGCACGGTGCAGGTGCGCGCGCCCATGGACCCCGGCGCGCGCGTGAACTTCATCGCCGAGCTGGAGGAACTGCCGCTGCCCGACTCCACCCCCGCCGCCAAGGTGGTGATCAACGCGCGCACCGGCTCCATCGTGCTCAACCAGGCCGTGACGCTGGGGCCCTGCGCCATCGCCCACGGCAACCTGTCGATCACCATCAGCAGCACGCCCGTCATCAGCCAGCCCGCGCCGCTGTCGCAGGGCCAGACCGTGGTGGCGCAGAAGAGCGACATCCAGCTCAAGCAGGACGGCGGCAAGGTGATCCAGGTGCCCGCGTCGCCGCAGCTGGCCGACGTGGTGCGCGCGCTCAACACCCTGGGCGCCACGCCGCAGGACCTGCTGGCGATACTGCAGGCCATCAAGGCATCGGGCGCGCTCAACGCGGAGCTGGAGGTGATCTGATGGCCTTCTCCAGCCTCTCCGGCGCGGGCACCGCGGCCGCCCGCCAGGCATTGGCCGTGGACGGCCGCTCGCTCAACGCGCTGAAACTGCAGGCCGGCCAGGGCGATGCGCAGGCCACCAGGGACGCCACGCGGGAGGCCGCCAGGCAGCTCGAATCGCTGTTCATGCGCGAGCTCATCAAGAGCATGCGCGAGGCTACGACGAAGTCCGGCCTGCTCGACGGCGCCGAGGGCAACCTGGCCAACGACCTGTTCGACCAGCAGCTGTCGGTGCAGATGTCGGGCCGGCCCGGCGGGCTGGCCGATGCCATACAGCGCCAGCTCTCGCGCCAGCTCGGCGGCGACGGCCAGACCACCATCGACGCCGGCTCCACGCTGAGCCTGGACGCCACGCTGCGCAAGGCCGCGCCCGCCGACAACCCGCGCGCGAGCGCCCCCAAGGGGCGCGAGAACTTCGTGCAGCACCACCGCGCCGCGGCCGAGCGCGTGGCGCAGGACAGCGGCATCCCGGCCAGCTTCATGCTGGGCCAGGCCGGGCACGAGACCGGCTGGGGCAGGAGCGAGATCCGCAACAAGGACGGCAGCAACGCCTTCAACCTGTTCGGCATCAAGGCCGGCAAGGGCTGGACCGGCAAGGTGGCCGAGGTGACCACCACCGAATACGTGAACGGCCAGCCGCGCAAGGTCACGGCGCGCTTTCGCGCCTACGGCTCCTACGAGGAGTCGTTCCGCGACTACGCCCGCCTGATCAACGACAACCCGCGCTACGAGAAGGCGCGCGCCAAGACCCATTCCGCCGCCGCCTACGCTGCCGAGCTGCAGAAGGCCGGCTACGCCACCGACCCGCAGTACGCCACCAAGCTCGCGCGCGCCATCCAGAGCACGCAGTCCGTGGCGCGCAACCCTGTCGTGGCCCAGGCGAGCGGCACCCAAGCCTGAAGCACTGAACCATGAGCCTGCTCAACGTCGGCGCCCGCGCCCTCCTCGCCAACCAGGTGGCCCTGCAGACCACGGGGCACAACATCGCCAACGTCAGCACGGCCGGCTATTCGCGCCAGAGCGTGGCCATGCAGACGGTGCAGGGCCAGTTCACGGGATCGGGCTACATCGGCAACGGCGTGAACGTGGCCACCATCCTGCGCAACCACAACGAGCTGCTCACGCGCCAGGCGGCGGCCGCCCAGGCGGTGCAGGCCGGCGACTCGGTGCGCTCCGAGCGCCTGTCTCAGCTGCAGGACGTGTTCCAGGGCGGCACCAGCGGCCTGGGCGCGGCCATCACCGACATGCTCAACTCGCTGGCCGACGTGGTGGCCTCGCCCAACGACATCACGGCGCGCACCGTCACGCTCACGCGCATGAACGAGATGGCCGCGCGCATGCGCAGCAGCGCCGAGCAGCTGCAGGAGATCCAGTACTCGGTCACCGAGCAGCTGAAAAACGACGCCACGCGCATCAACCAGCTGGCCAGCAGCATTGCCGAGGCGAACGAGCAGATCGCGCGCGTCAGGGGCAACGGCCAGTCGCCCAACGACCTGCTGGACAAGCGCGACCAGCTGATCCGCGAGCTCAACCAGTACATACAGACCACGCAGATACCGGCCGACGACGGCTCGGTGGGCGTGTTCGTGGGCGGCAGCCAGGCGCTGGTGCTGGGCAGCACGGCCACCTCCGTCTCCGTCGACGAATCGCAGCTGTTCCCGGGCAGCGGCCAGATGCGCCTGCTCTTCAACCGCCCGGGCGCGACGCCCGTGGAGCTGGAGGAAGGCATGCTCGGCGGCGGCGAGGTGGCGGGCCTGCTGCGCTTCGTCAACAACGACCTGGCCGAGGGCCGCAACCTGCTGGGGCGCATGGCGCTGGCCATCGGCACCACGATGAACTACCAGCAGACGCAGGGCCTGACGCTGGACGGCCAGCCCGGCAAGCCGCTGTTCTCCACGCCCGCCTCCATCCAGGGCTACACGCAGGGCGCGGCCCAGGGCAGCATCGACCTGAGCGACAGCAGCAAGTTCTCGCCCACGAAGTTCGCCGCGTCGGACTACGAGGTGCGCTTCACCACGCCGCCGGCCGGCCAGGTGGTGCGGCTGTCGGACGGCAAGACCACGGCCTTCACCGACCTGAACGACCTGCGCGGCCAGCAGATCGACGGCCTGACCTTCGACTTCACCACCGCGGGCGCCGCGGGCGAGCGCGTGCTGTTCAAGCCCTTCGCCAGCGCCGCGGCCAACATCCAGTCCCTGGTGTACTCGCCGCGCGACCTGGCCGCCGCCAACCCCGTCAACGCGGCCATGGGCACGTCCAACACGGGCACGCTGCAGCTCGCCGAACTCAAGGCGGTGGGCCCCGCGCTCACGCTGCCGCCCGACGGCGACACGGCGAACACCCCGCCGGCCTTCCCCGGCGGCATCCAGCTGCAGTTCCATGCCGGCCCGCCGGCGACCTTCGACGTGGTCAACCAGGGCGCCGCCCCGCCCACCACCGTCGCCACGGGCCAGAGCTACACGCCGGGCCAGCCGATCCAGATCGACGGCTGGTCCATCACCCTGCAGGGCACGCCCCAGGACGGCGACACGGTCACCGTGGGCAACGCGCTCGACCCGCAATACGGCGACGGCTACACGCGCAACGCCGGCAACGCCAGCGCCCTCATGCAGCTGCGCGACGTGAAGATGTTCGACGAGTCCACCCTGTCCGACGGCTACGCCGGCCTCATGGCCCAGGTGGGCACGCGCACGCAGAGCGCGCAATACGCGGCCAAGCTGTCGGACTCCATCGCCTCCAACCTGGAGGCCAGCCGCACGGCCGTCTCGGGCGTGAACCTGGACGAGGAGGCCGCCCGCCTCATCCAGTACCAGCAGGCCTACCAGGCCTCGGCCAAGATGCTGCAGATCGCGCAGAACATTTTCGACAACCTCATCCAATCCATGGGCAGATGACATGACGAACTTCTACCGCGTCAGCACCGCCAACATGTACGACGCCACGCTGCGCAACCTGAACGCGCGGCAGAAGAGCCTGGTGGACCTGCAGGAGAACCTGACCTCGGGCAAGCGCGTGGTGCGCGCCAGCGACGACCCCGTGGCCGCCGCGCAGGCCGAGCGCGCGCTCACGCGCATCAGCCGCATCCAGACCGAGCAGCGCGCGCTGGAGGTGCAGCGCAACGCCATCGCGCAGGCCGAGTCCACGCTGGGCGACGCCATCGGCCTGGTGCAGGAGATACGCCAGCTCGTCGTGGCCGCCGGCGGCGGGGCGCTCAAGCCCGAGGACCGCAAGACCTACGCCGACCAGATCCAGAGCCTGCGCGAACAGCTCACCGACGTGATCAACCGCAAGGACACCAACGGCATACCGCTGCTGGGCGCGCTGGGCAGCGCGCTGCAGCCCTTCGCGGGGCCGCTGAGCGGCAGCCCCGACTACCTGTTCGCCGGCCTGCCGGGCCAGGCCGGCAGCAGCGGCACGGCCATCGCCACCACGCTGGACGGGCATTCCGCCCTCATGTTCGACCCGCGGCGCGACGGCGTGTACCAGGCCGGCGTGAGCACCATCCCGGCCGACCGCAGCCTGACGACCTCGGCCATCACCGCGGTGGACCGCAACCAGATCACGGGCGACGGCTACCGCGTCGACTTCACGGCCGTGGGCCCGGGCGCCACGCCGGGCACCACGACGGCCACCTACACCATCACCAACACCGCCACGGGCGTCACGTCCGCCCCCGTCACGGTGCCCGACTTCGCGTCCGACAAGCCCGCCACCATCGCCGTCACCGGGGTGCCGGGCATGACGTTCAGCATCAGCGGCACGCCCGCGGCGGGCGACGCCGTGACCCTGCAGCCCAGCTCCAGCCTGATGAGCACCATCGACAGCGCCATCGAGGGCATCGGCGGCGCAGCCAACAACAATGCCGCCACGCAGGCCGTGGGCCAGGCGCTGGCCAACATCGACGCCGGCATGGAGCGCCTGAACAACATGCGCGGCTACGCGGGCGAGCTGCTCAACCGCGCCGACCGCATCACGGGCGACCAGAGCCAGCGCTCCATCCAGCTGGAGGCCGACCGCTCGCGCGCCGAGGACCTGGACATGGTCCAGGGCATCTCGGGCTTCCAGAATGCCCAGGTGGGCTACCAGGCCGCCCTCCAGTCCTACGCCATGGTGCAGAAGCTGTCGCTGTTCAACTTCATGAGCTGACGCGGGTTTTCTCGCCGCCTGCGGGGCGGCGCACGGCCCGACAATGGCGGCTGCCTTTCATTCCTGTCCATCCTTCATGGTCCAATCCGTCCTAGGCAGCCTGGTACTGGGCTACCGCCCCTTGTGGAACGCCGCGCGCAAGCTGGCCGGCGTGCAGCTGTACGTGCACGGCCAGGGCGCTGCCATGGTGGACGCGCCGCACCTGCTGCGCACCATCCAGGAACTGTGGAGCGCCGGCTCGCCGCCGCTGCTGCTGTCGCCGCGCTCGCAGCCGCTGCTCATGGACCTGCTGGCGCATGCGCCGCGCGGCGCGCCCTGGATCGAGGTGCCGGGCGACTGGATGGCCCTGCCCGCGGTGCGCGAGCGCGCCGGCCAGGCCCACGCCCGGGGCCTGCGCCTGGTGTGGAGCGGCGTCCTGGACCACCTGCCCGACACCGAGACCGCGCGGCTGTTCGACAACAGCCTGCTGCACCTGTCCGGCGGCGACGCCGTGCGCGCGCTGCAGGCGGGCGCGGCCGCGCAGCGCAGCCCGCTGATCGCCGGCCAGATGTACGACAACGTGGCCAGCCGCGCGCTGCTGGCGCACTGCCTGGACCAGGGCGGCGCCCTGGCCGTGGCCGGCTGGCCCATGGAGGACGTGCTCCACGCCCTGCGCCACCAGCCGCAGCAGCCCGCGCACGAGGTGGTGCAGAGGCTGCTCAAGGCCATAGACGAGGACCAGTCCATCGACCGCTTCGAGCAGATCCTGGGCGAGGACCCGCTGCTGGCCTACCGCTTCATGACCTACACCAACTCCGCGGCGCTGGGCCTGCGCACGGGCGTGGACTCGCTGCGCCGCGGCCTGGTGATGATGGGCTACGGCTCGCTCGGGCGCTGGCTGGCCGAGCAGCTGCCGCACGCGAGCACCGAGCCCGACCTGCGCCCCATACGCACCGCCATGGTGCTGCGCGCGCGCCTGACCGAGCAGCTGCTCGAATCCGGCGCGGGCAAGGACCTGCGCCGCGAGGTCTACCTGAGCGGCCTGTTCTCGCAGCTCGACGAGCTGCTGCGCGAACCCCTGGGCACCATACTGCGCCGCCTGCCGCTGTCCGAGCGCGTGTACAACGCCGCCGTGCTGCGCACCGGCCCCTACGCCCCCAGCCTGGAGCTGGCCTGCGCCCTCGAGGGCGACGACGCGGGCGCCATCCGCCAGCTGTGCGAGACGCACGAGCTGGAGATCGAATACGTCAACCGCAGCCTGCTGCGCGTGCTCTCCGAAGTGGCCGTGGACCGGCCCGCCGCCGCGCATTAGCCGTTTCCGCCTCCAGGGCGCACCAGGCAAGCGCCGGCAGCTATTGTTTTTGCTAGTAAAGACCTTGCCGCCCGTGCCGCGGCTGCTTGCGCGTGCCGGGGCTGCGCCGCATCATGGCCGCCGCATCGCCAGACCGGAGCCCCCCATGCACGACACCCTGCCCCCCACCGACCTGTGCCGCCTGCTGGGCTGCCGCCTGCCGCTGCTGCTGGCGGGCATGGGCGGCGTGGCGCGCTCCGAGCTGGTGGCGGCCGTCACCGGGGCCGGCGCCTTCGGCTTCCTGGGCATGGTGCGCGAGCCGCTGGCGCTGATCGAGCGCGAGGTGGCCCAGGTGCGCGCGCGCACCGGCCTGCCCTTCGGCGTGAACCTGATCCCCGCGGCCACGCCCGCGCCGCTGCTGCGCGAGCAGGTGGGCCTGTGCATCACGCTGCGCGTGCCCGTGGTCTGCCTGTTCTGGGACGTGGACCGCGCCGTGGTCGAGCGGCTGCGCGGCGCGGGCATCACCGTGGTGCACCAGGTGGGATCGGTGCAGGACGCGCTGGATGCGCAGGCGGCCGGCGCGCAGGCCCTCATCGCCCAGGGCGTGGAGGCCGGCGGCCACGTGCGCGGGCGCCAGCCGCTGGCCGGGCTGCTGGCCGGCGTGCTGGCCGCGGCCCGCGTCCCCGTGGCCGCCGCGGGGGGCCTGGCCGACGGGCGCGACGTGGCGCGCGTGCTGGCGGCCGGGGCGCAGGCCGCCGTGCTGGGCACGGCGCTGATCGCCACGCACGAATCCTTCGCCCACGATTACCACAAGCGCCGCCTGGTGGCCGCGCGCGCCGGCGACACCGTGCTGACCGAGGACTTCCACGTCAACTGGCCGCCCCATGCCGCCGTGCGCGTGCTCAGGAACAGCGTCACCCGCGGCGAGCGCGGCGACCCGTTCGGCCCCGCGCCCGCCACCGGCCGCACGGTGATCGGCGAGGAGGAGGGCCGCCCCATCCACCTGTTCGGCACCGACTCGCCGCTGCGCTCCATGACCGGCGACTTCGAGGCCATGGCCCTCTACGCCGGCCGCGGCGTGGACCGCATCGCCGGCGTGGAGCCCGCCGCCGACTGCGTGCGCCGCATCGCGGCCGAGGCGGCGGCGCAGCTCGCGCGGTGATAGCTATACGAAAAATAGCTGCAGGCGCTTGACGGACGGGCGTTTCAGCCCGTCTTGACTACATTCTTCCAGGTGCGCCAGAACGCCGGCTCCTGCGTGTTGGCGAAATTGATGCGCATGAGCGTGCAGGGCTGGCGCGTGGCGTGGAACAGCGCGCCGGGGGCGATCAGGTAGCCCTCGTCGAGCATGCGCTGGGCCAGCATGTCGGTGTCCACGCCGGTCTCCACCCAGCCGAACATGCCCGCGGGCTCGGCCGCGAAGCTGCAGCCCGCCTCCAGCGCGAGCTGCACGCTGCGCGCGCGCGCCTGGGCCAGGCGCTGGCGGATGCGCTCGGCATGGCGACGCAGCTGGCCCTGGTCTATGCACAGCGCCAGCGCCTTCTCCAGGATGGAGGGCGTGGTCAGCGTGGACAGCAGCTTGGTGTCCAGCATGCGCTCGACCAGCTCGGGCGGCGCGGCCAGGTAGCCCACGCGCCAGTTGGGCGCAAGGATCTTGGCGAAGCCGTTCACGTAGATGGTGCGGCGCAGCCCGTCCAGCGCCGCCAGGCGCACGGCATGCTCGGGCGCGATGTGGCCGTAGGTGTCGTCCTCGACGACGTAGAAGCCGTGCCGCTCGGCCAGCTGCAGCACCTGGTGCGCGCTGGCCGGCGGCAGGCTGTAGCCCGTGGGGTTGTGCAGCACGCTCACGCTCACGAACAGCTTGGGCGCGTGCAGCTCGCAGTAGCGCGCCATCACGGCCAGGTCGGGCCCCTCGGGGCCGCGCGGCACGGGCAGCACGCGCATGCCCAGCGCGTCCAGCCGCGCGAACTCCACGCTCCAGCCCGGCTCCTCCACCATCACCGGGTCGCCCGCCTTGAGCAGCGTGCGGCTCACGATGTCCAGCGCGTGCGTGGCGCCCACGGTGGTCATGATCTGGTCGGGCTGCGCGGCGATGCTGATGCCGGCCATGCGCCGCGCCAGCGCCGCGCGCAGGCCGGCGTCGCCCATGGGCTCGCCGTAGCTCAGCGAGCCGCCCTGCAGCGCCGGGCTGGCGGTGATCTTGCGCACGGCGGCGGGCAGGAAGCGCGCCTCCTCCAGCCAGCCGACCGGCAGCACGCCCGCGCCGGGCTGGGGCTTGCTCGACGCCTGGTAGAACATGCCGCGCATCAGCGCCGTGGCGTTGATCTGCGAGCCCGACATGCGCACGCCTATGGTGCCCAGCGGCGAGGCCGTTTTTGCTCCTGAAGGAATAGCTGCCGGCGCTTGCCCCTCCTGCGCTGGAGGCGTTTTTTGCGCAATGTCGCGCACATAGAAGCCGCGCTGGCGCCGCGCCTCCACCAGCCCCTGGGCCAGCAGCTTGTCGTAGGCCGCCACCACGGTGTAGGGGCTCACGCCCTGCTGGCGCGCGCACTCGCGCACCGAGGGCAGGCGCGCCCCGGCGGGCAGAAGCCGCGTGCGGATGCGCTGGGCGAAGCGCTCGGCGAGCTGTTCGGTCAGGGTGAGCATGGCGGCTGTGTCAGTGGAAAGACCTGTACAGTTTGTACGTGTGTGGGGCGGACTGTACCGGCACTGTAATGGCATTCGCCCCTACAGTGCGGCCTTCCCTACCGTCGCCCCTCGTCTTTCATGCCCCTGGTTGAATTCACCGCCCTGCTGGTGCTGGCCACCGCCATGAGCTTCACGCCCGGCCCCAACACCACGCTGTCCACCGCCCTGGCCGCCAACCGCGGCCTGCCCGCGGCCATGCGCTTCGTCGTCGCGGTTCCCGTGGGCTGGAGCGCGCTGCTGCTGCTGTGCGCGGCCGGCCTGGGCGCCATCGTCGTGGCGGTGCCGGCGCTGCGCTGGGCCATCAAGGCCGTGGGCATCGGCTACCTGCTGTGGCTGGCGCTCAGGCTCGCGCAGTCGGGCCGCCTGTCCGAGGCCGACGCGGCGCGCCTGTCGGTGGGCTTCTGGCAGGGCGTGGCCCTGCAGTTCGTGAACATCAAGGCCTGGCTGCTGGCGCTGACCATCGTGGCCGGCTGGATCGTCGGCCACGAGGACGGCCATGCACGCCTGGCCGTGGTGCTGCCCGTGATGCTGGCCTTCGCCTTCACCAGCAACCTCGCCTACGCCGCCATGGGCGCGCTGCTGCGCCGCTGGCTGGCCCAGGGGCGGCGCCTGCTGTGGTTCAACCGCGCCATGGCCTGCGTGCTGGTGGCCACCGCCCTGTGGATGGTGGCCGCATGACGCGCGCCACCTGCGCGCGCCGCGCCGCCGCCGGGCACCGCGCGCCGCTGCCGGCCGAGGCGCGCGGCCTGCTGCTGGGGCTGCTGGGCGTGGCCATCTTCGCTCTCACGCTGCCCATGACGCGGCTGGCCGTGGGCACGCCCGAGGCGCCGCAGATGTCGGGCCTCTTCATCGCCATGGGCCGCGCCGCCGTGGCCGGCCTGCTCTCGGCCGCGCTGCTGCTCGCGCAGCGCGCGCCGCTGCCCGCGCGCGCCGACTGGTGGCCGCTGGCGGTCACGTCGCTGGGCGTGGTGTTCGGCTTTCCGCTGCTGACGTCGGTGGCCATGCGCCACGTGGGCGCCGTGCACGCGGCGGTCATCATCGGCCTGCTGCCGCTGGCCACGGCCGCCGTGGGGGCGCTGCTGCACCGCCAGCGGCCATCGGCCGCGTTCTGGGCCTGCGCGCTGCTGGGCTCGGCGCTGGTGGCCGCGTTCGCCGTGCTGCGCTCGGGCCGGCAGGGCCTGGCGCTGCACCCGGCCGACCTGCTGCTCATGGCCGCCGTGGTCTGCGCGGCCGTGGGCTACGCCTGGGGCGGGCGGCTGGCGCAGCACATGCGCGCCGACGCGGTGATCTGCTGGGCGCTGGTGCTGTCGCTGCCCGTGTCGCTGCCGCTGGCGTGGGCCTCGTGGCCGCGCGCGGCGCTGCCCGCCGCGGCCTGGGGCGGCTTTGCCTACGTGGCGGTGTTTTCCATGTGGCTGGGCTTCTTCGCCTGGTACCGCGGCCTGGCCCTGGGCGGCACGGTGCGCGTGAGCCAGGTGCAGCTGGCCCAGCCCTTCATGAGCATGCTGTTCGCCGTGCCCCTGCTCGGCGAGACCCTGGACGCCGTGAGCCTGGCCTTCGGCCTGGCGGTGCTGGCCACCGTGGCCGCCGGCAGGCGCATGCCGGTGGGGAAATGACACTGCGGTTATGCTGCGCGTGCCGCTCCACCCGCAGGGCGGCGCCACGCCGCACAACGGCATTTTTTTTGAGTGATGGATGGCGTCTACCCGCACGCCTTTGGAGATGAACGAATGACGAACTGGACCCTGGCCGCACGCGCCGCCAAGATGAACCCCTCGGTGATCCGCGAGATCCTCAAGGTCACCGAGAAGCCCGGCATCATCAGCCTGGCGGGCGGCCTGCCCTCGCCCAAGACCTTCCCCGTGCGCGAGTTCGCCGAGGCCTGCGCCGCCGTACTGGGGCAGGACGGCGCCTCGGCCCTGCAGTACGCGGCCAGCGAGGGCTACGGCCCGCTGCGCCAGGCCGTGGCCGGCTTCCTGCCCTGGCAGGTCGACCCCGACCAGGTGCTGATCACCACCGGCTCGCAGCAGGGCCTGGACCTGGTCGCCAAGGTGCTCATCGACTCCGGCAGCCGCGTGCTGGTGGAGACGCCCACCTACCTGGGCGCGCTGCAGGCCTTCACGCCGATGGAGCCCCACGTGGTGAGCGTGGCGAGCGACGACGAGGGCGTGGTGGTCGAGGACTTCGCGGCCAAGGCCGGCACGGGCGCGGACAAGGCGCGCTTCATGTACGTGCTGCCCAACTTCCAGAACCCCACGGGCCGCACCATGAGCGACGCGCGCCGCGCCGCGCTGGTGGCCAAGGCGGCAGAGCTGGGCGTGCCGCTGGTCGAGGACAACCCCTACGGCGAACTCTGGTTCGACCAGCCCCCGCCCGCGCCGCTCACCGCGCGCAACCCCGAGGGCTGCATCTACCTGGGCAGCTTCTCCAAGGTGCTCGCGCCCGGCCTGCGCCTGGGCTTCATCGTCGCGCCCAAGGCGGTGCTGCCCAAGCTGCTGCAGGCCAAGCAGGCCGCCGACCTGCACACGCCCGGCTTCAACCAGCGCATGGTGGCCGAGGTGATGAAGGGCGGCTTCCTGGAGCACCACGTGCCCACCATCCGCGCGCTCTACAAGCAGCAGCGCGACGCCATGCTGGCCGCGCTGGAGCGCGAGATGGCGGGCCTCTCCGTCACCTGGAACCGCCCCGACGGCGGCATGTTCCTGTGGGTGCGCCTGCCCGATGGCATGAGCGCCATCGACCTGCTGCCCGCAGCCGTGGAGCGCAACGTGGCCTTCGTGCCCGGCGCGGCCTTCTATGCCGACGAGGCCGATACGCGCACGCTGCGCCTGTCGTTCGTGACGGCCAGCCCGGCGCAGATCGACGCGGGCATTGCCGCGCTGGCCGCCGCCATCAAGGCACGGGGCTGACGCCATGCTGCGGCTGTGGGGGCGCCTGTCGTCCATCAACGTGCGCAAGGTGGTCTGGGCCGCGCAGGAACTGGGCCTCGCCTTCCAGCGCACCGACGCGGGCGGGCAGTTCGGCATCGTGCGCGAGCCGCACTACCTGGGGCTCAACCCCAACGGCCTGGTGCCGCTGCTCGAAGACGACGGCTTCGTGCTGTGGGAATCGAATGCCATCGTGCGCTACCTGTGCGCGCGCCACGCGGCCGGCACGCTCTACCCCGAAGACCTGCCCGCGCGCTTCGTCGCCGAGCAGTGGATGGACTGGCAGCAAACCACGCTCAACCCGGCGGGCCGCAACGCATTCGTGCAGTGGATCCGCACGCCCGCGGCGCAGCGCGACGCGGCGCTGATCGCGCAATCGGTGGCCGCCACCGAGCCGCTGCTGGCGCTGCTCGACGCACGCCTGGCGCAGCAGCCCTTCATCGCGGGCGAGCACTTCACCATGGCCGACATTCCCGTGGGCTGCGAAGTCCACCGCTGGCGGGGCCTGCCGCAGGAACAGCCCGCACTGGCGCACCTGGAGCGCTGGTACCAGTCGCTGCTCGCACGGCCCGGCGCCCGCGGCGTGCTGGACCTGCCTCTGTCCTGAACCGGGCCGCAGCCCTTGCCCGCCGTGCCCCGTGCGCGCCCCCCGCGGCGCGCACGGAATCCGTCCACCTGTCTCCAACCAACGCCATGCCCCCGAAAAAGCGCCCCTTCATGCAGGTCGATGTCTTCTCGCACACGCCCTACCTCGGCAACCCGCTCGCCGTGGTGCTCCATGGCGAGGGCCTCGCAGACGCCGAGATGCAGCGCTTCGCGCGCTGGACCAACCTGTCGGAAACCACCTTCCTGCTGCCGCCCACGCAGCCCGGCGCCGACTACCGCGTGCGCATCTTCACGCCCGGCGGCGAGCTGCCGTTCGCCGGCCACCCCACGCTGGGCAGCTGCCACGCCTGGCTGGCCACGGGCGGCCAGCCCCGGCAGCCCGGCCGCGTGGTGCAGGAATGCGCCAAGGGCCTGGTGCCGTTGCGCGTGGACGCGCAGGGCGCCCTGGCCTTCGCCGCCCCTCCCAGCCTGCGCCGCCCCATCACCGAGGAGCAGCTGGCGCCCGTGCTGCGTGCGCTGGGCCTGGAGCGCGGCGACGTGCGGGCCTGCCAGCAGCTCGACAACGGCCCCAACTTCTGGGCCCTGCTGCTGGACGACCCGGACCGCCTGCTCGCCGCGCAGCCCGACCTGGCCACGCTGCACGCCCTGGGGGTGGAAGTGGGCCTGGCCGCGCTCTACCCGCGCCCGCCCGTGGCCCTGATCGGCCGCGCCAGCCGCGAGGCGCGCGCATTCGCGCAAGCCGGCTCCTCGTCGCCAGCGCAGCCCGACCTGGAGGTGCGCGTGTTCTTCCGCACCGGTGCCACCGTGCGCGAAGACCCCATCACCGGCAGCTTCAACGCCAGCCTGGCGCAGTGGCTGCTCGATGAAGGCCACATCCAGGCGCCCTACCGCGCCAGCCAGGGCGTGGCCCTGGGAATGGAAGGCCTGGTGCAGGTGGAGCAGGAAGGCGCCACCGTGTGGGTGGGCGGCCACGTGGCCCCCTGCGTGCACGGGGAGGTCTGGCTGTGACCGATACGTCCTGCTGCGCCGGCGCCGGGCTGCGGCCCGTGTGCATCGCCAACCATCCCACCGAGTGACAACCATGCCCGACACTTCCCTGCCCCTGCTTGCCGACATCGAGGACGCCGCACGCACCGTCTACCAGGAATTCCAGCCCACGCCCCAGTACCGCTGGGGCCTGCTCTCCGAGCGCCTGGGCACCGAATGCTGGGTCAAGCACGAGAACCACAACCCCGTGGGCGCGTTCAAGATCCGCGGCGGCCTGACCTACTTCGACCGGCTGGCAAGCCAGGGCCGGCTGCCGCGCGAGGTCATCAGCGCCACGCGCGGCAACCACGGCCAGAGCATGGGCTGGGCCGCGCGCCGCCATGGCGTGGCCTGCACCATCGTCGTGCCGCGCGGCAACTCGGTGGAGAAGAACGCCGCCATGCGCGCCCTGGGCGTGAACCTGGTGGAGCACGGCGAGGACTTCCAGGCCGCGCGCGAGCACGCCCTGCAGCTGGCCGAAGAGCGCGGCGCCCACATGGTGCCCAGCTACCACCCCGACCTGGTGCGCGGCGTGGCCACCTACTGGTGGGAGTTCCTGCGCGCCGTGCCGCACATGGACGTGGCCTACGTGCCCATAGGCCTGGGCTCGGGCGCCTGCGCCGCCGTGGCCGCCAGGCAGGCCCTGGGCCACCGCGTGCGCATCGTGGGCGTGGTCAGCCGCCACGCCACCACCTATGCCGACTCGTTCGCCGCCGGCCACGTGGTGGCCGCGCCCGTCAGCACGCAGCTGGCCGACGGCATGGCGGTGCGCGTGGCCGACCCCGATGCGCTGGCGGTGCTGCTGCCCGCGCTCGACCACCTGGTGCAGGTCGGCGACGACGAGGTGGCCGCCGCCATGCGCGCCCTGTTCACCGACACCCACAACGTGGCCGAGGGCGCCGGCGCCGCGGCCCTCGCCGCCGCGATGCAGGAGCGCGAACGGCTGCGCGGCCAGTGCGTGGGCCTGGCGCTCACGGGCGGCAACGTGGACGCGGAAGTCTTCGCGCGCGTGCTCGCCGGGCGCTGAGCCGGTTTCGGCCAGCAAAACACCGCGCCGCACTGCCCACGCAGGGCGGGGCACGCCGGGCGCACGCCGCGCCAGGGTTTTCCCGACGCGCGATTTCAGCCCTCGAAACTTTCGCCGCCGCGTTTGACGCGCCGCGCGCGCGCCCAACACCATTGCCCCCGAGGCCGCATGCACGAGCGGCCCGGGAGACATGCACATGCGATGGAGACAACGCCCCGAAGGCTCGAACTGGGGCGACTTCGGGCCCGACGACCAGCTGGGCCGCGCCAACCTGATCGGCCCCGAGCAGGTGCGCAAGGGCGCGCTGGAGGTGCGCGAGGGCGTGAGCCTGTGCCTGTCGCTGCCGCTGGACTATCCCGGCGGCAACGGCCTGAACCCGCGCCGCCACCCGCCCGTGCTGCGGCCCACGCGGCGCGGCGACGTGCCCTACGTGAACTTCCCGCTGGGCCACGTGTACGCCGGCGCCACCGACGTGATCAGCGACGACCAGGTGCTGCTGTCGCTGCAGTACTCCACGCAGTGGGATTCTCTGGCCCACGTGGGCGCGCTGTTCGACCCCGAGGGCGACGGCCGCCTGCGCACCGTCTACTACAACGGCTACCGCGGCCACGAGCACATCCTGGGACCGCAGGACCACGGCCTGCCCGCGCGCGGTGCCGACGGCGCGCCCGCGCGCTACCAGCCCGTATGCTGCGAGGGCCGCGCACCCGACGAGAGCGTGGCCCGCGCGCTGGGCGTGGAGCACCTCGCCGTCAAGGGCATGCAGGGACGCGGCGTGCTCGTGGACCTGGCGCGCGCCTACGGCATGGACTTCCGCGACATCGGCTACGACGAACTCATGCGCGCCATGGAGCGCAGCGGCGCCACCGTGGAGCCCGGCGACATGCTGCTGCTGCGCACGGGCTTCGCCGGGCTGGTGCTGTCCATGCAGCGCCAGCCCGACGAACACCGCCTGCACCACAGCTGCGCGGCGCTGGACGGCGGCGACGAGAAGCTGCTCGCGTGGATCACCGACAGCGGCATCGCCGCCCTCATCGCCGACAACTACGCCGTGGAGCGCCACCCGCCCCGGCGCGTGCCCGCCGACGGCTCGCCCTACCCCGTGCTGCCGCTGCACGAGCACTGCCTGTTCAAGCTGGGGCTTCCGCTCGGCGAGCTCTGGTACCTCGAAGAGCTGGCCGAGCGGCTGCACGCCAGCGGCCGCACGCGCTTTTTGCTCACCGCCCCGCCGCTGCGCCTGCCCGGCGCCGCGGGCTCGCCCGTCACCCCCATCGCCACGCTTTGACCATCACCATCAGGAGACAACCATGCACCAGCCTTCCCCCATCCGCAGCGCCTGCCGCGCGCTGTGCGCCGGCCTCGCCCTGCTGGCCACGGCCGCCGGCGCGCAGGACGCGCGGATTTCCGACGACGTCGTGCGCCTGGGCATCCTCACCGACCTGAACGGCCCGTTCGCCGACATCACCGGGCCCGGCAGCGCCGCGGCGATCCAGATGGCCATCGACGACTTCGGCGGCCAGGTGCTCGGCAGGAAGATCGAGCTGATCGTGGCCGACCACCAGAACAAGGCCGACATCGCGTCGAGCAAGGCGCGCGAATGGTTCGACACCGGCCGGGTGGACGCCATCATGGACGTGGCCGTCTCCGCCCCCGCTTTGGCGGTGCTGGAGATCGCCAAGCAGAAGCAGAAGGTGATCATCTTCAACGGCCCGGGCCTGGACCGCCTGACGGGCGACCTGTGCATGCCCAGCACCGTGCACTACGTCTACGACACCTACGCCCTGGCCAACGTGACGGCCAGCGCCATCACCGAGCGCGGCGGCAAGGACTGGTTCTTCGTCACCGCCGACTACGCCTTCGGCCACAGCCTGCAGGAGCAGGCCGGCGCCGTGGTGGCGGCGCACGGCGGCAAGGTGCTGGGCGCGGCCCGGCACCCGATCGGGGCGACCGACTTCGCCTCCTTCCTGATCAGCGCGCAGAACAGCAAGGCCCAGGTGGTGGGCCTGGCCAACGCGGGCGGCGACACGGTCAACACCATCAAGGCCGCGCGCGAGTTCGGGCTGACCCAGGGCAAGAACAAGCAGACCCTGGCCGGCCTGCTCATGTACATCAACGACGTGCACGCCATCGGCCTGCGCACCGCCGCGGGCCTGATGCTCACCGAGGCGTTCTACTGGGACATGAACGACGAGACCCGCGCCTGGTCCAGGCGCTACTTCGAGAAGATGAAGAAGATGCCCAACATGAGCCAGGCGGGCGCCTACTCGTCCACCATGCATTACCTCAAGGCCGTGCAGGCCGCCAGGACCGACGACACCGCCAAGGTCATGGCCCAGATGAAGGCCACGCCCATCAACGACTTCTTCGCCAGGAATGGCCGCATCCGCGAGGACGGGCGCATGGTGCACGACATGTACCTGTTCGAGGTGAAGACGCAGGCCGAGTCCAGGTACCCGTGGGACTACTACAAGCGCATCGCCACCGTGCCGGGCGACAAGGCCTTCCTGCCGCTGTCGCAGTCCAAGTGCCCGCTGGTGAAGAAATGAGCACGGCCCTCATCGTCGGCGCCACGGGCGTCGTCGGCCAGGCCTGCCTGCGCCACTTCGCCAGCCTGCCCGGCTGGAACGCCATCGGCGTGGCGCGCCGCGCCATCGCGCCGCCGCCGGGCGCGCAGGCCCTGCAGCTCGACCTGCAGGACGGCGCCGCCTGCGCCGCCGCGCTGGGCGCGCGCGACGACATCACCCACGTGGTCTACGCCGCCGTCTACGAGCAGCCCGGCGGCCTGGTGGGCGGCTGGCGCGACCAGGAGCAGATGCGCATCAACCTGCAAATGCTGCGCAACGTGGTCGAGCCGCTGGACCGCCCCGGCGGCGCGCTGCGCCACGTGACCATCATGCAGGGCGGCAAGGCCTACGGCGTGCACATCCACCCGCAGATCGCCGTGCCCGCGCGCGAGCGCTGGCCGCGCGACGCGCACGAGAATTTCTACTGGCTGCAGGAGGACTTCCTGCGCGAGCGGCAAGCACGGAGCGGCGCCTGGCACTTCACCATCCTGCGCCCGCGCATCGTCTTCGGCGACGCGCTGGGCAGCCACATGAACCCCATCCCCGCGATCGGCGTCTACGCCTGGCTGCGCCACGAGCAGGGCCTGCCCCTGGCCTACCCCGGCGGCCCGCCGCGCGTGAACCAGGCCATCGACGCCGACCTGATCGCCCAGGCCTGCGCCTGGGCCGCCGAGTCGCCCAACGCGCGGGGCGAGACCTTCAACCTGGACAACGGCGACGTGTTCGTCTGGCAGAACGTCTGGCCCGCCATCGCCGGCGCGCTGGGCATGGCCGCGGGCGCGCCCGAGCCGCAGTCGCTGGCCGCGCTGCTGCCCGCGCAGCAGCCGGCGTGGGAGCGCATCGTGGACAAGTACCGGCTGGCCGCGCCGCGCGACCTCGCGGCCTTCATCGGCCAGGGCGCGGCCTATGCCGACTTCCAGATGAACCACGGCCGCGAGGGGCCGCTGGCGCCGGTCATCATGAGCTCGGTGAAGATCCGGCAGGCGGGCTTCCACGCCTGCATGGACACCGAGGACATGTTCCGCAAGTGGTTCGGGCGGCTGCAGGAGCGCCGCCTGCTGCCCCCGTCCGCCCAGGCACGCACGGATAGGGGCATGGCGGAATGACGCTTCCAATTTGATAGCTTAAGTCGCTCACGTGACAAGCGCAGGGGCATGGTTTGACCACAATCGTGCCCATGGGAACGCTCTACCTCGTGCGCCACGGCCAGGCCTCGTTCGGCGCGGATGACTACGACCGGCTGAGCCCGCTCGGGCAGGCGCAGGCCGAGCGCCTGGGCAGCTACTGGCGCGAGCGCGGACTGCGCTTCGACGCCGTGCTGTGCGGCACGCTGCAACGCCACGCGCAGACGCTGCAGGGCATCCGGCAGGGCCTGCCCGGCACGCCCGAGCCGCTGCTGATGCCCGGCCTGAACGAGTACGACAGCCAGGCGCTGATCCAGGCCATGCACCCCGCGCCGCTGCCACGGCCCGACACGCCCGAGCTGCGCAGGCAGCACTTCCGCCTGCTGTGCGACGCGCTGGCGCAGTGGATGGCCGGCACCATCAGCCCTGCGGGCATGCCCGGCTGGAACGACTTCGCGGACGGCGTGCACGCCGCCCTCGCCCACGTGCGCGGCCGGCACACGGGGCGCAACGTGCTGCTGGTCTCCAGCGGCGGGCCGATCGCCACGGCCGTGGGGCAGGTGCTGTCCACCCCGCCCGAGGTGACGATCGCGCTGAACATGCGCATCCGCAACAGCGCGGTGACGGAGTTCGGCATCTCGCCCAAGCGCCTCATGCTGCAGACCTTCAACACCCTGCCCCACCTGGACGGGCCCGCGCACGCGGGCTGGGTCACTCACGCCTGAAGCGTCTGCGCCCAGCAGCACCGGTCGCGGCCGCCGTTCTTGGCCTCGTAGAGCATGCGGTCGGCGCGCGCATACAGCGTCCGCGGCTGGTCCTGCGGCGACAGCATGGCGCCGCCCACGCTCACCGTGACCACCTGCGCCACGGGCGAGGCCGCGTGCGGCAGCGCGCGCTGGCGCACGCCCGCCACCAGGCTCTGCCCCAGCGCCTGGGCATGCTCGGCGCTGCTGCCGTACAGCAGCACGGCGAACTCCTCGCCGCCCACGCGCGCCACCAGGTCCAGCGGCCGGCCTATGCAGGCCAGCACCACCTGCGCCACCTGCTGCAGCACCACGTCGCCCTGCTGGTGGCCATGGTTGTCGTTGTAGCTCTTGAAATAGTCCACGTCCATGAGCAGCAGGGCCAGCGGCTGGCCCTCGCGCTGCGCCTGGGCCACGAGCTGCCCGATGTGGTGGTTGAACATGCGGCGGTTGTAGAGCCCCGTCAGCGCGTCGCGCATGGCCAGCCAGTGCGCGTCGCCGCGGTACAGGAACTGCTCGCGCCGCTGGTGTTCGCGCCAGTAGGCGACAAAGCCGAACACCAGCGCCGACAGCGCCAGCACCACTTCCAGGCGCAGCATCTGGGCGCGCACCTCGGGCAGCGGCGCGGCCCAGGCCAGCGCGCCCACGCAGGCGAGGTAGAGCAGCGCCACCAGCAGTTGCACCCACGGGCTGACGGCAAACGGCGAGAACACGCCCAGCATGACCATCACCAGGACGGCCGGTTCATTCGGCGCGCCGAGCACCTTGTAGGCGTAGACGGAGAAGGCCGCGCCGCAGCTCAGCGTGACGCCCAGGACGATCAGGACGGCCTGCAGCACCCGCATGGGGCTGCGCCAGAGCGCGCAGGCCAGCGTCAGCACGATCACCGCCGTGACGGCCACGCGCACCGCGTGCAGGGACATGAGCAGCGCCTGCTGCCGGACGTCGAGCAGCGCGGCGTCGATGCGCCACAGGTCGAACAGCGAATAGCCGCCCCACACCACCAGGCAGATGGCGCTGAACCACAGCACGCGCCGGTGCTCGTTGCGGCCGCAGTAGGCACGGTACTCGGCCTCCAGCGCTGCGCCGAAGCGCAGCCAGCGGAAACCCTGGCGCAACTGCTGCGCGTACTGCGTGGAGGATGCCGGCAAAGGTGGCTGCATGGAAGGCCCGTGGTTGGAATGCGCCCGCACGGGCGCCCGCGATCAGGGAGTGTGCCCCATATCGCCGCGGGGCTTGACGGTCAGAGATCCCAGCGCAGCGAGGCCGTGTAGGTGCGCTGCGGATAGGGGTGGAAGTTCCAGTACTGGTAGTTGTTGGCGTTGTCGATGCCGAATGCCGCCGAGAGCTGCCGCGTGAGCCTGTAGCGCGCGCGCAGGTCCACGGTGAAGTACTTGCTCGCGCCGAAGTAGGCGAAGGCGTTCACGTCGCTGTTGTCCAGGCTGGAGTACTGGCGCCCGCTGTAGCGCGCGGCCACGGTGAGGGCCCAGCGGTCGTCGGGCTGCCAGGTGGCGTAGGCAGTGGCGCGCCAGCGCGGCACGCGCGGCTGCCACTTGTCCACGCTCGCGGGGTTGGCGGCGTTGGCCACGATCCGGGAGTCGGCATAGGTGAGGCTCGCGCCCAGGTCCAGCCCGCGCATCCATGCCGGCTGGCCGCTGTAGGCCAGCTCCAGGCCCAGCGTGCGGATCTTGTCCACGTTCTGCACGCGCGAGACGGTGGTGCCCGGTATCGGCTGGCTGTAGAGCGCGTCGCGCGTGGTCTCGTGGAACAGCGTGGCGCGCGCCAGGCCCCCACCCATGTCCGCCAGGTCCTTCTCGGCCGAGAGCTCGCCCGTCCACGACTTCTCGGGCTTCAGGCCGGGGTCGTTGATGAACGACAGCGCCCCGCCCGAGGTGGCGCCGTAGAGCTCGCCCACCGTGGGAAAGCGCACCGCGCGCCCCACCGAGGCCTTGAGCACGGTGTCGCTGCTCCACTGGTAGGCCAGCGCCGCCTTGGGCGAGAAGTGCGACTCGCTGCGGCGGTCGTAGGCCTGGCGGCTGCCGGCCGTGGCCGTAAAGCCGTCGTGCGCCGTCCAGTCCTCCCAGCGCAGGCCCAGCACGGCCGTCCAGCGCGGCGCGAAGCGCCATGCGTCCTGCGCCCACAGGTAGGCCGTCTCGGCGCGGCCGCCCACGCTGCTCACGGGCGACGCGGGGTTGGCGGCGCCGTCGATCCAGCTGCCCGCCACGTTCAGCTTGTCGATGCCGAGCCTGTACGCGTCGCGCCCCGCGCCGAAGTCCACGATGTGCGCCCCCTGCGCGCCCTGCGGGCGCCAGGCGCCCTTGGCGGCCAGGGTGTTCCAGCCCGTGCCGTCCTGGCGCTGCAGCGTGCCGGGCCCGCCCGCGGCGGCCTGCGGCAGGGCCGCGGTGGGCGGTCCCTGCCGTAGTCGTAGAGGCTGGCCGCGAGCTCCCAGTCGAACAGGCCGCCGGTGTGGCTCTTGAGCGATGCGCCGTGCATGGTGTGCGTCTGCGCGTCGTTGGTGAGCGGGAACGCCGTGGGCGCGAGGGTGTAGCCGCGCCCCTGGATGTTGACCGTGCCGCTGTAGACCGGCTGGCCGTCCGGCCCGGCCAGGAAGCTCGCGGGGCGCCCCTCGGAACGGTTGTTCCACCAGCCCAGGGTGTAGCTCGCGCGCAGCGTGGGCGTGATGTCGTAGGCCAGCTTGAGCTTGGCGTGGTCCTGCACCGTGTGGTACTGCGTGCCGGTGCCGAGGATGTACCACGGCGTGTTCGTGGTGTTCAGCCCCGGCACGGCGCCCGACACGGGCGTGCCCGCCGCGCCCGGCGTGCCCGAGGCCACGGGCACCGTGGTGAAGGTCTGCGGCTGGCCCTGGCTGTCGGTGCGGTGCACGTTGACCCACCACGACCAGTCGCCGCTCCTGCTGCCGAGCGACGCGCTGGTCTGCCAGCTGTCGAACGTGCGGTGGGTGCCGTACAGGTCGTTGGGCTGCGACGAATAGCCCGCGCTGACGTGCGCCTCCAGCCTGGTGGGCATGCGCGTCACGTAGTCCACCACCGCGCCGGCCGAGTTGCCCGGGTAGGCCGCGGAGAACGGGCCGTACATCACGTCCACGCGCTCGATCTCCTCAGGCGTCACCAGGCCCCAGCGCGGCGCGTAGTTGGTGCCGTTGGCGATGCCGTTGCCCAGGTAGTTCGACAGCAGGATGCCGTCGGCATAGACGGCCGAGCGCGCGCTGTTGCCCGTGCCCGAGGCGCGCGTGGACAGGATGGCGTGGTTGTAGTCGCCGATGTAGCGCTTGCGCACGAGCAGGCTCGGCAGGTACTTGAGCGCGTCCTCGCTGTCGGTGGCGTTGATGCGCGCGTCGATCTCCTCGCGCGTCACGCCCTCGATGGTGGTGGGGATCTGCGTGGGCAGCGAACTCGGCTGCCCGCCGCTCACGGTGACGACGCCGAGCGACCTGGCGCGCTCCGGCGCCTCGCCGGCGGGG
>Ga0209959_100592_pt1 | contig 22450 bp, 23 predicted proteins | sample ThiBiot_300_biof_2_FD_183943 | JGI IMG/M metagenome (GOLD analysis project Ga0209959, IMG submission 183943) | Wastewater bioreactor microbial communities from Cape Town, South Africa - Thiocy_expt_300_biof (SPAdes) | ecosystem: Engineered > Bioremediation > Thiocyanate > Unclassified | place...
GAAGCTCAAATCGCTGTCGAATGCAGAAAGCTTCCTCAAGCCGGGCGTCTCGTTCGACAGGCTGGATGAAATCGCCAGGAGATGCAGCGATAATGAGGCCGCCAGACGCCTCAACCAGGCCAAAGCACAACTCTTTCAACTCATCAACAAATCTCGACAACGCGCCGCCTGAGTCAACTCCGATTGCCCCGCTCGCTCAGGCTCATGTGTGAATTGGAAAATACTCCGCCCCCGCCAGAATCGACGCAGCGCGATTATTTCGATGTGGCCGGCTCTACGGGTCATCCAGACAAAGAAAAACCCGCCACAAGGGCGGGTTTGCCGTCACAGCGCCAGGAGGTCGCCTGAAGGCTGTCGGGGTTTTCGTGTCGCGGCACTTGCCGACCAATCCGCGTCCGGCTTTCGCTTGCGCGCCCACCGGCCAGGGTTGTCGCTTACGGTGCAGGGGTCATCAAGCGTGCTGCGCCGGCGCTGCGGAAAGTCGGGATCACCCGCATTTCGCCCAGGATCGTCGCGAGGTTGTTGGTGAACTGATCCCCTGTGTGCCCGATTTCAAACGTCACTTCTTCACAGATGAGCAGCTCGCACTGCGACGAATCCAGCACCAGCGTTTTGCCGGCCGGAACCTGGCCAGACAGGATCACGCGGTAGCCGCGCAAACTGGTAGGCATGGGTGCAAGGTAGGGCCCAGCCAGGTAAGTGCCGTCAACCGTGCCACGGCGCGTCTGGGTCTGAAGCCAGTCCTGCGGATTGAAAACAACGAGGTCAGGATTGAAGCCGCTTTCCTGCAGGATGGATACCCCTTCAGAGGCCGCGTCGGCCAGTTCCTCAAACGCGCTGGGGACAGCTGTAGCCAGTGTCAGCAGGCCGGAAAACGTGGGCGTTACATTGCCATCCATCAGGGCCGCGTCGAGCGCCCATCCAATCTGATTTCGCAAGTGAACGTCGATGGCAGTCTTCAGTTCGGCCGAGTCTTTTAGGGCCTGTCGGGAAATCACCGTATAGCCCGCGATGGTGAGCGCCGGTTGCGTGATCTCGGTGAAAACGGGCCGCGTCGCCGACTTGGCCGTGCCTTCGCCAGCCTGCACGCCGGCATTGCCCTCGACCCCGGTATAACGCGAATACGTCAGGCTGCTGATGTCGCCGGCCGGCCGCTGGGGGAGACCATGTTGAATGCCGACGATCTTGATATCCCCAGGCGAGCCGACGCCCCCGCTGGCGACGGTTGCCGCGCTGGCGCTGGTGAGCGCATCGCCTGCCGCCTTGATTTCCAGCTTGATACGGCCAGCCTTCCCGAGCAGATCGCGGTTCTGTTCAATCTGCTCCCAGACACGCGAGCCAAGGGTGGCGTTGCCGCGCTGCAGGCCATCCATCGGCAGCATGGCGCCGCGCTGTTTGAGCTGCAGGATTTCGTCGGACAGCTCGCGCTGTTTAAAATCAAGGCCGTCCAATTTGGCGAGCACGTTCTTTTCCAGGGACGCAAACGCGTCCGCTACCTGCTTCATGTGGTCCATGTCAGTTCCTTTCGTAGTGGTGAGGAAAGGCCCATTACAGAATGCAGAAGCGCCAAGCCATTACGACATTTTTCTAGCGGCCCCGACATCGCGCTGGGCGGTTCGCATCGAGACCTGGAAGCGCGTCCGTATCGCATCGGTGATCGCGCACGGAGCCATGCCGTTGTCCAGCATGCGCCGCGCCGCTTGGATGCGCCTTTCTGTTTTTGAGTCTGCGGGGATATAGACCGTGCACCCGGCATACTTGGCCAGGCGCGAGGCCAGCAGCATGCGCGCCTGTGGCGTCGGCATCGCGTCCAGCAAATCCATGCAGAAAGCCTCTCCGCTCAATTCACGACCCTCCTTGGCTCAATGATGCTGTTGCCAGTGACTGAGCCGGCCATAGAACCAGAAGCGCGCCGCTACGCCTTCCGGCGTTACCTCGACGGACTGGCAGCCGAGAACAACCACCTCGACCGGCAGGCCATCACCGGCAGTTGGCAGCAGCAATAGGCGATGCGCAGGGCCGCGCGAAGGGTCGAATGTTGTAACCAGTTCGAGGCGTGCCGATCCTGTCGCAACCATCTCGAAGGCCAGCCGGCCGGCTTCTTCATCTTGGTCGAAAAAGTCACCAAGCCATTCCGTTGCAGCGAGTTGGCAAACGGTGGCCAGGGCGCGGGTGAGGTTTGGGTGCAGATTCATCGTGATTCCTTTCAAAAAAACACTTCGTCACATTCATTGCTATGACCCCCCCCCTGTCTAATTTGCGGGGCCAAAAAAAGAGTTAGCCGCACGGTCTAGAACTGGTGGGCGACGGACTTTTCTACCCCCTACGGTGGTCGAACGGCAGCTATCACCCAAAACCCCACCAGACAGGAATAAAGGGAATAAAGGGAGGAAAGCACCTTTCGCACCTTCTTTCCCTTTATTCCTGTCTTTGTGATGCCTGAGCCTTGAGCGCCTTGATTCACAAGGAAAGAAAGAAAATCCTTATAAAAACCTTTTAGGGAATCAGGTAAAGAAGGTGCGAAAGTCATCATTATTTCGCTCCCTTCATGGCAAGCGGGTTGACCTGGTAATAGATCGGCGGCCGGCCACCTGTGGCAGTGCCCTTGTAGGGCCCAGCGATCAGGTTGCGAGTCTTGAGCGTTTCCAGCGCGGCGATCAGCCGATCGATCTTGTCGAACCGGGTATGGTGGGCGCGGTGCAGTTCCGAGCGCAGGAACTCGGGCTCGCCGCGCCGCTCGATCCAGCGCCAGCACAGCCGCGCATCGTCGGTGGCGGGATCGGCACCGATCAGGTCGAACACGGCCTGTGCGTGGCGTATGAGCCGCAGACACAATCCGACAGCGCGCTTCATGGTTTCATCGCTGATCGCTTCATGCGCCTTGCCGTGCCCGGCAACGTGCAACAAACCAGCCACCCGCAGCGCACCGCCTGACAGCTTTGCGCACCAGTCGCGCATCGATTCAAGCGGCCCGCCTTCAGCCTGTTCGTTCTCGATCTTCTGGGCGAATGTCACCCACAGATCGCGTGCCGCATCGGATAACAGCAGTGTGTGTTCGTCATCCTCGCCATCCGCCACATCGGCGCGTGGCTCAAGCTCCAGCAGCCGCAGCACCTCACCCCGGTAGCGGCCCTCCAGGTCGGTCGCAATGGTGACGCGCCGCCCCATGTCGCGCTTGCCAATGCGACTGCCGGGCAGCCCAAAGAAGAAACGGGCGAAGGTGCCCGAGCTGCGGAACTTGCGCTTCGCGGCCGGTGCCATGTCCTGCAGCAGCCCCGGCTGCATCCCCAGCCCGAAGGTCAGCGCCGGCCGGTCAATCACCGCCGTGCGGCTGCCGCGATCCACCCGCACAGGCGAGCCACTGTAGGCCTGCAGCGCCACGTCCACAACGGACTCACCGCCCGAGTACAGGCCAGCCAGCACAGCGAAAATCCCGCCCTCATCGCTCATCACCGCCATGCGGCCATCATGCTCGACTAGCATCGACTGCAACCGCTCCGGCGTGACATCGCCCGTGAAAAATCGTGGCGGACGCAATTCATCTGGTGTCTGCTCTGCCAGCTCGGTGATTTCGCGCACAATCTCGCCGCGCCGCAACGCGCTATCCTCTTTCGCCGCATCGGCCTGCAGCTTCTCGGCGCGGCGCTGGCTGATCTTGCGCAGGGTGTCGCGCTCGACGATCTCGGGGCGCATCTGGTCGGCCAGCTTCGCCTCCTTCAGCAGTACCGGCTTGAGAAGCCGCTGGATAAGTGCGCTCTTGCGCTCGCCAGAATCGGCCAGGATCACCGCCCAGATACAGACCGGCTCGGCATAGTCATCCCCGAACGGCGAGACCTTGAACTTGCGCTGCAGCGCCAGGGACAGCACGGCCAGGGTAAACAGCACGGCCATTGTCGGCGGCGTCTGCAGTGCCTCCGATAAAGCAGCCGCGTACTCGCCAAACACGTCGGTCAGCAACTCGGGCGGCAGTTCGGGGGTTTCGATTTGATTGAATGGCAGCGGCTCATCCCACCGCTTGCCATCGTCCGCCGCCGCGACTGGCTGTGCAGACGTGTGCAAGGGCGCCGCTGGCTGGGCCGCTTCCACTGATTTACGCACCGCCTCGGCACCGTCGGCACCGGCTGCCAGTGCCAGGTCGTTCATGTCAGTCAGGCTCATACGGTGCGCACCTCGCTGAAGTCTGGCCGCGCCACCAGCCCGCCCACCATTGCCGCGGCGCGGGTGGCTTCGGTCAGTCCGGGGTTGCCAGGCGTCGCGTGGTCATCGTCGGCTACCACGATCAACCGAGTGCCCAGGTAGTGCGCGTACAGATACCGTGCCACCAGGGTCAGGTTGCCGGCATTGAAGGCCACGGCGGTGGCAAGGCCGGTGGCTTCGTAGACCGTGGCAGCGGTGGCGTAGCCTTCGGCGATACAGATCGTGCCGGCCGGCTTGCCGATGGCGAAATAGCAGCCACGCACCATGCCGCCCGTGAGAAACTTTTTCGAGCCGTCCGGACCGATGAGCTGCAGCGAGTGCATCACGCCGTCGCGCCGCACCGGTATCAGCAGGTTGTCGCGCAACTGGCGGATGCCCCAGGCCTTGACCTGCTTGCGCACCAGATAGGCGTGGTTTGGATTGGCCGGCCGTGACGCCTGCCACATCTTCGCCGCCTTCGCGCGTGCATCGGCCCATACCTTCTTTTGTTCATCGAATCGAGCCGATCGCAAGGCAGCCATGCGGCGCTGCAGGTCTTGTCGTTCCTGCCAGTTAATCTTGCGCGCCTCGGCATCACGCCAAGGATGAGTCTCGCCAGTACGCCATGAGCCTACAGTGCCATGCGGGATGGGGTCGAGGTGCAGGGCATACCAGCCGTTTTTGCTGCCCGCCTTGTCGCCCTCTACGCGGTAGCGGTGGACGCGTCCGTCTGTCGACGGGATTTCCTTCACCGGTGGCAGACCAGCGGCACGCATGAAGTCCAGGAAGCTGGTCTGTACTGACATGATGTCTCTCATGGCACTCCCCTTTATTCGGTTGCGCCGCCGGGGCGGGTTCGGCTCTCAAGCCATGACTCAAGAGCTTTTCGGCTGTACTTGACCTTCCTGCCAACCTTGACGAACGGCAGGCTGTAGCGCCCGGTAGAGCGCCAAACGGACAACGTGCCCACAGTGACGCCGAGAAGCTCGGCAGCTGGAACTGGGTCGATGAGGTCGGGATTTCTGGCCCGTATGACTTCGGCCAGCAGGGTGGATTTATTGTGCATTGTGCACCTCCATAAGAACCCGGCGTAGCCGGTATGGGTGCACTGTCGCTAGTTAAGCTTGATGTGTAATTCGGGGACTTTTTGAAAGACGCCCCCAATAGCCATCATTTTCCGTAGTAGGTGTCGTAAATCTGCGAAGGCGACTTGTTAAGCAGCTTTCCGGCCTTGTGAAAGGCCGTATTTTCATACTTTCCGGGGTCGGTTTTTGGGAAGTTCTGTTCGGCGTAGGCGTCAACGTGGAAACGTACGTGCGATACCCATGTTTTTCTGTTCTCGGCATTCTTTTCACGCTTTTTCATCGCAATGCCGAACGGCTCAGCGAGGTCTGATACATCACCGTCCTGATATTTCTGTAGCGCACCTTCATACGCTCCAATCAGGAATTCGGGAGCGCCTGCCTCCTGCAGGTAGAAAAGCAGCGCATCGGCAAAACTTATGTCGCCCTGTAGATAGTGTTTTTTCCAATCGAACCTGCTCATTTCACACCCCTGATTCGCTTCACTTGCGCCGTTTTCTTCACGCCTGCCGCCTGCAGCATTGCAGTGGTGGCTGTATTCACCGATGCGCGCACCGGATCCATGCTCAGACGCGCGTAGATCAACGTCGCGTCGGCGGACTTGTGCCCGAGTGACTTCCCGATAATCGCCAGCGATGCCCCACTAATGGCCTGCCATGAGCCCAAGCTGCGGCGTAGATCGTGAATGCGGAAATCGGCTATGCCCGCCCGCTTTAGCAGCGCCTGCCAGCGTTTTTTCGGTGGTGACAGATAGCCCGTTTTCGACTCGGCAGGAAAAACGAATCCTGTTTTCTTCGGGTCGCGGTTGTTGAGGATTTCCACGGCTTCCGGCACAAGCGCCACCAGGACGGGTTCGCCGTTTTTGCTGTCCGGGATGCGCCAGACGGCAGACGACAGATTTATGTCCTGCCACCTTGCCGACAGTACATTGATGCGCCGCGCGCCGGTCAACAGGCACAGCAGCACGAAGTGCTTGAAATCATCTGACGTGTCATCTGCCAGTGCACTGAAAAACCCCGGCAGCTCGTCGGCCTGAATGAAGCGGTCGCGCTTTTCTTCCTTGAACGGCGCGATTCCTTTCGCCGGATTCAGTCCGGTATATCCCCACTCTGCCGCACGCCCGTACACGGTGCTGATGATCTCGATCACACGGTTCGCCAGAACAGGCGCATGGCCGCCAAGCTCGGCATGGAGCGTGCGCACATCGGCGTTGGTTATTTCGTCCAGCTTGCGGCCCGACCAATCGACACCGGCTTTATGCTTTTCGCGCTTCCGGCCGTGTTTCTTTGGCGGCGCGGCCGGCATGGTGCCGACGCAGCGTTCCCAAATCGCGCGAACGTCATTAACGGTTTTCTTTCCGTGTGGCTCCGCGTACAGCTTCACATACCGGTCGAACGCCTGCCCTAGCGTCTGGCGCTGCTTCTCGATGCGCTTCGCCTTTACGGGGCTTGCACCCTTCGCAAATTCGCCCAGGCTCTCTTCGGCTTTCTTGCGCGCGATTTCCACCGTCATGTCGGGGAACGTGCCCAGCTTGTGCCATGCCATAGAAGCGCCGTCGCGCTTGATCACATAGAACGACTTTGTGCCGGCTGCTGTAACACGAACGGCCAGTTTTTGAACCTGTTCGTCGTAGTAGGTAGTGCGGCCATTTTCGGGACACTGCAAAGCTTCTACCGCGCCCTTGGTGAACTTGATTCTTGTAGGCATTTTGACCCCTTGGTTTTTAACGGGCTAGCACCGGGCTAGCATTAACGGTAAAAATTGATTTAATTTGATGCTAGCCCGTTAATGTCAAAATGTCAATAATCCGTTGTTTTACATAGTTTTGTTAATGTATATTTAACTCGGTAAAGTACCCATGTCGTTGGCTACGAACCAAGGGGTCAGGAGTTCGAATCTCTTCGGGCGCACCAAATACAGGGCTTGCAGCGATGCAGGCCCTTTTCATTGGCATCACGTTTGTCGGTTTGTATCGTTGGCAAGCTGTTTCAACGATTCAAGGCAGCGGCACGGGTCTGGATGCGACGCAGCAAAATCCGCAAGAAGTGACTGGAAACAGTTCTCGGGGGTTCATCCCATCCTGGCTACGGCCGACAGAACCGCTCCGGCGCGATCGCCTGCATCAATCCGGTTTCCAGCGGCCAGGGCTGGCCTGTCATCCGGTCGGCCAGCGCCTCGCCCAATATCCCCGCCCACACGACCCCGCGCGAGGCATAGCCTGCGGCGACATACAGGCCCGTCTGCCCGCCGACCGCGCCCACCAGCGGCAGCCGGTCAGGCAGGGTGGCGCGCAACGAGGCGCGACCGTTCACTTCGCCCGCCAGCCGCTCGCCCGCACCTGGCAGAATCGCCTCCAGCCGGGCCAGGTTGGCGAGATCGCTTGCCGTGCGCGGCGCCGTCTCGTCGTCGTCATGTTCATACGTGGCCCCCACCAGCGGTCGTGCGCTTGTGCCCTTCAGGGTGCCCGGCGCCACATAGCCTTCACGCGCAATCACCCGCCGGATCTCCGGCAGGCTGCCGGGCGGCAGGCGCGTGATCTGGCCGCGCACGGTATGGAGCGGCCAGCGCTGTCCGGGCGCCAGGCCGAGGGCGTCGCGCGCGTTCGCCAGCACCACGGCCTCGGCCTCGGCCACGATCGCACCCGCCTGATTCACGACTTGCCACCCCGCTGCCCCGGCCTCGACCCGCGTCACGGCACAACCGGTCTGTACGCGAATGGCGGGATGATCGAGCCAGGCCCGGCACAGGCTCTCCGGCACCACCCAGCCCGCCGCGGGGAAATACACGCCGGGCATCGTGACAGGCCAGTTCGCCAACTCGCGCGCCTCATCCAGATCCACCCAGTGCGCATAACCGGCCGGCGGCGCGGTGGCGCTCAGCCCCTGCCGCAGTCTGGCGACGGCCTCCGCATCCTTCGCCAGATGCAACACGCCGCAACGCGCCCATTCCACGGATTCGCCCAGTCCGGCCCAGGCGCGCAGGTCGTGCAGGAATGCCGCCCGCGTCAGGCGGGCAGACGGGTTGTCGTCGCGCGAGATCAGCGGCCGGAATACCGCCACCGGATTGCCCGAGGCCGCCTGCGCCGGTAAGGCGGCACGCTCCAGCACCGTGACCGCCGTGCCGCGCCGCGCCAGGGCATGCGCCACGGCAGCGCCCGCCACGCCGGCGCCGACGACCGCAACATGGCGCGGCACAGTGGGCTCGATCGGGCGGCTGGTCTCCTGGAAACAGGCGCTCAGACAATGCCGTTTGCGGCCGTAGCCCGCCCGCTTTTCGCAGACGAAACCGATCCGTCCCAGGTTTTCGCGTACCGACGCCGCTACGGTGTAGGTCGCGGCCATCGCGCCGGGGCGGACCAATGGCGCCAGCGCGTCGAACAGTGCCGGCTGCCACAGATCGGCATTGCGGTCGGGCGCGAAACCGTCGAGATACAAGGCATCCACGCTGGCGTGCAACTGCGGCAGGCAGTCGAGCGCATCGCCAAGCATCAGGGTGAGCTGCACCCGCCCGCCGTCGAGCGCGATCCGGTGGAAACCGGGTGTCAGCATCGGCCAGTTCGCCAGCAGTTCCTCCGATAATGGCGCAAATTCTGGCCATTTCCCATGCAGCCGCGCCAGATCTTCAACCTGAAACGGGTGTTTCTCGACCGACAGAAAATGCAGCCGCGCACAACGCGCCGGATCGTCGCGCCAGGCCGCCCAGGTCGCCAGAAAATTCAGCCCCGTACCGAATCCCGTTTCCAGCACCGTGCAGCGTTCACGATGTGCCCAGGTCTGCGGCAATCCACAGCCCTGCAAAAATACATGACGTGCCTGACCCGTGCCGCCGTCCGCAGAATGGTAGACATCGCCGTAGGCGGCGGAATACGGCACGCCGTGCCTGAATTCGAGGCGGGCGGGGACGATGGTTTTGAGCATGGCCGGATGTTACATTGAGCCGCCCCGGTATCCGCTCATCGTGAACATCTCTTGCAGAAAGAGAAAGCCTGTCAGGCGCCTCGACCAGGCATCAAAGAATGGGCTCAATGAGCCTGTCACCGGTGGGGACTGTCATGCAGGCCCCCCTCCAGATCGATCATGAGACATTCCCGCCGGAGGCGCTTCAGGTCTCATAGCCTTCCCGATGCGTCGCATTGATCGTGCGCAGCAGTTCGCGGAAGGGAATGCTGCGCTCGTGCTTCCTGAACAGCGGCATGAAAGCCAGATCCTCGCCCGACCCTGCGCCCGCGTATTGGCCGGACGTCATCGACTCGTGCAGGCCGCGCAGCATCCTGTCGAGATCGTCCAGGAAGGGCGTGTAGGTGGATGCTTCGTCGTCGTCATGCTCGAGGCAGGCGCGCAATTCGTCGGTCTCGTACACGGCTTCGTGCACCAGATCGATCAACTGGTTGAGGTCTTGAGCCTTTTTCATATTCGTATGCTGAGGGAGAAAGTATAAGGATACCGCACCGGCGCCTGGCGATCGCGCGGCAGGTCCGGGATTTGAGCGCAAGATCCGGATTGCGGACCGCTTCAAAGCAGCCGACACTGTCATCCCGACTTCCGCATGAACCTCCGTCATGGATACCCGATTCCTTGCACCGATACCGAATGCCGACCCGTTTTCCGAACGCTGCTGGCAGGCGGTTATCCACCGCGACGCGCGGGCGGATGGCGAATTCGTCTACGCTGTCAGGACGACCGGCGTGTACTGCCGACCGTCGTGCCCGTCTCGCGCTGCGAGGCGGCAGAACGTGACATTCTTCAGATCGGGCGAACTCGCCGCGGCGGCGGGTTACCGTCCCTGCAAGCGCTGCCGGCCAGATGCCCCCTCGCAACAGCAAGCCCGTGCTACGCTGGTGCGCCAGGCCTGCGCGCGCATCGAACGCAGCGCGACGCCGCCGACGCTGGCGCAACTGGCGCAGCAGGCCGGAATGAGCCCGTATCACTTCCAGCGCGTCTTCAAGGCCGTGGCGGGCATCAGCCCCAAGGCCTATCACAAGGCTCTTCAGGCCAGGCGGATGACGGTGGCGCTGCAGTCCGCACCGTCCGTGACAGCGGCCATCCATGACGCCGGCTTCAATTCGAGCGGGCGCTTTTACGAGACCGCGCCCGCCCGCCTCGGCATGTCGCCGGGCAGCTATCGCAAAGGTGGCGTGAACGAGCATATCCGCTATGCCGTCGAGCCCTGCGCGCTCGGCTGGATCATCGTCGCCGCCACCCGGCAAGGGCTATGCGCCATCGAGTTTGGCGATGCGCCGCAGGCGCTGGCCGAACGCATTCGGAGCCGGTTTCCGCAGGCCGGGTTCGAGCCCGCCGACGACGTCTTCACACACTGGGTCAGCCAGGTGCTGGGCTATCTCGAACAGCCGCGAGGCGTACTGGATTTGCCGCTGGACGTGCAGGGAACGATATTTCAGCAGCGCGTCTGGCAAGCCCTGCGGGCGATCCCGGCAGGGCAGACCGCCAGCTACGGCGAAATCGCCGCCCGCATCGGCCAGCCGAAGGCGCATCGTGCCGTGGCCCATGCCTGCGCCTGCAATCCCGTGGCGGTCGCCATTCCCTGCCACCGCGCCGTGCGTGCCGACGGCAGCCTCGCCGGCTACCGCTGGGGCATCCTGCGCAAACGCGAACTGCTGCGGCGGGAAGATGAAAAATGATCCGGCGAACCATTCGGCCAACCGCCCGAATCACCCGGTCCTATGCAGCAGGCACAAAAAAAACAGGGGCCGCGGCCCCTGTTCTGAATGCAAGGCAAGGCTGCCTGCTCAGCGCTTGACCGGCCCTTCGCCCCGGCTCAGGACAGGCTTGGCGGCGATTTCCTCCAGCCTGCGTGCCTTGATGACCTGACCATTCAATGCAGCTTCCTTGGCACTGCCGCCGTAGGCGACGACCATCAACTGGCTGTAGTACAGCACCGGAATGTCGAACTTGGTACCGTATTTCTTGTTGACCTGACCCTGATAGATCTCGACGTTGGCCTGGCACAGCGGGCACGGCGTAACGATCATTTCAGCGCCATGATCGTAGGCCGATTCGACGATGTCCTTGATCTGCGCCTGCGCCTTGTCGGGCTCGGAGAACGCCAGCGCGCCACCGCAGCAGGTCACTTTCATGTCGTATTCGGGAATCGATTCGGCGCCGACCATCTCGACCATCTTGTCGAGATAGACCGGATTCTCGAACGACTCGCCATCCACGCCGAACGGGCGGTTGGTCTGGCAGCCGACGTAGCCGGCGATCTTCACGCCTTCGAGCGGACGTACGACGTGCTTCTTCATTTCATCGAAGCCGAGGTCTTCGATCAGCACCTCGACCATGTGCCGGATTTCCGGCATCTCGTTGATGGTCAGACCGGCTTCCTTCAGCGCTTCACGGGTATCGGCCATCAGGGTGTCGGAGTGGGTCAGGCGCTCGCGGGTCTCGCGTGCGCCAAGCCAGCAGGCGGCGCAGGTGGCGACCATTTCCTGCCCCGGTAGATTTTTCTCGGACAGCGCGAAATTGCGCGCATTCATCACGTGGCGCGGCAGTTCGCCGGCTTCGGCGTAACCGATGGAGGCGCCGCAGCAGTTCCAGTCGGGGATCTCGGTGAGCTTGACGTCGAGCGTCTTGCACATCGACTCGACCGAGGTCAGGTAGTTGGAGGCGGAAGCCCCTTTCTGCGACGAGCATCCGGGGTAAAACGCGTACTCATATTTGGCCATCTTTCTCTCCTCAGCCCGCCGTCCTGGCAGCCTTGCGGCTACGCTCGATGTCGTAGGCTTTCTTCAGCATCGCCTGGATGCCTTTCTGATCCTTGCACTTGTGGCCGCCCAACAGTTCAAACGGGTTGAGCCGCTTGGCTTTGAGCAGGCCGATCGCAACCGCCTGCATCGCCATGCCGTTCTTGATGCCCTGCGAGAAGCCATCCTTGAAATACAGGCCCAGCGACAGCTTGAGCTCGTTGACACGCCCCGTATGCGTGCAGTTCTTCCAGAACAGGCCGGAAAAGAAACGCGTCGGCTGCATCTTCGGCGCCTTGCCGATGCGGTGCGCGTATTCGGCGATGCCGTGCATGATGTGGGTGATCGGCAGCTTGCGCGGGCAGCGCACGATGCAGTTGTAGCAGGAGGTGCAGTTCCACATCGAGGTCGTGGTCAGCACTTCCTCGCGCTTGCCGGCGCGGATCATCATGAAGAGTTCCTGCGGCGGGTGCTCCCATGCACTCTGGAAGTTGGTCGGGCAGGAACCGGAGCAGACGCCGCATTGCATGCACATCTTGACCCAGTCGCCCAACTCGACCTGTTCTTCGATTTCCTTCAGGAAATTGTTGCGGTATTTTTCCGCCATTGCGGTATTTGCGCTCATGCTGATCTCCTGACTAGAAGCCTTTGAACGGGCTGGGGCCGACAGCAACCAGCTCGGCGGCATACTTGTTGATCATGTCCGGAACGCGCTCGATGTCGGTGATGGCGACTTCGAGGTCGCGCACGCGCTCCGATTCCAGGTTCAGCGTCTTCAGCGTGTCGTCGATCTTGGACATGCGTACGCGCCCCAGTTCGGAACCCTTGACGAAGTGGCACTGGTACTCGTCGCCGGATTTGCAGCCCATCAGCATCACGCCGTCGTAGCCGGCGTTCAACGCATCGGTAATCCAGATCGTATTGACGGAACCGAGACAGCGGATCGGGATGATGCGCACGAAGGCCGAATACTCGTTGCGGCTCATCCCCGCCATGTCGAGTGCCGGATAGGCGTCGTTCTCGCAGGCGAGGATCAGGATGCGTGGCTTCTCGGAGAACTCGTCCGGGATGTCGACCGCCTTGATCTGCGCGCCGACGGTATTGACCGAGTAGTTCTCGAACGAGATCACCCGCACCGGGCAGGCGCCCATGCAGGTGCCGCAACGACGGCAGCGCGATTCGTTGAACACCGGGAAGCGTTTTTCATCCTCGTCGATGGCGCCGAACGGGCATTCCACCGTGCAGCGCTTGCACTGCGTACAGCCTTCCAGGCGCACTTTCGGGAACGACAAATCACCCGAGCGCGGATGTGCGGCGCGGCCGAGTTCGGCGTTTTCCAGCGCCTGGATCGCCTTCAGCGCGGCACCGGTGGCATCCTCGCGCGCCTGCGAGATATCCATCGGGCGGCGCACCGGTCCGGCGGTGTAGATGCCGGTGCGGCGGGTTTCGTAGGGGAAACAGATGAAGTGCGAGTCGGTGAAGCCCTTCGTCAGCTGCGGCACATCCGGGCCCTGACGGTAGGTCAGGTTGAGGATGGAAATCGGCTTCACTTCCACCGTACCTTCGGCTTGCGGCTCGCCGTCCTGGCCTTCAACCTGCGGTTTGGTCAGCGCTTCGATATTGATGCCCGAATTCGCCACCTGGCCGGTGGCCAGCACCACCAGGTCGACGTCCGTCATCGCGGCATCCTTGTCGTCGAGGATCAGGTCGTGGAATTTCACCGTGCTGGTGGCGCCGTTGGGCAGCACCTGGGCGACCTTGCCCTTGGTGAAGATGACGCCCTTCTCCTGCGCGCTGCGGTAGAAATCCTCGCCGTTGCCGGGCGTGCGCAGGTCGGTGTAGATGATGGTGGTGTCGACGGACGGATTGGCGTCCTTGAAGTACATCGCCTGCTTGATGCTGGCGTTGCAGCAGAAACCCGAGCAGTACGACAGGTGCTGGCCGCTGGTGTCGCGCTGACCTGCGCACTGTACGAATACCACCGATTTCACCGGCTGGTTGTCCGAGGGGCGGCGAATCACGCCGTCGCCCGCCGCGGCGGTTTTGGCCAGCACTTCGAGCCCGGCCTGATCGACCACGTTGGGCGACTTGCCGCCGCCGAGTTCCGGCAGCTTGTTCATGTCATACAGGGTGAAGCCGGTCGCCTGGACGATAGCGCCGATGTCCTCGGTATGCGTCGCGCCCGATTCGGTGGCGATGTCGACCACGAAGCGGCCTGGCGCGCCGTCGGTCCTGGCGACGGTCGCGTTCAGATACACCTTGATCCTGCTGTCGGCCATCACCTGCGAGGCCAGGTCGGCCACGCCGGGATCGATCGGCGACTTGAATGGTTCGCGCAGCGGCGTGCGCTTGTAGAGCTTGCCGGCCCAGCCACCCAGTTCACCGGATTTCTCGACCAGCACCACCGGATAGCCGGTCTTCGACGCTTCGATCGCGGTCGTCATGCCGGTGATGCCGCCGCCGACCACCAGCAAGGTCTTGTTGGTGCCGGTATTGGTGTTGCCGCCGGGCGCGGTCATCGCCTTCACTTCGGCGCAACCCATGCGGATGTAGTCTTCCGCCATGTCCTGGGTGGTCTCGCGCGCGTCCTCGGTGTCGGGGCGAATCCAGATCACGCCTTCGCGCAGATTGGCGCGCGCCACCGCGTTTTCCGGGAAGAAGAATGCCTCGGTCTTGGCACGGCGCGAGCAGGCGCCGATCATGATATGGGTGACGCCTTCGTTGGCGATGTCGTTCTTGATCATCGCCACGCCGTCGGCGTTGCACAGGAACTCGTGCGATTTCGCCAGCGGCACCTTGCCGTCCTTCTGGGCAATCTTGACCAGCGCGTCCGTGTCCAGACGCTCGCCGAGTCCGCAGCCCTTGCAGATATACGCTGCGACTTTGATGTCTGCCATGGTTTAAGCCTCCGCCTTTGCTACTTTGTTGACCACCTGGATGGCGCGCAATGCCGCCGCGGTGGCCGATTGCACGGCACGGTTCACGTCCAGCGCGTTGGTCGCGCAGCCGGCGCCGAACACCGCGCCATTGGTCGGATCGGCTTCGATGAAACCGCTCGAATCCGCCACGATGTGACCAGGAATGTTGATTCCCTTGACCGAGGGTTCCATGCCGACGGCCAGCACCACCAGATCGTGTGGCGTGGTATAGCGCTTGTAGCCTTCGGTATTGACGCCCCAGCATACCGGATTGCCGTGTTCGTCTTCGGTCACTTTTGCCACCTTGGACTTGATGAAAGTCACCGACAAATCGGCCTGGACTTTCTGGTAGAAGTCCTCGAAACGGTCGATGGCGCGGATGTCGATGTAGTAGATGGTCGACTTGCCGTCTTCCGGATACTTCTCGCGCACGTAATGCGTCTGTTTCAGCGAGGCCATGCAGCAGAAGCGCGAGCAATGACGCAGATGGTTCTCATCGCGCGAACCGGCGCACTGGATGAAGGCGATGTTCTTGGCTTCCTTGCCGTCGGACGGACGCAGGATCTTGCCGCCGGTGGGGCCGTGGATGTCGGCCAGACGTTCGAATTCAACGCTGGTGATGACGTTCTTGAAGCGGCCATAGCCGTAGGGCTGAATCTTCGCTGCGTCATAGGGCTGCCAACCGGTTGCCCACACCACCGCGCCGGCCTTGACCTGGATCGTCTCTTCCTTCATGTCGAGGTCGATCGCACCGTACTTGCACGCGGCCTTGGCCTTTTCCGCATCGGGGGTGCCGATGATCGCCGGGTCCAGCACGTAGCGCTGCGGATAGGCCATCGCGTTCGGCAGGTAGGCGGCCTTGTGCTGGCCGAGGTTATAGTTGAACGGATCGTCCACCATCGTCTCGACCGCACGCCCGCAGTCGCCGCAGGCGGTGCAGTTTTCGTTCACGTAGCGCGGCTTGATCTTGACGGCAACGGTGTAATCGCCGGCGCCGCCCTGGATGTCGGTGACTTCGGCCAGCGTCAGCACGCGCACGCGCGGGTTGCCCTTGAGGCGACGCAGGTTGATTTCCAGGCCGCAAACGGGGTGACACAGCTTGGGGAAGTAGCGATACAGCTGGGACGTCCGTCCGCCCAGTGCAGGATTTTTCTCAACCAGGACGACGTTCTTGCCGGTTTCGGCCGCTTCGAGCGCGGCGGTCATGCCGGAAATCCCACCGCCCACCACGAGAATCGTCTCGTTGGTCGCAACATGCTCCGTCATCGTTAATTTCCTCCATCCAATGGATGCAAAATCATTTGAGCCACCCGGAGGCGCATCCCGGACGGTTGGGCGTTCAGCCACAAAATTGAATTGCTGGGATGGTACTCCGAAGGCCGTGCCTGAAGCCACGGCTGCGGGCGCAATTTTGATCGAAGTTTTCTATACGCGAATAAGAGGAAGTGTTTGCACACGCTCACGCAGGCTCGATCCGGTGAAAAGGCCCGGCATGGACCAGCCTGCTACGCGAAATAGCTTAAAATTGCGGTCCGCTTCATTTCCGCCAGCCCTCTCGATGGAATCCACTTTGACCGCGCCGGCGCAAACCGGCGATCCCGCCCTGGCGCGCGACGTCAGGAAACGCCGCACCTTCGCCATCATCTCACACCCCGACGCGGGCAAGACCACGCTGACCGAAAAACTGCTGCTGTTCGGCGGCGCGATCCAGATGGCCGGCACGGTCAAGGCCAAGAAGAGCGGCAAGTTCGCCACCTCCGACTGGATGGAAGTCGAACGCGAGCGCGGTATCTCGGTGGCCAGTTCGGTGATGCAGTTTTCCTACGGCGGCTGCGTCTTCAATCTGCTTGACACGCCGGGGCACAAGGATTTCTCCGAAGACACCTACCGCGTGCTGACCGCGGTGGACGCCGCCATCATGGTGGTCGACGCCGCCAAGGGCGTGGAAGAGCAGACGATCAAGCTGCTGGAGGTGTGCCGCCTGCGCGACACGCCGATCATCACTTTCATCAACAAGATGGACCGCGAGGTGCGCGAGCCGCTGGATCTGCTGGACGAGATCGAATCGATCCTGAAAATCCACTGCGCGCCGGTTACCTGGCCGATCGGCATGGGCAAGCGTTTCCAGGGCGTCTATCACCTGATCCATGACGAGATCCTGCGCTTCAAGGCCGGCGAGGAGAACGCCGGCCAGGCCTTTGAATCGCTCAAGGATCTGGGCGAGGCAGCCCTGCGGGAGCGCTTCCCACAGGAAGCCGATACGCTGTTGTCAGAAATCGAACTGGTGCGTGGCGCAGGCGCCACCTTCAGCCTCGACGAATTCCTCGCTGGCAGGCAGACGCCGGTCTTCTTCGGTTCCGGGATCAACAACTTCGGCGTGCGCGAAATCCTGCGCGCCCTGTCCGACTGGGCGCCGTCGCCGTTGCCGCGTGAAGCGATCGAGCGCACGGTCGACCCGACCGAGCCGAAATTCACCGGCTTCGTGTTCAAGATCCAGGCCAACATGGACCCGCAGCACCGCGACCGCATCGCCTTCTTCCGCGTCTGCTCCGGGCGCTACGCTCCCGGCATGAAAGTGCGCCACCGCCGCACCGGCAAGGACATGAAGATCGCCAATGCCGTCGTCTTCATGGCCAACGAGCGCACCCGCATGGAAGACGCGGTGGCGGGCGACATCATCGGCATCCACAACCACGGCCAGCTGCACATCGGCGACACCCTCACCGAAGGCGAAGCGCTGCAGTTCAAGGGGATTCCCTACTTCGCGCCCGAACTGTTCTCCAAGCCGCGCCTGCGCGACCCGCTACGCGCCAAGCAGCTCAACAAGGGCCTGCTGGAACTCGGCGAAGAAGGCGCGGTACAGGTATTTGAACCGTTCGCCGACAACACGCTGCTGATCGGCGCAGTCGGCCAGCTGCAGTTCGAGGTCGTCGCGCATCGCCTGAAAACCGAATACGGCGTCGACGCCAGCTTCGAAAACGCCGGCATCCACACCGCCCGCTGGGTCACCTGCCCCGACGCCCAGCATCTCGCTGAATTCACCAAGTCCAATTCACTCAAACTGGCGAAGGACGTCGACGGCAACCTGGTTTATCTGGCGGATACGCGGGTGAATTTGCAGTTGGCGCAGGAACGCTGGCCGAAGGTCGCGTTCCACGATACGCGGGAGCATGGGCAGGTGATGGGGTAGGTGCGCGCGATAGAGCTTCTAGGCCGCAGCCCGTTCAGCCCAGGGAACAATCTTTTCCAGCACCTTTCCGCTTTCCAACTGCGCTTTTTCCATATCGTAATGCGACTGCAGATTGAGCCAAGATTGCGGGTCGGTTCCGAAGAAACGTGCGAGCCGCAGCGCGGTATCGGCGGTGATGGCGCGCTTACCATGGACGATTTCGTTGATGCGGCGCGGCGGCACGCTGATCTCCAGCGCGAGGCGATACTGGCTCACGCCCATGGGTTTGAGCCATTCTTCCAGCAGGATTTCGCCGGGGATGACCAGCTGCAGTTTCTTCATCATCGCCGCCTTTCAGTGGTAGTCCACGATCTCGGCATTCCAACCCTACGCCGCCAGCTTCTCCACATGCCGTAACACATCATCGATTAGCTTGCGCGTCTCTTCCAGGTCGTAATCCGCCTGCAGGCCCATCCAGAATCCCTCGCTGGTGCCGAATGCGCGCGACAGGCGCAGCGCCGTGTCGGCGGTGATGCCGCGTTTGCCCAATACGATTTCATTGACCCGGCGCGGCGGCACGCTGATTGCGCGCGCCAGGGCATTCTGGCTGATGCCCATGGGAATCAGGAACTCTTCCAGCAGGATTTCACCGGGGTGAATATTTTTCAGTTTGGCCATGACGCACTCCTGGTCAGTGGTAATCGACAATCCCGACTTCGCTGCAATTGCCGTCTTTCCATTTGAAGCAAATCCGCCACTGGTCGTTGATGCGGATGCTATGTTGCCCTTTGCGGTCGCCTCTCAGCGCCTCCAGCCGGTTAGCGGGAGGAATGCGCAAATCCTCCAGGGTTTGCGCATTGTTCAGCATCCGCAGCTTGCGCCGCGCGATGTCCTGAATGCTGCCAGGCAGCCTGCGCGCGCGTTCGCCGCGCCAGACCGATTCGGTTTCCTTGTCAGCAAAATCGAGAATCATGCCAGACCATAACGCAATTCGTTATATACCGTCAACCGTTATGAAATGAGATCAGGAAGTCCGCCCACAACAAGGCAATCTCCGCCCTGAAGGTGACGAGACCTCAGTGCGCTCAGCTGTTCCGGAACAATCCGATCGCCTCGTCCAGCCGCTGCACCGCATGAATCTCCATCCCGGCAATTTTCTGCTTGGGCTGGTTGGCGGCCGGCACGATGGCCTGGGTGAAGCCGAGCTTGGCGGCTTCCTTGAGACGCTCCTGACCGCGCTGCACCGGACGGATTTCACCGGCGAGGCCGACTTCGCCGAACATCACCAGCTTGTCGGGAAGCGGTTGGCTGCGCAACGACGACACGATGGCGGCAAGCACCGCGAGGTCGGCGGCGGGCTCGCTGATCTTGACGCCGCCGACCGCGTTAACGAACACGTCCTGGTCGAAACAGGCAATGCCGGCGTGGCGATGCAGCACGGCGAGCAGCATGGCGAGCCGGTTCTGCTCCAGGCCCACGCTCAATCGGCGCGGACTCGGCGCGTGGCTGGCATCGACCAGCGCCTGGATCTCGACCAGCAGCGGCCGCGTGCCCTCCTGCGTCACCAGCACGCACGAACCGGGCACCGGCTCGCCATGACGCGACAGGAAAATCGCCGACGGGTTGGAGACGCCCTTCAGTCCCTTCTCGGTCATCGCGAACACACCGATTTCGTTGACCGCGCCGAAGCGGTTCTTGAACGCACGGACCAGCCGGAAACTCGAGCCGGTGTCGCCCTCGAAATACAGCACGGTATCGACGATGTGTTCCAGCACGCGCGGCCCGGCGATGGCGCCTTCCTTGGTGACGTGGCCGACCAGGATGATCGCGGTGCCGGTCTGCTTGGCGTGGCGCGTGAGCTGCGCCGCGCATTCGCGCACCTGCGCCACCGATCCGGGCGCCGAGGTGAGCGCTTCGGAATACACGGTCTGGATCGAATCGATCACCGCGACTTCGGGCTTCATCTCGGCCAGCTGCGCGAGGATGGCCTCCAGCCGGATTTCCGGCAGCACCGGTAGATGGGTCTCGGGCAGGCCCAGGCGCCGTGCGCGCAAGGCCACCTGGCGCGCCGATTCCTCGCCGCTGACATAGAGCGTTTTGAGATTGCCGGACAGGCCAGCCAATGCCTGTAATAGAAGCGTCGATTTGCCGATGCCGGGGTCGCCGCCGATCAGCACCACCCCGCCCGGCACCAGACCGCCGCCGAGCACGCGGTCGAGCTCGCCGATGTCGGTGGCGATGCGGCTTTCCTCGGAGGCCTCGACATCATGCAGGAACTGCACGGTGCTGGTCGCTGCCAGCGCGGCGAAGCGCGGCCGGGCCGACTCGGCGATGGTTTCGACCAGCGTGTTCCAGGCGTTGCACGCCGGGCACTGGCCCTGCCACTTCGGCGACTGGCCGCCGCATTCGGTGCAGGTGTAGATCGTTCTGGTTCTGGCCATCAGTGCTTGCGCTTATTCATGAATATTTACAGGCCGACTTCGCGCTGATGGCGGATTGACAGCACGCGCACCAGGTCGCGGATTTCGTCATAGCGATACAGTGCAACGTATCCAGTTTTGCCGCGCGAGATGACCAGTTCACGCACCTGATTTCCGCAGCGCCTGCCGATGTTCGGATGCAGGCGCAGCATATCCAGCGCGGATACGATCAGCGGGATGGTTTTAACGGCCTCCTGCCGGTCGGCTTCATGCAGAAAACGCGCAAGGCGCGCAAGATCGTGTGCGGCACTGGCCGAGTAGCCTAGCCTCGCCACACTCAGAGTTTTACCGGCTTTGGAAACACTGGCGTCTCACCCGCAAGAACCGCCTGCAGGTAAGCGTGCACGTCGTCTGCGTCGTATCCCTCGCCCGTCTCGGTCATTTGGCGGTCGGCCTCCAGCGCTTCCGCCATGAATGCGGTGTAGGCCTCGGATTGCGAGACACGTTCTTCCAGCGCCTCGATCATCCACGCGTGAGGTGATTTACCTGCCGCCTCGGCTAACGGCGCAATCCGTGCCTTGAGTGGTTCGGGCAGTTTGAGTGTGGTGGTGGCAGCCATGACGCCCCCCGGTTGTTGCGGTGCCACCAAGGTAGCACCACGGTGGCCGCGCGTCAATTCAGGCGGGGAACACGCCGGTGGACAGATAGCGGTCGCCGCGGTCGCAGACGATGGAGACGATGACGGCGTTGCGGACCTCTCTGGACAGCTGAAGCGCCGCCCACAGCGCCCCACCGGACGACACGCCGGCAAAGATGCCTTCTTCGCGTGCCAGGCGACGTGTGGTCTCCTCGGCATTCCACTGGCTCACATAGATCATGTGATCGACACGGTCGTAATCGCAGATTTTCGGTACGTATTCATCTGGCCATTTGCGGATACCGGGGATCTGCGCGCCCTCGGTAGGCTGCACCCCGACGATCTGGATGGCCGGGTTCTGTTCCTTGAGATAGCGCGAACAGCCCATGATGGTACCGGTAGTCCCCATGCTGGAAACGAAGTGGGTGATCCCGCCCTGCGTGTCGCGCCAGATTTCAGGGCCGGTGGTGCGGTAATGTGCGGCGGAATTGTCGGGGTTGGCAAACTGGTCGAGGACCTTGCCTATGCCCTGTTTCTCCATCGCAAACGCCAGATCGCGCGCACCTTCCATGCCGGCTTCCCTGCTCACCAGCTGCAGTTCGGCGCCAAAGGCGCGCATCGTCTGCTGACGCTCGACCGAGGCATTTTCGGGCATGAGCAGGATGAGCTTGTAGCCGCGCATGGCCGCCGCCATCGCCAGCGCGATGCCGGTATTGCCGCTGGTCGCCTCGATCAGCGTATCGCCGGGTTTGATCTCGCCGCGCATCTGCGCGGCGTCGATCATCGACAACGCCGGACGGTCCTTCACCGAGCCGGCCGGATTGTTGCCCTCGAGCTTGACGAGAAGCGTGTTGCCCGTCTCGCCAGGCATGCGCTTGAGGCGCACCAGCGGCGTATTGCCGACGCAGTCTTCGATGGTCTTGTACGTATTCATGCTTTCAACAGATGTTCGGTGCAACGGACCGTGCCTTCTTCCGTGCCGCAGAAGACCGCATCATACTCTGTCCCGGTCAGTGCGGAGAGGCCCAGCCTTGTCCAATGACACATGAGCCTGAAGGTAGTGGTGTAAATCCAAAGTGAGTTGAGCCTGAAGGTGGATGAATCGGGATCATGGAGACATGATCGTGATGCTTCAAACCCATGCCCTGCAAACCCTGGAACAAGTCCGCGCCTTCATGGCAGGCGTCGGGCCCGTCTCCTTCACCCTGACCGATCGGGATTCGGCCCATGCCTGGATGGGCGATACCCTCAAACGCTTCGGCTACGCCCGTGCATCCAGGGCCGACCGGGGCCTGTTGCGCCGCTACCTGGCCAAGGTCACAGGACGCTCACGCGCCCAGGTGGCCCG
>Ga0209959_100599_pt1 | contig 22204 bp, 31 predicted proteins | sample ThiBiot_300_biof_2_FD_183943 | JGI IMG/M metagenome (GOLD analysis project Ga0209959, IMG submission 183943) | Wastewater bioreactor microbial communities from Cape Town, South Africa - Thiocy_expt_300_biof (SPAdes) | ecosystem: Engineered > Bioremediation > Thiocyanate > Unclassified | place...
CGACGGCGTCGCCGGCGTGGAGCCGCAGTCGGAGACGGTGTGGCGCCAGGCGGAGAAGTACAAGGTTCCGCGCATGTGCTTCGTCAACAAGCTCGACCGTACCGGCGCGAGCTTCGAGCGCTGCGTCGACATGATCAAGGACCGTCTGGGCGCCCGCCCGGCCGTCCTGTATCTCCCGATCGGCATCGAGGGCGGTTTCAAGGGCCTGGTCGACCTGGTCGAGAACCGCGCGATCATCTGGCTCGAGGAGTCGCTGGGCGCGAAGTTCGAATATCAGGACATCCCGGCCGACCTGGCCGATGCCGCCGCGACCGCGCGTGCCGAGCTGATCGAAATGGCCGTCGAGCAGGACGACGCGCTGATGGAAGCGTATCTCGAGGGCAACGAGCCGTCGGTCGCCGACCTGAAGAAGCTGATCCGCAAGGGCACGCTGAACTTCTCGTTCGTTCCGATCGTCTGTGGCTCGGCGTTCAAGAACAAGGGCGTGCAGCCCCTGCTCGACGCCGTGGTCGACTATCTGCCGAGCCCGCTCGACATTCCCGACGTGCAGGGCGTGAAGCTCGACGGCGAGACCCCGGATTCGCGTCCGGCGTCGGACACCGCGCCGCTTTCGCTGCTCGCCTTCAAGATCATGAACGATCCGTTCGTCGGCTCGCTCACCTTCGCCCGCATCTATTCGGGCACCCTCACCAAGGGCCAGTATCTGAACTCGGTGAAGGACAAGAAGGAGAAGATCGGCCGCATGCTCCTGATGCACGCGAACTCGCGTGAGGACATCGAGGAAGCGCGCGCCGGCGACATCGTCGCGATCGCGGGCCTCAAGGAGACCACGACCGGCGACACGCTGTGCGACACGGCGCACCCGATCATCCTGGAGCGCATGGAGTTCCCGGAGCCGGTGATCGAGCTGTCGGTGGAGCCGAAGACTAAGGCCGACCAGGAGAAGATGGGCCTCGCCCTGAACCGCCTGGCCGCCGAGGATCCCTCGTTCCGCGTTTCGACCGATCACGAATCGGGCCAGACCATCATCAAGGGCATGGGTGAGCTCCATCTCGAGATCCTGGTCGACCGCATGAAGCGCGAGTTCAAGGTCGAGGCGAATGTCGGCGCGCCGCAGGTGGCGTATCGCGAGTATCTCGCGAAGCCGGTGGACATCGACTACACGCACAAGAAGCAGTCGGGCGGCACCGGCCAGTTCGGCCGCGTCAAGGTCAAGCTGACTCCGGGCGAGCGCGGCTCGGGCTTCGTCTTCAAGGACGAAGTGAAGGGCGGCAACGTGCCGAAGGAGTATATCCCGGCGATCGAGAAGGGCTTCCGCGAGACGGCGATGACCGGCTCGCTGGTCGGCTTCCCGATCATCGACTTCGAAGTGCTGCTGTATGACGGTGCGTATCACGACGTCGACTCGTCGGCGCTCGCGTTCGAAATCACCGCCCGCGCGGCGATGCGCGAAGCGGCCCAGAAGGCCGGCATCAAGCTGCTCGAGCCGGTGATGAAGGTCGAGGTCGTCACGCCCGAGGATTATCTCGGCGACGTCATCGGCGACATCAACAGCCGCCGTGGCCAGATCCAGGGCACCGACAGCCGCGGCAACGCGCAGACGGTCGAGGCGATGGTGCCGCTGGCCAACATGTTCGGCTATGTGAATCAGCTCCGCTCGTTCACCCAGGGCCGCGCGCAGTACAGCATGCAGTTCTCGCATTACGACGAAGTGCCGCCGAATGTGGCCGACGAAGTGAAGGCGAAGCTGGCGTAACCAGGAATCAGCCGCTATGGGGCTCGCCTTCCGGCGAATCCCCTGGCGGCGCGGAAACAGAGATCAGAAGGTAGGAAAACAATGGCGAAGGCAAAGTTTGAGCGGAACAAGCCGCACCTCAACATCGGCACCATCGGCCACGTCGACCATGGCAAGACGTCGCTGACCGCCGCGATCACCAAGGTTCTGGCCGAGAACGTCGCGGGTAACGCCGCCGTCGACTTCGCCAACATCGACAAGGCTCCGGAAGAGCGCGAGCGCGGCATCACTATCTCGACCGCGCACGTCGAGTATGAGACCGACAAGCGTCACTATGCGCACGTCGACTGCCCGGGCCACGCCGACTATGTGAAGAACATGATCACCGGCGCCGCGCAGATGGACGGCGCGATCCTCGTGGTCGCCGCCACCGACGGCCCGATGCCGCAGACCAAGGAGCACATCCTGCTCGCCCGTCAGGTCGGCGTGCCGACCATGGTCGTGTTCCTGAACAAGGTCGACCTGGTCGACGACGAGGAAATCCTCGAGCTCGTCGAGATGGAGATCCGCGAAGAGCTGTCGCGTCGCGAGTTCGACGGCGACAATATTCCGATCATCCGTGGTTCGGCCACCGCCGCGCTCTCGGGCTCGGACGACAAGCTCGGCAAGGACGCGATCCTGGCCCTCATGGCCGCCGTCGACGAGTCGATCCCGCAGCCGGATCGTCCGCTCGACAAGCCGTTCATGATGCCGATCGAAGACGTGTTCTCGATCTCGGGTCGCGGCACCGTGGTGACCGGCCGCGTCGAGACCGGCGTCGTCAAGGTGGGCGAGGAAGTCGAGATCGTCGGCATCCAGGAGAACGTCCGCAAGACCACCGTCACGGGCGTCGAAATGTTCCGCAAGCTGCTCGACCAGGGCGAGGCCGGCGACAACATCGGCGCGCTGATCCGCGGCGTGGGCCGTGACGAAGTCGAGCGTGGCCAGGTTCTGGCCAAGCCGGGTTCGATCAAGCCGCACACCGACTTCAAGTCGGAAGTGTACGTGCTGTCGAAGGACGAGGGTGGCCGTCACACGCCGTTCTTCGCCAACTATCGTCCGCAGTTCTACTTCCGCACCACCGACGTGACCGGCACGATCGAGCTGCCGGAAGGCACCGAGATGGTGATGCCGGGCGACAACGTCGCGCTGGGCATCAAGCTCATCGCGCCGATCGCCATGGACGTGGGCCAGCGCTTCACGATCCGCGAAGGCGGCCGCACCGTGGGTGCCGGCGTCGTCGCCGAGATCCAGAAGTAAGCTTGGGCACACGCCGCAAGGCTTGAACCGAGTAAAGCAGCCGCCCGGCGCTCTCAAAAAAGAGTGTCGGGCGGTTGCCTTTTAATGAGGGCCGCTGTAAGGGCGCGCCTTCGGTTTTGGGTACAGCATAGAAGTCCGGCAACGGGCTCCGCTCTTTCGCATTGGTAGGGACATGGAAACGCAGAATATCCGTATTCGCCTGAAGGCGTTCGATCATCGAGTGCTCGACCAGGCGACCGGCGACATCGCCGACACTGCGCGCCGCACCGGCGCTCTCATCCGTGGCCCGATCCCGCTTCCGACGAAGATCGAGAAGTTCACGGTCAACCGTGGCCCCCACATCGACAAGAAGTCGCGCGAGCAGTTCGAAGTGCGCACCTACAAGCGCATGCTCGACATCGTGCAGCCGACTCCGCAGACCGTGGACGCGCTGATGAAGCTCGACCTGGCTGCCGGCGTCGACGTCGAGATCAAGCTGGCCTGAGCCAGTTGAAGCCCCTGCGAAAGCGGGGGCTTTCTCCTTCCGCCGCATTCCCGCAGAGGAATGCAGGTGAAGGGGTGGACAGGGAAGCGCTGCTGACGTAAAGGCGCGCCTCCACACGAGATTCGCGATTCCCTTTTGAGGGATTCGCCGGTTCCTCCACCGGATCGATCCCGATCCGAAGCAAGGAACCCGGAGGGCGCCAAGCGCGCGCTCACATCGCGATAGGGATACCGCCGGCCTCTTCGGAGAACCGGGCCTGCGTCCCCCGTCGCCTCTTCCTTCGGGGAGGGGTTCAGCCCGGACGGGGGCTCGCATCATATTTTCGGGCTGAGGCACGCACCCGCGGGAATTCCCCCTCGGGTGCCTATGCATAGGAGCAACTGGTCATGCGCACTGGCGTGATCGCGAAGAAGTTGGGGATGACCCGCCTGTTCCAGGACGACGGCCGCCACGTGCCCGTCACCGTCCTGGCGCTCGAAGGCGTGCAGGTCGTCTCCGTCCGCGAAAAGGATCGCGACGGCTATACCGCCGTCCAGCTCGGCGCCGGCACGGCGAAGAGCAAGAATGTCGCCAAGCCGCAGCGCGGCCATTTCGGCAAGGCCGAAGTCGAGCCCAAGGCGGTGGTCCATGAGTTCCGCGTCGACGCGGACGGCCTGCTCGAAGTGGGCGCCGAGATCTCGGCCGACCATTATGTCGCCGGCCAGTTCGTCGACATCCAGGGCAAGACGCAGGGCAAGGGCTTTGCGGGCGGCATGAAGCGTTGGGGCTTCGGCGGTCTGCGCGCCACCCACGGCGTCTCGGTCTCGCACCGCTCGCTCGGTTCGACCGGTCAGCGCCAGGATCCGGGCAAGGTCTTCAAGAACAAGAAGATGGCCGGCCACATGGGCGACAAGTTCCGCACCCAGCAGAACCTCGAGATCGTCGGCACCGACGTCGAGCGCGGCCTGATCTTCGTCAAGGGCTCGGTCCCTGGCTCGAAGGGCGGCTGGCTGTTCGTGAAGGACGCCGTGAAGGTCGCCCGCCCCGACGCCGCGCCGTTCCCGGCCGGCATCAAGTCGGTCGCCAACAACAACGACACCGCCCCCGCGGAGACCCCGGCTGAAGTGACCGAGGCCCCCGAGGCGACCGAAGGCCAGGAGGGCTAAGTGAAGGTCAAGGTTCAAACCCTCGACGCCAAGGCATCGGGCGACATCGAGCTCAACGACGGCGTCTTCGCTGTCGAGCCGCGCGCCGACATCCTGCACCGCGTCGTCACCTGGCAGCTCGAGAAGCGCCGCGCCACCGCGCGCGGCACCCGCGAGCGCGCCGACGTCGCCCGCTCGGGCAAGAAGTTCGGTCGCCAGAAGGGCGGCGGCACCGCCCGTCACGGCGATCGCCGCGCCCCGGTGTTCATCGGCGGCGGTAAGGCGCACGGCGCTCGCGTTCGCGACTTCAATCCGTCGCTGAACAAGAAGATCCGCGCGCTCGGCCTGAAGATGGCCCTCAGCAGCCACGCCAAGGCGGGTTCGCTGATCGTCGTCGACGCGTTCAGCACCGCCAAGACCGCGGAGCTCAAGGCGCAGTTCGCCAAGCTCGGCACCGGCAAGACCGCGCTGGTGATCGACGGCGAGGCCGGCAACGGCTTCCTGGCCGCGCGCAACCTGATCGGCGTGAACGTCCTCCCCGCGGTGGGCGCCAACGTCTACGACATCCTGAAGCACGACACGCTGGTCCTGACCCGCGCTGCCGTCGAGAAGCTGGAGGCGCGCTTCAATGGCTAAGAAGCAGGCAGCCGCGATCGACAACCGTCATTATGACGTGATTGTCGCGCCGCACATCACCGAGAAGTCGACGCTCGTCTCCGAGCACAACGCCGTTGTGTTCAAGGTCGCCGGCGACGCCACGAAGCCCGAGATCAAGGCCGCCGTCGAGGCGCTCTGGAAGGTCAAGGTGACCGGCGTCAACACGATCGTCCAGAAGGGCAAGACCAAGAAGTGGAAGGGCGCCCCCTACAAGCGCTCTGACGTGAAGAAGGCTATCGTGACGCTCGCCGACGGCGACCAGATCGACGTGACCTCGGGGGTCAATTCGTAATGGCACTCAAGAATTACAATCCGACGTCGCCTGGCGTCCGCGGCCTGATCCTGATCGACCGTTCGGCCCTGTACAAGGGTCGCCCGGTCAAGGCGCTGACCGAGGGCAAGACCAAGACCGGCGGCCGCAACAACAAGGGCCATGTGACCTCGCGCGGTATCGCCGGCGGCCACAAGCAGCGCTATCGCATCATCGATTTCAAGCGCCGCCTGTGGGACGTCGAGGGCACCGTCGAGCGGATCGAATATGATCCCAACCGCACCGCCTTCATCGCGCTGGTCAACTACGGCGCCGACGAGAACGGCAAGGACCGCGTCGCCTATATCATCGCGCCGCAGCGCCTCGCCGTCGGCGACAAGGTGATCGCCGGCAAGAAGACCGACGTGAAGCCGGGCAATGCCATGGAGCTGTCGTCGATGCCGGTCGGCACCATCGTCCACAATGTGGAGATGAAGCCGGGCAAGGGCGGCCAGATCGCGCGTTCGGCGGGCACCTATGTGCAGGTCGTCGGCCGCGACCGCGGCATGGTCATCGTCCGCCTGAACTCGGGCGAGCAGCGCTACATCCACGGCAACTGCATGGCGACGGTCGGTGCGGTGTCCAACCCGGACAACCAGAACACCAACCTCGGCAAGGCCGGCCGCAACCGCTGGAAGGGCATCCGCCCGCTGACCCGCGGTGTCGCGAAGAACCCGGTCGACCACCCGCATGGCGGTGGTGAAGGCCGGACCTCGGGCGGCCGCCACCCGGTCACCCCGCCACAACAAGGCGACGGACAAGATGATCATCCGCAGCCGTCACGCGAAGAAGAAGGGCTAACCGATGGCTCGCTCCGTTTGGAAGGGTCCGTTCGTGGACCTCCACCTGCTCAAGAAGGCGCAGACCGCGCAGGAGCAGGGCACCCGCGCCGGTCCGATCAAGACCTGGTCGCGCCGCTCGACGATCCTGCCGGACTTCGTCGGCCTGACGTTCAGCGTCTACAATGGCCGCAAGTTCGTGCCGGTCTCGGTCAACGAGGACATGGTCGGCATGAAGCTCGGCGAATTCGCGCCGACCCGCTTCTTCCCGGGCCACGCTGCCGACAAGAAGGGTAAGCGCTAATGAGCAAGCCTGCAGCCCCCCGCAAGGTTGGCGACAAGGAAGCCCTTGCCGTCGCCACGCAGATCCGCGGCTCGGCCCAGAAGCTGAACCTCGTTGCGGGCCTGATCCGCGGCAAGAAGGCCGGCGATGCGCTGAACATCCTTCAGTTCTCGACCAAGGCCATGGCCGTCGACGCCCGCAAGGTTCTCGCCTCGGCGATCGCCAATGCGGAAAACAACCACAACCTCGACGTCGACGCGCTCGTCGTCGCCGAGGCTTCGGTCGGCAAGTCGATCACGATGAAGCGCTTCGCGACCCGCGGCCGTGGCAAGTCCACCCGCATCCTGAAGCCGTTCAGCCGTCTTCGCATCGTCGTCCGCGAGCAGGAAGAAGCATAATGGGTCACAAGAGCAACCCGATCGGCCTTCGCCTCCAGGTCAACCGCACCTGGGACAGCCGCTGGTTCGCCGAGGGCGCCGACTATGGCCGCCTTCTCATGGAGGACCTCAAGATCCGCAAGTACATCCTCGAGACGCTGCCCCAGGCCGCGATCTCGAAGGTGGTGATCGAGCGCCCGGCCAAGCTGTGCCGCGTGTCCATCTATGCCGCGCGCCCCGGCGTGATCATCGGCAAGAAGGGCTCGGACATCGAGAAGCTGCGCAAGACGCTGAGCGCGATGACCTCGAGCGACGTGAGCCTGAACATCGTCGAGATCCGCAAGCCGGAAGTCGACGCCAAGCTCGTCGCCCAGGGCATCGCCGACCAGCTCGAGCGCCGCATCGCCTTCCGCCGCGCCATGAAGCGCGCGGTGCAGTCGGCCATGCGCCTCGGCGCCGAGGGCATCCGGATCAACTGCGGCGGCCGTCTCGGCGGCGCCGAGATCGCCCGGTCGGAATGGTATCGCGAAGGTCGCGTTCCGCTGCACACGCTGCGCGCGAACATCGATCACGCCACTGCCGAAGCGCACACCGCCTATGGCGTCTGCGGCGTGAAGGTGTGGATCTTCAAGGGTGAGATCCTCGGCCACGATCCGATGGCGACCGATCGCCTCAACCTGGAATCGCAGACGACGGGCGTGCGCCCGGCGCGCGAAGACCGCCGCTAAGGGTTAGGACAGAATCATGTTGCAACCGAAGCGCACCAAGTTCCGCAAGGCCTTCAAGGGCCGCATCCATGGCGACGCCAAGGGTGGCACCGCGCTGAACTTCGGGTCGTACGGCCTGAAGGCGATGGAGCCGGAGCGGATCACCGCCCGCCAGATCGAAGCGGCTCGCCGCGCGATCACGCGTCACATCAAGCGCCAGGGCCGTCTCTGGATCCGCATCTTCCCGGACGTGCCGGTTTCGTCGAAGCCCGCCGAAGTCCGCATGGGCTCGGGCAAGGGCTCGCCGGAATTCTGGGTCGCCCGCGTCAAGCCGGGCCGCATCCTGTTCGAGCTGGACGGCGTGCCGGGCCCGCTCGCCGCGGAAGCGTTCGAGCGCGCGGCGATGAAGCTGCCGATCAAGGTCAAGGTCGTGGCTCGCCTCGGCGATACCTCGCACCTGGAGGGTTGATAGAATGACCAAGGCTACCGATCTTCGTGCGAAGACCGAGGACCAGCTGAGCGAAGAGCTCGGCAACCTGAAGCGCGAGGCGTTCAACCTCCGTTTCCAGGCCGCGACCAGCCAGCTCGAGAAGCCGAGCCGGGTCCGCGAGGTCCGTCGCGACATCGCCCGTATCAAGACGCTGCAGAACGAGCGCTCGCGCTCGGCTGCGAAGTAAGAGGACGAAACCATGCCGAAGCGCGTGCTGACCGGGAACGTGGTTTCCGACAAGGGCGACAAGACGGTCGTCGTGCTCGTGGAGCGTAAGGTGAAGCACCCGCTCTACGGCAAGATCATCCGTCGCTCGAAGAAGTATCATGCCCATGACGAGGGCAATGAGTACAAGGCCGGCGAGACCGTGCGCATCGAAGAGACTGCGCCGATCTCGAAGCTCAAGACCTGGAAGGTGATCGAGCGGGTGAACACCCACGCGACCCCGACCAAGTCGGACGCAGCCGCCTAAGCATTTTCAACTGGAACCGCCGGGCAGGGATGTCCCGGTAGGCCGAACGAGAAGGAACCGGATCGATGATCCAGATGCAGTCCAATCTCGACGTCGCAGACAACAGCGGCGCGAAGCGGGTGCAGTGCATCAAGGTGCTGGGCGGATCGAAGCGTCGCTTCGCGTCCGTGGGCGACGTCATCGTCGTCAGCATCAAGGAAGCTGCTCCCCGCGGCAAGGTGAAGAAGGGTGACGTGCACCGCGCCGTCATCGTCCGCACCGCCAAGGACGTCCGCCGCGCCGATGGCTCGGTCATTCGCTTCGACGGCAACGCTGCCGTCCTGGTCAACAAGAACGAGGAGCCGATCGGCACCCGTATCTTTGGCCCGGTGGTCCGCGAGCTGCGCTCGAAGGGCTTCATGAAGATCATTTCGCTCGCCCCCGAGGTGCTGTGATGGCTACTGCCAAGATCAAGAAGGGCGACCAGGTCATCGTTCTGTCCGGCAAGGACAAGGGGCGGACCGGCGAAGTCGTCAAGTCGCTGCCCAAGGACGGCAAGGTTGTCGTCTCGGGCATCAACGTCGCCGTGCGCCACCGCAAGCCGAGCCAGACCAACCCGCAGGGTGGCCTGGAGCGTTCGGAAGCGCCGATGGCGGTGTCGAAGGTCGCGCACGTGACCAAGGACGGCAAGCCGACGCGCGTCCGCTTCGAGGAGCGCGACGGCAAGAAGGTCCGCGTCGCCGTCAAGACCGGGGAGGTCATCAATGGCTGATTCCTACACGCCGCGCATGCGCAAGCTCTATGACGAGCAGATCGCCAAGGCGATGACCGAGAAGTTCGGTTACAAGAACGTCATGGAAGTGCCGAAGATCGAGAAGATCGTGCTCAACATGGGCGTCGGCGAAGCCACGCAGGACAAGAAGAAGGTCGAGCAGGCCGCGTCGGAGATGGAACTCATCGCCGGCCAGAAGCCCGTCGTGACCAAGGCGAAGAAGTCGATCGCGCAGTTCAAGCTGCGCGAGGGCATGCCGATCGGCGCGAAGGTCACCCTTCGCCGCGAGCGCATGTACGAGTTCCTCGACCGCTTCATCACGATCGCGCTGCCGCGCGTTCGCGACTTCCGTGGCCTTAACCCGAAGTCGTTCGACGGCCGTGGCAACTATGCCTGCGGCCTCAAGGAGCAGCTGATCTTCCCGGAAATCAGCTACGATAAGGTCGACAAGATCCGCGGCATGGACGTGATCGTGACCACCACCGCGAAGACCGACGACGAGGCTCGCGAGCTTCTCCGTCTCTTCGGTTTCCCGTTCCCGCAGGATGCGGACGGCGAAGCCAAGGCCGCGTAAAGGAAAGAGAACTTAAGTCATGGCGAAACTGAGTTCCGTGAACAAGAACGAGCGTCGCAAGCAGCTGGTGAAGAAGTACGCCGGCAAGTATGCGAAGCTGAAGGCGATCGCGAACGACGAGAGCCTCGATGAGACCGAGCGTCTCATCGCGCGTCTCAAGCTGGCCGAGATTCCCCGCAACGGGAACCCGACCCGCATTCGCAACCGGTGCGAGCTCACCGGTCGCCCCCGCGGTTACTACCGCAAGTTCCGTCTCGCTCGTGTCATGCTGCGCGATCTGGCCAACAAGGGCCTGATCCCCGGCGTCACCAAGTCGAGCTGGTAAGGATCACGAAGATGGCAGTGACCGATCCCCTGGGTGATATGCTCACCCGCATCCGCAACGGCCAGCGCGCCCGCAAGGACTCCGTCCTGACGCCGGCGAGCAAGCTGCGTGCGCGCGTTCTCGATGTGCTCCAGCGCGAAGGCTATATCCGTGGCTATAGCGAAGAGCAGATGGGCCCCGCCGCGGGCATCCGCATCGAGCTGAAGTATTTCGAGGGCCAGCCGGCGATCAAGCACGTCGCGCGCATCTCGAAGCCGGGCCGCCGCGTCTATTCGGGCAGCCAGGAGCTTCCCCGCGTGCGCAACGGCCTGGGCATCACGATCGTCTCGACGCCTCGCGGCGTTCTCTCGGACGCGGAAGCGCGCGAGCAGAATGTCGGCGGCGAAGTGCTGGCGGAGGTGTTCTGATGAGCCGCATCGGCAAGAAGCCGGTCACCGTGCCGGCAGGCGTTACCGCCTCGATCGATGGCCGCGTGCTGAGCGTGAAGGGCCCGAAGGGCACCCTGTCGCTCAACCTGCGCGACGAGATCAGCTACACCGTCGAAGACGGCGGCATCGTGGTGAAGCCGGCGAACGAGACCAAGCAGGCGCGTGCCTTTTGGGGCATGCAGCGCACGCTGGTGCAGAACCTCGTCACCGGCGTGACGGAGGGCTTCACCAAGAAGCTCCTGATCACCGGCGTCGGCTATCGCGCTGCGTCGCAGGGCAAGGTGCTCAAGCTCCAGCTCGGCTATTCGCACGACGTGAACATCGACGTGCCGGAAGGCATCGAGATCAAGACCCCGGATCAGACCACGGTCGAGATCTCGGGGATCGACAAGCAGAAGGTCGGCCAGATTGCGGCCGAGATTCGCCGCTGGCGCAAGCCCGAGCCGTACAAGGGCAAGGGCATCAAGTACGACGGCGAGTTCATCTTCCGTAAGGAAGGGAAGAAGAAGTGATCAGCACCAAGGGTCTCTCGCTTTTCGCGAAGCGTCGTCGCCGCAACCGCACTGCGCTGCGTGCGCGTGCCGGTGGTCGTCCGCGTCTTTCGGTCCATCGCTCGGGCAAGCATATCTATGCCCAGGTGATCGACGATACGCAGGGCAAGACCGTCGCCGCGGCTTCCACCCTCGACAAGGACGTGCGCGGCAAGACCGGCGCGACCATCGAGGCCGCGCAGGAAGTCGGCAAGCGCGTTGCCGCGGCCGCCAAGGCCGCCGGCATCACCCAGGTCGTGTTCGACCGCGGTGGCTTCCTCTATCATGGCCGCGTCAAGGCGCTGGCCGATGCCGCTCGTGAGAGCGGGCTGGAGTTCTGAGAATGGCTGACGAAAACAACCAGGCGCCGGAAGGCGCGGGCTTCGAGGCCCAGGACGCCGGTGCCGGCGCTCCGCAGGAGCAGCAGGGCCGTGGCCGCGGCCGTGGCCGTGGTGGTCCGGGCGGCGGCGGTGATCGCGGCCGTGGCGGCCGTGACGGCAACCGTGGCCGTCGCGACGATCGTCGTGGCCAGAACGCCGAGGACGGCGGCGAGGAGCTGATCGAGAAGCTGGTCCACATCAACCGCGTCTCGAAGACGGTGAAGGGCGGCAAGCGCTTCGGCTTCGCGGCGCTGGTCGTCGTGGGCGACGGCAAGGGCCGTGTCGGCTTCGGCCATGGCAAGGCCCGCGAGGTGCCGGAAGCCATTTCGAAGGCGACCGCCTCGGCCAAGAAGAAGATGCTGCGCGTTCCGCTCAAGGAAGGCCGCACGCTGCACCATGACGGTGCGGGTCACTTCGGTGCCGGTCGCGTCTATGTGCGCTCGGCTCCGCAGGGTACCGGCATCATCGCGGGCGGCCCGATGCGCGCCGTCTTCGAGAGCCTGGGCGTGGCGGACGTGGTGACCAAGTCGGTCGGCACTTCGAACCCCTACAACATGATCCGCGCCACCTTCGAAGCGCTTGGCGAGCAGACCTCGCCGAAGAGCGTTGCGCAGCGCCGCGGCAAGAAGATCGCCGATCTGCTCGGCCGCGGTGGTTCGCAGACCGCCGAGGCGGATGCGGCCGCGATCGCGGAGTAAGCGACATGGCCCAGGAAACCCGCAAGACTGTCAAGATCCAGCAGATCGGCTCGCCGATCCGCCGCACCAAGGATCAGCGCGCGACGCTGATCGGCCTTGGCCTCAACAAGATGCACAAGGTCTCGGAGCTCGAGGACACTCCCGAAGTTCGGGGCATGATCCGCAAGCTGCCGCACATGGTGAAGGTGCTCGAGGGCTGAAGCCTTCGCGTATCCTGCAGCAAAATCGAGAAGGGGCGGTAGGCAACTACCGCCCCTTTTCCTTTGCGGCGGGCAAGGCGGGGCGGCTGCTTCAATCCGCCATGGCCGGACTGCCGCTTGTAATGCGGCGACGGCGACGCCAGCATCGACACCATGCGGGGAAGCCGAACAGCAAGGCGTGGATGGGTGCTCGCGAGCGTGGTCCTTGCGCTTGCGGCAGCCTTGGTACTGGCTTTCCTGTGGCGCCAGGCGCGCCAGGATCAGCCGGAATTTCCTCCGCCCGGCCCAGCCATTGTCGATGGCGTCTTCGCCGAGGATCGGTTGTGGCTGCGTCTGGAGAATGGGAGCCTCGTCTCCCTGCGACCGGATGCGGCAAGGGCGGAGCGCGAGGTGTTGCCGGGCAAGGCGCTTGGTTTGTGCCGCGCGGGAGGATCGCCGGTGGTGCTGGTTCAGGCGAGCGGGCAGGGGGCGTGGCTGCTCCAGGCCCGTGCGTCGGGGAAGTGGGGTCCCGGCAGATCGCTTGCTGTGGGGAAGGAGAACCTGATCGCCTTTGGCTGCGGCATGGATGGCGCGTTCGTCGTCACCAACCGGCGGCTCCTCACGATCGAAGGCGATACGGTGCGCGAAACCGCGCTCAGCCGCGAGCTCGAGGCGCCGATCGTCAGCACCACGATGTTCGCCGATGCCGCGGCGCTCTGGGTCGGCTTCAACAATGGAGAATGGGGCGGGGGACTGACCCGCATCCGCCGCGCGGATGGCAAGGTCGAGTCGCTCGAAAGCAATAGATCCGGCACGCTCTGCGGCGGGCCGCTCAACGCCGGGTGCGACGCGGTGAACGCGATCGCTGCCTCGCCCCGAGACCGCGGTTGCATCGTGGCCGCGATCGGCCTGGTGCATATGATGTCGCACGGCAGGATCGTGGAGCTTTGCGGCAATCGGATCCGGCGTCTCTATTACAAGGCGGAGGATCCCCAGCCGCCCTATCCGGACAAGAATGCCGATGAACCGGGAAATACCGTTGCCTTCTTCGGCGCCGCGCAGGTCCGGGGCGACCTGTGGGCGGTAGGGACTGACGGGCTCTATCGGTTCCCCGGTTCCGGGGGCGTCGCCTTTCGCTCTCTGCCGCGTTTCGAGGATCGCGGGGGCTATCGTGTGAGCTTCGCAGTACCAGGCGTCGTGTTGGTTCTTACGGATGTGAACGGGAAGGCATCCCTGAGCGGGGCGGTGCCGCTTCTGGTCGTGCGCTGAAGGCGGAGCGCGCGGATTGGGGAGTCGACAAGACGTCTCCGCCCCGCTATGGGCCCCGCTTCCTTTTCCATCAGCGCGACAAAAGCGAAAGCGAGTGCACGACCATGAAGCTCAACGATCTCCGCGATAACAATGGTGCCCGTCAGGGCCGCGTCCGTGTCGGCCGCGGCATCGGCTCGGGCCTGGGCAAGACCGCCGGCCGCGGCCAGAAGGGCCAGAAGAGCCGCGAAGGCGTCTCGATCAAGGGCTTCGAGGGCGGCCAGATGCCGCTCCACATGCGTATCCCGAAGCGCGGCTTCAACAACATCTTCGCCAAGGATTATGCCGAGGTGAACCTGGGCGCGATCCAGAAGGCGATCGACTCGGGCAAGCTGACCGCGACCGACCTGACCCAGGCCGAGCTGAACGCGGCGGGCCTGACCCGTGGCGGCAAGGACGGCGTGCGCCTGCTCGGCAAGGGCGAGCTCAAGGCCAAGCTGAACTTCACCGTCGCCGGCGCGTCGAAGAGCGCGATCGAGGCGGTCGAGAAGGCCGGCGGCACCGTGACGATCCCGACGATCGTGCCGGCCGCCGAGAAGGCCAAGGCCAAGCACCGCGTCGTGCAGAAGGCCCGCGCGGCGGACAAGGAAGCCAAGAAGGCCGCCGCCAAGGCGTGACGACGCGGCGCCCCGGTCGCGTGCCGGGGATCCAGCATCGTGCCGTTCGCAACTTGTCCCCAGCCTCGGGCCGGGGACAGATTGCCCAAAGGGTTGGACACCCTATATGAGCGGCGGGGGGCGGAAACGCTCATCCGCCGTTTCTGTTTCCGGGACCTGATACAATATGGCCTCCGCCTCCGATCAACTTGCTTCCAGCATCAACCTGGCGAAGTTCGCCCAGGCGACCGATCTCAAGAAGCGCCTGTGGTTCACCCTCGGCGCGCTGATCGTCTTCCGGATGCTGAGCTACGTGCCGCTGCCGGGCGTCGACCCCACCCAGCTGAATCTGCTTGCGCAGCAGACCCAGGGCGGCGTGCTCGACTTCTTCAACAACTTCACCGGCGGCGCGCTCAACCGCATGTCGATCGTCGCGCTCGGCGTGATGCCCTACATCACCGCCTCGATCGTGGTGCAGCTCGCGACGTCGCTGTCGCCGCAGCTCAACGCGATCAAGAAGGAAGGCGAGAGCGGCCGCAAGCGGCTGAACCAGTACACCCGCTACGGCACCGTCGCGCTGACCGCGGTGCAGGGCTATTTCATCGCCGTCGGCCTCGAGACGTTCGGTGCCAGCCAGGGCCTGCAGCCCGTGGTGGAGCCCGGCCTGATCTTCCGCATCGGCGCGGTGATCTCGCTGATCGGCGGCACCATGTTCCTGATGTGGATCGGCGAGCAGATCACCAATCGCGGCATCGGCAACGGCATCTCGCTGATCATCATGGCCGGCATCGTCGCCCGCCTGCCCACCACGCTCGTCCAGCTGTTCGAGAGCGGCCGCACCGGGTCGATCGATCCGCTGCGCCTGATCACGATCATCGTCGGCGTGGCGATCCTGGTGCTGTTCATCTGCTTCATGGAGCGTGCCCAGCGCCGCATCCTGATCCAGTATCCGAAGCGCCAGACGGCGCGCGGCGTGCAGGCCGAGCGCAGCCACCTGCCGCTCAAGCTCAACACCGCCGGCGTGATCCCGCCGATCTTCGCCTCGTCGCTGCTGCTCCTGCCGCTGACCGTCACTCAGTTCGCCGGCAACATGACCGCGGGCGAGAACTGGTGGAGCGACCTGATCATCAACCTGAACACCTGGCTGCGCCACGGCTCGCCGGTGTACATGACGCTCTACGGCCTCGGCATCATCTTCTTCTCCTTCTTCTACACCGCCGTGGTGTTCAATCCGGAGGAGACGGCCGAGAACCTCAAGCGCTATGGCGGGTTCATCCCGGGCATCCGCCCCGGCAAGAACACCGAGCTCTATTTCGATTACGTGCTCACGCGCATCACCGTGATCGGTGCGGCCTATCTGACGATCATCTGCCTCGTTCCCGAAGCGGTGTTCTCGTCGATGAGCATTCCGTTCCTGATGGGCGGCACCAGCCTGCTCATCGTCGTCAACGTGACGATGGACACGGTGACCCAGATCCAGTCGCACCTGCTGGCGCACCAGTATGGCGACCTGATCAAGAAAGCGAAGCTCAAGGGCCGCGCGCGCTGAGCGCGGCCCAAACTGGCCGAAACTGAGGGGATAGGCTTAGTGAACATCATCCTGTTGGGCCCGCCGGGAGCCGGCAAGGGCACCCAGGCTAAGCGGCTCGAGCAAGAGCGCGGCATGGTTCAGCTCTCGACCGGCGACATGCTGCGCGCCGCAGTCAAGGCGGGGACGCCCACCGGCCTGCAGGCCAAGGCAGTCATGGACGCGGGCGAACTCGTGTCCGATTCGATCGTCTCGGGCATCATCGGCGAGCGGCTCGACATGGAAGACACGCTGAAGGGGGCGATCTTCGACGGCTATCCGCGCACCGCGGCCCAGGCCGAATCGCTGGATTCGCTGCTTTCGGAGCGCGGCCGCAAGCTCGACTATGTGATCGAGCTCGAAGTGGACGAGGACGCGCTGGTCGAGCGCGTCGAGGGTCGCTTCACCTGCGCGAACTGCGGCGAGGGCTATCACGACAAGTTCAAGCTGCCCAAGGTCGCGGGCACGTGCGACGTGTGCGGCCATCACGAGTTCAAGCGCCGCCCGGACGACAATGCCGAGACGGTGCGCACCCGCATGGCCGAGTATCGCGCCAAGACCGCGCCGATCCTGCCCTTCTACGATGCCAAGGGGCTGGTGCGGAAGGTCGACGGCATGGCCGATATCGCCGAAGTGGGCGCGCAGATCGACGCGATCCTCGACGGCACTGCCTGATCCCGGCCCGGCCGGGCCGCTCGGCGCTTTGTAATATATTGTTGCCCTAACCCCTGCTTAAGCCGGGACTGGGACCATTCCCCTTTGCCCCGGCATCCAGGCCGGGCGGGGGATTGGTCATCGATGTTGCCCAAGCGCGCCCTGTTGCGAGCCGCCCGGTGGACCGGCCTGTCGATGCTCGCCCGCCGCATGACCGGCGCCCAGCTGCGCATCCTTTGCTATCATGGCCTGTGGCTGGCGCCCGGCGCGCCCTTTGGCAGCTGCCTGTTCATGACGCCCGAGCGGTTCGCGGCGCGCATGGCGCGGCTGGCGCGATCGGGCCTGCCGGTGCTGCCGCTGGGCGAGGCAGTCGAGCGGCTCGCCGCGAACCGCCTGCCGCGTGCCGCGGTGGTGATCACGATCGATGATGGCTGGGCCTCGACCCACAGCCACATGCTGCCGGTGCTCGAGCGGCATCGCCTTCCCGCGACGCTCTATGCCACCACCTGGTATGCGGGGCGCGATCTGCCGGTGATCAATGTTGCGGTAGACTATCTCATCGCCGCTTCGGGCCGGGCGGGGGAGGATCGCGGCGCGGTGATCCGCCGGATCGAGGCGCTGCCGGAGCGGGAGCGGCTCGATGCGCTGCGGGCGCATGGCCGGGCGCTCGGCGTGGGCGAGGCCTGGCTCGAATGCCGGCAGTTCCATCTCATGCGCCCGGCCGAGATCGCCGACGCGCATGGCCGGGGGCTCGACATCCAGCTCCACACCCATCGGCATATCGACGTTGCCGGCCGCATCGGCCAGCTCGTGCCGGAGATAGCGGCGAACCGAGCCGCGCTGGTCGCCGCGACCGGCGCCGGCGCATTTCTGCTATCCGAGCGGCACCTTCCATCCGTCCGCGCCGGCGCTGCTCGCGGCGAGCGGCATTCGCTCCGCCACGCTGGTGACCGAGGGGCTCAACCCGCCCGGTGCCAGCCCCTATGCGCTGCGCCGCTTCGTCGACGGGCAGCACGTGCGGGCCAGCGCCTTCGATGCCTATCTGGACGGCACGCTCCACTATGTCTCCCGCGCGCGGGCGGTGGCCGGTCGGATCGAGATCGAAGTGCCGCGCCGTGTCGCCGCCGCTTCTGGAATGCTGCTCTGCGCGCTATGATCGCCCTGGCTCGAGGGGGGAGGGATCATGAAGGCGCATTTTCCGATAGTGCTGGCGCTCGCCGCCGCCGCGCCTGCCGCCGCCGAAGTCGCCGCTTCGACGGAAACCAGCTTCACCGTCGTCGAGAAGGGGGCGATTGCCGCGCCGCCCGCCAAGGTCTGGGCGGCCCTGGTCACGCCCTCGGCCTGGTGGAGCGGCGAGCATAGCTGGTCGGGCAGCGCCGCGAACCTCTCGCTCGATCCGCGGCCCGGCGGCTGCTGGTGCGAGAAGCTGCCGGACGGCGGCGGCGTCGAGCATATGCGCGTGATCTTCGTCCGCCCGGGCAAGATGCTGCGCCTCAGCGGCGGGCTGGGGCCGCTGCAATCCTTTCCGGCCAGCGCAGTGATGACGGTCACGCTCGATCCCGCGCCGGACGGCAAGTCGACCAGGGTGACGATCGAATATGCGGTGGCGGGCGCGCCGGGCCTGGGCCGGATCGCCGCGCCGGTCGATGGCGTGCTTGCTGCGCAGCTTGCCGGGCTGAAGGCCGCCGCCGAGCGCTGAGCGGTTTCAACATTACGGTTTTTTCATGCCCCGGTCACCGCCCGTGGTGCCGCGGCGGGCTATCAGCAGCCCATGGCCGGCATGCCCCCGCCGGTCACGCATCAGAGGTCAAACACATCCGGTTTACGCGTTGCTCTTCCCGGCGCCGGCCCGGTCGCTCCTCCCCCTGCGATCGCCGCCGTGCCGATGGTCCGGATCAGCCCCCTTTCCGGATCGGGCTCGCCGGGAAGAGCGCCCAGGATGCGGATGCGCACTGAAGGCGCCGATGCTGCCCTGGCATCGACGCTCGGCCGGCGGACGCCCCCTTGTCCGTCGGCCACCCCTTTTGCCGGCTCGGGCGGAGGATGGACGTGAAGCACCATATCCTGATCGTCGAGGATGATGCCGCCGCCGTGGATTTCGTGACCCAGGGGCTCGCCGATGCCGGTTTCGCCATCGAGGCCTGCGCCGATGGCAGTACCGGTCTTGCCCGCGCGGCCGAGGGGGATTTCGACCTGTGGATCTTCGATCGCATGCTTCCCGGCATGGACGGCCTGTCGATGCTGGGTGCGCTGCGCGAACAGGGGCTGCGGACCCCGGCGATCATGCTCTCCGCACTCGGCACGGTCGACGACAAGGTGGGCGGGCTTGCTGCGGGTGCCGACGATTATCTTGCCAAGCCCTTCTCCTTCGCCGAGCTGCGCGCGCGCATCGCCGCACTGCTGCGCCGCGCCGATCGGGCCGAGGCGGACTCCAAGGCGACCCGGATCGTCGTCGGGGATCTCGAGATCGATCTGCTCAGCCGCACCGTTGCCCGTGCCGGCCGCGCCGTGCCCCTGGTGGCGCGCGAGTTCCACCTGCTCGAATATCTCGCCCGCCATGCCGGCGAGGTCGTCACCCGTACCATGATGCTGGAGCATGTGTGGAACTGCCGCTTCGATCCTGGCTCGAACGTGGTCGACGTCCATATCGGCCGGCTGCGCCGCAAGCTGGAGGAAGGGGAAGCCCCGATCCTCCATACGGTGCGTGGCGCGGGGTACCGGCTGGCGGCTGAAGGATAGCGCGCATCCCGCTCTCGACATGTGCCGCGCGCGGCGCGCGCGCCCTGCGATGCGGGGCCGCGCCCGTTCCGCTGCGCCGGCGGCATGACGCCGGGTGCCCAGCCGATCGGTCGCGCCTTCGTCATGCGCACATGGGCGAGCCAATCGCGCCGGCAAGGGCTTCGACGATCCGGTTGAACGCCATGCCTGCAGGATGGGCCGGCGGCATCGGCTTGGCGGAAGCCCCGGATTCGTGTATAAGTCCATTTTCGGCGAAAGCCTTTTCCACAGCGCTTGACTCTGCGCTGGTGGATGCATATGTCGCGCATCTTCCGAAACACCGGTGTCCGGCGGCGTGCTTGTGCGCTCGTCGTGCCGCCGCATTTCGGGATCAACGCTACGAGATGGGGTGCGAGCTGCCATGCGGCGCCCCGTGGAGCTGGGAGAAAAAATTCATGGCTCGTATTGCGGGGGTTAATATCCCGACGAATAAGCGCGTCGTCATCGCGCTTCAGTACATCCACGGCATTGGCGCGGCCAAGGCCAAGGAGATCACCGCCAAGCTGAACATCGCGGACGAGCGCCGCGTGCAGGACCTGTCGGACCAGGAAGTGCTGCAGATCCGCGAGGCGATCGACGCCGGCTACACCGTCGAGGGCGACCTTCGCCGCCAGACCGCGATGAACATCAAGCGCCTGATGGACCTGGCCTGCTATCGCGGCCTGCGTCACCGCAAGGGCCTTCCGGTCCGTGGCCAGCGCACGCACACCAATGCGCGCACCCGCAAGGGCAAGGCCAAGCCCATCGCCGGCAAGAAGAAGTAAGGGAGCGCTGAGAAATGGCACGTGAACCGCAGCGCATCCGCCGTCGTGAGCGCAAGAACATCACCGCCGGCGTCGCCCATGTGAACGCCAGCTTCAACAACACCATGATCACCATCACCGACGCGCAGGGCAACGCCATCTCGTGGTCGTCGGCCGGCATGATGGGCTTCAAGGGCTCGCGCAAGTCGACCCCGTACGCCGCCCAGGTCGCCGCCGAGGATGCGGGCCGCAAGGCCGCCGAGCACGGCGTGCGCACCCTCGAGGTCGAAGTGAAGGGCCCGGGTTCGGGCCGCGAGAGCGCCCTTCGCGCGCTGCAGGCGGTCGGCTTCCAGATCACGTCGATCCGCGACGTGACTCCGATCCCGCACAACGGCGTCCGTCCGTCGAAGCGCCGTCGCGTCTGATCGTTCCTGCTTGTCGCCGCGGGCCCAGAGGCGGGTCCGCGGTCTTGCAGCAATTACCTGGCGGGACGCGCCTCTGGTCCCGCCCAACATGAGGAAAGCCCGTGTCGGTCAACGCTAAGAACTGGCAGGAACTCAAGAAGCCCAACGGCCTCGAGAAGAAGCCCGGTGGCGATCCCAAGCGCAAGTCGACCTTCGTGGCGGAGCCGCTCGAGCGCGGTTTCGGCCTGACGCTCGGCAACGCGCTGCGCCGCGTGCTGCTCTCGTCGCTGCAGGGCGCCGCGGTCACTTCGATCAAGATCGAGAACGTCCTCCACGAGTTCAGCTCGCTGGCGGGCGTGCGCGAGGACGTGACGGACATCGTCCTCAACGTGAAGCAGATCGCGATCCGCATGCAGGGCGAAGGCCCGAAGCGCCTCCAGCTTTCGGCCACCGGCCCGGCTGAGGTGAAGGCCGGCGACATCGCCGTCTCGGGCGACATCGAGGTGATGAACCCCGATCTCGTCATCTGCCACCTGGACGATGGCGCGACGCTCAACATGGAGCTGACCGCCGACACCGGCAAGGGCTATGTCCCCGCCGCGTCGAACCGTCCGGCGGATGCGCCGATCGGCCTGATCCCGGTCGACGCGCTGTACAGCCCGGTCCGCCAGGTCTCGTACAAGGTCGAGAACACCCGCGTCGGCCAGGAGCTCGACTACGACAAGCTCACCCTGTCGATCGAGACCGACGGCACGATCACCCCGGAAGACGCGGTGGCCTATGCCGCGCGCATCCTCCAGGACCAGCTGGCGCTGTTCGTCCATTTCGACGATTCGGCGATCACCCGCTCGGCTCCGATCGGCATGGCGGCTGCGGCTCCGGCTGCGGAGGGCGCCGCGGGCGACGCTTCGCAGATCAACCGCTATCTGCTGAAGAAGGTCGACGAGCTGGAGCTGTCGGTCCGCTCGGCCAACTGCCTCAAGAACGACAACATCATCTATATCGGCGATCTGGTCCAGAAGACCGAGGCCGAGATGCTGCGCACGCCGAACTTCGGCCGCAAGTCGCTCAACGAGATCAAGGAAGTGCTTTCGAGCATGGGCCTGCGCCTGGGCATGGAAATCCCGGGCTGGCCGCCCGAGAACATCGAAGAGATGGCCAAGAAGCTCGAGCAGGAGATCATGGGCTAAGGCTCAAGATCGCTGCGGAACAAACGGAAGGGCCGCCCCGAAAGGGGCGGCCCTTTTGGTTTGCGCGGAGCATGGGCAGCTTTGTGCACCAAGTCGATCATAAGCCGCGCTTCGGGCCAAACCATTGGTCTATCCAGGTGTTGGGCAGCGGCTGACCGACGCGTGATTGTCACGCATCGCTCCGAAATCGCCTTGTAATGTAGGATTTGGAATGTTCCTCTTATGTTTCATAGGAAGCAGAGGAGCAAAATATGTCTGCCGTCGAGAGCTATTCTTCCCTCGCAGCCTTGAAGGCCGGCACGGCGAGCGGTGCGGCGTGCCTGGTCGGGGCAAGCGGCATTCCGGACGGAGTCTTGTTCTTCACATCCGGCGACTTCACCGA
>Ga0209959_100613_pt1 | contig 21548 bp, 13 predicted proteins | sample ThiBiot_300_biof_2_FD_183943 | JGI IMG/M metagenome (GOLD analysis project Ga0209959, IMG submission 183943) | Wastewater bioreactor microbial communities from Cape Town, South Africa - Thiocy_expt_300_biof (SPAdes) | ecosystem: Engineered > Bioremediation > Thiocyanate > Unclassified | place...
CTTCCACTATGCATCGTGTATCCGCTGGCGATCTCGGCGCCGATGAAGCGGATCGGGCTCGTGCTCGGAAACCGCGCACTGTACTGCCAGTCGAATCCCTGGGCACGGAGGCTTCCGATGCCCGCACAGACAAGAAGGCATATCGCCGACAACAGACCTATGACCGGCTTCATTGCGTCACCATGACAGGCGTGACGGCTACGAGACGTCCGTTATCGGCTTCGATGATATAGGCCCCTGCCGAAAGGCCCCGCAGATCGCATCCGATCACGTGCGTGCCTTCGTTGAAGACCCTGTCGGCGAACGTGCGGACAACACGGCCATAGGCATCGACGAGGCGCATGGCGATCGTATGCGTATCGCGGACCATGAGCGTCACCGTCGTCTCTTCTCTCGCAGGATTCGGGAACGCACCCATCGTGAACAGCGCCGCCCCCGAACCCAGCGTCTTGAATTCCAGACCGCAGACGGAGTCGATCTCGTACCTGCCGGACGTCGCGCGGACGTCGAGTACGGACGGGCAACCGTCGTTACCGAACGTCACCGTCGCGTCGCGCATGGCGATCTCCGTCGCGGCACTCGCACCGAGGAACGTATCGAAACGAAGGATGATGAACGTGTTCTTCGAGGTGAAGTTGCCGTTGCCGCGGATGTCGAGGAGCAGCGATCCGCGCGGGTCTTCGCCCTCGTTGATGAATTGCGCGCCGTCGGTCGCCGTCGACGTCGTCACTCGTCCGTTGTACCGCAACAGGGTTGGATCGTAGGTGATACGCAGGTTGGCGCGACTCGCCAGCGCGATCCTGTCCGCATCCACGGATACCGGAACGAGAATAGCCGTGCCCGGCTTCGACCGCACGACGCCGGACATTGCGACGGCGATGGTGTCGGGCCGTACGACGTCGACCGTGAAGGGGATGCGTACCTGTCCGGTGAGTGCATTCGATACGAAGGTCAGACTGCCCGTCCGCGGCTTGCCCAGTGCCGTCGCGGAATATGTCAGGTGCACGGTTTCACGTCCACCCGGTGGTATGACGAAGCTGGAGCGATCGATCTGAACGTCTTCCGTCGCGGGCTCCACTCGGAGTGAATCCACGCGCAGGTCGGCATTGCCGACGTTGATGATCGTGAGAGCACGTTCGGACGTGGACGTGCAGGACTGCAGCAGCACGACCGTACCGAAGTCGATTTCCGATGGCGACGGCTGGAGCTGCGGACGTTGTCCGAATCCTGTGCAGTTGATGACGATGTCCTGCGCCCCATCTGGCACCCCACGGATCGAACGGCGCAGAAGGTCGGTCATGACGACGTACTTCATCCGATGCGTCCCCGCGTCCGTCGGCACGAACCGTATCCTGATCGTATCGACGGCATTCGTGCGGAACAGCGGGCCCTCGTCGGCCAGCTTCCTCGTCACCTTGAACGCAGCGGTGTCGCGCACCGTCGCGCCTCTCTTCTCCTCACCGTCGACGCTGATGTTGAGATTACCGTCGTTCGTCACCACGATGATGGCTTCGACGCCGGATCCATCGGCAGGAACGTTGCCGAAATCGATGGTATCGTTCCGTATCTGGACGGGCGTGGGAAGCCCCTGAGCGCTCACGATACGGATCTTCTGTTCGACACCAACACCGGACATGCTGCCGACGACGGAGTCGACATCGGACGTCGGATCGGGACGATAGACGACGGTGAAGACGCCACTGTCGCGTCCCCTGTCGAGCGGCGTATAGCTGATATCCCAATCCACGTTGTTATGTCCGGGGAAATCGAAGTCCGGATATGGCTGGACGCCGAACTCCGGCGAACCCGTCAGCACGGGCGTGATCATCCGTATCCGCTGGGCGGAGATCCGCACGGGATTGTCGATGACGTTACTCAGGCGGTACTGTTCGACGGGCGGAAGCGGCCGTGGACTGACGTAGACGCTATCGAAGGCGAGGAAGGGTCTGTTCGACGCCAGGATGCGCGTCGTCTTCAACGCGAGCAGGCGGAACCGCTTGGCCAGGAAGGGGCCCTGCTGGTTCTCCGTTTCGACGATGCGGAGATTCAGCAGCGCTTCGTTGATGATGTCGGGCGGATACTGGGGATTGTTGGCGATGGCCCGGAAGGTGATCTGGAACGACCGCGTTTCGCCTGCCGGTACGGTGAACGGGAAACGGTCGACGGGAGCGTACTCTTCCTTCCGCGGGTCTTCTGCCGGAACACCGGGGACGTTGACGATCGAGAAGAAGGGATCGAGCTGCGTGGGAACCGTCAGCTCACGCGTCCCCTTGTTGTGTACCGTGAACGTCCGGAACGTCGGGAATCCCTGCAGGGTGACTCCGAAGTTGATCACCGTATCCGCTCTGTCCGCATCGTCCCAGTAGATGTCGGCCACAGGTTGCGCCGTGACCATGCCCGCGCCTGCAAGGAGACACGCTATCGCTATCAGGGTACGGATGCGTAGATCTATTACCACGTTTTGAAGATGTTCAGAAGCAGGGACGGAAAGATCCCCAGGACGATCACACCTACCGTGGAAACCAGCAGTGTGATACCAGCCAGGCCTGGTTCCGAGTCCTCTCCCTCACCCGTCGGTTCGTTGAAGTACATCTTCACGACGAGTCCGAGGTAGAAGAACACGGAAATCACAGACGAGACAACGGCGATAATCGTGAGCCAGGTGAACCCGGTTTCGATCGCCGTGATGAAGAGCAGGTACTTGCCGAAGAAGCCGCCGAAGGGCGGGATACCGGCCAGCGAGAACATGAAGATGGCCATCAGGGCCGCAAGGACGGGATGGCGGCGGTTCAGGCCGGCATAGTCGGCGAGGTCGAGGTTACGACCGTTCTCACGCTCGATGATCCCTACGATGACGAAGGCGCCGAGCTGCATGAAGGTATAGGCCGTGACGTAGTAGATGATGGCGGCGAATCCATCCGATGTTCCGGCCACGATACCCATGAGCAGGTATCCGGCGTGGGCGACGGAGGAATACGCCAGCATGCGCTTGACGTTGGTCTGCACGACTGCCGTGATGTTGCCGACGAGCATCGTGATGGCGCTGACGACGGCCAGCATCATCTGGATGTTGGCACCGTTCGGCGTCGCGGCACCCATCGGAAGGATAGCCATGAAGACGGGGATGAGAGCCGAGAAGGCAGCGGCCTTACCAGCCGTACTCATGAAGGCCGTCACGACCGTGGGAGCACCTTCGTAAACATCGGGCGTCCACTGATGGAACGGGAAGGCGGCGATCTTGAAGCTCAGTCCTATCGTGAGGAGGACGGAGCCGACGACGAGGAGCGTCGGGAACTGGACAGCACCGGCTCTGATGGCACCGGCGATGACGTCATACTGCAGCGACGTCGTGGAGCCGTAGACGAGGCCCATGCCGTAGACGAGGAAGCCCGTTGCGAAGGCACCGAGCAGAAAATACTTGAGCGACGCTTCGATGCTGCGGATGTTCGTGCGGAGGAAGCCAGCCAACACGTAGAAGCTGATGGACATCAGTTCGATACCGATGAAGAGCACGAGCAGGTTGTTGGCGTGGGCCATGAACATCATGCCGCTCACGGCCGAAACGAGCAACGTATAGAATTCGTCGTATTCCGCACCTTCGCGCCGCAGATACGGCCGTGCCGCCAGCAGCGTCATGATCCCGGCGCCGCAGAAGAGTACGTCGAAGTATGCGGCGTAGCCGCCCATCGTGATCATGTCGTTGAATGACGTTCCCTTATGTCCGGACGTCACGATGGCGAGAACCGCCGTCAACGCCAGGGTACCCATGTAGTAGCCGTAGACGAGACGCGTGTTCTCGCGCACGAAGGCCTGGATGAGGATCCCGATGGCGCCGAGGGCCAGCCAGATCACGACGAGAGGGAGCGAACCGAAGAGATCGATCTGCATGTGCTATACCTTGCTGGTCCGAATCACTGAGCGTTTCCGTCCACCGACGCCGAGGCCGGTGTACGACTGAACTTGAAGTGTTCTACGTGTTCAACTACTGCCTTGATGGAGCGTTCCGACAGGTCCATGAACGTCCGGGGTGCGACACCGATCCATACGATGAAGATGACGAGCGGTACGAGCTGCCAGTACTCCATCCTGCTCATATCGCGCAGATGATGGTTTTCCGCATGCTTGTTCTGTCCGAACATCACGCGCTGGAACATCCACAGCAGGTAGACGGCGGCGAAGATCACGCCGCTGGCACTCACGATGGCATAGCCCCAGTTGTTGAGGAAGGGCGAGCGGAAGGCACCGAGCAGCGTCAGGTATTCACCGACGAAGCCGTTCAGGCCGGGCAGGCCGACCGAAGCGAACATGGCGATGGCGAAGAAGACCGCGAAACGGGGCATCACGCTGGTGATACCGCCGTAGTCTTCGATCTCACGCGTATGGCGACGCTCGTAGAGCATACCGACGCAGAGGAAGAGCATACCCGTCGACAGACCGTGGTTGACCATCTGGATGACGGCACCCTGGACACCTTCGACCGTGAGGGAGAAGATCCCCAGCACGACGAAGCCGAGGTGGCTTACCGAAGAATAGGCGACGAGCTTCTTGATATCCGTCTGGACCATGGCCACGAGTGCACCGTAGATGATGCCTACGACGGCCAGGACGCTGATGGGGCCGGCGAAGTACGCCGACGACTGAGGGAACAGTTCGAGGTTGAAGCGGATGAGGCCATACGTTCCCATCTTCAGCAGTACGGCGGCCAGGATGACGGAACCGGCGGTCGGGGCCTGAACGTGGGCGTCGGGCAGCCACGTGTGCAGCGGGAACAGCGGCACCTTGATCATGAAGGCCAGTGCGAAGGCCAGGAACAGCCACATCTGGACGTCGAAGGGAATGTCGGGGCCGATGGCCCGGAGCTTCATGAGGTCGGTCGTGAAGCCGACGCCTGCACTCTGGCCGTAGGAACCGAGCCAGATGATGGCGACGAGCATGAGCAGCGAACCGGCGAGCGTATACAGGAAGAACTTGATCGCCGCATAGACACGATCCTTACCTCCCCATATCCCGATGATGAAGTACATCGGAATGAGGATGAGTTCCCAGAACACATAGAAGAGGAAGGTATCGAGGGCCATGAAGACGCCCGTCATGCCGAACTGGAGCAGCAGCAGCAACAGGTAGTATTCCTTCGTCTGCTTGCCGACGGACTTGAAGGACGCCAGGATGGCGATGGGCATGATGAACGTCGTCAGCAATACCAGAAGCAGGGACGTGCCATCGAGGCCGATCCTGAATCCCGCATCGATGGCGGGGATCCACTTGGCGTCGATCACGAACTGCATCGCAGACGTGCTCTTGTCGAATTCCGGCAGAAGGAACAGGGACGCGCCAAACGTCAACAGCGACATCACCAGCGCCGTCACGCGAATGGCCTTTTCCTGCTCGCGCTTGACGAGCAACAATGCCATCGCACCGGCCAGCGGCGCGAACAAGGTACACAACAGTGCTGATACGCCCATAGCGTACGGATCCGTTCGTGATCATTGAAAAAGCGGCGCAATATAGCAAACAATGATGAACGGGGCCGAGAGACGGATGTTCGCTTTCTTATGCCACCACCATGCAGGGTGACACATGTATCCTTCCTATCTTTGAAGTCTATCTTCCTAATGGGTTGAGGGGGATCAGGACATGGTCGTGTTGGGCGATACGGACGCCACCGTCGATCCAATCGACAGTGCGGCGTTCATCGCATTGTTGAAGAAGGAACTGCTGCATTCACCATCACCAGCAACGCTGGATGATGCGCGCGCACGCGCCCTGTGGGGAACGTCGTCCCTTCCGAACCCTTCCGACCGGATCGCCTGTTGCCAGATCCTCGCCCAGGCCGACATCCAGGCCGGCCGGTTCGCCGAGGCTCATGGCTATGCCCGCCTCGCTTATCACATCGCCGGTTCGAAGCCGGCCCTCGTGGCCGAAGCCGACTACGTGCACGGCATCGTCCTGAACCGCGAACGCCGCCTCGTCGAAGCTCTGCCCGTACTGGAGTCCGGTCTGAGAAAGGCCGACGATGCGGGCAACGTCACCCTGAAGGCCAAGATCGCCACCCTGCTCGCCGGCGTCAACGACGAGCTCGGCAATGCCGAAGCCACGGAAGAGCTCTACTTCCAGGCACTCGTCCTGCGCGAACAGCTCGGCGATCCCCACGGTCTGGCGGTGACCTACTACAACTACGCCGAACTGTGCGTCCGCCGGGACGATATCGGACAGGCCCTGGAGTACTTCATGCGCTCCCTGGAACTTGAGCAGCAGCTCGACGACCGGAGCGGTATGGCGCAGACGGCCTGTCAGATCGCCATGCTGATGGTGAAGCAGGAGAATCCCGAAGCGGCATTGGCCATGAGCCATACGGCCCTCGGTACGGCACGTTCCGTGGGCATCCCCGCCCTCGTCGCCTATTGCCTGGCCAATCACGCCACGGTGGTCGGCGCCCAGGGCAATCCTGCCGAACATCGCCGTGCGGTCGAAGAAGCCATCGCCTATACCCAGCCCTTCGGCTTCTCGCAGATCATCGGCCCGCTCTACGGAAATCTCGGAGAGCTCCTCCTCGCCGAAGGCGACCTCGTCCGGGCGGAAGCCTATCTCCAGCGCGGACTCTCCATCATCCGCGAAGAAGGCTATCGCTTCGGTGAAGGAACGCTGCTGCTGACGCTCGGCCGCCTGAAACGGCAACAGGGATCGAACGACGAAGCCGAGCCCATCCTGCGCGAAGCCGCGCGCCTGCTTCATGACGTCAAGGCTCACGGACTCGAACTCGACGCCCTGCTCGAACTCGCACGGACGGCCGCCGCGACCGGAGCCACGAGAGAATCCAGCGAATGGATGATATCGTGGGCATCGGCATATCGCGAAGAACACGACGCTGCCGTCAAACGCAAGCTGGACCATGTGCAACGCAGACTCGAACGCGAGCGCCGTGCCAAGGAAGACGAGATCAACCGCCTGAAGTACGTAGAACTCAGCAGTGCAATGGAACAACTCCGCACCGTGAACATCGAGCTCAAGGAGCTCGCCGCGGAGAAGGACGAGTTCATGGCCATCGCCGCGCATGACCTCCGCAATCCCCTGTCCGATATGCGGCTGATGCTGCAATCCATCATGTCGGATATGGATGGTATGGACAAGGCCGATCTCATGTCGTCGTGCCGCGATCTTCTGCTCACGACGTCGCGCATGATCTCCACGGTACACACGTTCCTCGAGATCAGCAGGAACGATCGACGCTCGAAGGATCTCAACGACGAGATCGTGGATCTCGGCCTGTTGCTGCAACGTGCCAGGGAACGCCATCGTACGCGTGCCGATGCGAAGAGCATCTCCATCATCGTCCACGTTCCCGTTCCCGTATGGGCCGCAGGCGACGCGTCGATCATCGATGCGGTCCTCGACAATCTCGTTTCGAATGCGGTGAAGTTCTCCCCCCCTGCATCGTGCATCACCCTTCGCGCCGACGCCGACGATCACACGGCACGGTTCAGCGTGATGGACATCTCTTCCACGGATGAAACACTGCTCTTCACGAAGTATACACGCCTGAGCGCACAGCCGACGGCCGGCGAGGAATCCCTTGGATTGGGGCTGTATCTCGCCAAACGTATGGCGGAACGTATCAATGGCAGGCTGGTGTTCGACCGCGCCTATACGGCCGGTTCATGTTTCATTCTCGAACTGCCCCTCATAAAACAGTGAACCCCGGACGAACCGGGGCCCACCGTGACCTCAATTCGCACTGTACATTCCGATCGTCTCCCCTGCCATGCCTGAACTGCACAAGGCGAGATGCCGAGCGCCGCTCGTTCATGACCGTCGGAACTACAACCATGCGATCTTCTAGAATCCCGTACGCCACATCAAGCCCAGGCGTACGGCGATCGAATTCCATGCAGTAGGCGTCGACACCATCGGTGTCGCCGCCTGTATCGACACGTACGGCGATAACCGAACAGACCGGCCAGGAAGTCATGTCCCGCCCCGATCTGCAGGCCGACGCGCGGACGGAAGTCCGTCGTCGTGCGATACTTGATACTCGTGTTCGGTGCACCGGGCGTTTCGCCCGGCGCTGTGCCCGTCGATTGCTCGTGCTGCCAGAGGACGATCTCGTTGCCGCTCATCGGCATGTCCACCGTTGCCCCGATGGTGAGATACGCTCCGCGGGAACCCACACGATAAAGACCGTTCAGCGAAGCCGACAGATAGAGAATCTTCGCATTCGTCTCGAATGTCGCGTTGAACGTATTGACTCCGTCGTGCTCCGGCACGGCCGATTCGCTCTTCGTCCAGCGATAGTCGAGGCCTGCCATGAACGACAGACCGTACGACTCCCTGCGCGGCAGGTAGCTGAAGACCGCTCCGAGTGCAGCACCGTAGCCGAAGCCACCCGTCGTCTTCACCGATTCCGGCGACGCACCCGGCACCATGCTGCCACGATAGGATACCGTGAGGTCTCCGAAGTTCATCATGAGCAGGGCCGATGCATAGCCGCCGAGGTGTCGGGCGGAATCTGCACTTCGTCGATGTTGCCCGTATTGACGAGCTGTGCCACGGAAGTAACGGACGCCGCGATGGCGACGATGACGACGAGGAGGACACGGACGATATGGTCGCGGTTCGTCATCATCGCAGTAGTTGTGCCTTGAGTATCGCCCTGCTGCTCTCACCGAGCGCCGTATCGTCGTACGGCGTGGCCACGAGGACGAGGTTGTAGAGTCCTTGCGAGGCTACGGCGGACGCCTCGAACCGTGCCTTGTAGAAGGCTCCCTTGGGATATTCCTTGTCGACGATCGGATTCCCCTGTTCGTCGAGGAGATAACCGATCAGCTTCCCACCGAGATCGTAGGCCGAGGCCGTGAGGCGGAGGCGGTCGTCAGCATTGAACTGCACGATGGTCCTGTCCTTGAACGGGTTCTCGAGCAGTGCGGCATTCGAGATGATGGCGTTGGGTACGCGGACGAAGATCGTATCGAGATAGGCCACCATCGCCGTATCGCGCACGTAGACGCCGACGAGTCGATAGGCGTAGGTCTCACGACGGTATTCGACCACGTCCGTGAAGTTCCCGTGCGTACTGCCAGTGAGGCAGACGCAGGACAGGAACCGGCCATCACTCAGATACGTGAGGCTCGGACGCGATTCGAACGCCAGGTTCGCAGGATCGCGTCTGTCGACGAAGGCCCGTTCGATGTAGTAGCCACGGAAGCAATGCTCGTCCTCCGTCCTGAACGAGAGCCCTACCGTGAGATCCCCATCGTACTGTCCTGCCAGCACCGCCCTCGTATTACACGTATCCGGCGGAGGAGGTGCGCTGTGCCAGCGCGAATTCATCTCCACGTTGTCGTGCGTGGCATACCATACGTTGCGTTGCGCACCCGAACCCGTGATACTGTCGTGGTCGAGCTTGAAGGCATTGGCCTGGAAGTACGGTTCGGGCTGCGTGAAGGCGATGAGACTATCGCTCAGGAAGGATCCGTTCGTGCTCGCGAGTTCGAATCTGCCGATGCGGATGGAATCGCCGAGACGGGTGATACGGAAGGCATTGCCGACCGAATCGGGGCCATGTACGACGATGCTCACCCTGCCGTTCATGATCCGTGGCACGATGGCGTAGCCGTCCATACCGGCCGGTGCATATGGCACGAGCGGAGTCAATCCCGTCGTACCAGGCATGAGGCGCACGGTATGTACGGCAGGATTCAGTCCACCCGTCATCATGAGATCCGAAACGTCGATGCGGAACGTACCGTTGGCCCAATGTTCCCAGCGCAGGCTCGTACGCTTCAGCCAGATGTCGAACGTGGCCGTGTCCGGACGCGGATCCTGTTGTACGTACAGCATCACGTCGGCGTCCGTCTGTGCATGCAGCACGGACGAGGCGCAGAGTCCCATGACGACGATGAGCACGATGTTAACGAGGTACCGCACTGCTCCGTCCGCGATTGTTCCAGGAAACGTTCCAGTCCTTCGTACTGATGATGCCGTCGAGATCCGTATCGAAGAGCGAGAAGCCTTCGATGTCGCGATTGTCCCAGATCAGGTTGTGATCGATGCGACGGACGTCGTCGTCGTGATCGACGTTCCCCGCCACCATACCGAACCAGCGGCGTCCGTCCGCCACACCGAGCAGCTTCATCGAAGCCGCGCCACCGAAGAGATCGAGACCGGTCGTGAAGTCGAGTGCACGATTGACGTTGCTCGGCGCCACGGTTTCCGCGTCCTGCGTCATGACGGCAAGGTGATTCCTGTGACGGAAGACGATGTAGTAGTCGCCGGGACGAATACTGCGTATGGGCAGGGGCAGGAACGTGACGGGGTCGACGACGTAGCCGTTCCTGGTGAGCAGGGCCGTCTGATAGTGCACGGCCGACGAGCTCGAGATCGACGTACGGAATTCGACGATCATCCAGTCCACGATGGAATCGGGCAGCGTGGGCACAACGATGGCCGAGCGCAGTGGATCGAGCGTATAAGGATACTCGTTCGGTGGCGTCGTGGGAACGAGGTTCCGCTGACGCAGGTCGGTGGCCATGACGGGTGCGAGGTTGTCCGCATACGAGCGCATGGCGCCTTCGAGATAGACACGTGCGCGCATCACCCACACCGTCGCGAAGGACGACAGGCCGATGGCGAAGTCACCGCTGCTGCGGATGCCGTGAGCCGAGCTGTAGCGCCAGATGTCGTCGCTCTGCGTGGGCAGGGTCGAGATACCGTCCGTCGCATACTTGTCCACGATGAAGCGTTCGAGTGCGAGCGAATCGATCTTGATCACGAGTGCGGGAATCGTTTCGATAACGCCGGCGTTCTCGACCGACGGCAGGCTGTCCGAACGCCACGCATAGCCGAATTCGAGAACGTAGGTGCTGTCCGGCACCGTGATTCCCGTTGCATCCTGGAAGTCCATCTGATAGAAGCGGCGCACCTTGTCGACGCCCTGGCTCGTCGGCAGCGGAACCGTCGACGGCTTCACGCGCACGGACGCCATACGAACGCTTCCCATATCGGCATCGCGCTCGAAACGGATGAAGTTGTGCGTACTGTTCATGACCATCCTGCGGCCCGGGACGAGGGAGGTGCGGACCATACGGCCGTTGATCTCCGGCCACAGTCCTACGAAGACGGGATCGAGCGTGGCCGATGTATATCGCAGCGCACTGCTGACGGCCGTCGGAGTATCCAGTTCGGTGAAGATGTGTCCGCGCAGGACGAGCGAGTCGTTGATCGTGACGTCCCACGGCAGCTCGACGCCACCCGGATTGTCCTGATGAAGTTTCTGGAGTACGGTAGCCGTACGGAGCATCTCCGCACCACCGCGCGTGAGAGCGAGACCGTAGTATCGCAGGTTCAGACGCTGGTCGGTGCCCGGTGCCTGGGCGATCGATCCCTTGTCGCTGCGCCAGATCCATGCGTCCCTCTGCATGGCGAGGTTGTCCGATGCCGTATTGAGGACTTGTCCGTCCTGAAGGTCGAGGCGTTCCACGATACGGAGTCCGCCACCGCGCGTCACGTCGACGCCCTGCGCGTTGTCCACTTCGAGAACGGGAACGAGACCTTCGCCCGATATCTCCTGGCGTGCGGCGCCATTCACCATGACGGTGCCGTCGCGGCGCCCCGGATTGATGAGTCCTTCGTGCATCAGGCGGCCGTGCGCCTCGATGTGCGTCGCGGCGACCATGTCGAAGACCGTCAGCGTATCCGCCGAGCTGAAGAGCGAGGCGGCCACGAGCGGACGCGTCACGTCCTTCAGGATCTTCCTCGACTGTCCTTCGAAGTAGACGCTGTCGTACGTCGTATGGGCCACGAGCTGAGTATCCGCGGCATGGTTGCGGAGATACTGCACCATGCCACCGATGCTGTCCTGCTTCAGGGCAGCATCGCCATATACCTTGATGGTACCGACGTTATGGATCTTGCCTTGACTGGTGAGCAGACTCGGTTGCTGGGCATATGCCGCGACACCGCCTGCGAGAAGCATGGCGAGCACGGCCAACACACCGTATGATCGTTGTCGCATCATGGCTGTCCCACCTGAAGCGTGCCCGCGTTGAAGACCGTGGCATCGGTCTCGACGGTGAGGTTCGGTACGAGAAGGAGGGCGCCAGGGTAGACGACGAGACCACCGTCGATATCGGCAGCCGAGGTATCCTGTGCCAGCATGGGCACGAGTGCCCGAGCCTGGCGCTTGACGTACATGAGAACGGTCGACGTCGGCACGAGCGAGAACGTGTTGAACGCCCCTTCCCTGCCGATGAGCAGCGTCGAATTGGGTTTGACGCCGATCATGACTTCCGTAGCGAGCGAATCGGAATACTTCTCGCGGACGGCGTAGTTGTCGTTCGCGCGGACGTAGCCTGCATGGACGGTGAAGCCGTCGATCACGACGCGATCCACGGGCTCGGGCTCACGCGCTTCGTCCCACGTGAAGGGATTGCTCCAGCGTCCGCTCGCGATGGCACGCAGGACGTCCCGGCTGCCGCGCAGCAGCATGTCGTTGCCATTGTCCACACGGGAGTTGTCCGGACCGTTACTGCTTACGTTCGACAATTCGATGTAGGCCAGACCGGTGCTCTGGGCGAGAGGGCGCCGCTGATAGGTCGGCGGTATCGTCGGCGTGAGCTTCGTCGCCGTTTCGTTCGGCGAGGGCGAGGCATTGTACATCTTCAGCAGACGCTCGCTGGACTCGGGAGCCCACGTACCAGGAAGATCGTCGGCCTTGTATCCGGCACGTACGAGGGCACGCCAGGTACCGTCGTATCGTGCCGTGATCTTGCGGAAGATGTCGGTCGTGGGATCGAATGCATTGGGACGCGTACGAGGGCGTACGTCGAGCGTGAGTTCACGCGGAATCTCGCTGAACCGCAGGCCCGTCTCTTCGTTGTTGTAACGATAGAACGTCACCGTATCCCCACCGGCCAGCTCGCGGCGCAGGGCGCCTACGACCTCGGCATTGTTGGTGTAGGAAGCCGTGCCGATCTTCATCGACAGCGTATACGGCAGCATCACGACATTCGTGTCGTTGACGCTCAGGTTCGTCGCCATGAAGACGTCACCCGATGCCGTCTTGGCGGATCGTGCGGTACGCAGCGATCCGTAGGGCTTGCTCGATGCCGTGGCCTGGATGATCTGCGGCTGCGTGCCGTCGTAGTTCACGAGCGACGACGTGTCGAACTGGACGTTCGTCAGAGGTACATGTCTGTTTACGAAGGATCCGAGCACGTCCATCTGCGTCGACGTTCCCATCACCAGCATGGCACGGCCATCGTTGACGAGTGCGAGGCTGGACGATGGCATGACGACGGCGACTCCAGCCCTGTCGGGCATGAGCAGTGTACCGTTGATCACGGTCGCGCTGTCGTGGAAACGGCTCGTATCGGAACCCGTCACGAGCTGCCCCGCGTCGTTGATCCGCACGTGAGCGCGGGCATTGCTCTTCGTACCCCAGTACATGTCACCGAGAACGAAGAGCGGAGATTGGACATCGCTGTCGAAGAGATTGTCGACCCGTACCTCCGACGAATCGGCGACGGTCTTGGGACTGAACAGCAGCGAGAGATTGTTGTAGCGATTGACGTTGCCGCTGAGACCACGCTCTTCGGTGATGAACTGCGGCTGCGTGCCGTCGTAGTAGAACGTACCGTGATAGGTACGCGATCCGCTCAGGACGATGCTGTAGGCACGGCCGACGAGGACGCTGTCGGGAATGTCCTTCGTCGCTCCGTCCTTCATTTCGAGATCGGTATAGAAGCGTGCCTGCACGGACTGATTGTCCGCAGCCTTCGCATACCGTACCAGGCCGGGCACACGCCAGTTACGGTCCTGGCCAAGAACGGTGGTATTCGCCGTCCTTCCGCCAAGATCGGTGAAGAGATTCGTCCGGCCCTGGAATTCGATCACGTTGTTGGTGATGGATGAATAGAGCGCATCGTTCTTGTACCTGCCCGTGTCGGACTTGAAGCGGATGGTTCCGTTGTTCTTCACGCGACCCGTCGCACCGTTCTCGAGATGTTGTGCCTGAAGCACGCGGCTTCCCAATCCCGTGAAGAACACGAGAAGCAGGAGAAGGAACGATCGATATGGTAGCCGGATCAGGTTCACGGTTTGCCGATGTTGATTTCGCCGTCGTTCGTCAACTCGCCTCTATTGAAGATCGAACCTTCCACGTCGAGCGAGCCCGGAGCGTAACGCCACACGATGCCGTCGTTGGCGACGACCAGATTCCGGACGACACGCGCATAGCTGTCCTGGAGCATGTAGAGTCCGCCGCGGACCACGTTCACGTCGCCCCTGAACTCCACGCGGGCCTGATTGTAGACGCGGACATCACCCGTACGGATTTCCGTATTGCCGTTGACCACGACCTGCGCATTCTCACGGATGTGGATGGTGGCGCCATTGGTCACCAGGGTCTGTGCAGAAACGCTGCCGGTCCCGAATACGACGAGACAGACCGCCATGGCGATCACCAGACCCACGTAATGGGTTGTCGATAGTTCGATATGGTTGCGCTTCATCTTCATCAGGGTTGCACGAACGAGCCCACGCATCTCCATCCGCCGTTGAGGTAGATCAGCGTCACACCGACGTCCGCACCATTCGGCACGACGAAGGGTATGCCCGCGATGGTGACGTCGTTCTGCGTATCGTTAGCCCAATAGACGTAGATGACCTGACCAGGCGTAGGATTGATGATACTCAGGATATCGTCGTCACCGCCCACACCGTTGTCCGACTGGATGTAGAAGGCGCTGTACTGTGCTGCATCGAGCGTCACGTTGTCGGTCGCGGCAGGTACGTTGGCCTGCACGCTCGGATAACCGGTCACGGAGAGCACGTTTGCTACCGACGCCCACTTCATGGTCGCATTGTTACCGGTCTTGGTATCCATGACGAGCACGTCGTTCACGTTTCCGACCGAAGCCGGCAGCGTATACGTGTTGTCGTCCGCCATCGTCGGCGCCGCCTTGAATCCGGCATAGTTCACGCCCGACGGCGGAAACGCACCGGTCGTCGCCGTCGGTTCGTAGAAGCGGAGCTCGCTGGCCGTGTTGTTGTTGTTCGCGAGCCAGATGTTGTTGTTGCCGAAGGCGACCGTGTTCGCCGTGGAAATGGTCATGGCCGAGCCACTGTTGAAGCCCGCGGTGTTGTTCGCGCTCAACGTGAGGTTCTGTCCGCCCAATACGGACGAATACTGGCTGCTACCGCCGAGTAATTGGCTCCTGCCGTATTGGTTTCACCGCCACCGACGAACGAAAGTCCGCCCGATGCACTATTGCCCTGACCACCGACGGCAGCGGCACGATCGCCGGCCGCGGCATTGCTCTGGCCGCCGACGACGACAGCGATGTTTCCGGAAACGTTGTTGCTGGCACCACCACCGAGGAAGCCGATGTTGGCCGTATTGGTATTGCTCTGACCGCCGACGATGATGGCCTTGTTCCCGATCGAGGTGTTGTTGTTGCCACCACCGATGAAGCCGAGGCTGCTCGAATTGGCGTTGGACTGGCCTCCGACGACGACGGATGCATTCGCCGATGCAGTGTTCGACTGTCCGCCGAGAACCAGCGCGTAGGAATTCGTCGCCTGATTCGACTGCCCGCCACCGACGAGGGAATACTGGGCGGATGCAAGATTGGAATTACCACCGACGGCAAGAGAATACTGTCCCGTCGCTCCGTTGCTGTTGCCACCGACGACGAGGGAATACTGACCGGACGCGAGATTGTCGTTTCCACCGAGGATAGCGGAATACTGCCCCGTTGCCGTCCGACCGGCCGCACTGCGCGATCCCGAAAAGTCGTTGGCATACTGACCAATACCCGTGGGGGCGATATTGTTCAGGGCCGCAACGCGGCGCAGGTTATAGTTACCGCTCGAAGCGATTTCCACGGGACCGTTACCGAGTGTCGTCGGATCGACCCAGCTCATCGTACCGGTCGAGCCGTTGATCACGAACGTCCATGTACCGGCTGTGAGCGACGCAGGCCACGTGAGGGCGTACGACGTAATGCCCGTTGGAGGTTGCAGACGAATGGAATTCATCGGGTTGGAAGGATCTTCCACCCGCAGGGTCTGCACGGTCTGTTCGGACACCTGTGCCGTCGCCATGCCGGCCGCCGTCGTCAGGACGGTGGCGCAGACGAGTATGGAGCGCTTCATGATGTTGCCCCTTCGAACCATTAGTTGTTGCTCCGGGACAGTTCGACCCAGAGGTTGCTTGTACCATCCCATACGAGCATGATGGTATCGAGATTCTCCAGCAATGCCCCGCCATTGAGACTCAGATTGCCGCCGTTCACCAGTTCGATACCGTTGCCGGCAGCCGCCGCCACGCAGCGGATGATGAGCCGGTAGCCGTTCGTGATGCCGTTCGGCAACGTGATCGTACGATTGGCGGGAACGCCATCGGAATTGAATCGCACGAAGGTCATGTTGTCGAGTTGCGCAGCCGTGATGGCCTGGTTGTCCGCCGTGACGTTCACCGTGTTCGCACGGATCGTCGTGACGCCATCCACCCATTCCATCGTACCTGTCGTCGTCGTCGCCGCGGACAGGCGCAGTACCTGGCCTGCCGCTCCAACACGATCGGGAAGCGTATACGTGTTGTTCAGGTTGGCATTCGTGGCCGCAGGCGCCTTGAAGGAAACGTAGTTCGTATTGGCTCCTGGATAGGCACCCGACGTATTGTACGCTTCATAGAACCTGAGCTCACGGGCACTGTTGCTGTTGTTCGCGAGCCAGAGATTGCTGTTGGCGATGACGAAGGCATTCGCCGTCGAGATACTCATGACGTTGCCACCGCCGTTGAAACCGAACGAGCCGTCCGCTCCCGCAGCGAGCGTCATGTTCCGTCCGCCGGGAATCGTCGAGAAGTTCGATGCGATGCTGTTCGAGCTACCACCACCGATGAAGGAGTGATTGCCGGTGATGCTGTTGGACTGCCCAGCGCCGATCGCGGCGTGCGTACCGGTCGATATCGTGTTCGACTGCCCACCACCGATGAAGCTGTAGTCGCCTCCGGCACTGTTCGAATTGCCGCCGGCGGCCGTTGCATTCAGTCCCGACGCGGTGTTGCTCGCTCCGCCGCCGATGACGGAATTCGTGCCGGACGCGATGTTGTTCTGCCCTGCTCCGATGAAGGAACGTTGGCCTGATGCGGTGTTGTTGGCACCACCCACGACGACGCTCCGACGTCCGGAAGCAGTGTTGCCGCTACCACCACCGACGACGGCGCCTGTATCACTCGCCACATTGCTTGCACCGCCACCGATGACGGAGTAGACGCCCGATGCGTTGTTGTCCTGTCCACCGCCGACGAAGGCATTGGCACCCGACAACTGGTTGTTCGTACCGCCACCGATGAAGCCACCGCTACCGGCTGCGGAGATGCTGTTGTTCGCACCACCGCCGATGGCAGCATTCGTTCCTGCATTCGTGTTGCTGTTGCCGCCGAGGATAGCCGACCCCTGGCCCGAAGCAGTGTTGCCGTTACCACCGGCGACGAGACTGTACTGTCCGCTCGCCGTATTGCCGAGACCGCCGAGAACGAGCGAGTAGTTACCGCTCGCAGTATTGTTCTGTCCACCACCGATCAGCGAATAGTTGCCGCTGGCCGTCTGGGAGCTGTTCGTACGGCTTCCCTGGAAGTCGTTCGAATAATTACCCGGAGTACCGGCGATGCCACCTTCGTTCAGGGAGCCTACACGACGCAGGTTGCCGTTCGAGCTCGACACGAGTTCGATGGTAACGCCGACGTTGCTGCTCCACGTTAACTGATATGGTCCGGTACCTGTCACGGCGAGAGCCTGTCCCGTCGTGGGCGGTGTCGGTGGCCAGCGCAGTGTATAGGCCGTGATCGCCGAACTGGGCGGGAGGAAGGTGATGAAGGCTCCCGGCTGGTCGTTGCGTTCGATGCGGAATCCCTGGAAGGTCTGGATACCGTCCGTCTGTGCATGCAGATCGACGTGCTGGAACGACATCACGACACCGACGGCGACGAGCATGGTGATCGTACCGGACATCATCTGGCCAAGTTGGCGATATGAGCGCATCGACATCATTGATTCGTTCTCCCTACTTCGATCCAGATCTGATCGACGTCATCCCATACGAGCATGATCGAATCGGCCTGCTGCATGTCGTAGTCCGCATTCCCGGCCAGACGCAGATTGGCGTCCGTCGCGCGCAAACGGATACCGCGATCCGGATTCGTTCCCGGCGCATTCGAGACGACGCGCATCGTGAGCAGCATGCCGTTCGTCACCCCGTTGCTCAGACTCGTCCTTCTGTTGGCAGGTACGTTGTCGGACGTGACGCGCAGGAATTCGACGTTGTTCATGACGACGCCGAGGATCGTCGTCAGATCCAGGATGATCGTCGTCGCCGAGCTGCGATAGTTGATCGGAGCGGCGGCCCATGTCGTTGCCGCACTGGTCGTCGTCGGCGCAGGCGTGGCAGCGATGGTCAGCAGATCGCTGACGGCCCCCGTACGATCGGGAAGCGTATATGTATTGTCGTAGTCGTTCGCCGTGGCGGACGGAGCGTTGAAGGCTACGTAATTGGTATTGGCACCCGGAAAGGCTCCATTCGTTCCGTAGTTCTCGAAGAGCCGTGCTTCGCGAGGCGTGCCGTCGTTGTTCGCGATCCAGATGTCGGCGTTGGCGACAAGGAATTCGTTGGCGGTAGCGAAGGACGTCGTGACGCTCCGTTGAAGCCTGCCTGGTCGGCCGCCGATAGCGTCAGCACCCGGCCGCCCATCACGACGCTTCCGGCACCGGTCACGCTGCCATTCTGTCCACCGAGCAACGTCACGTTATCCGCGCCGGCCGTATTGGACTGACCTCCGAAGATCGATCCGCGAGCGAAGGCGCTGACGGTATTGGATTGCCCGCCACCGATGAAACCATAGCCGTTCGAGACGGTGTTGGATGCTCCGCCGATGATCGTGCCGTACTGATTGGTCACGCCGTTGTTCGTGCCGCCGAAGACGACGGTACCCGAAGACGACGATGTATTGCTACTGCCGCCACCGACGAACGAATAGTTCGAGCTGGCGCTATTGTTGTCACCACCGGCGAGCGTGGCACGGTTGGTCGAGTTCACCGTGTTGTTCATACCGCCGAGTGCCGTGGCATGCGTCCCGGTGACCGTGTTCTGATAGCCGCCGAAGATGCCGGCATTATCGCCCGTGTTGTTGTTGCCCGAACCACCACCGATGAAGGCCTGGTTCGACGTCATCGTATTTCCCGTACCGCCGCCGATGAAGCCGCGGTTGGATGACGAGCTGTTACCGCTGCCACCCATGATCGTACCGTCGTTACTACTGACGGTGTTGTTGGTGCCGCCGAGGATTCCGCCTTCGCTACTGTTGACGCTGTTGCCGGTACCACCGACTGCGACGTCCGTCGTGCTTCCCGCCGAGTTGCCCAGGCCGCCACCGACTGCCGCTTTCGACCCGCTCGCCGTATTGCTGGCGCCGCCAAGAATCGTCGAGCGATCGCCACTGGCCGTCTGGGAAGCGCTCGTCCGGCCGGCCTGGAAGTCGTTGGCGACATAGCCCGGAACTCCGGCGGGAGAACCCGGCGAGAGCGTGCTCGAAGACCGGCGCAGATTCCGTGACCCGGACGACTCGATTTCGAGCAGACTGCCTGTCGGCAGGGACCAAGAGAGGATGAAGGGAGTCGTACTGCCATTGGTGACGAGAACGGATCCTGCTGTAGGAGGATCGTACGGCCATATCAGCGAGTATGGCGTGATCGCCGTCGTCGGAGTCGTAAAGAGAATCGTGCTCGCGGGTGCGCCGCCATCGCGTTCGATACGGAAACTCTGGAAGGTACGGATGTCCGTGTCCTGGGCCATGACGCACAGAGCGGTCCCGGCATGTATGCACATACCCAGGAAGAATCCCCGCAGCCATGGAAGGGAGCTATATGATCTGCGCGAGGTCATGCGTCAGATTCCATTCCCTTTAGTTGTTCGAACGACTTGTTTCCGCCCAGTTCGCGCCGGTCCAGATGAGCATGATGGTGTCGTCGGCGCGACCCGTCCAGTTACCCGTCAGGTTGACGTTGCTGCCCGCGGCATCCGGCAACTGGATGTAGTTCCCTGCAGTTTCGAGGATACGCAGGATGAGGATCTGCCCTGCATTCGAACCGGCCGAAAGGACGAGCCCCGTTCTGTCGGCACCACCTGGATCGAGAACGATGTAGGAACGATTGCCGACCGTCACCGTCTGGTTGTTACCCGTCACGGCCAGGTTAGCCGGCGGACGTATGACGACGCCACCATCGACATCGAGCGATACCGTGGGGTTGTTGTTGCCGATACCGACACGCGTCGCTCCTGCTCCCACGGTCGGATGGTTGAAGACGATCGTGTTGTTCTGCGTTACCGCTGCACCATAGCCGAAGGCCATGGAATGATTGCCCGACACCGTGTTGGACTGACCACCGAGGATGGTGGCATGCGTTCCGGACACGCTGTTGGCCTGACCGCCGAGAACGCTGGCGTAGGAGTTGCTGGCCGTGTTCGAGAGGCCTGCGCCGATGAAGGCATAGGCACCGCTCACGGTATTCGAGCTACCACCTACGAGCGCGGAATACTGTCCGCTCGCCGTCTGCGTAGCAGCACCACGTGCGGCCTGCAGATCGATGGCATACTGTCCGACGGGAGCTCCGGCTATACCATTGGTATAGGCGAGCTTGCGGCGGACGTTACCCTGACCTGCCGTCACTTCCTCGAATATCTCGCTGCCTGCTGCCGCTCCCCATTCCAGCGTCGCGGCCGATGCCGTAGGCGCGGGGCTGGTTGCGATGCGCAGGACCTGACCGGCCGTACCGGTCGCACTCGGCATCGTATACGTATGGCTCGTAGCGATCGTCGCCGGTGCCACGAACGTCACGGTACCACTGGTGGAACCGACGAGCGTTGCACCGCCGCTCATACGTGCATTGAACATGTACGTCGTGCTCTGATTCGACGTGCCCGTAAGGATCGTTGCGAGATCGGCCGGCGTGTCGGCCGTCGTCGAACCGAGATAGATGTTGCGATTGTTCTCGCTCGCTACGACGAGAGGATAGAGCGTACCCGTCGTGCCGCTCGTGCTGAGATAGGCACCGAGGCCCGTACCACCTGCGATGGCGTTGGCGTCCGAAGACAGACCATAGGCGACGTTACCTGCCGTACCGCGGACGTATCCTTCGAAGGCCCTGCGACCACGCGTACCCGCACTCGTCGAAGCGCGGAAGGCCGTGCCCGTACCCGCCGTCGTCGGCGTAACGATGACGCCGTTCGATGCGGCCTGGATGTCGATACCGAGGTCGGGCGCGTTGAAGCCGGCAACCGTACCCATACGCATACCGATACCCGTACCCGCTGTCGTCGTTCCCACGAGGATACCGGCGTCGTTGGCTCCGGAAGCACCGATGCCACGAACGACGAGGCCGGAAGACGTCGTGGTGGACGCCATGTCGACGTCGATGCCACGACCACCCGTTGCGGGAATGGTTGCGATCGTCAGCCGGGCATTCGTCGTCGGCGTCGGCGTACCGATACCGACT
>Ga0209959_100615_pt1 | contig 21514 bp, 20 predicted proteins | sample ThiBiot_300_biof_2_FD_183943 | JGI IMG/M metagenome (GOLD analysis project Ga0209959, IMG submission 183943) | Wastewater bioreactor microbial communities from Cape Town, South Africa - Thiocy_expt_300_biof (SPAdes) | ecosystem: Engineered > Bioremediation > Thiocyanate > Unclassified | place...
CGACTTTTCGCTGCTCGTGGCGAATGTTTTCCGCAATGATTCCGTCATTCGCGAAGTGCAACCATTGGGCGAAGTCGTTGAACTGCTCGCTCTTGTTCGTCGACTGGTGGATCACGCGGCGCAGCTCGACATCGTTGATGTAGTTCAGAAGGAACTTGGTTCGTATTGCTCGACCGAGCTCGCGAAACGCGAAATACAGCTTGTTCTTCCGGCTAGCCACACCCAAGCGCCGAAGGATCATTGAGGGAGTGATCCGCCCTGCCTTGATCGAGATGGCCACGCGCAGCATGTCCGGGTAGTGGCGCTCGATGAGCTCCCAGTTGATCGCTTCGGTGAATAAACTATTGATGTGTCCGTATTTGGCCTTCCGATCAGGCTTGTAGAACACCAGTTGCTTGATGCCACGGATACGCGGCATGAGACGGATGCCTAACAGGTGAGACAAGCCGAACACGGGTGCACTCTGAGCCTGGGTATCACCGTGGATCGTGTCCGGCTGCACATCAGATTCATTCTTGATCAGGCCGTCGAGGATATAAACCGCCTCATGCACGCCACACGGAATGAAGTTGCTGAAAAGCGCGATATACATATCCGAGACGTGGTAGTAACCGATGCCACCGTAGCCACCATAGCGAACGTGGTACTCCGACAGCAGGTTCTGCTCGTAGATGCTCCACTTCGTGCCGTCAGCCGAAACGTGTTTGCCGGTGCCCCAGAATTTGGGTAAGGCGAAGGTGTTGAAGGCGTTGATCACCCGTACGATCGCCTTGTCCAAACGTTCCTCCGTGATATGGCGGAGATTGAGCCACGCGACCTGCTTGCGACTCAGCCCCTGCACCGAGCGCGCTGTCTGGGTGGGACCCAGGTTGCAGCCGTAGCAAAACAAGGTGGTGATGAAGCGTTTTCGTGGGTCGTCGATCTTGGATTCAAAGCCGGACAATGGTCCGAACAGTCGATGCAGGTCGAGCCACTGCTCGGACTCGGTCAGCAGGTCCAGTATGTTGACGGAAGGCATATCCTCCTTGAGCCGCGCCTCCAATAGAGCCAACTCCGGTGGATCTTGCTTGCGGTCGAGTCGCTGGATGACCAGGCCGTTGTCGCCGATCCTTACGAACTCGTTCTCGGGAAAGCTGTCGTCCACCTGCTTGGCCAGCGTCGACATCTCAGCCCTGAGTTGTGCAACAAACCCCGCGCCATCCTTGGGCAACGAGGTGATATCGCAGTAGCGGCTCAGTTCCCCGCCGTACTCATCCCAGGACACCAGATGTTCCCGGTAGTCATCGAAGTCGTTGCTGTGTGTAGAGAACAGATCGCCGGACTGCAGGTCTTTCATGATCGACATGCAGATAAACAGTTCGAGGTATTTTCGATGGATACGTGGTTCGTTTTCTGGCGACAACACCGCTATCAGGCGATACCAGGCATCGGGCAGCCAACGCTTCAGATCGATGCCCTTGGGCAACGTCGTTGGATCGAGGTGTTCGCGGCGTGCCGTGCGCCATTCTCGGATCCAGGCGATGGCTTTCACCAGCGTATCGTCTTGTGAGCTGGACTGAAGTTCAAGCACGTCCAGGCACTGATAGAGCAACGCACGCTTGTCCCCGTAGGGTTTCAACATGAAGGGAAGATAGTTGTTCCCAGCGAAGGCGGCGTGCTCATCGCATTGGATGATCCACTGTTCCGGATCATCGCCCAGCACCCGTTCCATGTTTGCCACGCGCTTCTTGGCCGACTCACCCTCCTGCATAGCTGCCAGCATCTCGCGAAACTGACCAATCAGGCGATCGGTCTGCTCGGCATGATCGAGTCGATACTGGCGCAGCCGCTCCTCGGCCTGGTTGTCGATACCATGCATGATCTTGATGAAAATGCTCGCGACATCGTCGGTGGCTTTCTCCAACTGTGACTGGATTAGAAGCACGGCCAACGTATGACGCTTGAGCGGCTTGACGGCGCGAATGTCCTTCGCGTCCAACGCACGGGCTTCCAACATCAACTGATGGCGCTTGGTCACCGCCATCTCGCGGGTATCGGGTAATCCATGGCCAAGGCTTTTGAGCCAGCGAATATGTTCAAGAAACTTGGCCACCTCACGGACGGTGGGCCTTTTCGGTTCGCGCTTGAGTTGATCCCAGAGGGTGATTCCACGTCGTTGGAGGACGAGATCGTCCAGCATCTGGCGCTGTTCGGCGGATAGCTTCCCGGCGATCGATTTGAAAATCGCCGTATTGACCGCATTGCGCGCGGCCCGTGCCGTACGCACGAGCTGGGTAAACCCGGGTAGTTCGAATTTCTGCCGAACAAGTTCCTCGATGAGGACATTGATGATGTCCTCCAACTCCTGCTTGGTCGAAGCTGCCTCGCGCGCGACCTGATCCAGCCAGGTCCAGTCGGCATCCGCAAAGCGCCGCACACCGACGAAATCGCGAATCTTCTGCAGGTGCAGCGACCGACTTCCCGATGCGTCGTAGGCCTTCAATTCGCGCGCAGTAGGGGCACGCATCTGGGTGCTGCTACATACGTGATCGACAATCGCACGCGGCAAAGCCGACAACTGTTCGAAGTACCCCAAGCGCTGAAGAACCTTGAGTTGGATCAGCAGCAGCGCCTGAGTCGGCTTACGCGCGGAGACGCCGACAGCAAACACGCACTCGTCGTTTGTGGGCGTGTAAATGGCCACCAGGTCACGAGCGCTGAGGTCCTTTTTCAACTGGGGATAGGCGGTGTCCTGAATCGTGCTCATGCGAATCCGCTATGCGACATGCTTGCCGCAACCAAAAAAAGACGAAACTAGAGCAACTTGATCCCGAAAGGCTTGACGGCCAGCGCAAAAATGCCAAAGCACACCACCGTAATGACCGCGCTCACTGCCAATGCGGGCCAGAAACCGAAGCGGGCAAACAGACGCGGAAAGATCAGGAACATCGGCAGCGTCGGCACGACATACCAGAACGTATACCAGGCGTGGTTTGCAATCTTCTCCGCTGGCTGCTTGTCCAGATAGAGCCAGGTCAGCGCGAGCAGTGTCACCAATGGGAGTGACGCGAGCAGTGCACCCAACCGATCACTGCGTTTGGCCAGTTCGGACACGGCCACCACGATGGCCGAGGTGATGAGATATTTGGTGATGATCCAGGGCATGGTGGCAACTCAATAGAATGGTTCTGAAAGACTGCGATGCCAGTCAGGCCAACGCCGCACGCAGGATCAGTGTTCCAGCAGCGCAACCGGTGGATGTGTGGCAGGCCGTTGACGATCGATCGACGGAAGCAGTCTCGCGGAATTGAGAATGAAGGCCATCTCCGAGGCCACATGGATGAACGCGGCGGCCAACGGATTGAGCAGGCCCAGCGATGCCAAGACCACACCGATCACATCGACGACGATGGTTCCACCGAAGTTGAACCAGATGATGTTGCGCGTGCGCCGTGCAATCACCAGCGTATCGACGAAGCGCGACAGATCATTGCCTAGAAGCACCATATCGGCACTCTCGCGGGCGACATCGGTACCCGAGCCCATGGCCACACCGACGTTGGCGGCCGTGAGCGCTGGGGCATCGTTGATACCGTCGCCCAGCATGGCGACGATGCGGCCAGCGGCAACCAGGGCAGCCACTTTCCGGTGTTTGTCCTCGGGCAGCAAATCGGCCTCGTACTCGGCAATCCCCAGATGCGCGGCGACGCTCTTGGTCACCGGTTGTGCGTCGCCGGTCAGCAGGATGGTGCGCAAACCGAGCGCGGCCAGCGCATCGACGGCCGCGCGTGCTTCGGGACGCACGGTGTCCGCGACGGCAATGGCACCGAGCAGCTGACCATTGCGCGCCACATACACTTCCGAAACCGCTACCAAGCGTGCGGTCAGCGACGCCGGTACGTCGACATGGTGATCGGTCATCAGCGCACGATTACCGACCAGCAACCTCGCGTTGGCCAACGTGGCCGCAATACCGCGGCCGGGGGTATAGGCAAAATGATCCGGCTCGACGATGGTGAGCCCTTGCGCCTTGACATACGCGACGATGGCTTGACCTAGCGGGTGCTCGGAGCGGATTTCGGCGGTCGCGGCCGCCTCAAGCACCTCTTCGGGCTGAATACCTTCCAAGGGGAAAACGTGCTGCACCTCCGGCCGGCCGAAGGTGAGTGTACCGGTCTTGTCGACGACCACCGTATCGACCTGACCCAGTGTTTCCAGGTAGAGACCACCTTTGATGATGGCGCCCAGACGCGCCGCCCGTCCGATCGCTCCCAGGATGGCCAAAGGGGTGCCCGCAGCAATGCCGCACGCGCCGGCCACAATAATCACGGAGATGGTCGAACGCATGTCGCGGGTAATCAGCCATGTCAGTACGGCCGCCGCCAGCGCGAAGTACACCAGGTAACCGGCCAACTGGTCGGCCAGTCGCTGCACCGGGGCGCGCGAGCGTTCGGATTGCTCCACAGCATCAATGATCTTGCCGTAGCTGGTATCCCGTCCCAGACGCTCGGCCCGAATTTCGATCGCACCGGACTGGTTGATCGATCCGGCATAGACCGGTGCGCCGGCGGTAGCTTCCACGGGCATCGATTCGCCGGTGATGCGGGACTGGTCCAGAAATGAGTGCCCACTGAGTACGACGCCGTCAACCGGCACCCGGCCGCCGGGATTGACTAGAATGGCATCGCCCACCGCCAGCTCGCTGGCGTCGACCTCGGCGATGCTCCCTCCACGACGCACGGTCGCCGAACGAGGAAGGAAATCCAGCAAATCGCGAATGGCTGTGCGACCTCGGGTCACCGTCATGCCTTCGAGAACTTCGGCAATCAATACGAATAGCGTGATGATCAGTGCCGTGAAGAATTCGCCAATCGCTGCCGCCGCAATCAGGGCGATACTCATGGATAACTCCATGGTCATGCGCCGGGCGAAGATGTTTTCGGCAGCCTCCCGGAAGATCGGCCAACCGCCGACCAAGACGCCCGCCACGCCAAGTACGCTGATCGTCGCAAACGGCTCCCACACCCGGAACCACACCGCGATGGCAGCAAGCCCCACAAACACGATGCGAGCCGCCTCCCAGCGGTCGAACACATGCTTTTGATCATCGTGCTCGTGGGCGTCAGGTACCGTGGTGCGTTTCTGTGCAGCGTCAGCCAGCGCGCTGGCGACCTTCGGTTCGTCGGATGACATAGAAATCCTGGATCACTATTTAAGGTAGGCGTGCACGATGTCGATCAACTCGCCGGCGGCCTTGGCCTTTTCCGGATCGGCCTCACGATCGGGATCGACGACATGAAAACGGATATGGTCTTCCAGGAGTTGGGCCATCAAACCGTTAGTGGCGCCGCGTACCGCAGCCACCAGCTGCAGGATTTGGGCACAATCGGTTTCGTTCTCCAGCGCGCGTTCCACCGCCTCCACTTGCCCGCGAATACGGCGCACCCGGTTGAGCAGCTTCGTTTTGTTGCGGGTGGTATGGCCCATGGCTATGACTCCGGTTGATTCCATTACCTTACCCCCCTAGGGTATATTTTGATACTCGGCACTTCAAGGCAGCACTCATGACGACCCACAAAGCCACACCGGAACCTGCCGATAGTCATCGCTACTCGTGGGTGGCTTTTCTTCGTGACACGCTCGATTTTTTCGTCTGTGCCTTGAAGTACTACGAAGAACTGCTGTCCTCGGAGGTCGCCGAAATCGAAGACGATCCGCACCTGAAGGCATTCTTCACCGAAGAGGTCCGGCAGGAGATTCGGTTCGATCGCGGTCAACGTGAAGCCGCACGTACCCGACAATGGCTCGAAGATAGCCTGGCCAAGTCCACCGACAAGTTCGATTGCGACCTCGGGCTTGATCATGGAACGGTGCGGTACCTGAAGTCGGTCGGTCTGCTCTACCTCGGCGTCCTCAAGCAACGACGAAACGCGCTTTCGAGTAAGCCCAATGTGACCACCCATCTTTTGTCGGCGCTGGATCGACAGATCACCTTGCGCGAGGAGCAGTTAGCCACCCAAGGGATCTTTGCCAAGGCCTCGGTGTTGCCGCTCCTGGTGGAGCAGGAACTGCTGACCAACGTCGCACAGGAAAGGATCGATCCCCTGGGTCAATCCGTGGCGCACGCCCGACGACCGAAGCCGGTCATGATTGATTCCATCGAGATCCTCGACACCGAACTCAAACGACGATGCCTGGATCTGTTCAATCAATTCGAGGAATCCGGTCAGTCCGAGCGACACGACACGGTCGTGACCGAAGCGACACGCATTCTTGAGCATCGGCTGCGAGTGTTGACCCGATCCACCGATGCAGCCACCGGCGCGGATCTAGCTGCCCGCGCCTTCGCGGGTGGAACGCCAGCGATCCGCGTTAGCGACATTCAGGGGGAGCAGGATGCGGTTCACCTGCTGTACCGCGGGGTGTTTGGCTTCATCCGGAACCAGGTGCACCATAAGTTGCTGTCTGACTTGGCACCCGAGCGTGTGGTCCAGATTCTGGGTCTGATCGACTACTTGCTCTATGTGGCGCATACCGGTGCCCCATCGGAAAGCACCAATACGCCGTAATGGCGTCAGATCAGGACGGTAGCCTTTCGCCTGCATGATCGGTGGCATCGATTCATCACGTCGCCGTCGAAGGACTTCATAAGCAATGGTCATGCGCGCAATTTCGGGACTCGATGATGGTCAGCAAGCAACATTGGGAACGGGTCTACCAGACGAAGGCAGCGGATGCCGTCAGCTGGTATCGCGAGCACCTGGATACTTCGCTCGACTTGATCGCCGAAGCGTTACCCGATCACGAAGCCGCCATCATCGACATCGGTGGTGGTGAAGCAACACTGGTTGACGATCTGCTTGCCCAGGGTTACCGGCAGCTCACCGTGCTGGATATCTCGACCGCCGCCATCGAGGTGGCAAAGCAACGCCTCGGCCATCAAGCAGCCCAAGTGATGTGGCTGGCCGCCGATATCCTGCAAGCATCACTGCCCGAACAGCACTTCGACCTCTGGCACGATCGGGCGCTGTTTCACTTCCTGACCACGACCGAGCAGCGTGCCGCCTACGTCCATCAGCTCACCCGAGCGCTGAAACCCGGCGGCCACGTCATCATCGCCACCTTCAGCCTGCAGGGGCCCGAGCAATGCAGCGGTCTGGACGTGCTGCGCTACGACGCCGCGTCACTGTTTCACGCGCTTGGTCCACGTTTCGACCTGATCGATAGCGCGCTCGAACTGCATCGCACGCCCTTCGGTACTACGCAATCGTTCACCTATTGTCATTGCCGGTTGGCTTGAAATGAAGCCCACGCCATCCGGCAGCGCATGGGCTTTTTCTGGCCATCGAATCCCAGCTTGATCACCTGGTTACGTATGACAATGTCCACAGCACGTGGTGGCGGCGGCCGAGGCTTGGCTGTCGACCTCGGGCGCGGCGAGATACCCCGCCGCTTCCATGGCCGCGACAGCGGCCGCCGACGTAAAATTGCCTTCTGCCTGAACCCTTCCGCTCACCAGATCAACATCGACCTTGGCGTGGGCATCGAGGTCTTGCAAGGCGGTGGTGATGGTTCGGACACAGTGTCCGCAGGTCATATTGTTGACTGAAAATTGCATGGTGATCTCTCCATCGTCCGGCAGGCTGCCAGTGAGGAAAAGAATGAGGCTTCCCACGGTGGGAAGGTCAAGCCTCAGCGCTTTCAGCCAGCATGCTTGACCTTCCCATGATGGGAGACATCATGATGGCGCTCCCTTTCGGGAGTTCCTCCTCATGAACACACACGCCACACCACTTTCCTCTCCCGACACGCCATCCGTTGTCCGCTTCGGTATTGTCGGCATGACGTGCGCCTCGTGCGTCGGACGCGTCGAGCGGGCACTGAAGGAGGTGGCCGGGACGATCGACGCGACGGTGAACCTCTCCACCGAGCAGGCGACGGTGCGGACGTCTGCGCCGCAGGCGTCGTCGGCTCTATACGCTGCCGTGGCGGCCGCCGGCTACGAGGTCGCCACCGACACGGTGGCACTGCGGATTGAAGGCATGACCTGCGCCTCTTGTGTGGGACGCGTCGAACGCGCCTTGCGCGCGGTGCCGGGCGTCATCGCGAGCAGCGTTAACCTGGCCACCGAACGGGCTGCCGTCACGATCCATGCCGGCACCGATGCGGCTGCGTTGATCAAGGCGGTGGTCGACACCGGTTATCGAGCCAGTGTCGCGGATGAGGAGTCATCTTCCATGCCGTCTGCGATGAAGACTGCCGGCGCCGCCAAAGAGCGGCGACATCTGATGTGGGCCACCGTGCTATCGCTGCCATTGATGGCACCGATGCTGGCCATGCCATTCGGCATCCACCTGATGCTGCCTGGCTGGCTGGAATGGCTGTTGGCTACGCCCGTGCAATTCTGGTTGGGCGCCCGGTTTTACCGGGCGGCCTACAAGGCGGTGCGCGCACGCACCGGCAACATGGATCTGCTGGTGGCTCTGGGCACGTCGGCCGCCTATGGCCTCAGCGTTTTTCACCTGCTACGCGATGGTGTCGGCGTCAGTCATGCGCCGCTGTATTTCGAGGCCTCCGCCGTACTGATTACCCTGATCCTGCTGGGCAAGTGGCTGGAGGCGCGAGCCAAGCGACAGACCACCGAAGCCATTCGCGCCCTGCAAGCCCTGCGCCCGGAACAGGCACGTCGGCGCGATGGCGATCAGGAAGCGTGGGTACCCTTGGCCCAGATCCGAGTGGGCGACGTGGTTGTGGTCCTTCCCGGCGAGCGCATTCCGGTCGATGGCCAGGTGCAGGACGGTATCTCCCAAGTGGACGAATCCCTGATCACCGGGGAGAGCATGCCCGTGGCCAAACACGCCGGCGAAGCCGTGACCGGCGGCGCGATCAATGGTGAAGGTCGGCTGGTGTTGCGCACAACCGCCGTCGGTGCCCAGAGCCGACTGGCGCGAATCATTCGTGCCGTGGAGGATGCCCAGGCCAAGAAGGCACCTATCCAGCGCATCGTGGATCGTGTGAGCGCGGTCTTTGTACCCATCGTCATCGTCTTGGCATTGATCACCCTGTTCGCGTGGGGTGCGAGTACCGGCGATTGGAGTCGCGCGATCCTCAATGCGGTCGCCGTGCTGGTCATCGCCTGTCCCTGTGCCTTGGGTCTGGCCACACCGACCGCGATCATGACCGGTACCGGGGTGGCCGCCCGCGCAGGCATCCTGATCAAGGACGCCGAAGTGCTTGAAGTCGCGCGGTCGGTCACCGTCGTCGCCTTCGACAAGACCGGTACCCTGACCGAAGGTCACCCGACGCTGGTGCAGCGCCTTGCGGTCAGTGGCGACGACGACGCGCTACTGGACGATGCCGCCAGTTTGCAGGCTGGCAGCGAGCACCCGCTGGCAAAGGCTGTGCTGCAGGCAGCGGCTGACGGTCAGCGTCGCATCGTGCCGGCGACGGAGGTGGCGGCCGTGGTCGGTCGTGGGGTGCGTGGTCAAGTGGCAGGCCGCGAGCTCGTTCTGGGTAGCGAACGCTGGATGGGCGAGTTGGGTGTGGATCGCAGCGTGCTGGAACGCATCGGCCTTGGCTTGGACGCCAGCGCGCAAACCACCGCGTGGCTGGCCGAGCGCAACGCGACGGGCATCGTGGTGCGCGGCGTTCTCACTTTTCGCGATGCCCCACGTGCGACAGCGCGTGAGGCCGTCGCGCAGTTGCATGCTCTCGGCGTGCGCACGGTCATGATCTCCGGCGACCGCCGCGCCGCCGCTGAAGCCATCGCCACCGAGCTGGGTATCGACACCGTGATCGCCGAGACGTTGCCCGAACAGAAGGCGGCGGCCGTCACGGCGCTCACCGAAGCCGGCGATCATGTCGCGATGGTCGGCGATGGCATCAACGATGCGCCGGCGCTCGCTGCCGCTGCGGTCGGCTTTGCGATGGGGTCTGGTACCGATGTCGCGATGGAAACCGCCGGAGTGACCCTGATGCGCAGCGACCCGCGCCTGATTGCCGATGCGATCGAGATTTCGCGGCGCACCACGCGCAAGATCCGTCAGAATCTGTTCTGGGCCTTCATCTACAACGCGATCGGCATACCGCTGGCGGCCATGGGCTTGCTCAATCCGATGATCGCCGGGGCCGCGATGGCGCTGTCCAGCGTCAGTGTGGTGGGCAACACTTTGCTGCTACGCCGCTGGCGTCCCCACGCCCACAAGGAATGACCGGAGACACCGATGCCACGCCCTACGCTACGCCCCGAAGCCGCCGATGCACGTGCCCAGGGACTGCACACCATCGGCGAAGCCGCCGAGGCCACAGCGGTCAGCGCCAAGATGATTCGTCACTACGAGTCGATCGGGCTCATGCCAACCGCGGGCCGCACATTTGCTGGCTATCGCCTGTACGCCGAGAGCGATCTGCATCGCCTGCGCTTCATCAAACGTGCGCGAACCCTGGGGTTCTCGATCAAGGAAATCGAGCAACTGCTAAGTCTGTGGGACGATCGACAACGGGCGAGCAGCGAGGTGAAGCAATTGGCGCTGCAACACGCCAGGGCACTGGAACAGAAGATCCGCGACATGGAATCCATGCGCGCCACACTCACGGATCTGGCCCGGCGCTGCCATGGCGATAATCATCCAGAGTGTCCGATTCTGGAAGATTTGGCGGGGACGAGCCGGAAAGCAACGAATTAACCGTCAAGGTTGAGTTCGACCTTTGGAGTGTTGCGACGCGGAGGCACGTTTGGTAACGAGAACATTGTCTGGCGAGCAGCTGCTGACGAACGATCGAAGGGCGAGTACCATGCATTAATGATAACGACTCTTATTCGCAGTGTTTTGCGCAAACTGTCCGTCTCGACGCTACTCCTGTGCGGTGTGACGAGCTTTACGGTGATGGCTCAGGATGCCGTTACGACCGTTCCACAAACATGGCAGATGCTGGATTACCTGGCGACCGACTACGCGGGCGCGGTGAAGGGTGGCGCGGTGATCAGCGCGTCCGAGTACGCCGAGATGCGGGAATTCACAGCGACCGCCCGATCGCGTATCAGCGCATTGAAACCGACCGCCGCCACACCGGCACTCGTACAGCAGGCCAATGCCCTGGTGGGCTCGGTGGAGGCCAAAGCCGCACCCGCCCAGGTGGCGACGCAGGCGCATGCGCTGGCCGATGCATTGCTGCAGGCCTACCCGGTGCCGACCGCACCGGAACAGGCTCCCGATCTGGCCCGTGGAGCAGCGCTCTATCAGAACCAGTGCGCCGCCTGTCATGGGCCGACCGGTCATGGTGACGGCCGGGCGGGTCTGCTGCTGTCGCCCCATCCGGTGAACTTCACCGACCAGACGCGGGCCGATCAACGCAGCGCGCTGTCCTTGTACGAGGTGATCAGCCAGGGCGTGGAAGGCACGCCGATGGCGAGCTACGCGCAGCAACTATCCTCCGAGGATCGTTGGGCGCTGGCGTACTACGTGGGCTCACTGGCTTACACCAAGGAGGCCGCCGCCGGTGCCGATACGTGGCAGCACGACACCGCCGCACGGGCGCAGATCGCTGACTTGAAGGAGCTGTCACGTGCTCGCGTCACGCAGTTGACACCCACGCTCGGTGCGGAGCGTGCCCGGACGATCGTGGGCTATTTGCGGGCCCACCCTGACGTCATCCAGCAGCAGGCCTTGGCGGGTATTCCTCTGGCGCGGGCGCGACTGGCGGCGAGCCTGACGGCTTACCGAGCTGGTGCCAAAGTGCAAGCCACCCAACTGGCGCTGTCCGCCTACCTCGATGGCGTGGAGCCGGTCGAACCGCAACTCAATGCGCGTGACGGCGCGCTGCGCGCCAAGCTTGAAACGGCAATGGGTGCCTATCGCACCGCGCTGACGAGCAGTACTTCGGTGGAATCGGTGTCGAAACAGGCCGATGAGGTCGATGGCCTGCTGGTACGCGCGCAAGAAGTCACCAGCGACGCCGCAGGCGATGCGGTCGCCACCTTCCTGGGTGCTTTCACGATCCTGGTACGTGAAGGCCTGGAAGCCCTGCTGGTCGTGGTCGCGCTGCTCGCTTTCCTGCGCAAGGCCGCGCGGCCCGAAGCGCTGCGCTACGTGCATGCCGGCTGGAGCCTTGCGTTGGTCGCCGGAGGTATCACCTGGGCGATCGCCAGCTATGCAATTTCCATCAGTGGTGCCGGCCGTGAATTGACCGAGGGACTGTCGTCGCTGTTTGCGGCGTTCGTGCTGCTCGGGGTCGGTCTGTGGATGCACCAGAAAAGTATCGGCGGTCGCTGGCAGGCGTATCTGAAGGAAAAGATGGCCGCCGCGCTCAACCGGCGTTCGGCGTGGTTCCTGTTCGGGCTCGCCTTCATCTCGGTGTACCGCGAGGTGTTCGAGAGCATCCTGTTCTATGCCGCCCTGTGGAATGACGGTCAGGAAGTGTGGCTACTGGGTGGCATCGCCGCCGGTGCGGCGGTGCTGGGACTGATCGCTTGGGTGCTGTTGCGCACCAGCCGTCGGCTGCCGATCGGTACGTTCTTCTCGGCCAGTTCGGCCCTGATCGCCGTGCTCGCCATCGTGCTGACCGGCAAGGGCATCGCCGCCCTGCAGGAGGGTGGCTGGGTGGCGGTGAGCCTTGCACCGGTGCCGCATATCGAACTGCTGGGCATCTATCCAACCTGGCAATCCTTGCTGGCCCAGCTGGCGATTCTGGTGCTGCTGGCTGTCGGATTCGTGTTCAATATCCGTCGCGGCCGTCAGCAACTTCCGTCACCCCCAACGGCCGGGGAAGTGCTCTCCGATGCGGACTGAAGGCGATGCGGTATGAGTGAGTGCGGTTGCCATGCAGAAGCGTCCAATGAGGCGGAGCGCCGTATCCTGCGTCTCGCCCTGGGACTCAATGCCACGATGTTCGTGGTCGGTATCGTCGCTGGGCTGATCGCGCAGTCGATGGGCTTGATCGCCGACTCGCTGGACATGCTGGCCGACGCCTGTGCCTACGGCATCGGTCTGGCGGCGTGGGCGCGCAGCGCCCGCTTCAAGGCCTCCGCCGCACAACTGAGTGGCATCCTGCTGCTGATCCTGGGGCTGGGTGTGTTGCTCGGCGTCGTATGGCGCGTGGTGAAGGGAAGCCACCCGGAAGGTGTATGGATGATGGGCATCGCCTTCGTCGCTCTGATGGTCAACGCCACCGTGTTGCGGTTGCTGGGACGCTTCCGTCATGGCGAGGTCCATCTCCGCGCGACATGGCTGTTCACCCGGGTCGATGTCATCGCGAATGGGGCCGTGATCCTGTCCGGCGTCCTGGTGCTCCTGCTGCACAGCTCCGTGCCCGATCTGGTGATCGGTGCAGCCATCGCGGTCTATGTGCTCAAAGAGTCCGTGGGCATTCTTCGCGAGGCGCGAGAGGCGCGAGTCGCCGCCGCTGCTGCGGCCGCGATCGCCAAACCATGATGTCTTTCATCACGTGGATCGGCACGGTCGTGTACGGCTGGGATCTTCGCCTGTTCCAAGCTATCCACCCGACGGTACCGCCGTCATCGAGCATGCTTGATCTCGCTCGTGCCTTCGCCGATGGACCGTTGGTGCTGACCGCCGGCATCCTTGGGCTGATGCTTGTGCGACCTCAATGGTCGATGCGCGCTACGGCTCTGCGAGCGCTGATTGCCGCTGCTATGGCCTTGATCGGCAACGCGCTCATCGGCCTGGTGTGGGATCGAGCACGCCCTTTCGTGGCCGGTGCTGGTCAAGCTTGGGTAACTCATGCGGCGACCGGCAGCTTTCCCAGCGACCACCTGACCGTGCAGTGGGTGGTCGCCGGCATGCTGTTGCTGGATCGACGTACCCAAGCTTGGGGCCTCGGGATCGCGCTGCTCGGCCTGCCGATGGCATGGGCCCGCATCTACCTGGGGGTGCATTACCCCGGCGACATGCTGGGCGCGCTCGCGATGGGTGGGCTGGTTATGTTGTTTGGTTGGAGATGGCTTCGTCGCCCTGCGATGACGCACCTCATCGCGCCCACATCGTCACAGGCTTGAGGTTTCTTTCATCGCCAACGCAGTGATGTCCTAATGCGCCCCGCCGGTTGAGGCAAAGCTGCAGCCTGCTGCCGCGCCAGCCGATTCGTCGGTGGTTCCATGATCTGTTTGCAGTGTCGTGTGCGTGATCTTGGAGCGATCGTGCAACATGGCTTCTACCTCACGGCGCACGTCGTGGCAGTCAATGTCGTGGTTCACATAGATGTGCCCGGACAACGCCGGCATGCCCGAGGTCACTTCCCACACGTGCAGGTCATCCAGCCGGGTCACCGCCGGCACGGCGCGGATCGCCTCGGCAATCGCGACCGGATCGAGGCCGCGCGGGGCAGCCTCCAGAAAGATGCGTCCCGATTCACGTACCAACCCGATGCCGGCTTTCAGCATCAATCCGGCGACCACCAGCGCAGCGATAGAGTCGACGCGATTCCAGCCCGTCCACCAGATGACGGCGCCGGCAATAGCCGTGGCGATGAAGGCATAGAGGTCGGTGAGGATGTGTTGGAAGCTGCCTTCGACATTGAGGCTTTGCCGGTTGGCCTTGCTCATCGCCCAAACGGCCAGCAGGTTGACGCCGATGCCGATCACCGCAATCACCGTGACCAGCAAGCCTTCCACCACCGGTGGATCAATCAGGCGACGAATCGCCTCGACGATGAACCAGACTGACAGCAACAACAGGGTCACGCCGTTCGCCTGCGCGCTCAGGATTTCCACGCGCTTGAGTCCGAACGTGTAGCTGCCACTGGCCGGCCGGCTGGCCAGACGCATGGCCACCAATGCGAGCCCGATCGAGCCGACGTCGGTCAGCATGTGGCCGGCGTCGGAAATCAAGGCCAGCGACTTGGCCAGGATACCGACCACCACCTCGACCGCCATGAAGCCAAGCAGCAACAGCAGCGCAATGGTCAGGTATTTCTTGTCCGCATCCGGTGCCACGCCATGGCTATGGTCGTGATGATGGTCGTGATCGTGTTCGTGGGGTTCAGTGGTGCCCATGGAATCTCCTTTGCGGTGGCCACTCTACGTGAGCACCGCGGTGTTATGACATGACATGGAATGACGGGCGGGTGTGACCCCGCCCGCCTTGGTCAGTCGACTTGACCGTCGATGGACCATGCTCGATCCACCGTGCTCTGATAGACCCAGCCGGCCACGCTCTGACCAGTGCGTCCGTGCAGGCGAATCAGTTGTACCGCGCGTTCGGCCTGATCGTCCTCGCAGAACACTTCGAGCTTGATCTGCCGGGTGACCCGTTCGCCCAGCTCCATCGAATAGATCTGTTCCTGGGCGCTGAGCGCGGTCAGCAGACCTTTGACGTCGCTGACGGAGAGGTAGCGGAATCCGCCTTCCTCCAAGGCGTGGATGACGTCGACCACGCGGCCGCGGTGGATGAATGCCTTCACTTCTTTCATGGGGTGTTCTCCTTGGCGAGGCGCCGTGCGGCGCGTTCTTCGATCCAGTCGTAGAGCACCGGCAGCAGTACCAGCGTCAGCAGGGTCGAAGTGATCAGACCGCCAACCACCACGGTGGCGAGCGGACGCTGGGTTTCCGCACCGACACCGCTGGAGAGCAGCATCGGCACCAAGCCCAGGATCGCTACGCTCGCCGTCATCATCACGGGCCGCATGCGCAACGCGGTGCCGCGGATCACCGCCTCGCGGATCGGCAGCCCTCTCTCGCGTTGCTCGTTCAGGAAGCTCACCAGCACAATGCCGTTCAACATCGCCACACCGAATACCGCGATGAACCCGATCGCGGAAGGCACCGACAGGTATTGCCCGGTGATCGCCAGCCCGACGATGCCACCGATGGTGGCAAACGGCACATTGGCCAGGATCAGCGCGGCGTACTTCACCGAATTGAACGCGGTGTAGAGCAGCACGAAGATGAAGAAGATCGTCGCCGGCACGATCAGCGACAACCGCTTCAATGCCCGCTGCTGGTTTTCGAACGCGCCACCCCATTCGCTGTAGTAGCCCGTCGGCAACTTCACCTGCTTGGCGATCGCGGCGTTCGCATCCTTGACGAAGCCATCGATGTCGCGACCGCGCACGTCCATCTGGATGACGGCGTAGCGCTGCAACTGCTCGCGACGGATGAACGAATAGCCTTCCGCATCGCTGACCTCGGCCACCTGCGACAGCTGCACCAGCGCGCCGCTTGGCGCACGGATCGGAATGCGCTGGATCGCCGGCAAAGACGCCTTGTCGGCATCGTCCAGCCGTACCGCGATGTCGAAGCGCCTCACGCTATCGAGCAGCGTCGTCACCGGCTCGCCGCCGATGCCGTTCTTCACCACGGTCGGGCGTGTCCTAGATTTTGTGTAAACGGGCCACAGGCAGGAAACTGCCCTTTGACCCGGAGACACCATGAGCCCACGCAAGCACGAGGTACCCGACGAGCTGCTCAGCAGCCTGTTGGCCAACTACAAGAAGCCTGAAGACCTGATCGGCGAGAACGGCCTGCTCAAGCAGCTGACCAAGCTGCTGGTGGAGCGGGCGCTGGATGCGGAGATGACCGAGCACCTCGGTCACGACAAGCACGAGCCAGTCGCCAACGCGGCCGGCAACACCCGCAACGGACGCAGCCGCAAGACGCTCAAGGGCGAGTTCGGCGAGCTGCCGATCGAGATCCCGCGCGACCGGCACGGCAGCTTCGAGCCCCAGCTGATCCCCAAGCACCAGACCCGCTGGGCCGGCTTCGACGACAAGATCTTGTCGTTGTATGCGCGCGGCATGACGGTGCGCGAGATCCAGGCGCATCTGGAAGAGATGTACGGGGCGGAGGTCTCGCCCAGTCTGATTTCCTCGGTGACCGATGCGGTGGTCGATGAGGTCAAGGCATGGCAGGCCCGGCCGCTCGATCCGGTCTACCCGATCGTCTACCTGGACTGCATCCACGTGAAGGTGCGCGAGGGCGCGGTGCGGATCAAGGCGGTGTATCTGGCCATTGGCGTCACGATGGCCGGCGAGAAGGAGGTGCTGGGCCTGTGGCTGGCGCAGACCGAGGGCGCCAAGTTCTGGCTGCAGGTGGTCACCGAGCTGCGCAACCGCGGCGTGCAGGACATCTTCATCGCCTGCGTCGATGGCTTGAAGGGCTTCCCCGAAGCCATCGAGGCCGTGTTTCCGCACACGACCGTGCAGCTGTGCATCGTGCACATGGTGCGCCACAGCCTCAACTACGTGTCGTGGAAGCGGCGGGCGGAAGTGGCGGCCGATCTCAAGCGCATCTATGCCTGCGCCACTGTCGAGGAGGCCGAGCAACGGCTTGCCGAGTTCGAGGCGAAGTGGGACACCGAGTATCCACCGATCGGCCAGTCGTGGCGGCGTAACTGGCCGCGCCTGATTCCGTTTTTCGACTACCCGCCGGAGATCCGCAAAGTGATCTACACCACCAACGCGATTGAGTCGGTCAACATGAGTCTGCGCAAGCTGACCAAGAACCGGGGCTCGTTCCCGAGCGACGAGGCGCTGTTGAAATTGTTCTACCTGGCACTGCGCAACATCAGCAAGAAATGGACGATGCCGATCCGTGACTGGAAGGCCGCCTTGAACCGCTTTACGATCCAGTTCGAGGGCCGACTTCCTCAGCGGTAATTCAAATCCCGGTTACACAAAATTCTGCACACCCTCGCAGACCGGGTCGATGTCCGTTGGCGGCGGCGTCCAGCGCAACGTGTCGTTCGACGGCCCGGGCTTGTCGTGCTCGCCAGCATGCCCCCGTGACCGTGCCCCATCATGTGCGCGCCGCAACCAAAGCGCATCAGCAGGAAAAGCAGACCACCCCAAAGAATGAAATAAAGCAACGTTTCCATGGCGACATCTCCTCATCAGTTGATCGACACAGGGCTGTCGCCAGCGCCATCTGCTGCCACAGCAACAACAACGCCACCAGCCAGAACAGGCTGGAGCGTTTCGTGGGACGCAAGCGGAAGCTCAGTGACATTTATTCACTCTATATCGCCCTTGGCATTCATCTTGATCAGGATCAATTACCCGACGTTCTCGAACCAGGACAAATGCATTGTCCATCGACTAGGTCACATCGACGGATTGGCCGGAAACGGCCGCAGAACAAAGGACTGATGGCTCGTATCCAGCGCCGCGCAGGTGGCAATTACTTGTACAGCCTCATCCAGTCCCCGTCCGTCAGAACCATACCCGCACACCCATCAGGATCTGCCGATCGGATACCGGCCGCCCTGTCGCGCGGGCCATGCCCGCCGTCGCGCCGAACTTGTGTACCCAGGAGTAGCCGAGATACGGCGCAAACTTGCGGCTGAACTCGTAGCGCAAACGGAAGCTCAACGAGGCGTCGGAGACACCGGCTCCGATATCGCGGCGTGGATCGGCACGACCGTAGGCGTTCAGATCCACTTCGGGGGTGAGAATCAGCTTCTGCGTGAACAGCCAATCCTGCGAGGTCTTGAGCCGGAACGCTGTGCGCCCCGACGGCCCTGCATAGGCGGTTGCCTCGAACTCGAACTCGTAGGGGGCGATGCCCTGGAAGCCAAACGCCGCCCAGTTTCGGGTGGGTCCGGTGCCCAGGTCGTGGCGCACGCCGGCCATCAGGTTCCAGAACGGACTGACGGCATGCCCCCAAAGCGCTTCGACATCACCCTCTTCGATACGCCCTTGGCTGCGGCTGCCCTCGCTGCGGATCCACAGCTTGTCGAGATTGTGCCCGACCCAGAAGCGACCGTCCCATTGCTGGGCGTTCGCGCCGTCGTTGCTGTGCGCGCTCTCGAGGTTGTCGATCTGCAGCTTGGCCAGCAGCGGATCATCATGCATGCGCAAGCTGACGCCGTAGGCGTCATAACCCTTCGGTGCTGCACCGTCGCTGCTTGGCAGGCTGCCGATAGGGGGCGCCTTGGACATCGCCTTGCCCTGCTTCATGTCCATGGGCATCGCCATACCTTTCATGCCGGGCATGTTCTGCATGGCACCCATGTCGTCGGACTTTTTCGCAGGCTGCTGGGACATGCGCTTCATCGCGCCATACGACATGGCCTTGTGGCCGTTTTTCGGCGGCATGGTTTTGGCGGCGGTGGTTGGTGTCTTGAGGTGCATGCTGTCCATGCCGTCACCGGGCGTCATCGTCATCGACTGGCTGGCCGCCGTCTTGCTCGAAGCGGCCGGCGGTGCATCGGTTTGCGCCATGACCCCTGGCGAGGCGCCCAGTAAAGCCAGCCCAAGGGCGGCGGGAAGCATGGAGCGGCGAGATGTGATCGGGTTCAGAGTCATCGTCTTGGTCCTCATGCCACCACCACCGCGCGGAACATGCCGCCATCCATGTGATAAAGCATGTGGCAGTGGTAGGCCCATCGACCCCGGGCGTCGGCATTGACCAGGTAACTGATGCGCTGGGCCGGACGCACGTTGACCGTGTGCTTGCGCACCTGGAACTGCGCCTGGGCGGTTTCCACTTCGCTCCACATGCCGTGCAGATGGATCGGGTGGTTCATCATGGTGTCGTTGATCAGCACGATGCGCAGCCGCTCGCCGTAGTGGAACAGGATCGGCTTGGCCTCGGAATACGGCACGCCGTTGAACGACCACATATAGCGCTCCATGTTGCCGGTCAGGTGCAACTCGATCTCGCGGGTCGGTTCGCGCGGATCGAGCGAGCCGCCGATCGTATGCAGGTCGGCGTAGCTCAGTACCCGCCTGCCGTTGTGCCGCAAGCCTGCGCCCGGATCGTCGAGTGCGGTGGACGCGACGGCGATGCATTTGGTATTCGACGGCCCGTATTCGGTCGCATAGTGATGATGGATCGGCACCGTCTGGCTACCTCCCTTGCTCCCCATGTCCATGCCTGGCATGGCTTGCATGGCCCCGCCCGCCATGCCGGCCATTTTCGACATGTCCATGCCCATGTCGGCCATGCTCAGGCTGGGAACCGGGTCCAGCGCTGGAATCTCGCCACGCATACCTTCGCGCGGCGCCAGCGTGCCGGCGGCGTAGCCACTACGATCGATGGCCTGGGCGAAAATGGTGTAGGCACGGTCATCGCTGGGGCTGACGATCACATCCAGGGTTTCGGCCACGGAAAGGCGGAACTCGTCGATCGACACCGGCTCGACATCTTGCCCATCGGCGGCCACCACGGTCATCTTCAGACCGGGAATCCGTACGTCGAAATACGTCATTGACGAGGCGTTGACGAAGCGCAGTCGAACCTTTTCGCCGCGGCTGAAAAGGCCGGTCCAACGGCCTTCAGGGGTCACGCCATTGGTCAGGTAGGTGTAGGTGTAGCCGGTCACGTCGGACAAATCCCGCGGACTCATGCGCATGCGGTTCCAGACCATCCGCTCTTTCCACGCCTTGGCAAAGCCTTCCATGCCGGCCTGCTGGAAGATCTCCGGCGTGGTCGGCTCGGTACGGCTGTAGTAGCTGCCCATCTTCTTCAGGTTGGCGAACACCTGCTCGGGGTCGGTGTCGGTCCAGTCGGACAACACCACCACGTGTTCGCGGTCGCTGGGAAACCGTTCCGGCTCGCGCGGCTCGATCACGATCGCACCGTACAGGCCGGTCTGCTCCTGAAAGCGGGTATGGCTGTGGTACCAGTAGGTTCCGGCCTGCTGCACCTTGAACCGGTACTGGAAGGTTTCGCCCGGCGCGATACCCGGGTAGCTCAACCCCGGCACGCCATCCATGTCGGCGGGAATGATCATGCCGTGCCAGTGGATCGAGGTGGATACATTCATCCGGTTGGTGACATTGAGAGTCACCGTGTCGCCCTCGCGCCAGTACAGCGTCGGTGCCGGCACCTGGCCGTTGATGATGGTGCCGATGGCGGGCTTTCCGGTGAAATTGACCGGGGTCTCGGCGATTTCCAAATCGAACGTGGTGCCGCGCAGGACCGACGGCGAACGCCGCAGCCCCGTGCTCTTGGCCCGAATGCCCTGGGCGATGCTCGCCGCCGGAACCAGTCCGGCCAGCACACCACCCAGCGCCAGACCGCGTACGAAACGGCGCCGTGAAGGGTCAGGCCCATGGGGCGGATCACCCGGAAACTGTATACGTGACATATCAAACTCCAGAGTCAAAGAAAAAAGTTGTTGTGGCGCGAACAGAAGGTTCGCGAAGCGGCGCGCGCTGGCACCAGCGTGCATGAGGCGACGCGATCAGGCGCTTCATGAAAAACCTCCGAAAAGGGCGGCGACTCCGATACCCAGCGCAAACAGCGCCATCGACAGTACGGTCATCCCGCTCAGCATGACGTGGGACACGTTTTTGGCGCCGCCATGCGCCACGCCATGCGCCTCGCCGTTCGACTCGGCCGGGGTATGGTTCGAGGCATGGCTTGCGCTCTGTTTCGCGTGCCCGGCGTCATGCGCTTGCGTGTTGTCTGGTTCTGCTGCGCGCACAGTCATCATGCCGTAGAGTGGACCGTAGAGTGGACCCATCTGTCAAGACAGATTTCGCTCGGGTTTAAGCTGCATCCACCTCTTCGATTGCAGCTGAATGGCGCTGCCCCATGGTCGTGAGTGTGGACTTTCCACGCTCGTTGAAGTGATCC
>Ga0209959_100626_pt1 | contig 21144 bp, 19 predicted proteins | sample ThiBiot_300_biof_2_FD_183943 | JGI IMG/M metagenome (GOLD analysis project Ga0209959, IMG submission 183943) | Wastewater bioreactor microbial communities from Cape Town, South Africa - Thiocy_expt_300_biof (SPAdes) | ecosystem: Engineered > Bioremediation > Thiocyanate > Unclassified | place...
CGCGTTGGCGGCGTGGAAGGCGGCGTACACCTTCTCGGGCTCATGCCCGCCGCGGCGCAGCTCCCAGATCTCGTCGTCGGACAGGTGCTCTACGAGCTTGAGCGTCTCGGGGTACTTGCCGAAGAAATGCTTGCGGATGTAGGCGCCGTCCATGGCGCGGTAGGTCTGGTAGTCGCCGTCGAGCGTCTCCATCATCACCTGCTTGAGCTTGCCGCTCTTGTCGCGCGCCAGCAGCTCGTCCCAGCCCTTGCCCCACAGCAGCTTGATCACGTGCCAGCCCGCGCCGCGGAAGTCGCCCTCGAGCTCCTGGATGATCTTGCCGTTGCCGCGCACCGGGCCGTCCAGGCGCTGCAGGTTGCAGTTGATGACGAAGATCAGGTTGTCCAGGTTCTCGCGCGCGGCCAGGCTGATCGCGCCCTTGCTCTCGGGCTCGTCCATCTCGCCGTCGCCCAGGAACACCCAGACCTTGCGGTTGTCCGTCTTGGCGATGCCGCGCGCGTGCAGGTACTTGAGGAAGCGCGCCTGGTAGATCGCCATCATCGGGCCCAGGCCCATGCTCACGGTGGGGAACTGCCAGAAGCCCGGCATGAGCTTGGGGTGCGGGTAGCTCGACAGACCCTTGCCGCCGACTTCCTGGCGGAAGTTCTCCAGCTGATCCTCGGTGATGCGCCCCTCCAGGTAGGCGCGCGCGTAGATGCCCGGCGCGCTGTGGCCCTGGAAGTAGATGCAGTCGCCGCCGTGGCCCTCGCTCTCGGCGTGCCAGAAATGGTTGAAGCCCGCGCCCCACATGGAAGCGAGCGATGCGAACGAGCCGATGTGCCCCCCCAGGTCGCCGCCGTCGTGCGGGTGCAAGCGGTTGGCGCGCACCACCATGGCCATAGCGTTCCAGCGCATGTAGGCGCGCAGGCGCTTCTCGATGGCGATGTTGCCGGGGCAGCGCGCCTCCTGGTCCGGCTCGATGGTGTTCACGTAGCCCGTGTTGGCCGAGAACGGCAGGTCGATGCTGCTCTGGCGCGCCTGTTCGAGCAGCTGCTCCAGCAGGAAGTGGGCGCGCTCCGGCCCCTCTTTCTCGATCACCGCGGAGAGCGCTTCCAGCCACTCGCGTGTTTCTTGTTGGTCGATGTCGCTTGCGCCTAGGCCTTTGGTTGGATCGGACATAGCCGGTGTCTCCTTGTCAAATCGGTGGTGATGGGAGGGATAGTGCCCGAAGTTTCGCACAGTTTTTCAAAATTTCAAATGGTGCCTATTGATTTCTTAATATGAAATATTGCTGCGAACGCACATTATTTCTTCAGATGAAATGGCGCCCGGCCCAGCCCGCGAAAATACGGGGCACGCTCTAAACTCGACTCCCATGGACCCCGCCGAAACATCTGCCCTCCCCGCCGCCTCCGCCGTGAAAGCGCCGGCCCGCTGGTGGCGTTCCTGGTGGCGCAGCCTCTCGCCCGGGCGCCAGGACCGATTCGCCGCGCTGGCGCCGCTGGCGTCCGTGCTGATGTTCATGGCCGCCATCGCGGCATCCTTCTGGTATTTGCGCACGGAAGAGATCGAGCGCGAGAAGGAGGCCCTCAAGCGCGACGTGGAATACGCCCAGCAGCGCGTGCGCCTGCGCCTGCTCGAACGCCAGGAGCAGGTGATGCGCATCGCGCGCGACCTCTCCAACGGAGACCTCACGCGCAGCGACTTCGTGGGCCGCGCCGAGGCGCTCATCAGCCAGTACCCCGAGCTGCAGGCCATCACCTGGATCGACGAGCGCCGGCGCATCCGCGCGAGCCACGCCGCCCCCACGGTGACGAGCAACCAGCTGCGCGTGAGCGGCGAGGTGCTCAAGACGGGCGAGGCGGCGGATCTTTTCAAGCTGGCGCGCGACATGCAGCAGCCGGTGTACTCCCAGCCCGAGGCCGGCAGCGACGACGCCGCGCCCCTGCTGCAGCTGCAGGTGCCGCTGTCGCCGCAGGGCAAGTTCGGCGGCGTGGTGCTGGCCGAATACTCGATCGACAGCCTGCTGCGCTACGCCACCCCCACGGAGGTGCTGGCGCGCTACGCCGTCACGCTCATCGACGGCCAGGGGCGCACGCTGGCCGGCACGCCGCTGGCACCCCGGCACAACGCCCTGCTGCCCTGGACCACCAAGGCCAACGAGTACGAGATCCCGGTCTCCCCCGTGGGCAACGGCCTGGTGCTGCGCGCCCAGGCCTACCGCACCTCGCTGGGCATGGTGGGCAGCGGCCTGTTCTGGCTCGTGGGCACGCTGAGCGCCATGACCACGTGGATGCTGATCGCCACCTGGCGCCATACGCGCCGGCGCATGCAGGCCCAGCAGGCGCTGGTGGCGGAGACCAACTTCCGCCGCGCCATGGAAAACTCCATCCTCACCGGCATGCGCGCGCTGGACCTGGAGGGCCGCATCACCTACGTGAACGCCGCCTTCTGCCAGATGACGGGGTGGACCCAGGAAGAGCTGATCGGCCAGACCCCGCCCTACAGCTACTGGCCCGAGGCCGAGTACGAGAAGCTGCACGCCAACCTGCGCGAGGAACTCTCGGGCAAGACCGTGCCCGGGGGATTCCAGGTGCGCGTGCGGCGCAAGAGCGGCACGCTGTTCGACGCGCGCCTGTACGTCTCGCCGCTGATCGACGCCCGCGGCCAGCAGACGGGCTGGATGACGTCGATGACCGACATCACCGAGCCCAACCGCGTGCGCGAGCAGCTCACGGCCTCGCACGAGCGCTTCACCATCGTGCTCGAGGCGCTGGACGCCTCGGTGTCCGTCGCGCCGCTGGGCAGCCAGGAGCTGCTGTTCGCCAACCGCCTGTACCGCCAGTGGTTCGGCTCGCAGACCAGCGGCCACCTGGAGATGGTCGCGCAGGCGGGCGTGCTGCCCGCGCACGGCGGCGGCGTGGACGGGCACGAGGACGACAGCCTCATGGGCCTGCTGGCCTCCGACCCCCTGGCCCATGCCCACTCGGAGAACGCCGAGATCTACCGGCCCGACCTGGGCAAGTGGCTGGAGGTGCGCTCGCGCTACCTGAACTGGGTGGACGGGCGCCTGGCGCAGATGGTGATCGCCACCGACATCACGCCGCGCCGCCAGGCCGAGGAACTGGCCGCGCGCCAGGCCGAGCGCGCCGAGTCGGTGAGCCGCCTCATCACCATGGGCGAGATGGCGTCGAGCGTGGCGCACGAGCTCAACCAGCCGCTCACCGCCATCAGCAACTACTGCAGCGGCATGGTCTCGCGCATCCAGGGCGGCCAGCTCAGCGAGGAGGCCCTGCTCGCCGCGCTGAAGAAGACCGCCCACCAGGCCCAGCGCGCGGGCCAGATCATCCAGCGCATCCGCGCCTTCGTGAAGAAGAGCGAGCCCAACCGCACGCTGGCCGACGTGCACGAGATGGTCAGCGAGGCGCTGGAGCTGGCCAGCATCGAGCTGCGCCGCCACAACGTGCGCCTGACGCACTACGTGGCCGCGCGCCTGCCCCAGGTCATGGCCGACACCATCCTGATCGAGCAGGTGCTGATCAACCTGATGAAGAACGGCGCCGAATCCATCGCCCAGGCCCAGCGCCCGCCGGCGCTGCGCAGCGTCGAGCTGCGCGTGGTGCCGCGCCAGGTGGATGGCTGCGACGTGATCGAGTTCTCGGTGCAGGACACCGGCAAGGGCCTGGCGCCCGAGGCGCTGGCCCACCTGTTCGAGGCCTTCTTCTCCACCAAGAGCGAGGGCATGGGCATGGGCCTGAACCTGTGCCGCAGCATCGTCGAATCGCACCACGGACGCATGCATGCCGAGAACCTCTACAATGCCAGCGAGGTCACCGGTTGCCGGTTCTCTTTCTGGCTGCCGCTCGCCAACACGGCCGAGACCACTATCAATTCCGCAGCAACGTCAACCCCTGGGACTATTGCATGAGCTTGATTCCGAAAAAAGGCACCGTCTATGTCGTCGATGACGACGAAGCCGTCCGCGATTCACTTCAATGGCTGCTCGAAGGCAAGGACTACCGCGTGCGCTGCTTTGATTCGGCGGAGTCTTTCCTCACCCGCTACGACCCGCGCGAGGTGGCCTGCCTGATCGTGGACATCCGCATGGGCGGCATGACCGGCCTGGAGCTGCAGGACCGGCTGGTGGAACGCAAGTCGCCCCTGCCCATCGTGTTCATCACCGGCCACGGCGACGTGCCCATGGCCGTGAACACCATGAAGAAGGGCGCGCTCGACTTCATCCAGAAGCCCTTCGACGAGGAAGAACTGCTCGGCCTGGTCGAGCGCATGCTGGACCGCGCCCGCGAGGCCTTCGCCGGCCACCAGCAGGCCGCCAGCCGCGACGCGCTGCTGTCCAAGCTCACCGGCCGCGAGGCCCAGGTGCTCGAGCGCATCGTCGCCGGCCGCCTGAACAAGCAGATCGCCGACGACCTGGGGATCAGCATCAAGACCGTGGAGGCGCACCGCGCCAACATCATGGAAAAGCTCAACGCCAACACCGTGGCGGACCTGCTCAAGATCGCCCTGGGGCAGCAAGCAGCCAAGGTCTGAGCGCTATCATTTCCGCAGCTGCCGGCGCATATCCGTAAAGCGCTAGGCAGCTTTTTCATTTGTATCTCTCGAAAATCCAGACATGACTGCCCAACTGATTGACGGCAACGCCCTCTCGCGCCAGCTGCGCGCGCAAGTCGCCCAGCGCACCCAAGCACTGAAGGCGCGCGGCATCACCCCAGGCCTGGCCGTCGTGCTGGTGGGCGACAACCCGGCCAGCCAGGTCTACGTGCGCAACAAGGTCAAGGCCTGCGAGGACGTGGGCTTCCACTCGGTGCTGGAGAAGTACGACGCCGGCATGACCGAGGCCGAGCTGCTGGCGCGCATCGAGGCGCTGAACAACGACCCCGCCATCCACGGCATCCTGGTGCAGCTGCCCCTGCCCAGGCACATCGACGACCACAAGGTCATCGAGGCCATCTCGCCCCTGAAGGACGTGGACGGCTTCCACGTCGCGAGCGCCGGCGCGCTCATGGTGGGCGAGGTCGGCTTCAAGGCCTGCACGCCCTATGGCTGCATGAAGATGCTCGAATCCATCGGCATGAAGGACCTGCGCGGCAAGCATGCCGTGGTCATCGGCCGCAGCAACATCGTCGGCAAGCCCATGGCCATGATGCTGCTGGCGGCCAACGCCACGGTCACCGTCTGCCACAGCGGCACGGCCGACCTGGCCGCCATGACGCGGCAGGCCGACATCGTGGTCGCCGCCGTGGGCAAGCGGGGCGTGCTCACGGCCGGCATGGTCAAGCCCGGCGCCGTGGTCATCGACGTGGGCATGAACCGCAACGACGAGAGCAAGCTCTGCGGCGACGTGGACTTCGACGGCGTGAAGGAAGTGGCCGGCTACATCACCCCGGTGCCCGGCGGCGTCGGCCCCATGACCATCACCATGCTGCTGGTCAACACGCTGGAAGCGGCGGAGCGCCTGTGAGCTTGAACCCCCGTACGGCGACGCCATCTAAATCCGCATGAACAATCCCCTCCTCGACTTCTCCGGCCACATCCCGTTCGATCGCATCACGCCGGCCGACGTGGCTCCGGCCGTGGACCGGCTGCTAGCACGCGCCGACGCCGCGCTGGAAACCGTCACCCAGCCGGACTTCCCGGCGCGCTGGGACTCGATAGCCCGCGTGCTCGACCGAGGAGCTGGGCCGCTCCTTCAGCGCCGTGAGCCACCTGAGCAGCGTGGCCGACACGCCCGAGCTGCGCGCCGCCTACAACGCCGCCCTGCCCCGGGTCACCGAGTTCTGGACCCGCCTGGGCGCCGACGAGCGCCTGTACGCCAAGTACAAGGCCATCGACCCGGCCACGCTCAACGCCGAGCAGCGCCAGGCCCTCGGCAACGCCATGCGCAACTTCGTGCTCTCGGGCGCCGAGCTGCAGGGCGCGGCCAAGCAGCGTTTCGCGGCCATCCAGGAACGCCAGGCCGAACTGCAGCAGAAGTTCAGCGAAAACGTGCTCGACGCCACCGACGCCTTCGCCTACTACGCGAGCGCCGATGAGCTCGAAGGCGTGCCCGCCGACGTCGTCCAGGCCGCGCGCGCCGCGGCCGAAGCGGAGGGCAAGGAAGGCTGCAAGCTCACGCTGAAGATGCCCTGCTACCTGCCGGTGATGCAGTTCGCCAGGAGCAGCGCGCTGCGCGAGACGCTCTACCACGCCTACGTCACGCGCGCCTCCGACCAGGCCGCGGGCGACGCCGTGCGCTTCGACAACGGTGCCGTGATGGCCGAGATCCTGGCGCTGCGCCAGGAAGAGGCGCGGCTGCTGGGCTACGACAACTTCGGCCAGGTGTCGCTGGTGCCCAAGATGGCCCACACGCCGGAGCAGGTCACGCACTTCCTGCGCGACCTCTCGCGCCGCGCGCGCCCCTTCGCTGAGAAAGACGTGGCCGACCTGCGCGCCTTCGCCGCCGGGCAACTGAACCTGCCCGACCCGCAGCCCTGGGACTGGCCCTACGTCTCCGAAAAGCTCAAGGAGGCGCGCTACGCGTTCAGCGAGCAGGAGGTCAAGCAGTACTTCCCGGCGCCCAAGGTGCTGGCCGGCCTGTTCAAGATCGTCGAGACGCTGTTCGAGGTCGCCATCCGCCCCGACCAGGCCCCCGTGTGGAACCCCGCCGTGGAGTTCTACCGCATCGAGCGGGGCGGCCAGTTGATAGGCCAGTTCTACCTGGACCAGCCCGCCCGCCAGGGCAAGCGCGGCGGCGCCTGGATGGACGACGCCCGCGCGCGCTGGCTGCGCCCCGACACGGGCGCGCTGCAGACGCCCGTGGCACACCTGGTGTGCAACTTCGCCGAGGGCGTGCAGGGCCGCCCGCCGCTGCTCACGCACGACGACGTGATCACCCTGTTCCACGAGTTCGGCCACGGCCTGCACCACATGCTCACGCAGGTGAACGAGCGCGACGTCTCGGGCATCAGCGGCGTGGAATGGGATGCCGTGGAGCTGCCCAGCCAGTTCATGGAGAACTTCTGCTGGGAGTGGGAGGTGCTCAGGCACATGACCGCCCACGTGGAGACGGGCGAACCGCTGCCGCGCGCGCTCTACGACAAGATGATCGCAGCCAAGAACTTCCAGGCCGGCATGCAGACGCTGCGCCAGATCGAGTTCGCGCTGTTCGACATGCTGCTGCACACCGAGCACGACCCGAAGGACGACCCCCTGCCCCTGCTCGAACGCGTGCGCGACGAGGTCGCCGTGCTCAGGCCCCCCGCCTTCAGCCGCACGGCCCACAGCTTCAGCCACATCTTCGCGGGCGGCTACGCGGCCGGCTACTACAGCTACAAATGGGCCGAGGTGCTCTCGGCCGACGCCTACGCCGCCTTCGAGGAAACCACCGGCGCGGACGGCATGCCCGACATCGGGACCGGCCGGCGCTACCGCCAGAGCATCCTGGAGGCCGGCGGCAGCCGCCCCGCGATGGAATCCTTCAAGGCCTTCCGCGGCCGCGAGCCCACGCTGGACGCGCTGCTGCGCCACCAGGGCATGGCACCATGAAAAAGTGAGCAGCCAGCGCTTGCCAGACAATGGGTTCAGGCCATTTTCCACCTGAAAACCTTGCATGCCAAGCGCCAGCAGCTATGATTTTTGAAACCGGGCAAGACACGAGGAGCACCTGCATGACCTTCATCCGCCATGCCGCCGCGGCGGCCGCCTGCACGCTGCTGGCCCTGGCCGCGCAGGCCCAGCAGGTCTACCGCATCGTCGGGCCGGATGGCAGGGTCACGTTCTCCGACCGTCCGCCCGCCGCCGGCGCCGAAGCCGCGCCGGCCGGCGCCGCAGCGCAAGGCAGCGGCGGCGGCAGCGGCGACGCCCTGCCCTACCAGCTGCGCCAGATCGCCGCGCGCTTTCCCGTGACGCTGTACACCGGCAGCGACTGCGCGCCCTGCGACGGCGCGCGCAACCTGCTCGTCAACCGCGGCGTCCCGTTCACGGAGCGCACCGTGGGCAGCAACGAAGACATCGAGGCGCTCAGGCGGCTCAGCGGCGAATCCAGCCTGCCGTTCGGCACCATAGGCAGGCAGCAGCTCAAGGGCTTTTCCGACAGCGAATGGAGCCAGTACCTGGACGCCGCCGGCTATCCCCGGCAGTCGCAGCTGCCCCCCGGCTACCGCCGTCCCCCGGCAACCCCGCTCGTCGCCGTGCAGGCCAGGCCCGCGGCACCGGAGGCAGGGAGCGCGCCAGCAGCACCCGCGGCACGCCCCGCGGCGCCCGCCACGCCACCTGCCGGCCGCACGCCCGCCAACCCGGCGGGCATCATCTTCTGATCGTCAGAACTTCAGCGTGCGCACGCCCTGCGCCGTGCCCAGCAGGCACACATGGGCCTTCTGGTGCGCGAACACGCCCACGGTGACCACGCCGGGCCACTGGTTCACCTCGCTCTCGAACGCCAGCGGGTCGCCGATCGCCAGGCCCCGCACGTCCAGGATGTGCTGGCCGTTGTCGGTCACGAGCGGCCGGCCGTCCCCGAGGCGCAGCGTGGCCTGCCCGCCCAGCGACTCGAAGCGCCGCGCGATCTGCGACGCGGCCATGGGAATCACCTCGACCGGCAGCGGGAAGGCGCCCAGCACGCTGACCAGCTTGGACTCGTCCGCGATGCAGACGAAGCACTGCGCCAGCGCCGCCACGATCTTCTCGCGCGTGAGCGCCGCGCCGCCGCCCTTGACCATGTAGCCGCGGCCGTCGATCTCGTCGGCGCCGTCGATGTAGACCGACAGCGATGCCACCTCGTTGGCGTCGAGCACCGGGATGCCCAGCGCCTTGAGCCGCGCGGTGCTGGCCTCCGAGCTCGACACCGCGCCGCCGATGCGCTCCTTGACCGTCGCCAGCGCATCGATGAACTTGTTGACCGTGGAGCCCGTGCCCACGCCCACGATCTCGCCGGGCACCACGTAGTCCAGCGCGGCCCGGCCGACCAGGGTCTTGAGTTCGTCTTGGGAGAGGGATGTGGATGCAGTCATGGGGGAGAATCGCGAGTGAATCCGCAATTATCCCCATGTCCCTACTTCCCTACGCCTTCGCCCGCCCTTTTCTCTTCGGCATGGATGCCGAAGCCGCCCACGAACTGACCATGGACATGCTGGCGCGCGGCCAGCGCACGCCCCTGCAATGGGCCTGGTGCAATGAAACGGTGAGCGATCCCGTGCAACTGGCCGGGCTGACCTTTCCCAACCGCGTGGGCCTGGCCGCGGGGCTGGACAAGAACGCGCGCTGCATCGACGCCCTGGCCGCCATGGGCTTCGGCTTCGTCGAGGTGGGCACGGTCACCCCGAAGGCGCAGCCCGGCAACCCCAAGCCGCGCATGTTCCGCCTGCCCGAGGCGCGCGCGCTCATCAACCGCCTGGGCTTCAACAACGAAGGCCTGGACGCCTTCATCGCCAACGTGCGCCGCTCGCAGGTGCGCGCCCAGGGCAAGCCCCTGCTGCTGGGCCTGAACATCGGCAAGAACGCCGCCACGCCCATCGAGCAGGCCACGGGCGACTACCTCGCCTGCCTGGAGGGCGTGTACCCCCACGCGGACTACGTGACGGTGAACATCAGCTCGCCCAACACCCAGAACCTGCGCGCGCTGCAGAGCGACGAGGCGCTGGACGCGCTGCTGGGCGCGATTGCCGGCCACCGCGAGAGGCTGGCCGCCGCCCAGGGCCGGCGCGTGCCCATTTTCGTGAAGATCGCCCCCGACCTGAACGAGGAGCAGGTCGCCGTGATCGCCGCCACGCTCACGCGCCACGGCATGGATGGCGTGGTCGCCACCAACACCACCATCGCCCGCGATGCCGTGCAGGGCCTGTCCCACGCGGGCGAGGCCGGCGGCCTGAGCGGCGCGCCCGTGCGCGAAGCCAGCGACGCCGTCATCCGCCAGCTGCGCGCCGCGCTGGGCCCGGCGTTCCCCATCATCGGCGTGGGCGGCGTCATGAGCGCCGAAGACGCCGTCGGCAAGATCCGCGCGGGCGCCGACGTGGTGCAGATCTACACCGGCCTGATCTACGAGGGCCCCGCCCTCGTGAGCCGCGCCGCCCGCGCCATCCGGGCCATGCGCTGAAGCCAAAGGCAAGGGCCGCGCATGGCGCGGCCCTTGGCGGCGATGGATGGGTGGCTGTCAGCCGCGCCGCATGCGCAGGATGGCAGGCAGCACCACGCCCGCCCAGCGCACCACGCGGCCGGGGCCCGCCAGCGCGGCAACGCCCAGCACGGCCGCGACCGCCAGGGGATGCAGGCGGGCAAAGCTGACGAGCCGCGCGATCAGCGGGTCACCGGGGTTCACGCGCCCCTGCGGGGCCGCCGCGGCGCGCGCCTGGCGCATGGCGTCGCGGCGCGCGCGCAGGCGCTCGCGCTGCGCCAGGATGCGGTCGAGCACCTCTTGCTGCTCGGGCGTGGGTTGGTACGGGGCCCTCGGCATCAGAGCTGCTCCTTGATAACATGCCAATCCTGCGCCAGCTCCCGGCGCGTGAGCGCGAAGGCGTTGCGGGAGCGGCGCGCCAGCGACACCAGGGCCACCAGCACGCCGCCGCAGGCCGTGCACCACACGCCCGCCAGAATCCAGGCCACCAGCGCGCGCTGGGGCGTATCCCAGAATTGCACCAGCACGGCCGCCGACAGGAGCAGCAAAGCCACCACGGCCAGCGTGCCGAAGACGACCAGCAGCAACGCCAGCCAGGCGCACAAGCTCCATGCGGTCTTCCACCGCGATCGCACCCTCGGAAATGGCGGTGCGCCAGCGCACCGCCAGGCCCTGCAGGTTCAGCAGCGAGGTCCAGTTCATACGCCCCATCGGTCGACTGCCGGCAGGCGGCGCTCAGCGGCGCGCCAGCAGAAAGCCCACCAGCGCGCCCACGGCCAGCGCCGCGCTGGCCACGCGCCAGGGCTCGTCGTGGGCGTAGCGGTCTGCCGCGCGGGCGGCATCCTTGGCCTGGTCGGCAGCCTGCTGGGCGGCGCGCACGGCGGCATCGCGCACGGTCTGGACGCCATCGTCGAGGCGCTGGCGCAGCTGCTTGATCTCGGGAATGCCGTCCAGGTCCCTGTTGGCCAGCAGGCCGCGCAGGTCGCCGACCAGCTTCTCGAGCTCGCCCTGGGTCGTGGAGATGGTTTCGGATACGGAGGTCATAGACAAGCCTTTCATAGCAGGAAACAACGGCAAGACGCCATCCATGGCAAACATGTAGGCGGATGCTTCATCTTAGCCCAGCCAGCCCGTTTCAAGAATGGCACATCGCCAGGGCGTGCTTTTCGGCAGGAATCAAGCGCTTCGATCAGAGAACATGTCCGACACATATGCGCCGATGGCCAGCGCGCTGGTCAGCCCGGGCGACTCGATGCCGAACAGGTTGACAAGCCCGGCCACGCCATGCTGGCGCGGCCCCTGGATCACGAAATCGGCCGCGGGCTCCTGCGGCCCGTGGATCTTCGGGCGGATGCCCGCATAGCCCGCGGCCAGCGCCCCATCGCGCAGGCCCGGCCAGTATTTGCGCACCTCGGCATAGAAGCCCTGGGCGCGGCTGGCGTCCACCACCAGGTCGCCGGGGCCGTCCACCCACTGCACGTCGGGCCCGAACTTGGCCTGGCCGCCCAGGTCCAGCGTCAGGTGCACGCCCAGCCCGGCGGCCTCGGGCACCGGGTAGATCAGCCGGCTGAACGGCGCACGGCCGGACAGCGTGAAATAGTTGCCCTTGGCATACGCCGCCTGCGGCACGTGAGCGGGATCGAGCCCCGCGAAGCGGCGCGCCAGGTCCGGCGCATGCAGGCCGGCCGCGTTCACCACCGTGCGCGCACTGATGCGGGTGCCGTCTCTTGCTTCCAGATGAATAGCATCTGGCGCACACCGGGCGCGCACCAGAGGCGAATTCAATGCCAGAAGACCGCCGGCGTTCTCCAGGTCTCCGAGCAGCGCCAGCATGAGCGCGTGGCTGTCCACGATGCCCGTGCTGGGCGACAGCAGCGCGGCCACGCATTCCAGTTCGGGCTCCAGCGCCCTGGCCTCGTCGCGCGTGAGCCACTGCAGGTCATCCACGCCATTGGCGGCCGCGCGCTGCCTGATGCCATCGAGCTGCGCCTGCTGCCGGGGCGAGGTGGCCACGATGAGCTTGCCGCAGCGGCGATGCGGCAGGCCGCGCTGCGCGCAGTAGTCGTACAGCATGGCCTTGCCCCGCACGCACAGCCGCGCCTTGAGCGAGCCCTGGGGGTAGTAGATGCCGGCGTGTATCACCTCGCTGTTGCGCGAGCTGGTTTCCGTGCCGATGGCGTTGGCCGCCTCCAGCACCATCACCTCGCGCCCGGCCAGGGCCAGCGCGCGCGCCACGGCCAGCCCCACCACTCCCGCGCCGACGACGACGCAATCCACCATCTCGCTCATTGCTCGACCCTTCAAGATTCGCGCCCATTCTCACCGCCGCAGGAGCAAAGAAAAACCCCTTGCAGGCGCGCCTTGCAAGGGGTTTGGCTGGTGGGTGATACATGGATCGAACATGTGACCCCTGCCGTGTGAAGGCAGTGCTCTACCGCTGAGCTAATCACCCGAAGCATCGGCCCGGTGGGCCGGAGCTTGAGAAAAACTGGTGGGTGATACATGGATCGAACATGTGACCCCTGCCGTGTGAAGGCAGTGCTCTACCGCTGAGCTAATCACCCGTTGCCGCTGTGGCGACAGCCGGCGATTATGGCATAGCTTTTTGCGCCTCTGCGCAAGTACGCCAAATTGTTTTGCCTGCGCTCGATTTGTCGATCTGCGCGAGCAGGCCCTCGTGCTCGGCCAGTTCCTGGTCGTTGGCGGGCAGCACCGGCAGGGCCAGGCTGCTCAGGTCGATGGCCGCCACCCTCACGCCGTCCTCGCCCTCGGCCGCCTCGTCCATGATCAGCAGCGCGTCCTGGCCGCGGGTCATGTTGATGTAGACGTCGGCCAGCAGCTCGGCGTCGAGCAATGCGCCGTGCAGCGTGCGGCCCGAGTTGTCCACCTCCAGGCGGTCGCACAGCGCGTCCAGCGAATTGCGCTTGCCCGGGAACATCTCCTTGGCCATGGCCAGGGTGTCGATGACGCCGCCCACGTGCGCGGCCAGCGGCGGCAGGCCCGCGAGCTCCAGCTCCTTGTCCAGGAAGCCGACGTCGAAGCTCGCGTTGTGGATGATGAGCTCGGCGCCCCGCAGGTACTCCAGGATGTCGTGCACCACCTCGGCGAACTTGGGCTTGTCGCGCAGGAACTCGTTGCTGATGCCGTGCACCTTCAGCGCGTCCTCGTGGCTGTCGCGCTCGGGGTTCAGGTACAGGTGCAGGTTGTTGCCCGTGAGCTTGCGGCTCAGCAGCTCCACGCAGCCCAGTTCGATGATGCGGTCGCCGTTCTCGGCAGACAGGCCGGTGGTTTCCGTGTCCAGGACGATCTGCCGCGACATCAGTGGTTCTCCTTGGCGTGGTTGATGGAGTACTTGGGGATCTCCACCGTCACGTCGCTCTGCGCCAGGATGGCCTGGCACGACAGGCGCGACTGCGGCTCCAGGCCCCAGGCGCGGTCGAGCAGGTCTTCCTCCTCTTCCTCGGCCTCGTTGAGCGACTCGTAGCCCTGGCGCACGATGACGTGGCAGGTGGTGCAGGCGCAGCTCATGTCGCAGGCGTGCTCGATCTTGATGTTGTTGTCCAGCAGCGCCTCGCAGATCGAGGTGCCTGCGGGCGCGGTGATCTCGGCCCCCTCGGGGCAGTATTCGTGGTGGGGCAGGATTCTGATGACGGGCATGGTGGCCGGATTCTGAAAAGGTTTAGAGCGAGCTGACGTTCTTCCCGGCCAGCGCCTCGCGGATGCCGCGGTTCATGCGCCGGGCCGCGAAGGCCTCGGTGCCCTTGGCCAGGGTGCTCGTCGCGGCCTCGATGGCGGCCGCATCCCGACCCGCCTCCAGCGCCGTGCGCAGCGCCTGCATCAAGGCATCGATGGCATCGCGCTCGTCGGGTGCGAGCATGTCGCCGTCGGCATCCAGGGCGCTTTGCGTGGCGACCAGCAGGCGGTCGGCATCGACGCGCGCCTCGACCAGGGCGCGCGCCTGCATGTCCTGCTGCGCCGTGGCGAAGCCGTCCTGCAGCATGCGGGCGATCTGCTCGTCGGAAAGGCCGTACGAGGGCTTGACGTCGATGCGCGCCTCCACGCCGCTGGTCTGCTCGCGCGCGCTCACGCTGAGCAGGCCGTCGGCATCGACGGTGAAGGTCACGCGTATGCGCGCCGCGCCGGCTGCCATGGGCGGGATGCCGCGCAGCTCGAAGCGCGCGAGGCTGCGGCAGTCCTGCACCAGGTCGCGCTCGCCCTGCACCACGTGGAGCGCGAGCGCGGTCTGGCCGTCCTTGTAGGTGGTGAAGTCCTGCGCCTTGGCCGTGGGGATGGTCTCGTTGCGGTTCACGATGCGCTCGACCAGGCCGCCCATGGTCTCCAGTCCCAGGGACAGGGGGATCACGTCGAGCAGCAGCAGGTCGCCCGCGGCGTCGTTGCCGGCAAGCTGGTTGGCCTGGATGGCCGCGCCTATGGCGACCACCTCGTCGGGGTTGAGGTTGGTCAGCGGCTCGCAGCCGAAGAACCCGGCCACCGCCTCGCGTACCTGCGGCATGCGCGTGGAGCCGCCCACCAGCACCACGCCCTGCACGTCGTCCCGCCCGATCTGCGCGTCGCGCAGCGCGCGGCGCACGGCCGCGAGCGAGCGCTGGGTGAGTGGTGCCGTGACCGCCGCGAAATCCGAGCGCTTTACGCCAAAATGGACTCTCTGGCCCGCCACGTCTGCGCTGAACGCTGCGGTTTCAGTAGCAGTAAGAGCCTCCTTGCAGGCCCGCGCCGCCAGGCGCACGGCGGCCTTGTCCTCGGGCGTGCGCGCCTGCAGGCCCAGCTGCTGCAGCACCCAGTCGGCGAGGAGCGCGTCGTAGTCGTCGCCCCCCAGGGCCGAGTCACCCCCCGTGGCGATGACCTCGAACACGCCCTTGGTGAGGCGCAGTACGGAGATGTCGAAGGTGCCGCCGCCCAGGTCGTACACGGCGTAGACGCCTTCGGCGGCATTGTCCAGGCCGTAGGCGATGGCGGCCGCCGTGGGTTCGTTGATCAGGCGCAGCAGGTTCAGGCCGGCCAGGCGCGCAGCGTCCTTGGTGGCCTGGCGCTGCGCGTCGTCGAAGTAGGCCGGCACGGTGATCACGGCGCCGTAGATGTCGCTGTCGAAGCTGTCCTCGGCGCGAAAGCGCAGCGTGGCCAGGATCTCGGCGCTGACCTCGACGGGCGACTTCATGCCCGCGGCCGTGGACAGGCGCAGCATGCCGCCCGCGTCTTGCGAGGAGACGAAGTCGTAGGGCAGTGCCTCGTGCCCGGCGATGTCGGCGAGGCCCCGCCCCATGAAGCGCTTGACGGACGCCACCGTGTTCGACGGGTCCAGGGTCTGCGCCGCGGCGGCCTCATGCCCGATGTGGCGGGCGCCGCCCGCCAGGTAGCGCACGACCGAGGGCAGCAGCACCCTGCCCTGCGCGTCCGGCAGGCATTCGGCCACGCCGTTGCGCACCGCGGCCACCAGCGAATGCGTGGTGCCCAGGTCTATGCCTATGGCGATGCGGCGCTGGTGCGGGTCGGGGGACTGGCCGGGTTCGGATATCTGCAGAAGCGCCATGGAGTGAGTCGAAGGCAATGTGGAGGCAACCCGCTATTGTCCCAGTTGCTCGCGCCGCGAATCGATGTCCTGCGCAAATCGCGCAATGAACATGAGGGCTCTGACCTCGCGCGCCGCGCCGGCGTAGTCCTGCCGCGCGTCGATCAGCTCGCCGCAGCGCGCGATGGCGGCGCCGCGCGCGGCCTGGGTCTCGTCATCGAGGGCGTCGAGCTCGGCCATGCTGGCGGCCTCTTCGAGCGCCTCTCGCCACTGCATCTGCTGCATCAGGAAGGCCGCGGGCATGGCCGTGTTGTCCTCGGCGCGTATCGGCGCGCCATGGAGCTCGCACAGGTAGGCGGCGCGCTTGAGCGGGTCCTTCAGGCGCTGGTAGGCCTCGTTGATGCGCACCGACCATTGCATGGCCACGCGCTGCGCGGCCGCCCCCTGCGCGGCGAAGCGGTCGGGATGGGCCTCGCGCTGCAGGTCCTTCCAGCGGGCATCGAGCGTGGCCCGCTCCTGCGCGAAGCGGCGCGGCACGCCGAAGAGTTCGAAGTCGTCGGATTGAAGATTCATAAAAAAACCGCCAGCGCAGCGGGCGATGGCGGTTGCGGCGCTGGTTCACGGCACGGTCACACGCGGAAGCTCTCTCCGCAGCCGCAGCGATCGCGCTCGTTGGGGTTGATGAAGCGAAAGCCCTCGTTGAGGCCCTCGCGCACGAAGTCGAGCTCCGTCCCGTCGATGTAGGCCAGGCTCTTGGGGTCGATCAGCACCTTGACGCCATGGTTCTCGAAAACGATGTCCTCGGGGGCCTGCTCGTCCACGTATTCGAGCTTGTAGGCCAGGCCCGAGCAGCCCGTGGTCTTGACGCCAAGACGCACGCCAAGCCCCTTGCCCCTGCGGGCAAGGTAGCGGGTCACATGCCGGGCAGCGGCTTCGGTCAGCGTGATGGCCATGGTCGTGTCAGGCGGCTTCCACGGCCGCTTCGTGCTTTGCCTTGTAGTCGCTCACGGCCGCCTTGATCGCGTCCTCGGCCAGGATGGAGCAGTGGATCTTCACGGGCGGCAGCGCCAGCTCCTCGGCGATCTGGCTGTTCTTGAGCGCAGCCGCCTCGTCCAGCGTCTTGCCCTTGACCCATTCGGTCACGAGCGACGACGACGCGATGGCCGAGCCGCAGCCGTAGGTCTTGAAGCGCGCATCCTCGATCACGCCGGTCTCGGGGTTCACCTTGATCTGCAGCTTCATCACGTCGCCGCAGGCGGGCGCGCCCACCATGCCGGTGCCCACGGTGTCGTCGCCCTTGTCGAACGAACCGACGTTGCGGGGGTTTTCGTAATGGTCGATCACTTTGTCGGAATAAGCCATGGTGTGTGTTCCTCCTAGTCTGTCAGTGGGCCGCCCACTGGATGGTGCTCAGGTCGACGCCATCCTGGTACATCTCCCACAGGGGGCTCAGTTCGCGCAGCTTGGCCACGTTGTGGCGGATCGTGCTGATCGCGTAGTCGATCTCTTCCTCGGTCGTGAAGCGGCCGATGGTCATGCGCAGGCTGCTGTGCGCCAGCTCGTCGCTGCGCCCCAGCGCGCGCAGCACATAGCTGGGCTCCAGGCTGGCCGAGGTGCAGGCCGAGCCGCTCGACACCGCCAGGCCCTTGATGCCCATGATCAGCGACTCGCCCTCCACGTAGTTGAAGCTCATGTTCAGGTTGTGGGGCACGCGCTGGCGCAGGTCGCCGTTGATGAACACCTGCTCGATGTCCTTCAGGCCATTGAGCAGGCGCTCGTGCAGCGCGCGCACCTTGGCCAGGTCCTGCGCCATCTCCAGCCTGGCGAGGCGGAAGGCCTCGCCCATGCCCACGATCTGGTGCGTGGGCAGCGTGCCCGAGCGCATGCCGCGCTCGTGGCCGCCGCCGTGCATCTGCGCCTCGATGCGCACGCGGGGCTTGCGGCGCACGTACAGCGCACCTATGCCCTTGGGGCCGTAGGTCTTGTGCGAGGCCAGGCTCATCAAATCCACGGGCAGCGCACCCAGGTCGATCTCGACCTTGCCGGTGGCCTGGGCAGCGTCCACGTGGAAGATCACGCCCTTCTCGCGGCACAGGGCGCCGATGGCCGGGATGTCCTGGACCACGCCGATCTCGTTGTTCACGAACATGACGCTGGCGAGGATGGTGTCGGGGCGCAGCGCGGCCTTGAACTTCTCGAAGTCGAGCAGGCCGTTCTCCTGCACGTCGAGGTAGGTGACCTCGAAGCCCTGGCGTTCGAGCTCGCGCATCACGTCCAGCACGGCCTTGTGCTCGGTCTTGACAGTGATGAGGTGCTTGCCCTTGCCCTTGTAGAAGTGGGCCGCGCCCTTGATGGCGAGGTTGTTCGACTCGGTCGCGCCGCTGGTCCAGACGATCTCGCGCGGGTCGGCGCCGATGAGTTCGGCCACATGGCCGCGGGCCTTCTCCACGGCCTCCTCCGCCTCCCAGCCCCAGGCATGGCTGCGCGACGCGGGATTGCCGAAGTGCTCGCGCAGCCAGGGAATCATCGCGTCGACGACCCGGCCGTCCACGGGGGTCGTGGCGCCGTAGTCAAGGTAAATGGGGAAATGCGGAGTCATGTCCATGGCTGGCTCGAATGGAAGGCGCTGGCTGGCGAAAGTCTGGAATCAAACGAATGGTGCGGCATCGGCCCGCGAAACTCAGGACTTGGCGAAGGCGTTGCCCAGGGCGAACACCGAGTTGGGCGCATTCACGCGGATGGGCTTGACCACCGGCGTGGTCGAGATGGCGCGGCGCGTGACGGGCTTGTCCTCGATCTGCACGCCCTTGGCGAGCTGGTCGTCCACGAGCTTTTGCAGCGTGACGGAATCGAGGAACTCCACCATGCGCTGGTTCAGCGTGGCCCAGAGGTCGTGCGTCATGCAGCGGCCCGCCTCGCCCAGGCAGTTCTCCTTGCCGCCGCATTGCGTGGCGTCGATGGGCTCGTCCACGGAGACGATGATGTCGGCCACGGTAATATCGCCGGCCTTGCGAGCCAGCGTGTAGCCGCCGCCGGGGCCGCGCGTGGACTCCACCAGTTCGTGGCGGCGCAGCTTGCCGAACAGCTGCTCCAGGTAGGACAGCGAAATCTGCTGGCGCTGGCTGATGGCCGCCAGGGTGACGGGGCCGTTGTTCTGGCGCAGGGCCAGGTCGATCATGGCGGTGACCGCAAAACGGCCTTTGGTAGTGAGACGCATCGCAAGCTCCTTTGTCTAGGCTTGATCGTTATCAAAACGCCCGGGCATGGCTTGATCCACGCCCTGGCACCGTCTCCGCCCTTTCCACGGAGCTGGCAGCCGGTAACCGCTGCCCCGAGGCCCTTGTCTTCGCTAGGCTCTATTAGTTGAGTAGTTAGTAGGAGTATAGCACAAAACCCCATCAATTTTGTCGGGTAACTAGACTGATCGGTCGCACTTTCTCCCCGCTGGTCGCATCACGTGGGAATATGGTCGCCGCCATGGGCGCCAAAGACCCGGTCCTTCAGGCGGGCCAGCTCGTCGCGCACGCGCGCGGCCTGTTCGAACTCCAGGTTGCGCGCATGTTCCAGCATGCGTTTTTCCAGCCGCTTGATCTCGCGCGCGATGTCCTTTTCGGACATCTCTTCGAGCTCGGCGTGGCGCGCCGCCTCCTGCTCCAGGCGCAGCGCCTCCTGGCCCGCCTTTTCGCTGTAGACGCCGTCAATCAGGTCTCTTACCTGCTTGACGATGCTGCGCGGCGTGATCCCCTGCGCCTCGTTGTGTGCGATCTGTTTGGCGCGCCGGCGTTCCGTTTCGCCGATGGCTTTTTTCATCGACTCGGTCACGCGGTCGGCGTACAGGATGGCCTTGCCGTGCAGGTTGCGCGCCGCGCGGCCTATGGTCTGGATCAGGCTGCGCTCGGCGCGCAGGAAGCCTTCCTTGTCGGCGTCCAGGATGGCGACCAGCGACACCTCGGGGATGTCCAGGCCCTCGCGCAGCAGGTTGATGCCCACGAGCACGTCGAACGCGCCCAGGCGCAGGTCGCGGATGATCTCCACGCGCTCCACGGTGTCCACGTCGGAGTGCAGGTAGCGTACCTTCACGCCGTTGTCGGCGAGGTAGTCGGTCAGCTGCTCGGCCATGCGCTTGGTCAGCGTGGTGATGAGCACGCGCTCGTTCTTCTCCACGCGCAGGCGGATTTCCTGCAGCACGTCGTCGACCTGGGTGCTGGCCGGGCGCACCTCCACCTCGGGATCGACCAGGCCCGTGGGGCGCACCACCTGGTCCACGATCTGGCCCGAGTGTTCCTTCTCGTAGTCCGCCGGCGTGGCCGAGACGAAGACCACCTGGCGCATGCGCTGCTCGAACTCCTCGAACTTGAGCGGGCGGTTGTCCAGCGCCGAGGGCAGGCGAAAGCCGTATTCGACCAGCGTGGTCTTGCGCGAGCGGTCGCCGTTGTACATGGCGTTGAGCTGGCCGATCATCTGGTGGCTCTCGTCGAGGAACATCAGCGCATCGGGCGGCAGGTAGTCGGTGAGCGTGCTCGGCGGCTCGCCCGGGGCGGCGCCCGAGAGGTGGCGCGTGTAGTTCTCGATGCCCTTGCAGTGCCCCACCTCGCTGAGCATCTCCAGGTCGAAGCGCGTGCGCTGCTCCAGGCGCTGGGCCTCGACCAGCTTTCCCTCCCTGGCAAAGAACTCCAGGCGCTCGCGCAGCTCCTCCTTGATGGTCTCCACGGCGCCCAGCACCACGTCGCGCGGCGTCACGTAGTGGCTGCTGGGGTAGACGGTGAAGCGCGGGATCTTCTGCTGCACGCGCCCGGTGAGCGGATCGAACAGCTGCAGGCTCTCGACCTCGTCGTCGAAGAGCTCGATGCGCACCGCGAGCTCGGAATGCTCGGCCGGGAACACGTCGATGGTGTCGCCGCGCACGCGGAACTTGCCGCGGCTGAAGTCCTGGTCGTTGCGCTGGTACTGCATGCGGATCAGCTGGGCGATCACCTCGCGCTGGCCCATCCTGTCGCCGGCGCGCAGCGTCATCACCATGCGGTGGTAGCTCTCGGGGTTGCCGATGCCGTAGATGGCCGACACGGTGGCGACGATGACCACGTCGCGGCGCTCCAGCAGGCTCTTGGTGCACGACAGGCGCATCTGCTCGATGTGCTCGTTGATGGCGCTGTCCTTCTCGATGAACAGGTCGCGCTGCGGCACGTAGGCCTCGGGCTGGTAGTAGTCGTAGTAGCTGACGAAATACTCCACCGCGTTCTTGGGGAAGAACTCGCGGAACTCGCTGTAGAGCTGCGCCGCCAGCGTCTTGTTGGGCGCGAACACGATGGCCGGGCGGCCCAGGCGCGCGATCACGTTGGCCATGGTGAAGGTCTTGCCCGATCCCGTCACGCCCAGCAGGGTCTGGAACACCTCGCCGTCGCGCACGCCCTCCACCAGCTTGGCGATGGCCTCGGGCTGGTCGCCCGCCGGCGGATAGGGCTGGAACAGCTCGAACGGCGAGTCGGGAAAGTGGACGAACTGCCCGGCGGGTGCGGGCGCGGCAGTGGCG
>Ga0209959_100633_pt1 | contig 20939 bp, 21 predicted proteins | sample ThiBiot_300_biof_2_FD_183943 | JGI IMG/M metagenome (GOLD analysis project Ga0209959, IMG submission 183943) | Wastewater bioreactor microbial communities from Cape Town, South Africa - Thiocy_expt_300_biof (SPAdes) | ecosystem: Engineered > Bioremediation > Thiocyanate > Unclassified | place...
TGGGCGGCATCGATACGGCCACCACGCCGCTCTACCTGCTGACGGGCGAATACGACTTCTCCTGCAGTCCCGAGGACTCGATCCGCACCGCCGGAACCATTCCCGGCGCGAAGGTGACCGTCATGGAGGAGCTGGGGCATTTCCCCATGAGCGAGAACCCCGGGCAATTCAGGAAATACATCCTGCCCGTGCTGGAAGAGATCGCGGCCCGCTGAGCCTTGCCTGCACGCTATTCCAATCCCCAACCAACCTCCAGGAGACAACCATGAAAAAGATCCTTGCAGCCTCGCTGCTGTGCGTGGGCTGCGGCGCATTCGCCCAGGAAGAACTCAAGATCGGCGCCATCGTGACGCTGTCCGGAGCGGGCGCCGCCTGGGGCCAGGCCATGCTGTACGCGACCGAGCTGGCCGCCGATGACGTGAACGCCAAGGGCGGCCTCGACGTGGGTGGCAAGAAGTACAAGGTCAAGGTCGTCGCCTACGACGACAAGTACCAGGCCGGCGAGGCTGTCACCGCCGCCAACCGCCTGGTGTTCGAGGACAAGGTCAAGTACGTGATCGGCCCCGTGGGCTCGGCCGCCGCGCTGGCCGTGGGCCCGATCATGGAGAAGAACAAGGTCGTCATGCTGACCCTGGGCTTCACCGACAAGGCCCTGGCGGCCGACAAGCCGTTCAGCTTCCGCCCCAACCTGACGACGATGGAAACCTCGCAGCCCCAGATCGACTGGATCGTCAAGGCCAAGAACATCAAGAGGGTGGGCGCGCTCTTCCCCAACGACGAGACCGGCCAGCAGATCGCCCAGGACCTGGAGAAGGCCTACGCCAAGGCCGGCGCGCAGATGAACGCCAAGGAATTCTTCGAGCGCGAGCGCGTGGACATGATGCCCCTGCTCACGCGCATCATGGCCAAGGGCGTGGACGCCATCGAGCTCGACGGCAATGCGCCGGGCACCGCCGGCCTCATCGTCAAGCAGGCGCGCGAGCTGGGCTTCAAGGGCCACATCATCCGCAGCGGCGGCCCGGCCACCGCCGAGATCGTCAACGTGGCGGGCGTGGGCGCGACCAACGGCATGCTGGTCAACACGCCGATCGACCCGGCCAATGCGGAGGTCAAGGCCTATGCCGAGCGCTACTTCGGCAAGTACAAGAAGCGCATGAACGGCTTCAGCCCGGCGTTCTACGACGGCACGCGCATGCTGTTCCAGGCCATGGGCCAGGCCGGCACCGCCACCGACACGGACAAGGTGCGCGTGGCGCTCGAAGGCATCAGGGACTTCAAGGGCATCCTGGGCACCTTGAACTGGACGGGCAAGGAGGTCTACGGCTCCAACCACCAGATCAGCGCGCCGTTCTACGTCGCGCGCGTGCAGGACGGGCAGGAGGTGGTCGAGAGCACCTGCTCCCTCTCCGCCTGCAAGTAAGCACGGGACCTGGGTACCGCCGTGGATTTCACATTCCTCATTGGTCAGGCACTGACCAATGGCCTCATCATCGGGCTGCTCTACCTGCTGATGGCCATTGGCTTCACGCTGGTCTTCGGTGTCATGCGCGTGGTCAACTTCGCGCATGGCGAGTTCTACATGCTGGGCGCGTTCCTCGCCTACGTCTGTGTCACCCGGCTCCAGCTGCCTTTCCTCGCGGCGGTGCTCGCCACCTTCGCCGTGACCCTGGTCGCGGGCTGGATCATCGAAGTGCTGGTGCTCAAGGGCTTTCGCGGCAACGAGCTCAACGGGATGATCAGCACGATCGGGTTGGCGATGGTCCTGCAGAACGGCGCCCTGCTGGTCTTCGGGCCCGACCCCCAGTCCATGCCGCCCGTGGCCGAAGGCGTGGTGTCGCTCGGCCCCATCGTGCTGCCCATGTCGCGGCTGTACGTGGTGGCCTTCTCCATCGCCGTGCTGGTGCTGCTCTACCTGTTCCTCATGCACAGCAAGGGCGGGCGCGCGCTGCGCGCCGTGGTGCAGGACACCGAGATCGCCAGCGCCCAGGGCATCCGCTCGCACCTCATGTATCCGCTGGGCTTCGGCATCGGCGTGGCGCTGGCGGCCGTGGCGGGCGCGCTGATGGCGCCGGTGTTCTCGGTTTCGCCGAGCATCGGCTCCACGCCCCTGCTCAAGGCCTTCATCGTGGTGATCCTCGGCGGGCTCGGGAGCATTCCCGGCGCCGCGCTCGCCAGCCTGCTGCTGGGCGTGGTGGAGAGCGCAGCCAACACCTTCATGTCCAGCAGCATGTCCGACATGCTGCTCTTCGGCTTCGTGATCCTGATGCTGATCTTCCGCCCCTCGGGCCTGCTCGGAAAGTCCGGACGCTGACGCCATGCACGCTTCTTCCACCATTTCGACCATGAAGCCTCGCGCACCCGATTCCGGCGCCGGAGCCCCCCAGGCGCGCTGGCGCCTCTGGCTGCCCGGCCTGCTGGTCCTGTTCGCACTGCCGCTGTTCACCAGCAGCCCGTTCCACATGCACCTGGCGGTGCTGATCTGCCTGAACATCATCTTCGTCAACGGGCTCTCCTTGCTCAGCCGCACCGGGCAGCTCTCGTTCTGCCATGCCGCGTTCATGGGGATGGGCGCCTACGCCTCGGTGATCGCCACCACGCAGTGGCATGCGCCCTTCCTGCTGTCGGTGGCGCTCGGCGTGGCCGTCGCCGCGGCCGTGGCCTTCCTGCTCGGCGCCGTGATCCTGCGCCTGCAGGGCGTGTACTTCGTGCTGGTGACCTTCTGCTTCGGCGAGCTGTTCCGGCTGTTTCTGCTGGAAGGCGGCAGCTACACCGGCGGGGCCAACGGCATCGCCAACATTCCGCCCGCGTCCATCCTCGGCCTTGCGTTCGACACCAAGACGTCGTTCTACGTGCTGGCGGCGGTCTGCGCCTTCGCCTCCATCGCGCTGCTGATCGCGCTGTTCCGCACGCCCCAGGGCACGGCGCTGGACGCGGTGGGCGACAACCAGGAACTGGCCGAGGCCAGCGGCATCGGCATCCAGCGCACGCAGATGTTCGCGTTCGTGCTGGGGTCGGCCATGGCCGGCTTCGCGGGCGCGCTGCTCGCGCACTACCTGGGCTTCGTCTCGCCCGAATCGTTCAATCAGCACATTTCCGTGGCGGCCATCGTCATGCTGGTGATCGGCGGGCGCTCGTCGGTGCTGGGGCCCATCCTGGGCGCGCTCATCATGACGCCTCTGCCCGAGCTGTTCCGCAGCGCGATCGAGACGCAGAACATCCTGTACGGCATCACGCTGATCCTGGTGCTCAAGTTCCTGCCGGGCGGCCTGGTCGGCATGGGTGCCAAGCTTCGCAGGAAGGGGGCCAAGGCATGACCCCGCTGCTCAAGGTGGATGGCCTGTCCCGCTATTTCGGCGGCCTGGCTGCCGTCAAGGACCTGAGCTTCGAGCTCCATGCGGGCGAGATCGTCGGCCTGATCGGCCCCAACGGCGCGGGCAAGAGCACGGCCTTCAACGTGATCAGCGGCTCGCTGGCACCGTCGGCCGGCTGCATCCAGTTCGCCGGCCAGCCCATCGAGGGCATGAGGCCGAGCCAGGTGGTGCGCCACGGACTGGCGCGCACCTTCCAGTCGGCCACGGTGTACCCCGCCGCCACCGTGCAGGAGAACCTCTACCGGGGCGCCCTGGCGCGCTTCGACGTGCCCGTCTGGGCGCAGATCGCGCAGACGGCCCGCTACCGCGGCGCGCTTCGCAAGGTGCGCGAGGAAGTGGACGAGGTGCTGGAGATCACGGGCCTGGCGCCCTACCGCGACGACGTGGCCGGCGCGCTGGCCTACGGCCACCAGAAGCGCATCGGCGTGGCCATCGGCCTGGCCACGCGGCCCAGGCTGCTGCTGCTCGACGAGCCCGCCGCGGGCCTCAACCCCGAGGAGTGCGCGGAGTTCGGCGGCCTGCTCAAGACGCTGCGCGACCGGCACGAGATCTCGCTGCTCTTCGTGGAGCACCACATGGCGCTGGTGATGAACACCTGCGAAAAGATCATCGTGCTCGTGCAGGGCCAGAAGATCGCGCAGGGCACGCCCGATGAGGTGCGCAACAACCCCGCGGTGATCGAAGCCTATTTGGGAGTGGACGAAGATGCCCACGGTTGAAGTCAAGGATGTGGTGGTCCACTACGGGCTGGTGGAGGCGCTGCACGGCGTCAGCTTCACGGTGCCGGCCGGCCAGATCGTGGCGCTCGTCGGCTCCAACGGCGCGGGCAAGAGCACCACGCTCAAGGCGCTGATGGGCCTGAAGAAGGTTTCGGCCGGCAGCATCCACATGGACGGGCGGCGCATCGACTCCACCGGCCCGGCCCAGCGGGTCTCGATGGGGCTGGCGCTCTCTCCCGAGGGGCGCAGGCTGTTCCCGCGCATGACCGTCTGGGAGAACCTCATGGTCGGCGCGCACACCGTCGGCTCGGCGGCGGCGCGCAACCGCTCGCTGGAGCAGGTCTGCGCGCTGTTCCCGCGTGTGCAGGAGCGCCGCAACCAGCTTGCGGGCTCACTCTCCGGCGGGGAGCAGCAGATGGTGGCCATCGGCCGTGCGCTGATGTCGCATCCGCAGATCCTGATGCTCGACGAGCCCTCGCTGGGCATCGCGCCCAAGATCGTTTCCGAGATCGCCCAGGCCATCGTGCGCCTGAACCGGGAGACGGGCATCTCCGTGATCCTGGTGGAGCAGAACGCACGGCTCGCGCTCAAGATGGCGCACCATGCCTACGTGTTCGAGCAGGGCACGGTGATCCGCTCGGGCTCCGGCCAGGAGCTGCTGCAGGACGCGTTCGTGCAGAAGGCCTTTCTCGGAGTCTGAACATGGGCACTCTTCCCATCATCCCCCGCGCGGAAGTCCGTCCGCAGTGGCTGGCCCCGTACCGCGAGGCGCCGCTGGAGCCGGATCTGCCCATCATCGACCCGCACCACCACCTGTCCGACAGTCTGTGGGGCGGCTACCTTCAGGACGACCTGCTGGCGGACCTGGGCTCGGGGCATCGCATCGAGTCCACGGTCTTCATCCAGGTGGGATTCGGCTACCGCACGGACGGCCCCGAGCACCTGCGGCCAGTGGGTGAGACGGAGCGCGTCGTGGCCATTGCCGGCCGTGCCAATGCCGCGCAGGCGGATACGCAGGTCTGCGCAGGCATCGTGGGCTTCGCGGATTTCTCGCTGGGAGCGCGCGTAGAGGAAACCCTGCACGCGCACCTGGATGCCGCCGCCGGGCGCTTTCGGGGCATTCGCTGCCACGCGGCGGCGCATGCGCAGTTCCAGTACGGCGTGATGCACGCCCCTCCGTTGCACGTCTACATGGACCCGAAGTTCCGCGAAGGCTACGCCACGCTCTCGCGCTTCGGGCTCACGTTCGACTCCTGGGCCTACCACACCCAGCTCGACGAACTCTGCGATCTGGCGCGCGCCTTTCCCGGCATCCCCGTGGTGATCGACCACATCGGCGTGCCTCTGGGCGTGGGCCCCTACGCGGGGCAGCGGGATGCCGTCTTCGCCGAATGGAAGCGGCTGCTACAAAAGATCGCCGCCCTGCCCAACGTCTGCATCAAGCTGGGCGGCCTTGGCATGAGCGTGTTCGGCTTCGGCTTCCACCTGGCGGACAGGCCGCCGGCCTCGGCGGAGCTGGCCCGGGCCTGGGGCCCGTACATCCTGACCTGCATCGAGATCTTCGGCCCGTCGCGCTGCATGTTCGAGAGCAACTTCCCCGTCGACAAGGGCACGTGCAGCTACCAGGTGCTGTGGAACACGTTCAAGAGGATCACGGCAGGCATGTCCGCGGACGAGAAGCGCCTGCTCTACCGGGATACGGCGGCGCGCTTCTACCGCCTTGCCTGACGGGGGGTGGGCTGCCGCTTGCCGTCAGGCGGTTGTGCGGCACTGCGCTCCTGCTTTCCGAGGGCCGCCTCGATCGCCTCGCGCACGTTGCGCACGTGCTGCATGCCCGCCTGGTCGGCCGCCGCCTCGTCGCCCTTGAGGATGGCCTCGCACATGGCCTGGTAGTCGCGCATGCGCACCTGCTGCAGCGTAGCCGGGCGGTGCTGGGCGTAGACGATGGGCATGTGGATGGAGGGCAGCAGCCGGCGCAGCTCGCGGCTGCCGCTGGTGGCCAGCAGCGCGCGGTACAAAGCGCGGCGGGCACTGGCGAAGACGTCCTGGTCCTGGCTGCGGTCGGCCTCATGGAGGCGGGCCAGGGCGTCCTCGATCGGCGCGCGGGGCGCGCCCGCGGCAACGGCGCGTGCCGCGCTGCGCGCGAGCAGGCCGGTCATGCGCTCGGCCACGTCGAGCACCTCCAGGGTTTCCCGCGCCGACAGGGTGCGTATGGCCGCGCCCTTGTTGCGGAAAAGATCCACCAGCCCCTCGGCCGCCAGGCGCTGCAGCGCCTCGCGCACGGAGGCGCGGCTGACGCCGAACTGCGCGGCCAGGTCCACCTCCACCAGCCGCTGGCCCGGCACGAAGCGCTGTTGCGCCAGGCCCTGCACGATGCCGTGGAACACCGCGTCGGCGGCGCTCTCAGGGACGTCGGCGGCGGGTTCGGGCAGCGTGGTGGAGGGCATGGGGCAGGCCAGGAAGAAGGTGCCGACGTTAGCACAGCGCATGGGGGCTTGTTTTCAATATTGTCTGACAATATCATCGGCAATACACCGGCCATCCTGGCCGGCCCTTTTTCACGAGGCCCCGCATGGACTTCTCCCTTTCCCCCGAGCTGCGCGCCCTGCGCGACAAGACCCGGCGCTTCATCGCCGAGCAGGTGATCCCGCTGGAGGGCGACCCGCGCCAGTCGCACCACGGCCCCGACGAGGCGCTGCGCCGCGAGCTGGTGGCGCGCGCCCGGGCGGCCGGCCTGCTCACGCCCCATGCCTCGCGCGAGATGGGCGGGCTGGGCCTCACGCACGTCGAGAAGGCCGTCGTGTTCGAGGAGGCGGGCTACTCGCGCCTGGGGCCCACGGCGCTCAACATCCACGCGCCCGACGAGGGCAACATCCACCTGATGGAAGAGGTGGCCACGCCCGCGCAGAAGGAGCGCTGGCTGCGCCCGCAGGTGGCGGGCGCGCTGCGCTCGTGCTTCGCGATGACCGAGCCCTCGCCCGGCGCGGGGGCCGATCCGTCCATGCTGCAGGCCACGGCCGTGCGCGACGGCGACGGCTACGTGATCAACGGCCGCAAGTGGTTCATCACCGGCGCCGATGGGGCGGACTACGCCATCGTCATGGCGCGCATGGAGGACGGCTCGGCCACCATGTTCCTGACCGACATGGACCGCCCCGGCATCGTGCTGGAGCGCAACATGGACGCGATGGATTCCTGCTTCACCGGCGGCCATGGCGTGCTGCGCTTCGACAACCTGCGCGTGCCAGCAAGCGACGTGCTGGGCGAGGTGGGCAAGGGCTTCCGCTATGCTCAGGTGCGCCTGGCGCCCGCGCGCCTCACGCACTGCATGCGCTGGCTGGGGCAGGCGCGCCGCGCGCACGACACGGCGCTGAACTACGTGCGCAAGCGCCACGCCTTCGGCAAGCCGCTGGTGGAGCACGAGGGCGTGGGCTTCATGGTGGCCGACAACGACATGGACCTGCACACCGCGCGCCTGCACATCTGGCACACGGCGTGGCTGCTGGACCAGGGCGAGAAGTGCAACTTCGAGTCGAGCCGCGCCAAGGTCGTGTGCTCCGAGGCCGAGTGGCGCGTGGTGGACCGCAGCGTGCAGATGCTCGGCGGCCAGGGCGTGACGGGCGAGACGCCGGTGATGCGCATCTTCACCGACATGCGGGCCTTCCGCATCTACGACGGCCCGAGCGAGGTGCACCGCTGGAGCATGGCGCGCAAGCTCGCCCACCTGTCCGAGAAGGCCGAGGCCGAGCTGCTGCGCGACGGAGGCGCGGCATGACCGCGGCGATGGACCGGTTCAGCCTGCGCGGCAGGCTGGCGCTGGTGACCGGCGCCTCCAGCGGCCTGGGAACGCACTTCGCCCAGGTGCTGGCCGCCGCCGGCGCCCGCGTGGCCGTGGCCGCGCGCCGCGTCGACAAGCTGCAGGGCGTAGTGGAAGCCATCGCGGCCGAGGGCGGCGAGGCCCGCGCGTTTGCGCTCGACGTGGCCGACAGCGCCAGCGTGCGCGCCTGCTTCGACGCGCTGTGCGCCTGGGGTGTGCCCGACGTGGTGGTCAACAACGCGGGCGTGACCGTCACGCGCCCCGCGCTGGAGCAGACGGAAGAAGACTTCGACCACGTGCTCGGCACCAACCTCAAGGGCAACTGGCTCGTGGCCACCGAGGCCGCGCGCCGCATGGCGGCGGCGGGCAAGGGCGGCGCGATCGTCAACGTGGCATCGATCCTGGGCGAGCGCGTGGCGGGCGGCGTGGCGCCATATGCCATCTCCAAGGCCGGCGTGGTGCAGGCCACCAAGGCGCTGGCGCTGGAGCTGGCGCGCCACGGCATCCGCGTGAACGCGCTGCTGCCCGGCTACGTGGTGACCGACCTGAACCGCGGCTTCCTCACCAGCCCCGCGGGCGAGAAGCTGCGCGCGCGCATCCCCAGCCGCCGCTTCGGCGAGGTAACCGACCTGGACGGCCCGCTGCTGCTGCTGGCCTCCGACGCGGGCGCGGCCATGTCGGGCGCCACGCTGGCCGTCGATGGCGCGCACCTGGTGAGTTCGCTATGAGCAGCCCCGCGAATCCCCTGCCGGTCGAGGCACTCGGCGATTACCTGCGCGCCCAGGGCCTCGCGGGCAGCGCACCCCTCGAAGTGCGCGTGCTCGCGGGCGGGCAGTCCAACCCCACCTACCGCATCACCGCGGGCGAAGGCCGCGACTACGTGCTGCGCAAGAAGCCGCCGGGCACGCTCGTCGCATCGGCGCACGCCATCGACCGCGAATACCGCGTGATGAAGGCGCTGGCGGGCACCGGCGTGCCCGTGCCGCGCATGCTGCACTACTGCGAGAGCGGCGAGCTGCTCGGCACGCCGTTCTACGTGATGGAGTACCTAGCGGGCCGCGTGCTCATGGACCAGTCGCTGCCCGGCATGCAGAGCGCCGAGCGCCGCGCCATCTACCGCGAGATGAACCGCGTCATCGCCGCGCTGCACCAGGTGGACTACGCCGCCGCGGGCCTGGCCGACTATGGCAAGGTGGGCAACTACGTGGGCCGCCAGATCGCGCGCTGGTCGCGCCAGTGCCGCGAATCCACGCTGCCGCTGCACCCGGCCATGCTGCGCCTCATGGACTGGCTGCCCGAGCACCTGCCCGAAGGCGACGAGACCACGCTGGTGCACGGCGACTACCGGCTCGACAACCTCGTCTTCCACCCCACCGAGCCGCGCGTCATCGGCGTGCTGGACTGGGAGCTGTCCACCCTCGGCCACCCGCTGGCCGACCTGGCCTACCAGTGCATGGCCTGGCGCATACCGCACACGCTGTGGCGCGGCATCGGCGGCCTGGACCTGGCGGCGCTCGGCATCCCGCAGGAGGCCGAGTACATCGCCTGGTACGCCGCCGCCACTGGCCGCGACGCGGCGGGCCACTGGGACTACTACCTGGCCTACAACCTGTTCCGCATGGCGGCCATCCTGCACGGCATCGCCCAGCGCGCGTCCGACGGCAACGCCGCCGCCGAGGATGCGGTGGAGACCGGCGCCAAGGCCGGCCCGCTGGCCGAGCTGGGCTGGCAGGCTGCTCAACGCTACATGGCGGCGCGTGGGTGAGCTATCAAGAAAGGAGCTTATGACGCTTGTTGGACAAGGGGTTTAGGCAGTTTTCATGCTGAATCTGCTTACCCCTAATCCACCTTCGCCTCTACGCCTTGTGCCAGCTTGGCGTGGGCTTGTCCTTGGGTCAGGACCCATTGGGCGAACTGCTGCGGGGAGGATGATAGGGACACATCATTGCCTTGCAGCATGAGCTGTTCGACGACTCCAGGGTCCTTCATGGCGGCCTGGGTGGCGTCAAAGAGTTTTTGCGTCACTGCAGGCGGAGTGCCCTTCGGCGCGAAGAGCCCGAACCAGAAAGATAGGTCGTATGGCGTGCCGGTCTGGTTTGCGATGGTGTCGATCTCGCCCATGTTGCTGTTTTTTTCCTTGGTCGTGATGGCAATGGCTTTCAGGCGTCCCGCCTTGACCAGGGGCAATACCGAGGGTGGCGTGGCGAAGGTGATATCCGCATCCTTGGCAACCACGGCCTGCACGGACTGGGAGCCGCCCTTGTAGGGCACATGCATCAACTGGACGCCGAATTGCTTCATGAAAAGCGCTCCGGCCAGGTGCGGCGAGCCGCCATTGCCCGACGAGGTGAAGAAGACCTTCCCGGGGTTTTGCCGGGCGTAGGCGGCCAGTTCCTTGGCGTTGGCATAAGGGGCATCGGTGCGCGTGACCAGCACCATGGGCGAGGACGTGAGCCGGGTGATGGGCACGAAGCTCTGGGCGTCGTAGCGGATCTGCGGGTACAGCACCTTGTCCACCCCGAAGAGAATGGGGCTGCCCATGTACAGGGTGTAGCCGTCGCCTGGTGCCGCGGCCGCTTGCTCCGCCGCGATGGTGGTGCCTGCTCCGGGCTTGTTGTCGATGACGATGGGCTGCTTGAGCAACTCCCCAAGCTTGTTGCCGTAGATGCGGGCGACGGCGTCGGCACCGCCGCCGGGCGGGAAGCCCACGACCAGCTTGATGGGGCGGGTGGGCCAGTGGGCTTCCTGCGCAGAGGCGGATGCCAGGGGGTACAAGGGGATGGCAGCCGTTGCGATGGCGATGAGGGCTTTGGGGGGCAGGGATTTCATGCTGTCTCCGTCGTTGTCTTTCGGGCGGGTAGGGGGTTAGAACACGCCCTGGGCCTGCAGACGTTCCAGGTCCGCGCTGCCCAGGCCAAACTCGGCCAGGACTTCCGCGGTATGGGCGCCGCGCCGGGGCGTTGGCATGGTGATGTTGCTGGGGGTGCGCGACAGCTGCATGGGCTGCCCTACGAATTTCTGTGCGCCGCGCTCCTTGGACACCAACTGCTTGACGATGCCCAGGTGTTGCACTTGCTCGCACTCCAGCGCCTGCTGCACGTCGTAGATGGGGCCGCAGGCCACGCCGCCTTGGTTGAACTGCTCGATCCAGTAGTGCGATGGCTGGTGCCGGAGCTGTTCATTGATCAGGCGGTTGAGTTCGGCGCGGTTGTCTGAACGGTCCTTCTTGGTCGCAAAGCGCGGATCGGTCGCCAACTGCGGCAGGCCGATGATCTTGCAGAACCGTTCCCAGATCCTGGTGCCGAACACGGCGATATTGATGCTTCCGTCCTGCGTGTGGTAGACCCCCGTGGGCATGCTGGTGGGGTGGTAGTTGCCGGCCTGGCGGGGCAGCACGCCATCGAGCAGCCAGCGCGAGGTCTGGAAGTCCATCATGTAGAGCATGGACCCGAGCAGCGAGGTATGCACCCATTGGCCCTGGCCGGATTTCTCGCGCTCCAGGAGCGCAGTCAGGATGCCTTGGGCGGCGAAGATGCCCGCGCACAGATCGGCAATGGCAATGCCCACGCGCATGGGGGTGCTGCCCGGCTCGCCGGTGACGGACATGAGCCCTCCCATGCCCTGGGCCACCTGGTCGAATCCCGGGCGGCCGGCGTAGGGCCCGGTCTGCCCGAAGCCTGAGATGCTGGCATACACCAGGCGGCGATTGAGGGGGGCCAGGCTCTCGTAGTCGATGCCAAGCTTGGTCTTCACGTCGGGCCTGTAGTTCTCGACCAGTACGTCGGCCTTGGCGACCAGGGTCTTGAGCAGGGTCACGCCCTCGGCTTTTTTCAGATTGAGCGTAATGGAGCGCTTGTTGCGGTGGGTGTACTGGTAGTCCGCTCCGTCCTGCCCGCCAAGGGTGTCGTCGGCGCGCATGGATTCAGGCATTTGCACCTGGATGACGTTGGCCCCCCAGTCCGCCAACTGGCGGCAGCAGGTGGGGCCGGCACGTACCTGGGTCAGGTCGATGACGGTGATGTGGTCCAGTGCTTGCGATGCGGGAATGTGTGGCATGTGTACTCTCCGTCTATCAATGTATACATTGAATAGATTTGAGAATACATAGTTTTCCCTAAGAGGGATTGCTGGCGAGGCTGGCTAGGATGCGGACGGTTTCCAATACCTGGCGCAGAGGAGCGTAATGAGCGAGCACATTCAACTGACCATGGACGGTTCCGTGGCCCGGTTACTGATCAACAACCCGGCCCAGGCCAATGCGCTGGATGTCGAGGCCTTGCAGGCCATACGCGCCGCGCTGGAGCAGGTCAATGCCAGCCGGACTGTCCGCGTGTTGTTGCTGGAGGCGGAGGGAAAGTACTTCTGCAGCGGCTTCAACATCGGCAAGATGAAGCCCGAGAACGGCGGCACCGGCTTCGAAGCTACCGTCAACATGCTGGAGGATTGCGCGCCCGTGACCATTGCCTGCCTGGAAGGCGGTGTGTACGGCGGAGGCACGGACTTGGCGCTGGCCTGCGACTTCAGGCTCGGCGTGGTGGGCTGCAACATGTTCATGCCGGCTGCCCGGCTGGGCATCCACCTGTATGGCAGCGCGCTGCGCCGCTACGTCACGCGTCTGGGCGTGGACCATGCCAAGACTCTGGTTCTGACGGCCCGCGAAGCAACGGCCCTGCAAATGCAGCAGATGGGCTATCTGACGCACCTGTTCGACACCGTGGAAGAGTTGCGCGAGTCCCGGGACGCGCTGGTGCGGGACATTGCGCAGCTGGCACCGCTGTCGCTCAAATACATGAAGAAGAACATCAATCGCATCGCCAACGGGCAATTCGATGCCGAAGCCATCGGTGCCGATGCCTTGCTGGTGGGCGCGTCGCAGGATTCGGCCGAAGGCCGCCTGGCCTGGCGGGAGAAGCGGCGACCGCAGTTCAAGGGCGAATAGCGCAGGGCGTGTACCGGGCGTGCCGCGGCCTGGGCCGTCCCGAGGCCGGTCCTACAATCTGCCGGACCATCACGCATGCCGTGCTGCGACCACTGCTTATGCCCAATGTGACCGATACCATCCGAGCCCAGATCGAGCGCGACATCTTCAACGGGGGCTTCAAAAGCGGCGATCGGATCGATGAGAAGTACATGATGCAGCGCTTCTCCGTCTCGCGCACTCCCGCGCGCGAGGCGCTGGTGCATTTGGCGGCCATCGGCTTGTTGACCCTGGTGCAGCGCAAGGGCTATCTGGTGCTGCAGATCAGTCCACAGGAGTATGTGGAGCTGGCCGAGATCCTGGAGGTGAACGAAAGCCTGGCAGCAAAGCTGGCTGCCAGCCGCATCTCCAAGGAGCAACTTGATCAACTGGCCGGCGCGCTAAGGGACTGCCGGGAAGCCCTGGAGAAACAGGATGCGCATGCGTACCGTGTGAGCAACAGCCTTTTCCACCAGGTGATCTATGAGGCCTGCGGCAACCAGAGCCTGAAGGAAGCCATATCGCTGCTGCGGGCCCGCATGCGCGGCATTGCCGATGTGCGCTTCGAGAGCCTGAGCCGCATGCAAGCCTCCTGCAAGGAGCACGAGGCCATTTACGAGGCCATTGCGACCGGGGACTCACAATCCGCCGCCCAAGTCATGGCGGCCCACATCCTGGGCGGCAGCGGAAACTTCAAGCAACAGGTACTGGCGGCCCCCGAATTCAGAGCGACATGGCGTAGCCCACCGTGATGGGCGCGTGGTCGCTGAACTTCTGGCCCTTGTAGATGGCCTCGCTGCGCGCCAGCTGCGCGAGCTGCGGTGTGGCCAGGTGGTAGTCCAGCCGCCACCCCACGTTGTTCGCATAGGCCTGGCCGCGGTTGCTCCACCATGTGTAGCAGGCGTCCGTCGTGTCGGGCTGCAGCCGGCGGTACACGTCCACCAGGCCGCCGTCCGTGTCCTCGCCCAGCAGCTTCGTCATCCACGCGCGCTCCTCGGGCAGGAAGCCGCTGTTCTTCTGGTTACTGCGCCAGTTCTTCAGGTCGGCCTGCCGGTGGGCGATGTTGATGTCGCCGCACAGGATGAACTCGCGCTCGGCTTTCAGGCGCATCAGGTGGGGGTGGAATTCATCGAGGAAGCGGTACTTGGCCAGCTGGCGTTCCTCGCCCGAGGAGCCGCTGGGAAAGTAGGCGCTGATGATGGACAGCCTGCGTGAGGGCGTGTCGAAGCGCAGCTCCACGTAGCGGCCCTCGGCGTCGAACTCCTGCGAGCCGTAGCCGGCCAGCACGTCGCTGGGTTCGTGGCGCGTGTAGATGCCCACGCCCGAGTAGCCTTTCTTGGCCGCGAAGTGGAAGTGGCCCTTGAGGCCCGCCAGTTCCTCGAAGCGGCCCTGCATGTCCGCGGACTGGGCCTTTATCTCCTGTACGCAAATACAATCCGGGCGGTTCTGGTCTATCCACGCCTCCACGCCCTTGGACGTGGCCGAGCGGATGCCGTTGAGGTTGAGACTGGTTAATTTGAACAAGGAAGCATCCATGGTGACAGAGAGCGCGCAAGGCCCCGGGCGGGACCGTCTGGCGCAGGATTTCGTGCGTTTCGCGGTCGAGTCCGGCGTGCTGCGCTTTGGCGAGTTCAAGACCAAGGCGGGCCGCATGAGCCCGTACTTCTTCAACGCCGGATTGTTCGACGACGGCGCCAAGATGGGCCGGCTCGCGCAATTCTATGCACAGGCGCTGGTGGCCAGCGGCATCGGGTTCGACATGCTGTTCGGCCCCGCCTACAAGGGCATCCCGCTGGGCGCCACCGTGGCCGTGGAGCTGGCGCGCCTGGGGCGCAACGTGCCCTTCGCCTACAACCGCAAGGAGGCCAAGGACCACGGCGAGGGCGGCACGCTGGTGGGCGCGCCGCTCAAGGGCCGCGTGCTCATCATCGACGACGTGATGAGCGCCGGCACGGCCGCGCGCGAATCCATCGCGCTGATCCGCGCCGCGGGCGCCACGCCGCACGCCATCGCCATCGCGCTCGACCGCCAGGAGAAGGCCACCGAGAACGGCCGCGACGTTCAGCACAGCGCCGTGCAGTACGTGCGCCGCGAGCTCGGCATGCAGGTCTGCGCCATCGCCAGGCTGGCCGACCTGCTGCGCTACCTGGAGGCCGATGGCGGCGACCCGCAGATCCACGCCCACCACGAGCGCGTGCTGGCCTACCGCCAGCGCTACGGCGTGGACGATTGAGGCAGGGGCAGAGGGGCGCGATGGCGGGCGCACGGCGGATGGGCGGGCTGCTGGCATGCGCGGCCGGCATGGTGCTGGGCGCGCTGGCGCCGGCCTGGGCGCAGCAGGGCAAGACCGTGCAGGAGGTCTACACCTGCATCGACAGGCAGGGCCGCCGCATCACGTCCGACCGGCCCATCGCCGAATGCGTGGACCGCGAGCAGCGCGTCCTGGACCACACGGGCGCCGAGCGCCGCCGCATCGGCCCCACGCTGACGGAGCACGAGCGCGCGGCCCAGGAGGCGCAGCGCCGCAAGGAGGCGGAGGAGCGCGCGCGCTTCCTGGAGGAGCGCCGGCGCGAGCGCGTGCTGCTGGCGCGCTACCCCGACGAGGCCGCGCACCAGGCCGAGCGCGAGACCGCCATCGACCAGGTGGAGGCGGTCATCGTCGTGGCCCACAAGCGCATCCAGGCGCTGAAGGCCGAACGCAGGCGCATCGACGTGGAGCTGGAGTTCTACCGCGGCGACCCTGCCAAGGCGCCGGTGAAGCTGCAGCGCCAGATCGCCGAGAACGAGCAGGCCCTGGCCGAGCAGCAGCGCTTCCTGGTCGCGCAGGACCTGGAGAAGCGCCGCATCCACCAGCGCTTCGACGCCGAGCTGGCCCAGCTGCGCCAGCTGTGGGCGGCCCAGCGGGCCTCGGCCACGCAATGGCCGCCGCCGCCCGCCGCCGCGCCGGCGCAAAAATAAAGGCCCCGCGGGGCCTTTATTGTTTTGATAGCTGCCAGCGCTTGACTGGCGGGCGTTTCAGGCCAATTTTGCCTTCAAAAGTTCGTTGACCTGCTGGGGGTTGGCCTTGCCCTTGCTGGCCTTCATCACCTGGCCCACGAGCGCGTTGAAGGCCTTGTCCTTGCCGGCCTTGTACTGCTCCACGTTCGCGGGGTTGGCGGCGATGACCTCGTCGATGATCTTCTCCAGCGCGCCGCTGTCGTTCATTTGCTTGAGGCCCTTGGCCTCGATCACGGCGTCCACGTCGCTGCCTTCGCCGCTCCACAGCGCCTCGAACACCTGCCTGGCCGCGTTGTTGCTGACGGTGCCGTCGCCGATGCGCCCGATCAGCGCGGCCAGCTGCCGGCTGGAGACCTTCACCGCATCCATGCCGATCTCCTCGGTGTTCAGGCGGCGCGAGACCTCGCCCATCACCCAGTTGCTGGCGAGCTTGGGCGCGCCGCAGGCCTTGGCGGCGTCCTCGAAGTAGGCGGCCATGGCCTGGCTCTGCGTGAGCGTGGTCGCGTCGTACTCGGGCAGGCCGTACTGCTGCACGAAGCGCGTGGCCATGGCGCGCGGCAGCTCGGGCATGGCGGCCTTCACCTGCTCCACCCATTCGGGCGCGATGACCAGCGGCGGCAGGTCGGGATCGGGGAAGTAGCGGTAGTCGGCCGCGTCCTCCTTGGTGCGCATGGCGCGCGTCTCGCCCGTGTCGGGGTCGAACAGCACGGTGGCCTGTTGAATCTTGTGGCCGTCCTCCAGCTGCTCGATCTGCCAGCGGATCTCGTAGTCGATCGCCTGCTGCATGTACTTGAAGCTGTTGAGGTTCTTGATCTCGCGGCGCGTGCCCAGCGGCTGGCCCGGCCTGCGCACGGAGACGTTGGCGTCGCAGCGGAAGCTCCCCTCCTGCATGTTGCCGTCGCAGATGCCGATCCAGGTCACGATCTGGTGCAGCGCCTTGGCGTAGGCCACGGCCTCGTCGGTCGAGCGCATGTCGGGCTCGGTCACGATCTCCAGCAGCGGCGTGCCCGCGCGGTTCAGGTCGATGCCGCTCATGCCGTGGAATTCCTCGTGCAGCGACTTGCCCGCGTCCTCCTCCAGGTGGGCGCGCACCAGGCGCACGGTCTTCTTCTCGTCGCCGAGGTAGAAGCCCACCTCGCCGCCCTGCACCACGGGAATCTCGAACTGGCTGATCTGGTAGCCCTTGGGCAGGTCGGGGTAGAAGTAGTTCTTGCGCGCGAAAATGCTCTGCGGCGCAATGTGGGAGCCGAGTGCCAGTCCCAATTTGATAGCGCAGGCCACCGCCTCGCGGTTCATCACGGGCAGGGTGCCGGGCAGGGCCAGGTCCACCGCGCAGGCCTGGGTGTTGGGCTCGGCGCCGAAGGCGGTGCTGGCGCGGCTGAAGATTTTGGCTTTAGTGGCCAGCTGGGCGTGGGTCTCGAAGCCGATGACGACCTCGTAGCCTTGGATGAGTTTCGCGGTCATGGTCAGATGCCCTCCGGCGCCCGGAGGTGGAAGTCGGTCGCCTGCTGCAGGCGGTGCGCGGCATTGAGCAGCCGCGCTTCCTGGAAGTAGTTGCCGATCAGCTGCAGGCCCACGGGCAGGCCGCCTTCGCCGAAGCCCGCGGGCACGCTCATGCCGGGCAGGCCGGCCAGCGACGCGGGCAGGGTGTAGATGTCGGCCAGGTAGTTGGCCACCGGGTCGTTCTGGCTGCCCAGCCGCCAGGCCGTGGTCGGGGCCACGGGGCCGGCGATCAGGTCGCATTCCTTGAAGGCCTGCTGGAAGTCGTCGGCGATCATGCGGCGCAGCTTCTGCGCCTGCAGGTAGTAGGCGTCGTAGTAGCCCTCGGACAGCACGTAGGTGCCGATCATGATGCGGCGCTTGACCTCGTCGCCGAAGCCCTGGGCGCGGGTCTTCTTGTACATGTCCAGCAGGTCGGAATACTGACTGGCGCGGTAGCCGTAGCGCACGCCGTCGAAGCGCGAGAGGTTGGACGAGGCCTCGGCAGGGGCCAGGATGTAGTACACGGGCACCGACAGATCGGTGCGCGGCAGCGTGATGGGCACCAGCCGGGCGCCGAGCTTCTCGTACTCCTTGAGCGCCGCGTCCACGGCGGCGTGCACGTCCGCCGCCAGGCCTTCGCCGAAGAACTCGGCCGGCACGCCGATGCGCAGGCCCTCCAGGCTGTCGCCCAGCGCGCGGCCGAAGTCCTCGGCGGGCCGGTCCAGGCTGGTCGAGTCGCGGTCGGGGTCGGGCCCGCACATGGCGGAGAGCAGCAGCGCGCAGTCCTCGGCCGAGCGGGCCATCGGCCCCGCCTGGTCCAGGCTGGAGGCGAAGGCGATCATGCCGTAGCGGCTGGCGCGCCCGTAGGTGGGCTTGATGCCGGTGACGCCGCAGAAGCTCGCGGGCTGGCGGATCGAGCCGCCCGTGTCCGTGCCCGTCACGGCCGGCGCCAGGCGCGCGGCCACGGCGGCGGCCGAGCCGCCCGACGAGCCGCCGGGCACGCGCGCGCCGTCCCAGGGGTTGCGCACGGGCTGGGGCGCGTCGAACCCCACGGGGGCGACGGCCGAGTTCTCGTTCGTGCCGCCCATGGCGAACTCGTCGCAGTTGAGCTTGCCCAGCGTCACGCAGCCGGCCCCGGCCAGCCTGGCCACCACGGTGGCGTCGAACGGCGAGCGGTAGCCCGCCAGCATGCGGCTGGCGGCGGTGGTGGGGAAGTCGCGCGTGACGAAGATGTCCTTGTGCGCGATGGGCACGCCCGCCAGCGGCGCGGCGGTGCCCGCGGCTATCGATGCGTCCTGCTCGCGGGCCTGGGCCAGCGTGGCGTCTTCGTTGAGCGCCACGTAGGCGCCCAGGTGCTGGTGGCTCCTGGCGCGGGCCAGGAAATGCCGGGCGGCCTCCACGGCCGATACCTGGCCGCCGCGCAGCGCGGCGGCCAGCTGGGCCACGCCCAGGTCGTGCAGTGCGGTGGAGCTCATTCGATCACCCTGGGCACGAGGAAGAGGCCGCGTTCCACGGCAGGGGCGCTCTGCTGGTTCGCTTCGCGCTGGTCGGGCTCGCTGGCCACGTCGTCCCGCAGGCGCAGGTGCACGTCCTGGATCGCCGCGACGGGGTGGGGCAGCGGGGCGATGCCGCCGGTGTCCACGGCGCGCATCTTCTCCACGATGCCGAAGAAACCGTTGAGCTGAGTGAGCATGCGCTCGCTCTCGGCAGGGCTGAGCTCGAGCCGCGCCAGATGGGCGATGCGGCCGATGTCCTGGGGTGTCAGTGCCATAAGGGGATGGGGCGCGGGGAAACCGGATGTAAAGCTGTCATCCGCGCCGCGCCAGGGGAGTTATTCACAGGGGATGCGTTATTATCCCGGCTTTGCCGCAAGACCTCCACATTGCCGGTCATTGTGTGAAAAAAGCCAGCAAACACCCTGTAAAAACCCGGCGATGGCAGGCCGAAGCGCATGCCGTGCCTGAGAGGACCCCTGAATGTTCGGAGTTTTCCGTCGGTACTTCTCCACCGACCTGGCCATTGACCTTGGTACCGCCAACACCCTGATCTTCGCCCGCGACAAGGGCATCGTGCTCGACGAGCCTTCGGTCGTCGCCATCCGCCACGAGGGCGGCCCGCACGGCAAGAAGGTGATCCAGGCCGTGGGCCACGAGGCCAAGGCCATGCTGGGCAAGGTGCCCGGCAACATCGAGGCCATCCGGCCCATGAAGGACGGCGTGATCGCCGACTTCGTGATCACCGAGCAGATGATCAAGCAGTTCATCAAGATGGTGCACCCGCGCTCGGTGCTCACGCCCAGCCCGCGCATCATCATCTGCGTGCCCTGCGGCTCCACCCAGGTCGAGCGCCGCGCCATCAAGGACGCGGCCGAGGCCGCCGGCGCCACCGCCGTGTACCTCATCGAGGAACCCATGGCCGCCGGCATCGGCGCGGGGCTGCCCGTTTCGGAAGCCAGCGGCTCTATGGTCGTGGACATCGGCGGCGGCACCACCGAGGTGGGCGTCATCAGCCTGGGCGGCATGGTCTACAAGGGCAGCGTGCGCGTGGGCGGCGACAAGTTCGACGAGTCCATCATCAACTACATCCGCCGCAACTACGGCATGCTGATCGGCGAGCCCACGGCGGAATCGATCAAGAAGAACATCGGCAGCGCCTTCCCTGGCAGCGAGGTCAAGGAGATGGAGGTCAAGGGCCGCAACCTCTCCGAGGGCGTGCCGCGCAGCTTCACCATCTCGTCCAACGAGGTGCTGGAGGCGCTGACCGAGCCGCTCAACCAGATCGTCTCGGCGGTGAAGACGGCGCTGGAGCAGACGCCCCCCGAGCTGGGCGCCGACATCGCCGAGCGCGGCATGATGCTCACCGGCGGCGGCGCGCTCTTGCGCGACCTCGACCGCCTGCTGGCCGAGGAAACCGGCCTGCCCGTGCTGGTGGCCGAGGAGCCCCTGACCTGCGTGGTGCGCGGCTGCGGCATTGCGCTCGAGCGCATGGACCGCCAGGGCAGCATCTTCACCAGCGAATAAGCGCGCGCCGCGCTTGGCCCGCATGCCCCTGGGAACACTGGACCGCACGGCGCCCACGCTGTTCAAGCACGGGCCGTCGCCGCTGTCCCGACTCACCCTCTACAGCGCCTTGGCGCTGTTTTTGATGGTGGCGGACGCGCGCTTCCACGTCGCCGAGCCGCTGCGCAAGGCCGTGGCCACCGTGCTGTATCCGCTGCAGTGGCTCATGCTGCAGCCCGTGGAGCTGTCCGGGAAAGGCGCGCAGTATTTCCAGTCGCTGCAGGCGGCGCAGCAGGCCGCGGACGAGGCCGGCAGGAAGATGGCGCAGATGTCCGTGCGCGCGGGCGAGGCCGACCAGCTGCTGCGCGAGAACGCCGAGCTGCGCCGGCTGCTCGCGCTGCGCGAGCGCCTGGACACGCCGGCCCAGGCCGCGCAGGTGCTCTATGACACGGCCGACCCGTACACGCGCCGCATCATGGTGGACCGCGGCCAGCTGGCCGGGGTGGAGCCGGGCTCGCCCGTGGTGGACGCGGCCGGCGTGCTCGGCCAGGTCACGCGCGTGTACCCCATGCTCAGCGAGGTCACCCTGCTCATCGA
>Ga0209959_100652_pt1 | contig 20337 bp, 18 predicted proteins | sample ThiBiot_300_biof_2_FD_183943 | JGI IMG/M metagenome (GOLD analysis project Ga0209959, IMG submission 183943) | Wastewater bioreactor microbial communities from Cape Town, South Africa - Thiocy_expt_300_biof (SPAdes) | ecosystem: Engineered > Bioremediation > Thiocyanate > Unclassified | place...
CCACCACCTCGGGCAGCTTGATCGACACCAGGGCGGGGTTCTTGTTGGAGCCGCGCACCACGATCTTCACGCCGTTCGGGATCTTCAGCGACTGCACGCCCGGGGCTGACTTGGAGGTCAGGCCGCTCAGGTCCACCGTGATGAACTCGGGCAGCTGCGAGGGCATGCACATCACGTCCACTTCGTGGATCAGGGGGGTGACGGTGCAGCCTTCTTCCTTCACGGCCGGCGAGCCTTCCAGGCCTTCGTAGTGCAGCGGCACCTTCAGGTGCACGCGGGTCTTGTCGTCCACGCGCTGGAAGTCCACGTGCAGCACCTGCTGCTTGAAGGGGTGGTACTGCACGTCGCGCAGCAGCACCTTGGTGACCTGGCCGCCCAGCTCCATGTCCAGGATGCTGGAGTGGAAGGCTTCCTTCTTCAGGGCGTGCCACAGGGCGTTGTGATCGAGTTCGATCTGTTGGGGCTCGGCGGCGCCGCCGTAGACGATGCCGGGGGTCTTGCCGGAAATACGCAGGCGGCGGCTCGCACCCGTACCTTGCTTGGCGCGCTCAAAAGCGACGAATTGCATGATGAAAACTCCTGATGGGACCGGCCGCGACCAGCCTGGCCCGCTGTTGAAAAAGACCCCATGCCCACCGGGCTGAGGCCTGCTTGGTGTTCCCGGACGGTCAGTCCGAGAACATGCTCGATACCGACTCTCCCTTGGAGATGCGCTGGATCGTCTCGGCGATCAGCGGCGCCACGGAGAGCTGGCGGATCTTTGCGCACCCCTTGGCGGCGTCGCTCAAGGGGATGGTGTTGGTCACCACGACCTCGTCGAGCGCCGTGCCGTTGGCGATGCGCTCGATGGCGGGGCCGGAGAAGATCGGGTGGGTGCAGTAGGCGTACACCTTCTTGGCGCCGCGCTCCTTGAGCACCTCGGCCGCCTTCACCAGTGTGCCGGCGGTGTCGATCATGTCGTCCATGATCACGCAGTTGCGGCCGTCGATGTCGCCGATGACGTGCATGACCTCGGACACGTTCGCCTTGGGGCGGCGCTTGTCGATGATGGCAAGGTCGGTGCCCAGCTGCTTGGCCAGCGCACGGGCGCGCACCACGCCGCCCACGTCGGGGGAGACGACGATCAGGTTCTCGTACTTCTTCTCGTTCAGGTCGCCCAGCAGCACGGGCGAGGCGTAGATGTTGTCCACCGGGATGTCGAAGAAGCCCTGGATCTGGTCGGCGTGCAGGTCCATGGTCAGCACGCGGGCCACGCCCACGGCCTGCAGCATGTTGGCCACCACCTTGGCCGAGATCGGCACGCGCGTCGAGCGCGGGCGGCGGTCCTGGCGGGCATAGCCGAAGTAGGGGATCACGGCGCTGATGCGCTCCGCCGACGCGCGCTTGAGCGCATCGACCATGATCAGGAGCTCCATCAGGTTCTCGTTCGTCGGCGCGCAGGTGGACTGCACCACGAACACGTCGCGGGCGCGCACATTCTGCTTGATCTCGACGGTGACCTCTCCGTCGGAGAAGCGGCCCGCATCGACGGCGCCGAGCGTGGTGCCCAGATTCCTGACGATTTCGGTGGCCAGGCCGGGGTTGGCATTGCCCGTGAAAACCAGGAAGTCGGGGGTATTGGTTTGCATGAGCGACTCGGCAGTCTGAATTGAAATCCCGTACGGGAAATGAATAAGGACTTACGCAAACGAGGCAGCGGGTTTGCCGGAATCCGATGTGCGCAAGTCGTATTCGTATGAATTTTGGCAGGGGAGGAAGGACTCGAACCCTCGCATGCCGGAATCAAAATCCGGTGCCTTAACCAACTTGGCGACTCCCCTACGCAGGTCCACCGCCCCTTGGGGCGATCAACCCTTGATCCTCTCATCCAAAGCCCAGTCCGACAGCGGATGAAGCCCTAGATTCTCACACATTTTGACTTGCCATGCAGCGGGTGCATCGTGCAGGTCAACTGCATGCGTTGCTTGCGCAAACACCGCACTTCCAGAGCCCGTCATCCGGCCTCGTAACCCCTTCGATGCCAGCCAGTCGATGGCTTGGTCTATCTCCGGGCACAGGGCCTGCGCAACCGGCTGCAGGTCGTTGCCACCGAACTGGTAGGGCATTGCAGCAAAGCCTTGAATTGTAGCACAGCCGGAATCGCGTTTGAGGGACGGATGCGAAAAAATGGCTTTCGTATCCAGCCCCGCCGCGGGCTTGACCACCGCGAAGCTCGCGCCTGGCAGCTGGTGCTCCAAATCAAGAGGGCGAATTATGTCACCGATTCCCTCAACCCAGGCGTTCGTGCCGCACAAAAAGAAGGGGACGTCGGCGCCCAGGCCGAGGCCGATGGCATGCAGGCGCGCGCGCGGCAGGCCCAGGCCCCACAGCCGGTTGAGCGCCAGCAGCGTGCTGGCTGCGTCCGATGAGCCGCCGCCCATGCCGGCCTGCGCGGGCACGCGCTTGTGCACCCCGATGTGCGCGCCCAGGCCGCACCCGGTGGCCGCCTGCAGCGCGCGGGCCGCGCGCACCACGAGGTCGTCTGCGGGCAGGGGCTGCGTGAGGTCCTCGCGGCTGATGGCGCCGTCGGCGCGCAGCTCGAAGTGCAGGGTGTCGCACCAGTCGATCAGCATGAAGACGGACTGCAGAAGGTGGTAGCCGTCGGGCCGGCGGCCCGTGACGTGCAGGAACAGGTTCAGCTTGGCCGGTGCCGGCACGTCGTACAGGGCTCGCATGCCGTCAAAGGCTCAATGCCACGCGCAGGATGGTCTGCGGCGCGGGCGTGTGGCGCGTGGCCGTCAGGCGGCCCTGGCCGAGTGCGCTCAGGTCCGCCTGCCAGCCCGTGGCCTGCACCGCCTCGCCCTTGAGCCAGCCGAACAGCGCGGCGATCGGCAGGTCGCTGCCCGTCAGTTCGAGCACCAGCGCCTGCAGCGACGTGGATTGGCGCTGTTCGCTGCCGTTGCGCAGCAGCGCGTGCCCGGGCCGCCACTGCAGCTGGGCCATGACGTTGCCCAGCGGGTTGAACAGGGTCAGTTCGCCGGCCTGCGGGCTGCCCTGCAGCTCGAAGCCCGCGCTGAAGGACTGCGCAGAGGCGTCCTCCACCTGCACGGCCAGGCGCCCGCTCCAGTGGTCCGCGGCGCCGCCGGCCGGGCGGGGGGGCTGCGCGCAGGCGCCGAGCAGCGCGAGCGCCAGCCCCGCGAGCAGCAGGCGGCCCCGCGCGGGGCGTGGCGCCGTCAAGGCCGGACCCTCAGGCGCTTGAGCGTGCCCTTGAGCACGTCGTTGTCCTTGTTGATGCGCAGGCCCTCGCGCCAGACGGCCAGGGCGCGGTCGCGCTGGCCCAGGCTCCACAGGACCTCGCCGATGTGGGCCGCGATTTCGGCGTCGGGCCGCGTCTTGAAGGCGCGCTCCAGGATGTCCAGCGCCTCTTTGCGGTTGCCCAGGCGGAATTCGACCCAGCCCAGGCTGTCGGTGATGAAGGGGTCGTCGGGCGCGTATTCGAGGGCCTTGACGATGAGCGCCTTGGCCTCCTGCAGGCGCACGCCGCGGTCGGCCAGGGAAAAGCCCAGGGCGTTGAGCGCGTGGTGATGGTCGGGCTGGCGGGCGATGATGGCGCGCAGCAGGCGCTCCATTTCGGCGGGGCGGCCTGCCTTGTCGGCCAGCATGGCCTGGTCGTACACCAGTTCGTTGTCCTGCGGGGCCAGCGCCACGACCTTGCCCTGCAGCTCGTAGGCCTGCTGGTAGCGGCCGGCCTCGCGCAGCAGCTGCACCTCGGCCTGAAGCTTGAGCCGCGCGTCGTCCGGGCCCTTTTCGGGAATGGCGCGGATCAGGGCGCGCGCTTCGTCGAGCCGGCCCTGGCGCACCAGCAGCGAGGCGTGCCGGCTCTGTACGGCGAGCAGTTGCTCGGCATCGTCGATGCGGGCCAGCCAGGCCTGGGCCTGGGCGAGGTCGCCGCGCTTCTCGGCGATCTGCGACTGCATCAGGGAGATCTGCGTCAGCGCGCGCTGGCGCTGCTCGGTGGCGGGGTCCTGCTCCAGCAGCTGCATGCAGCGCTGCAGGGCGGCCTCGGCCTGGTCCAGCTCACCGGCCTGCAGCTGCAGCGAGGCACGGATCAGCCATGCCTGGGCGTTGTCGGGCTGCTCGCGCGTGACGGCATCCACCTGCGCCTGCGCGTCGGCCAGGCGCTGCGATTCCAGCAGCACGCGCGCATAGGCCATGCGCACCTCGGGCAGGGGCTTGCCGGCGAGGTAGCGCGACAGCAGCGCCTCGGCCTCCGGGACCGCGTTCTCCAGCAGCTGCAGCGACAGCATGGCGGCGCCGTCGTCGCCGGGGTCCTGCCCCAGCGCGTTGCCCGCGGCCTCCAGCGCGCGGGCTTTGTCGTCCGCCGCGAGGTACATGCGCCCCACCGTGGTCCAGGCCATGGGGCCGAGGGCGGGGTCGTTGAGTTCTTTCTCCAGCGCCAGCCGCACCACCCGCGCGGCCAGGGCCTTGTCGCCCGCGCGCGCATAGAGCAGGGGCAGGGCGCGGATCGTGGAGACCTTGTCGCGCGCGGACGAGCGCGCCAGCTCCTGGCGCAGCGGCTCGGCGCTGTCGTCGATGCGGTTGAGCGCCACGAGGATGCGCAGCAGGTAGCGGTTGGCGTCGCGCGACTGCGGCAGCGCCTCCTTCCAGGCTCGGGCGGCCGCCAGGGCGTATTCCCCGGAGCGCGACTGCAGGGCGATTTCCGTGGCCCGGCGGTACAGCTGCGGATCGCCGCTGCGGCGTGCCGCGTCCAGCATCAGGTTGTAGCCCGTGGCCGGGTCGCCCTCGCTGGTGGTGATTTCGCCGAGCAGCAGCTCGTAGAACAGTTCGGCATTGAGCGCGGCGGTCGCCTCTTCTTCCTCCTGCACGGGTGCGGATGCGGGTTCGGAGGCGCGCTCGCCCGTCTGGGCCAGGGCAGGAAAGACACAGGTCGCGGCCACGCATGCCAAGGCTGCCGGCCGAATACGACGGAAGGGATGCACCATCGGCCCATAATAATCCATGCTCCTGGGACTTCTTGACGAGTGTTGGCATGCCTGAGCTGCCCGAGGTGGAGGTGACGCGGCGCGGCCTTGCCGATGCGATCGGCGGCGCGACGATACGCGCGGTGGCGCTGGGCAAGTCCCTGCGCTGGCCGCTGGGCCTGGCGCCCGGGGACCTGGCCGGGCAGCGGGTCCTGGCCGTGCGCCGGCGCGGCAAATATCTGCTGCTGGATCTGCAGCATGGCCTGCTGCTGATCCACCTGGGCATGTCGGGCAGCCTGCGTTTTGCCCACGGCCTGCCGCAGCGCGGCCCGCACGATCACTTCGACATGGAGACGGACCGCGGCACCCTGCGGCTGCACGACCCGCGCCGCTTCGGCGCCGTGGTCTGGGCGGCCGGCGAGGACGACCCGCAGGCGCGCAAGCTGCTGGGCGCCCTGGGGGTCGAGCCGCTGGGCGGGGATTTCGACTTCCAGGCGTTTCATGCGGCCCTGCGTGCCAGCCGCATGCCCATCAAGCAGTTGCTGCTGGCGGGCCGGGTGGTCGTCGGCGTGGGCAACATCTACGCGTGCGAGGTGCTGTTCCTGGCGCGCATCAGGCCGACGGTGCGCGCCAGCGCCATAGGCCCGCAGCGCGCGCGGCGCCTGCACGGCGCGATCCGCGAGGTGCTGGCGCGGGCCGTGGAGCGCGGCGGCAGCACGCTGCGGGATTTCTCCGGCGTCGACGGCAATGCCGGGCATTTCCAGGCCGAGGCCAACGTCTATGGGCGCGAGGGCCTGCCGTGCAGGCAATGCGGCACGCCCGTGCGCCTGCTGCGCCAGGCGCAGCGAAGCACTTACTTCTGTCCGAACTGCCAGCGGCCCTAGGCGGGCCGATGCTAGTATTGCGCCGTCCCGCCCCCCGTCTGGGCGCACGCATTGATATCCGGGAGCACAGTGGGATCCTCATTCAACGAACGGTTTGACCAGCATGGTGCGTGGCGGCGTGCGTTTGCGCAGCAGCTCAAGCGGCTCGGCCAATGGATGGGGGCGCACGATCTCATGGACGCCGCCGTCGGCGAGCGCCTGCAGCGCCTGGAGGAGCAGGTCCGCAGCGACAAGGTGACGGTCGCGTTCGTGGGCGAGTTCTCGCGCGGCAAGTCCGAGCTCATCAACGCCATCTTCTTCGCCGGCTACGGGCGGCGCATCATGCCCGCGTCCGCCGGGCGCACCACCATGTGCCCCACGGAGCTGGGCTACGAGGGCGGCACGGCGCCCAGCCTGCGCCTGCTGCCCATTGAGACGCGCATGCAGCCGCTGGGGCTGGCCGAGTGGCGGCTCAAGCCCGATCTCTGGGTCGACGTGGCCCTGGACATGGACGACCCCGCGCAGATGGCCCAGGCCCTGGAAAAGGTGTCCGAGGTGCGCCGCGTTTCCGTGGACGAGGCGCGGGCGCTGGGCTTCTGGAGCGACGAGGCGGGCGACGAGAATCCCAGGCAGGACGCGGGCGGCATGGTGTCGGTGCCGATGTGGCGGCACGCCGTCATCAACTTCCCCCATCCCCTGCTCAGGCAGGGGCTGGTGATCCTGGACACGCCGGGGCTCAACGCCGTGGGCGTGGAGCCCGAGCTCACCATCAACCTCATCGCGCAGGCGCATGCGGTGGTGTTCCTCCTGGGCGCGGACACCGGCGTGACGCGCTCGGACCTGGCCATCTGGCGCGACCACCTGGGCGGGGCCGAGGATGCGTCCGACGCGCGGCTCGTGGTGCTCAACAAGATCGATACGCTGTGGGACCAGCTCAATTCGCCCGCCCAGGTGCAGGCGCAGCTGGAGCGCCAGCGCCACACGGTCGCCGAGGTGCTGGGCGTGCCGCTGGGCCAGGTGGTGGCCGTGTCCGCGCAGAAGGGCCTGGTGGCCAAGATCAACTGCGACGACGACCTGCTGGAGGCCAGCGGCCTGCCGCAGCTGGAGGTGGCGCTGGGCACGGGCATCATGGGGCGGCGCCAGTCCATACTGCGGGCCGCGGTGGCCAGTGGCGTGGCGGGCCTGCGCAACGAGGCCCGGCGCGTGATCAACATCCGCCGCCGCGACCTCGACGACCAGATGCTGGAGCTGCGCAGCCTGCGCGGCAAGAACGCGTCGGTGATCGACGCCATGCGCGGGCGCATAGAGCAGGAGCAGCAGGAGTTCGAGGCCTGCACGGCCCGCATCCAGGCCGTGCGCGCCGTGCACCTGAAGATGCTGCGCGAGCTGTTCCACCAGCTCGGCCCCCGCGCGCTGAAGGCGCAGCTGGCGCCGCTGACCGAGGCGCTCGAATCCTCGGGGCTCAAGCTGGGCGTGCGCAAGGCGTATGGCGAGACCTTCGCGAGCGTGCGCGCCGCCATGGAGGCGGCCCAGGCCACGGGCGGCGAGATCCAGGCCATGCTGGGCGGCACCTTCCGCCAGCTCAACACCGAATTCGGCTTCTCGCTGCAGGTGCCGGCGGCGGCGCAGCTGAGCGCCTACGTGCGGGAGATTGCGTTCATCGAGCAGCGCCACCTGCAGTACGTGGGCATGGGCAACGTGCTGCGCCTGGCGCGGCCGGAGTTCACGCAGCGCCTGCTGCGCGCGCTGGGCCTGCGCCTGCGCACGGTGTTCGAGGCCGCGGCCAATGAGCTGGAGATGTGGAGCAAGACGGCCACGGCGCAGCTCGACGCGCAGCTGCGCGAGCGCAAGCGCAGCTTCGAGCGGCGCATCGAGGCGGTCAACCGCATCCGGCAGGCGGCCAGCGGCCTGGTGGAGCGCATCGCCGAGATCGAGGCCGCCGAGGAGAACCTGGCCGAGCTGGAGCTGCGCCTGTCCGAGCTCACGGACGAGCTCGTGCAGCAGCCGGGCGTGGAGGAGGACCTGCCCGTGCCGGACATTCCCGAGACCGCGCCCCAGCCCCTGACGCCCGCATGACGCAGCCGCCGGTGGAGATCGCGGCGCAGGTCGTGCGCTGGCAGGCCGGGCATGGGCGCAACCATCTGCCCTGGCAGAACACGCGCGACGCCTACCGCGTATGGCTGTCCGAGATCATGCTGCAGCAGACCCAGGTGGCCACGGTGCTGGAGTACTACGCGCGCTTCCTGGCGCGCTTTCCCGACGTGGTTCAGCTGGCCGCGGCGCCGCAGGACGAGGTGCTGGCCCTGTGGAGCGGCCTGGGCTACTACAGCCGCGCGCGCAACCTGCACCGCTGCGCGCAGATCGTGGTGCAGCAGCATGGCGGCCGGTTCCCGCGCACGGTGCCCGAGCTGGCCGCCCTGCCGGGCATAGGCCGCTCCACGGCGGGCGCGATCGCCGCGTTCTGCTTCGGCGAGCGCGCGGCCATCCTGGACGCCAACGTGCGGCGCGTGCTCACGCGGGTGCTGGGCTTTGGCGCCGACCTGGCCGAGGCGAAGAACGAGCGCGAGCTGTGGTGCCTGGCCGAGGCGCTGCTGCCCAAGGGCGACCTGCACGCCGCCATGCCGCGCTACACCCAGGGCCTGATGGACCTGGGTGCCGGCATCTGCCTGCCCCGCAACCCGAGCTGCATGCTGTGCCCGCTGCAGGGCGTCTGCGTGGCGCGGCGCGACGGCAACCCGCAGGACTACCCGGTGCGCACGCGCAAGCTCAAGCGCAGCGCGCAGGCCTGGTGGCTGCTGCTGCGCCAGGACGGGGCGGGCCGCCTGTGGCTGGAGCGCCGCCCGCCCGCGGGCATATGGGCCGGGCTGTACTGCCCGCCGGTCTATGCCAGCCGCGCCGAGCTGGATGCGGCCCTGCCCCTGCCGGCCGCGGGCGCGGCCGAGGACCTGCCGCCGTTCATCCATGTGCTGACGCACCGCGACCTGCACCTGCACCCGGTGCTGGCGCGGGGCACCGGGGCGGCGGCGGATCCGCACTGCGCCGAGGGGCTGCAGGCCGGCTGGTTCACGCCGGCGCAGTGCCAGGGGCTGGGGCTGCCCGCGCCCGTGCGCAGGCTGATCGACGCGCTGTAGCCGGCGTTGTCGAAAACGATAGCGACTACCGCTTGGTGTATAAGGTTTTCAGTTGTTTTTATTGCTGAAAACCAGGAATGACGGGCGGTAGCAGCTATTCATTGAATAGCGATACCTCAGATGCCATCGAGCTCGCGGTGCCGGCGCAGGGTGTTCCAGCGGCCGGTGAAGCGCTCGGCCAGCTGCTCCACCAGGTACACGGAGCGGTGCTGCCCGCCCGTGCAGCCTATGGCCACCGTGACGTAGCTGCGGTGGTTCTGCGCCAGGGCGTCGAGCCAATGCTCCAGGAACTGGGCTATGTGCGAGAGCATCAGCGCCACCTCGGGCTGCTGGCGCAGGTATTCGGCCACGGGCGCGTCCTTGCCGGTGAGCGGGCGCAGCGCGGGCTCGTAGTGCGGGTTGGGCAGCATGCGCACGTCGAAGACGTAGTCCGAGTCGAACGGCAGCCCGCGCTTGAAGGCGAAGGACTGGAACACCAGGGTGAGCTGGCTCGGCGGCACGGCCAGCAGGTCCTTCACGTAGCTCAGCAGCTGCGACGGGCGCAGGGTGCTGGTGTCTATGACGTGGGACTGCGCGCGCAGCTCGGCCAGCAGCTCGCGCTCCAGCTCTATGGTCTGCACCAGCGCGCGCCGGCCCTCGATCAGCTCGTCCTGCGACAGCGGGTGGCGCCGGCGCGTCTCGGAAAAGCGCCGCACCAGCGTGCCGGTGGTGGCATCCAGGAACAGCGAGCGCACCTGCACGCCCTGCTCGCGCAGGCGGTCGAGCTGCCGCGGCACCAGCGGCAGGGCGGTGGCGCTGCGCACGTCCATGGCCACGGCGACGCGGTGGCCGTGGTGCGCGTGCTCCAGCGCGACGAACGAGGACAGCAGCTCCGGCGGCAGGTTGTCCACGCAGTAGTAGCCCGCGTCCTCCAGCGCGTGCAGGGCCACGGACTTTCCCGAGCCGGACATGCCGGTGATGACGACGACTTCCAGTGACATGGCTCTCAACCCGCTGCGGTGGCGGCACGCGCGCCGTCGAGCATCTCGCGGGCATGTGCCAGGGTGGTGGGGGACTGCTGCTGCCCGCCCAGCATGCGGGCGACTTCCGCCACGCGCTCATCGGCGCCGGCGGTCGCCACGGCGCTGGTCGTGCCCTCGGCGTGGCGGTGCTTGGAGACGATCAGGTGGTGGTCCGCGCAGGCCGCCACCTGGGGCAGGTGGGTGACGGCCAGCACCTGGCGCTCGCGCCCGAGCTGCTGCATCAGGCGGCCGACGGTCTCGGCCACGGCGCCGCCCACGCCCGAGTCCACCTCGTCGAAGATCAGCGTGGGCGCCTCGCCCAGCGCGCTGGTGGCGACCGAGATGGCCAGCGCGATGCGCGAAAGCTCACCGCCCGATGCCACCTTGCCCACGGGGCGCGGCGTCATGCCCGGGTGGCTGCCGACCAGGAAGGCCACCTGGTCCACGCCGTGCGGGCCGGGCTCGGCCGCCTTGTCCACCAGCACCTCGAAGCGCCCGCCCGCCATGCCCAGGCCCTGCATGGCCTGGGTGATGGCCTGCGCCAGTTTCGGGGCGGCCTTGGCGCGCTTTTGCGACAGCGCGCGCGCGGCCTTGCGATAGGCGGCGGCCTGGGCCTGCTCGGCCGCTTCGAGCGCGGCCAGGTCGGCGGCATCGTCCAGGCGGCGCAGCGACTCCTTCCAGCCGTCGAGCAGCGCCGGCAGCTCCGACGGCGTGCGCTTGTAGCGGCGCGCCAGCTGCATCCACTGCGACAGGCGCGCATCGAGCCGCTCCAGCGCATCGGGGTCGGGCTCGGCATGGCGCAGGTAGCCCTGCAGCGAATGCGCCACGTCGTCCGCCTGGGCGATGCACGAGGCCAGCACCTCGTTCATCGCGCGAAAGTCCTCGTGGATGTGCTCGTACGCCTGCAGCAGGTGCTGCGCCTGCGCCAGCGCGGCCAGCGCGCCGCCGGCCTCGTCGTCCTGCAGCGCGGCCAGCGCGCCCTGGGCGTTGTCGAGCAGGGCCTGGGCGTTGGACAGGCGCGCGTGCTCGGCGTTGAGCCCGTCCCATTCGCCCTCGCGCGGCGCGAGCCTGTCCACCTCGCCGATCTGCCACTGCAGGCGCTCTCGCTCCTGCTGCAGCGTGTCCTGCGCCTCGCGCGCATGCGCCAGCGCCTTCTGCGCGTCGCGCCAGGCGGTCCACAGCGCGGCCAGCGGCTCGGCCTGCGCGCCGGCGTAGGCGTCGAGCAGGCCGCGCACGGCGTCGGGCCGCGTCAGGCTCTGCCAGGCATGCTGGCCGTGGATGTCCAGCAGGAGTTCGCCCAGGGCGCGCATCTGCGCGGCCGTGGCCGGTATGCCGTTGATCCACGCGCGGCTCTTGCCCTGCAGGTCCACGGTGCGGCGCAGCAGCAGCGCGCCGTCGTGCGCAATGCCGGCTTCCTCCAGCCAGGCGCCGAGCGCGGCCGTGCCGGCGTCGAACTCGGCGCAGATGTCGGTGCGCTGCGCGCCCTCGCGTATCACGCCGGTGTCGGCGCGCGCGCCCAGCAGCAGCTGCAGCGCGTCGATCAGGATGGACTTGCCCGCGCCGGTCTCGCCGGTCAGCACCGTGAAGCCGGCGTGCAGGTCCAGGTCCAGCGCCTGCACGATCACGAAGTCGCGCAGCGCGATCCGTCTCAGGGCCATGGTCAGGAGCCTCCCTCGTTCCAGCGCAGCTTCCTGCGCAGGGTGGCAAAGAAGCTCCAGCCGCGCGGGTGCAGGAAGCACACGCGGTGGGCCGAGCGCCGCACCAGCACGCGGTCGCCGTGCTGCAGCGAAGCCAGCGACTGCATGTCGAAGTTGGCGCTGATGTCGCGCCCGCCCGCCACCTCGATGGCGATCTCGGCGGCGTCGGACAGCACGATGGGGCGGTTGGACAGCGTGTGCGGCGCGATGGGCACCAGCACCCAGCCCGGGATCGAGGGGTGCAGCATGGGCCCGCCGGCCGACAGCGCATAGGCCGTGGAGCCCGTGGGCGAGGCGACGATGAGGCCGTCGGCGCGCTGGTTGGAGACGAACACGCCGTCCACCTCCACCCGCAGCTCCACCATGCCCGAGGTGGAGCCGCGGTTGACCACCACGTCGTTGAGCGCCAGCGCCTCGAAGACGGATTCCCCGCCGCGCTCCACGCGCGCCTGCATCAGCGGGCGCACGTCCTCCTCGTAGTCGCCGTGCAGTATGGGGGTCAGGACGTCCTGGTAGCCCTGCAGCGCAATGTCGGTGATGAAGCCCAGCCGCCCCTGGTTGATGCCCACCAGCGGCGTGCCGTAGGCGGCCAGCCTGCGGCCCACGCCGAGCATGGTGCCGTCGCCCCCCACGACCACGCACAGGTCGCAATGCTGGCCGATGCCGTCCACGTCCAGCGTGTGGTAGCCGGTGAGGCCGGTGCTCGCCGCCGTCTCGGTTTCCAGCGTCGGCTCGCACTCCTGCTGGGCGATGAACCGGGCGATGCTCTCGATGATCTGCCGCGAATTGCCCGACGCCGAGCCGGCAACGGGTACCTGGTATTTGCCTATGACGGCCACGCGACGGAAGATGGGCTTCATGCAGAAATTACATCATTAAAATGGTTCGATGCTTGATGATCGCTCCAAGTTGTTGCTGAAGGCGCTGGTCGAGCGCTACATCGCCGACGGGCAGCCGGTGGGCTCCAGGACCCTGTCGCGGGCATCGGGCCTCGAATTGTCGCCTGCCACCATCCGCAACGTGATGGCAGACCTGGAGGATCTGGGGCTTATCGCCAGTCCCCACACCTCGGCCGGCCGCGTGCCCACGGCCAGGGGGTACCGGCTCTTCGTGGACACCATGCTCACCGTGCAGCAGGAGCAGCTGCCGGCCCTGCAGATCAAGCCCGAGCAGCCGCAGAAGGTGATCGCCAACGCGGCGCACCTGCTGTCCAGCCTGTCGCAGTTCGTGGGCGTGGTCATGGCGCCGCGCCGCGCATCGGTGTTCCGGCACATCGAGTTCCTGCGGCTGTCGGAGCGGCGGCTGCTGGTGATCATCGTCTCGCCCGACGGCGACGTGCAGAACCGCGTGATCTTTACGGAGTCCGACTACACGCAGTCCCAGCTGGTGGAGGCGGCCAACTTCCTCAACGCCAACTACGCGGGCCTGACCATGGAACAGGTGCGCGAGCGGCTCAGGCTGGAGGTGGACAAGCTGCGCGGCGAGATCGCGGCGCTGATGCAGGCCGCGGTGAACGTGGGCTCGCAGGCCCTGTCCGAGTCGCAGGAAGAGGTGGTCTTCTCGGGCGAGCGCAACCTGCTGGCCGTGAGCGACTTCTCCGGCGACATGGGCCACCTGCGCCGGGCGTTCGACCTGTTCGAGCAGAAGACCCAGATCCTGCGGCTGCTGGACATCTCCAGCCGCGCCGAGGGCGTGCGCATCTTCATCGGCGGAGAGAGCCAGGTCGTGCCCTTCGAGGAACTGTCCGTGGTGAGCGCGCCGTACGAGGTCGACGGCCAGGTGGTCGGCACGCTGGGCGTGATAGGCCCCACGCGCATGCCCTACGACCGCATGATCCAGATCGTGGACATCACCTCCAAACTGGTGTCCAACGCCCTGAGCCACCACAAATAGCACATGCAATAGCCGCTGCTGCCGTTGCCCATGCGGCATGGCCGGCTGCGGCATTGCGCACCGGCCGGTTTGCCGCGGCGAGTGCGGAGCTTGGGCGTTTACCCGAGCGCCGGGAGTGGATCGTTATCTCTAAAAGTGATCTATTCGCAGCGAATAATTTCGCTTTTATTCCTGAAGAGCGTTTCCTACACTTTTCTCCGCCCTTGGTGAGACTGATCGATCCAGGGATGGCAGGCATGCATGTCTCATGTGCCGCACTGGCTGCCAAGGTATCCAAGGAGTCAGGTGGTTTCCGTTGCCGCCATGCAAGGAATCTGCCGCATACGAAAGTCACAGGAAATGAATGGATTTCAAATCTGCCGCCGCACCCGCCGGGTAGCTCCCCATATCGTCAAGGCCTTCAGTGAGCTGCCGGTTGCGAACATCAGCGACTGTATGGCCCGCATGTCGGCCGCTGGCGCCCAGTTGCGTCCCTATCATGCCAAGGGTGTGCTTGCCGGGCCTGCATTCACTGTGCGGTCTCGCCCTGGCGATAACCTCATGATCCACAAGGCGTTGCACATGGCGGAGCCGGGCGACGTGATCGTGGTCGACGCGGGAGGCGATCTCACCAATGCGTTGATTGGCGAATTGATGGTCGCTACGGCCATCAAGCGCGGCATTGCGGGCTTCGTGATGAATGGGGCGATCCGCGATGTGGATGCCATTGGCGCAGGCACGTTCCCGGTTTATGCCGCGGGCGTGACGCATCGAGGCCCCTACAAGGACGGCCCGGGCGAGATCAATGTGCGCATCGCGCTCAACGGCATGGTGATCGAGCCAGGCGATCTGATCGTCGGCGATGCCGACGGCCTCTTGTGCGTGCCCTTCGACGAGGCCGAGACATTGCTGGAGGCCACCCGCCGCAAGCAGGACGCGGAGCGGGTGACAATGCGCGAAATCGAGGATGGCGCGCTCGATACTGCATGGATCGATGCGGCGCTCAAGCGCCTGGGCTGCGAGATCAAGGTATGAGGATTGCATTTCTGGATCGTGCAACGCTGTGTCCCCAGACCGTGTTGCGCAACCCGGAGTTCGAGCATGAACTGTGCGTCTACGAGCGCACCGCGCCGGCTGAAGTGGCGCGGCGCATCGCCGATGCCGATATCGTCATCGTCAACAAGGTCAGGCTGGACCGCGCCTCGATCGAGGCGGCCCCCAGACTCCGGCTGGTAGCCGTGGCGGCAACGGGAACGGACAATGTGGACATTGCCGCCTGCCGCGAACGAGGCATCGTGGTGAGCAATATCCGCAACTACGCGGTGAACACGGTGCCGGAGCACACCTTTGCGCTGATCTTCGCGCTCAGGCGCAGCATTTGCGCCTATCGCGATGCGGTTCGTGCCGGGCGCTGGCAGGACTCCGGGCAGTTCTGCTTCTTCGACCATCCCATCCGCGACCTGGCGGGGTCCACGCTCGGCATCATCGGCGACGGGGTGCTCGGGCAGGCGACGGCAGCCATGGGGCGCGCTCTTGGCATGCGCGTACTGTTCTCCACCCACAAGGGCCGCTCGGGACAGGGCACTCTCTATACGCCGTTCGAAAAGATGCTGGAGCAGGTCGATGTGCTTACGTTGCATTGCCCGCTCACGCCAGCAACGAAACACATGATCGGCGCGCAGGAATTCGCGCAAATGTGCAGGAGACCCTTGCTCATCAACACTGCGCGCGGCGGGCTGGTGGATGAGTCTGCCGTGGGGCCGGCGCTGGCTGCCGGGCAGATCGCCGGAGCGGCATTCGACGTGGTCTCCGTGGAGCCGCCACCGCACAACCATCCGTTCATGCAATTGATCGGGCGGCCTGACTTCATCCTCACGCCTCATGTGGCCTGGGCGAGCGATGAGGCCGTGCAGGCACTTGCCGATCAATTGGTGGACAACCTCGAAGCATTCGTACGCGGAGAGCCGCGCAATGTGGTCGGTGCGTGAGCGCTTGCCGGGGCAGTAAAAGCACTTGGTGAAATGGCTTCCGTGCAGACTGCTTTGATCGGCTAGCTTTTCTGCAGCACCCGCGAGAAATCGCAGCACTCCTGGGCCAGCAGCACAATGGATGAAATCAGCGTGCTGCGCTGCTCGCTCTTGTATGCGGCTACATAGTTCATCTTGGGAAGCGGTGGCGTGACCTTGAGCACCTGAAGGTAGTCGGCCTGGATCAAGGGCTCCAGGCTTTCCCTGGGAAGATAGCTGAAGCCCAGGCCGGAGACCGTCATCCCGATGATGGCGAGCAGGCTGTTGCAGACGATGATGTTGGTGGGGTGCATGTTCACTGCATCGAGCCACTCGTTGTAGATCACGCCCGTGCCCGACTTGTCCCCCTGCGTGAGGAAGGTGTGCGACGAAAGATCGTGCAGCCGCCGGATTTTGAAACCGTCGAACAGGTGGGGTTTGCACATCCACGCGTTTTCCACCGAACCGAGGCGCTTCATCGTGAAGCGCTCGTCCCCGCACGCATCGGGTACGAAGATCACGTCCACCTCGTTGGCAAGCAGTTTGTCGCGCAGCATTACGCTCATGTCCACATCGGGCTCGAGAATGACCTTCGGGTGATGCGTCCGGACCAGTTCCACCAGCCGCGGAAGCCAAGTCATTGCGGTGAGTTCGGTGACGCCGATGCGCAGCCTGCGCACCACTTCCTGGGATGAGGTGAACTGCGCGGCGGCCTCATCGCGCTGCTCCAACAGGCGCTTGGCCACCAGGTACATCTCCTCGCCTTTTTCCGTGAGCCGTGAAGTGCGCTGAGTGCGGTCGAACAGTTCGACGCTGAACAAGCTCTCCAACTCCTGCACGCGCTTGGAGATCGCGGACTGCGTGGTGTGCAGCTTGGCGGCGGCCTGCGAGAAACTGCCAAGCCGGGTAACCCAGTACACCGCCTCCAGCTGTTTGAAAGTCATCATGCGAGTACCTCGGGAAAGCGCTAATCAAATCGAAAAATGTCATCGAATTTTATTTAAAAATATCGCTTTTTTTAATTTATGAGTACGACAAGAATGCAATGAACGCTCTGCCCCTCGGGCGACCGATTTTCATCACACAGAGGATTGCATCTTGTTTTCTGAACGTCTTGCCTCCGTCAAACCCTCGCCCAGCATGGCCGCCAAGGCCAAGGTCGATGCCTTGCGCGCGCAGGGCCACAAAGTGATCGACTTCACGATCGGCGAACCCGACTTCGATACCGCGGCGCACATCATCGAGGGGGGCATCAACGCACTGAAGAGCGGCCACACGCGCTACACCGCATCCGCCGGTACGCCCGCCTTGCGCGCGGCAATTGCCCGCAAGCTCGAGCGCGAGAACCAGCTGAGCTTTCGAGCCGAGGAAATCGTGGTGGGCTGTGGCGCCAAGCACATCATCTACAACGCCTTTGCCGCATCCCTGAATGAGGGCGACGAAGTCATCGTGCCTGCACCATTCTGGGTTTCCTATCCCGACATGGTGGCATTGCAGGCGGCAAAGCCGGTCATCGTGCCGTGCACGGAGTCCAGCGGCTTCAAGCTGAAGGCTGCAGAACTGGCTGCGGCCATCACGCCGCGCACGCGCTGGCTGATTCTGAACACGCCCAACAACCCCAGCGGGGCTGTCTATACCCGCGAAGAGCTGGCGGCCATCTGCGAGGTATTGCGCGCGCATCCGCAGGTCTGGCTGATGACCGATGAAATCTACGAGCACTTCGTCTACAACGGCGCCCGGCATGTATCGCCGCTCAGCGTTGCACCGGACCTGCGTGAGCGGACCTTGCTGGTCAACGGGCTCTCGAAGGCCTACGCGTTCACCGGCTGGCGTATCGGCTATGGCGCTGGCCCGCTCGAGCTGATCAAGCGCATCAACCTGCTGCTCACGCAAAGCACTACGTGCGCCAGCGCGATGAGCCAGGAGGCAGCCGTGGTCGCACTCGATGGCCCGCAGGATTGCGTCGCCGAGGCCGCGCAGCTTTTCGCCAAGCGCTGCGATCGCGTGATGCAGTTGATTGGCCAGATTCCTGGGCTGAGTTGCGTGCGACCCGACGGTGCGTTCTACACATTCGTCAATGTGCAAGGATTGCTGGGACAGATCACGCCCGAAGGCCGTGAACTCGCCAGCGACGTGGATGTGATGGTGTATTTCATCATGCAGGCCCAGGTGGCCGTGATCGATGGAACGTCGTATGGCTGTCCTGGCTATCTACGCATTTCGTTCGCGACCTCGATGGATGAGATCGAGAACGGGTTCGCCGCCATCGCCAAGGCCGTCGCTGCCTGCAGGCCTGCAATGGGCACGATTCATGCATAGAGGGTCGGAGGTGTGTGTCCAATCCTGTCTTCCGTCGAAGACGGCATCGACCCAGGAACGCCATGACCCAGTATGCCAAGCATGAACGACACGATGATTTTTTCCATCCACTACAGCCGTGCGCCTGCCGGCTGCGCCAGATGAAGCGGGCCTGAGGTGGCGGCATGACGATTCAGCTGGATTTTTCTCTCTTCACTCAGCCGGAGTTTCTGGGGCAGGTCGGCAAGGGGCTTCTGGGTACGCTGGAGCTGGCGGCGTTGGCGTTTGCTCTTGCCATCGCCATGGCCGTGCTGATCGCCGTCATGCGCATGAGTAACAGCAAGGCGTGCCAGGCAGTTGCAGCGGCCTATGTGGAATATCACCAGAACGTGCCGCTGCTGGTGCACATCTTTCTCTGGTACTTCGGTGTCGCGGCTCTTTTGCCGGCGGGTGTGCAGCAATGGATCAACGCACACAACAGCGAGTTCATCTTCGCCTTCATCGGCATAGGCCTGTGCCTGGGCGCCTATATGTCGGAAGACCTGCGTGGAGGCATCCGTTCCATCCCCACGTCGCAACTCGAGGCGTCGCGCGCGCTCGGTCTTTCCTACCTGCAAGCCTTTCGCCTGGTGATCCTGCCGCAGGCCGTGCGTGTGTCGATGCCTGCGATCATCAACCATACCGTGCTGCTGTTCAAGAACACGAGCCTCGCGATGACGGTGGGCGCAGTCGAACTGACCTATGTGACCAAGGAGGTCGAGAGCCAGACTTTCCGCACCTTCGAGATCTATCTGGCATCGACCGTCATGTATTTGGGCTTGTCGCTTCTGCTCATGTGGTTCGGCGCAGTGATCGAGAACCGCATCCGGATCAGGAACCGCTGACCATGAACGACATCATCAACATCATCCAGGACAACTGGGAATTGCTGCTCGTTGGCCAGTATCCGCACGGGCCGATCGGAGGTCTTGCGGTCACCTTGTTCTTGTCGCTGGTGGGCATCGTGCTGGCGTTTCCGCTGGGCGTGGTGCTGGCGCTGTGCCGCCTGAGTCCCTTCAGGTTCCTGAGCTGGCCGGCCACCGCCATCGTCTACGTGGTACGCGGCGTGCCGCTGATCATGTTCATCTTCTGGACTTATTTCATCGTGCCGCAGATTCTGGGGCGGCCGGTTGCCGGCATCACGACCATGCTGGTCACGCTGGTGATCTACCAGTCGGCCTATCTCGCTGAAATCGTGCGCGCAGGAATGCAAGGGCTTCCCTTCGGGCAGACCGAAGCGGCTCGGGCCATAGGCCTGAGCTACATGCAGACCACATTCAAGGTGCTGCTGCCCCAGGCCATCTACAACATGGTGCCGGCCATCATTTCGCAATTCGTCTCCAGCATCAAGGATACGGCGCTGGGCTATGTGATCAGCGTGAATGAGCTCACCTTCGCGGCCAGCCAGATCAATGCCAATCTGCTGACCATGCCGTTCCAGGTGTACATCCTGCTGGCCTCCATTTACTTCGTGATTTGTGCCTTGCTCACGCAGCTGGCCCGCTACTTGGAGAGGCGCATTGCCTTGCGCCGCGCTGGCAAGGCCGGTGCGAGCGCCGCCGTCGCGAGTGCCATGCAGCAAGCCAATGTTTGACCAACAACGAATGAACAACGCCATGGACAAGACGACCAACAATGGAGCGCCCATGATTTCCTTCAGGGGCGTTCACAAGTGGTACGGCGAGTATCACGCGCTCAACGACATCAACGCGACCGTGGGCAAGGGCGAGGTGATCGTCGTCTGCGGGCCTTCTGGCTCGGGAAAATCCACGCTCATCCGAACGGTGAACCGGCTGGAGCCCATCCAGAAGGGTCATATCGAGTTCGATGGCCAGGACGTGTGTTCACCCAACCTGGACATCAACAAGTTCCGCTCGCACGTGGGCTTCGTGTTTCAGAGCTTCAACCTGTTTCCGCACCTGTCGGTCACCGAAAACATCGAGCTCGCTCCTGTCACCGTGCTTGGGGAAAAGCGCAACAGTGCGCGTGAGCGTGCGCTGAAGCTGCTCGAACGCGTGGGCCTGGCCTCCAAGGCTTCGGCCTATCCGGGGCAGCTCTCGGGCGGACAGCAGCAGCGCGTGGCGATTGCACGGGCGCTGGCGATGAATCCGCCTGCGATTCTGTTCGATGAGCCGACCAGTGCACTGGACCCGGAGATGGTGGGTGAGGTGCTGCAGGTGATGAAGCAGTTGGCGCGCGAAGGAATGACCATGATGTGCGTGACGCACGAGATGAACTTCGCGCGCGAAGTGGCCGACCGCGTCTGGTTCATGGACCATGGCGTGCTGATCGAGTCGGACACGCCGGAGGAATTCTTCCGCAACCCCAAATCCGAGCGCGCACAACGCTTTCTCAATGATCTGCGTTCGCACTGACTTCTCTCTTTGTCCGCTCATTCATTCCAAGGAGCAATCGTGCCGTTCAAGAACCGTCTGATTTCCTCGCTCGCTGCCGCTGCAGCGAGCATGC
>Ga0209959_100654_pt1 | contig 20193 bp, 18 predicted proteins | sample ThiBiot_300_biof_2_FD_183943 | JGI IMG/M metagenome (GOLD analysis project Ga0209959, IMG submission 183943) | Wastewater bioreactor microbial communities from Cape Town, South Africa - Thiocy_expt_300_biof (SPAdes) | ecosystem: Engineered > Bioremediation > Thiocyanate > Unclassified | place...
CTTTCAGCCATTCCCAGGTGTTGATCGCGTGATATTCGTTGCAACACCGCACCGTGGAACCGTGGTTGCCGGGCAGGGACTTGGGCGTTGGGTGGCCGGATTGATCCGCTTGCCATTGACGCTGCTGTCAACCCTCGGCGACGCCTTCCCGGCTCGCGCGGAGACCATGGCCACGGCACAGGCCACGATCTTGCAGAACATCCCCAACAGCATTGACCAACTCGACGAAAACGATCCTTTCGTCAAAGCTACGAGCGAGCTTCCGATTTCGGATCAGGTGTCCTATCACTCGATCATTGCCAGGCGGCAGGCTAACGGCCCTCTCGCTGAATCGGACGATGGTTTGGTTCCCTATCGAAGCGCGCATCTGGAGGGTGCCGAGTCGGAAAAAATCATCGTGTCCGGACACAGCGTGCAGGAGACCGCCGCATCCATCGTCGAAATCCGGCGAATCCTGCGCGAGGATATTTCCAAGCATCGGTTGACAGCCGCTGATTCGTCTTCCGTCCGGAGAGGGAGTTGCCCACCCCAACGATGAGTTCAGTCATTGATTTTTCGAAGCATAGTAAGTAACATATCACTTACTATGTAGTCTTGGCTGAATCGCTTGCATCGCACCGTGGACATTTTCGGTTTGGAAGGGCGGCGTCCTTGGTGTTCACACACGAGTGGAGCATCCGGCTGCATCCCACGGAACGTGGATGAGCTGACACGCTAGGAAGGACAGAAGTGGAGCTACGCCACCTTCGATGTTTTACCGCAGTCGCGGAAGAGCTTCATTTTGCTCGGGCCGCTGAACGGTTACACATCGACCAATCGCCGCTGTCTCGCACCATCAAGGAACTGGAAGAAGACCTTGGTGCGCGCCTGTTCGTTCGCACTACTCGCAGCACGCAATTGACCCGTGCGGGTCGATTGCTGTTGGAGCACGTACCGCGCATCTTCGCTGCGCTGGAGCAAGCACGCGATAGCGTCAGGTCTGCCTCCAATGGCTATCACGGGCAATTGCGCATTGCCTTGTCCGACGGCATCACGCCATCACGCTTGCCGGCGCTACTTGCGCAGTGCCGCGAAGAAGACCCCGAGGTCGAGGTTCGGTTGTTCGAAGTTTCGATGGCCCAACAAATCAAGGGTCTGCACGATGAGCTATACGACGCAGGATTTTCGATGGCCGAAGACGTAGGTGATGGCATCGTGGTTACGCCTGCCTGGGAGGATGAGTTGATGGTGGCGGTGCCCGCTCGCCATCCTGTTCTGGCCTTCAAGCAGATTCCGCTGGAGGAGGTTCTGCACTACCCGCTGGTGCTGGGCGACCCATTGATTTGCGAAGGACATGCACGTCAGGTCGATCGAATCTTGCGCAAGTACGAACGAGAGCCGCTCATCGTTCAGCACGTTGCCTCTTTTGACCTCATGATGACCTTGGTTTCCGCCGGGCTGGCCTTGGGCTTGGCCGGAGCGGCACACGTCGCGTCCAGCCGTGAGCTTGGTGTAGTGGCTCGGCCGTTGGCGGGTAAACCGCCAATGCTGACGACCTATCTACTGTGTCGCGATACAGAGGCTCCAGAGATGTTGGCCCGATTCATCGACCGGGTGGCCTCCATTGATTCAGCAGAAGCTCTGAGCAGCATCGGGAATCCACGATCCACTCGATGAAAGGATTGATCCCATGAACAAAGTGATGCTGCTGATGGTGGTTGCTGCGCTGACCGCATGCGGCCCCTCCCAACCTTCGGAAACCGTGGATGCGCTCGCCGCCAATCCCGACCGCATCAAGGAGATCCAGCGCCAATGCAGGGAAGATCGATCGAAGGTCGGCGACGAACTCTGCTTGCGTGCGGCAGAAGCCGCCAACCGGCGCTTCTTCGGTGATCGGCCTGAGCAAAAATCCAAGTAACTTCCTTGTCGTCGTTTTACCGCACGAAGTTCTCGCTGATACCTCACCACGCCGCAACGCGCTCGCGCCTGTGGTGTTTCTATTGCTTTCGCTTCCGCGCGAAATCTGGCTCTTTCAGCCTCAATCACCGCCATAACGGCCTTTGACCGGCACTGACCCGGCACCGATCCTGACGCCTGTGGCACGTCCTTAGTGCCGCTTCTTCTATGAGCAATCAGCGTAGGAGGAATCGGAGGCCAGGTCATGCAAGGGACGAACGTGCTGTTCGGTCAGATCGCCGTGGTATTCGGCATCGTGATCGTCGGAGTGTGGGCAGCCACACAATGGACAGCCACCGCCCTGGGCTACCAGCTACGCTTGGGCTCACCCTGGTTCGACTTTCTTGGCACGCCGGTCTACCACCCGTGGAAGCTGTTTGAGTGGTGGTTCGTCTTCGATGCCTACGCGCCGGAAGTCTTCAACACTGGCGGCATGATGGCGGGCGGCAGCGGGCTCGTCGCCGTGCTGGTTGCCATTGGCATGTCGGTCTGGCGCTCGCGGCAATCGCGCCTGGTCACGACCTTCGGCTCGGCACGCTGGGCGAACGCGCAGGACATTCGCAAGGCCGGCCTCACACAGCCGGCCGGCGTGTTTCTCGGCCAGCACGATCACCAGTACCTGCGCCATGAAGGCCCGGAACACGTCCTGACCTTCGCGCCCACGCGCTCGGGCAAGGGCGTGGGCCTGGTGGTGCCGACACTGCTTTCCTGGCCTGCATCCGCCGTCATCCACGACATCAAGGGCGAGAACTGGCAGATCACCGCAGGCTGGCGCAGTCGGTTCAGTCACTGCCTGCTGTTCAACCCGACCGATGCGAAGTCGGCCGCCTACAACCCGCTGCTGGAAGTGCGGCGCGGCGCGCATGAAGTGCGCGACGTGCAGAACATTGCGGACATTCTGGTCGATCCCGAAGGCGCGCTGGAGCGGCGCAATCACTGGGAAAAGACCTCGCACGCGCTGCTGGTCGGCGCCATCCTGCACGTGCTCTACGCGGGCGAAGACAAAACGCTGCGCGGCGTCGCCAACTTCCTCTCCGATCCAGCTTGCCCGTTCGAGCTGACGCTGCATCGGATGATGACCACGCCGCACCTCGTGAACGAGGAAGGTGGTGGCCCGCATCCCGTGGTGGCATCCGCTGCACGCGAAGTCCTCAACAAGAGCGACAACGAGCGCTCGGGCGTGCTGTCCACGGCCATGTCGTTCCTCGGCCTGTACCGTGACCCCACGGTGGCCGAAGTCACCTCGCGCTGCGATTGGCGCATCGCCGATCTGATCGCGGCAGAGCATCCGGTGTCGCTGTACCTGGTAGTGCCGCCTTCGGACATCTCGCGGACGAAGCCGCTCATTCGCCTGATCCTCAACCAGATCGGACGGCGGCTCACCGAATCGCTCGACGGCTCCGATGGCATCGAGCGCCGCCACAAGCTGCTGCTGATGCTCGACGAGTTCCCGGCGCTGGGGCGCCTCGACTTCTTCGAGACGGCGTTGGCCTTCATGGCCGGCTATGGCATCCGCAGCTTCCTCATCGCCCAAAGCCTGAACCAGATCGACAAGGCGTATGGGCAGAACCATTCCATCCTCGATAACTGCCATGTCCGCGTGACGTTTGCGACGAACGACGAGCGCACCGCCAAACGGATCTCCGAGACGCTGGGTACGGCCACCGAGTTGCGCGCCCAGCGCAATTACGCGGGCCACCGGCTCGCGCCGTGGCTGGGGCATCTGATGGTGTCGCGCCAGGAAACCGCGCGCCCGCTGCTGACGCCGGGCGAAGTGATGCAGCTTCCGCCCGACGAAGCCGTGGTGATGGTGTCCAGCGTGGCGCCGATCAAGGCCAAGAAGCTGCGCTACTACGCGGACAGCAATTTCAAGCGTCGCGTGCTGCCGCCGCCCGTGCTTGCCGCCGGGCGCTATGCCGACGTGCCGCCATGCCTGCCGCACCGGCTTCGGCTCCCGTTCCCATTGATGAGCTGGGCAGTGCCGACGACGGCGGCGGCCCGCGCCGTCAGCCCGAACTCTCCGAAACCTTCGCCTACGACCCCGAGCTGGCCGCGCCCGCAGCCGACCTCGGGTTGCTCGATGACGACGACGACCTGCCGCTTCCCCTTCCTCGCCAGCTTGATCCGGCCATGCAGCGCACGGCCCGGCTGGCTTCCCTCGACCCCAACGACGGAATCGAGCTATGAGCCACTACCGCCTCAACCTGTTCATCCAGCCGGAGCACGCCACGCGACTCGACGAGCTGGCCGCCAAGAAAGGCGTGTCCAAGTCGTCCATCGTCGCCGCTGCCTTGGCGTCCTGGCTGTCTCCGGACGCGGCAGACCAGCGCGAGGCTGCCATCGCCAAGCGGCTGGATCGCCTGTCGCGCCAGGCCGAGCGCATGGAGCGCGACCAGAACATCCAGATCGAGACGCTGGCGCTGTTCATCCGCTACTACCTCACGGTCAGCACGCCAGTTCCCGAGGCGCACCAAGACGCGGCGCGCGCCCAGGGCAAGGCGCGGTTCGAGCAGTTCGTGGAGCAGTTGGGCCGTCACCTGCTGCGCGGACGCAGCCTGGTGCGCGACGTGGTGGAGGAACTGCATCCCGATCCGATGCGGATGGATGACGCGGCGGCAGTTGCCGAAGCGCAGGAGCGCGCCTCATGAGCGCCGCGCCTTCGTCCTTCGCCACCTCGCTCGACCGCCGCATCCAGATGCTCCGCACGGCGATGGGGCCGCTGATCGCTGCCGCGCTCGAAGACCCGGACGTGGTGGAAGTCATGCTCAATCCTGATCGCACCCTTTGGGTGGATCGGCTTTCATCGGGCCGCGCACCGATGGGCGTGGAGCTGTCCGAGGCGGACGGCGAGCGAATCATCCGCCTTGTCGCCGCCCACGTTGGCGCAGAAGTCCATCGCGGCCAGCCGTTGCTGTCGGCCGAGTTGCCCGAGACGGGCGAACGCTTCGAGGGCATTTTGCCGCCGGCAGCTCCGGGGCCGGCCTTCGCGCTGCGCAAGCGCGCCATCGGCGTCATTCCTCTGTCGCGCTACATCGAAGACGGAATGATGACCGCCGAGCAGGCGGGCTTTCTCGTTCGCGCCGTGCGCGAGCGCCAGAACGTCCTGATCGCCGGGGCTACCAGCAGCGGCAAGACCACGCTCGCCAATGCGCTGCTGGCCGAAATCGCCGCGACGGGCGACCGCGTGCTGGTGCTCGAAGACACGGTGGAGCTGCAATGCGCGGCCCGCGACCACGTTCCGCTGCGCACGCGCGCAGGCGTGGTGTCCATGACCGAGCTGGTGCGCTCGTCCATGCGCTTGCGCCCGGATCGCGTCGTGGTCGGCGAAGTGCGCGGCGCCGAGGCACTGGATCTCATCAAGGTATGGGGCACTGGCCATCCGGGCGGCATCGCAACTATCCACGCCGGCTCCGCGCTCGGCGCGCTGCTGCGCCTGGAGCAACTGATTCTCGAAGTGGCGCTGAACCCGCCCCGTGCGCTGATCGCGGAAGCGGTCAACGTGGTCATCCACATCGCCGGGCGCGGACGCAAGCGCCGCATCGAGAGCATCGCCCGCGTCGTCGGCTTCGACGGCGTGGGCTATCAACTGGCGGATGCGCTGGAAGCGCCGTTTCCCGAGCTGCTGCCGCAGTCCGACCTTTCTTCCCTGTCCCCTGACCATCCTGGAGAACTGCCATGACGCAGATGCAGGTTCCTGCTTTCCGTTTTTCTGTAAATCCGGCTTTCCGCCTTGCGCGGCTGCGCAGCCTGGCCCGCCCTGCGGGGCAAGGGTTGCTGCTGGCCGCGCTGTTCCTGTTCCTCGCTGGAACCGCACAGGCCGCCGGCTCCTCGATGCCCTGGGAAGGCCCGCTGCAATCCATCCTTGAATCCATCCAAGGGCCGGTGGCGCGCATCGTTGCGGTCATCATCATCATCGCCACGGGCCTCGCGCTCGCCTTCGGCGATACGTCGGGCGGCTTCCGCAAGTTGATCCAGATCGTCTTCGGTCTGTCCATCGCCTTCGCCGCGTCCTCGTTCTTCCTGTCGTTCTTCAGCTTCTCGGGCGGGGCCGTCGTATGAGTGCCCCGGACACCTTCGCGGCCGGGTTCGAGGTGCCGCTGCATCGCTCGCTCACCGAGCCGATCTTGCTGGGCGGCGCACCGCGCACCGTGGCGATCGCCAACGGCACGTTGGCCGCCGCTGTCGGGCTGGGCCTGCAACTGTGGATTCCCGGTGTCGTGCTTTGGATCGTCGGCCATTCGCTGGCGATGTGGGGCGCGCGCGTCGATCCGCAGTTCATGGCCGTGTTCGCGCGGCACATCAAGCACCGCCCGCTGCTCGACGTGTGAGGGGAGGACGCCACGATGCTGAACGTCGCCGAATACCGCCAGCGCCCGGCCTTGCTCGCCGACTGGCTGCCCTGGGCCGGGCTGGTGGCGCCGGGCGTAGTCGTGAACAAGGACGGCAGCTTCCAGCGCACGGCGCGCTTTCGTGGCCCCGACCTCGACAGCGCGACGCAAGGCGAGCTGATCGCCACATCGGCGCGCTTGAACAACGCGCTGCGCCGCCTGGGTTCGGGCTGGGCGCTGTTCATCGAAGCCGAGCGCCGGTCTGCCGCCGACTACCCGCACTCCGATTTCCCCGAACCGCTGTCCTGGCTGGTCGATGAAGAACGCCGCGCCGCTTTCGAGGATTCGGGCAACCACTTCGAGAGCGGCTATCACCTGACGCTGGCCTACCTGCCGTCCGAGGAATCCCGTGCCCGCGCCGCGGGCCTGCTGTATGAAAACCGGCCCACCGAAGGCGTGGATTGGCGCGAACGGTTGCACGCCTTCGTCGCTGAAACGGATCGCATCTTCGACCTGCTCGATGGCGTGATGCCGGAAATCGCGTGGCTCGATGACAGCCAGACGTTGACCTACCTGCATTCGACCGTCTCGACGCGCCGCTACCGCGTGGGCGTGCCCGAGGTGCCGTTCCACATCGACGCGCTGCTGACTGACTCCGCGCTGGTCGGTGGCCTGGCACCCATGCTGGGCGATCAGCACCTGCGCGTGGTGTCGGTGCGCGGTTTCCCGACCTCGACCTGGCCGGGGATTCTGGACGACCTCAACCGCCTGGGCTTCGCGTATCGCTGGAGTACGCGCTTTCTGTGCCTGGACAAAGCCGAGGCGGGACGGGAATTGGGACGCCTGCGCCGCCAGTGGTTTGCGAAAAGGAAGAACGTCATCGCGCTGCTGCGCGAGACGATCTTCCAGCAGGAAAGCCCGCTGGTCGATACCGACGCCAACAACAAGGCCGCCGACGCCGATGCTGCCTTGCAGGAACTGGGCAGCGATCAAGTCGCCTTCGGCTACCTGACGGCGACCGTCACCGTCATGGACGCGGACGCCGCCGTGGCCGACGAGAAGCTGCGCATGGTGGAGCGCGTCATCCAGGGCCGGGGCTTCGTCACCATCCCCGAAACGCTCAACGCCGTGGATGCGTGGCTGTCCTCGATCCCCGGCAATGCCTATGCGAACGTGCGCCAGCCCATCGTCTCGACGCTGAACCTGGCGCACATGATGCCGGTGTCGGCGGTATGGGCCGGCCAGGAGCGCAATGCGCATCTCGATGGCCCGCCGCTGATCGTCACGCGCACTGACGGCGCCACGCCGTTCCGACTGGTGACGCACATCGGCGACGTGGGCAACACTCTGGTGGTTGGCCCCATCGGCATGGGCAAGTCGGTGCTGCTGGCGACGATGGCGATGCAGTTCCGCCGCTATCGCGGCTCGCGCATCTTCGCCTTCGACATGGGGCGCTCGATCCGTGCGGCCATCCTGGGAATGGGCGGCGAGCACTACGACCTGGGCGCGGATGACGAGATCGCCTTCCAGCCGCTGGCTCGCATCGACCGCGAGGGCTACCGCACCTGGGCCAGCGAATGGGTGGAAGGTCGCCTGCTGCACGAAGGCGCGGCCGTCGGCCCGGACGAGAAGGCGGCCATCTGGTCTGCGCTGGGGAGCTTGGCCAGCGCGCCGGTGGAGCAGCGCACGCTGACGGGCCTGACGGCCTTGCTGCAATCGAACACCTTGCGCCAGGCACTCGCGCCCTACGTCCTGGGCGGTGCGCACGGCAGGCTGCTGGATGCCGACCACGACCGCCTCGGCACGGCCGACGTGCAGGCGTTCGAGATGGAGGAGCTGATGCACAGCAAGGCCGCTGTGCTCGCGGTGCTGCGCTATCTGTTCGCGCGCTTCGAGGAGCGGCTGGATGGTGCGCCCACGTTGCTGATCCTTGATGAAGCGTGGCTGTTCCTCGATGACCCGGTATTCGCGGCGCGCATCCGCCAGTGGCTCAAGACGCTGCGCAAGAAGAACGTCAGCGTCATCTTCGCTACGCAGTCGCTCGCGGACGTGAAGGACTCGGCCATCGCACCCGCAATCATCGAAAGCTGCGCGAGTCGGATTTTCTTGCCGAACCCGCAAGCGACCGAACCGCAGATTCGCACGATCTACGAAGGCTTCGGCCTCAACAGCCGACAGATCGAGATTGTCGCCACCGCGCAGCCCAAGCGCGACTACTACTACCAATCCCGCCTCGGCAACCGCGTGTTCGACCTCGACCTGGGGCCGGCGACGCTGGCCTTCGCGGGCGCTTCCACGCCGCAAGACCAGCGCGCCATTGATGAGGTTCTTGGCCGCGTGCCGCAGGACGCTGGCGTGTCCGGCTTCGCGGGCGCCTGGCTGCGCCATCGCGGCCTCGATTGGGCGGCTGACCTGCTGCCCTCGTTCCCCGGCCTCGCGCCGGGTTCCCTCCGTACCGCTGACCACCCCCAGGAGAACCAACCATGAAATTGCATACCCCCAAACTCGCCGCGCTGACCGCTGCCTGCGTGCTCGCCTTCGGCATCGCACAGCCTGCGCACGCGCTGTTCGGCGTCGGCGACATCGTGCTCGATCCGACCAATCTGGTGCAAAACACGCTCACGGCGGTTCGCACACTGGAGCAGATAAATAACCAGATCCGCCAGCTCCAGAACGAAGCGCAAATGCTCATCAACCAGGCGCGCAATCTGGCCAGCCTGCCGTCCAGCGTGGTCGGCCAGTTGCGTGCGAACCTGGCGACCACCCAGCGACTGATCGCGCAGGCCAAGGGCTTGGCCTACGACGTGACAAGCATCGACCGCGAATTCGCGCGTCTGTATCCCGAGAAGTACGCCGCCACGGTGAGCGGCAATCAGATGTACCTCGATGCGCAGGAGCGTTGGAAGAACACGCTCAACGGCCTGCAAACCACCATGCAGATGCAGGCCCAGGCGTCGCAGAACCTGAGCGATGACGAAAGCGTGCTGACCGACCTCGTGGGCAAGAGCCAGTCGGCCGAGGGTGCGCTGCAAGCGATGCAGGCCATGAACCAGTTGCTGGCCTTGCAGGCCAAGCAGTCGATTCAGACGCAGCGGCTCCAGATCACGCAAGACCGCGCGGCCTCGCTGGAACTGGCGCGGCAGGCGGCGGCCACGGAGCGCGGGCGCGAGGTGACGCGCCGCTTCCTGGGCGAAGGCACGCCGTACACGCCGCAGCCCGTGAACTTCTACAACCGCTGACGGAGGCTGCCATGCAACGCACGCCCGTCGTGTTCGCCTTCGCCGTTCATGCGCTTGTGCTGGCCGGCTGTGACCGGCCGCAGCAGGTGCCGGTGAATGCGCTCGCCGCCGACCCGGCCCGGCTGCACGCGCTGCGCGCGCAGTGCCGCGCGGGTGCGCACGACGGCGCGTTTTGCGCGCAGGTGGCCCAGGCCGACCTGTGGCGCTTTCTCTCCGGCCAGGCCGGGCCGGGCGAGTACCAGACGCTCGCCGACCTGCCACCGATTCCGCCCAGCTTCGATGAACCCACCGATGCCGATGCGCCTGGGCAGGAGGACTCGCCATGAACGACGTAACGATCATCGATCGTTTCCTCGACACCTTCTCGCGCTACATCGACTCGGGCTTTGGCCTGTTGCACGGCGAAGTGGCGTTTCTGACCGCCACGCTGATCGTCATCGACATGACGCTCGCCGGGCTGTTCTGGGCGATGAGCCATGCCACCGGCCAGGGCGAGGACGTGATCGCCAAGCTGATCCGCAAGGTGCTGTACGTCGGCGCCTTCGCCTACATCATCGGCAACTTCAACTGGCTGGCCGGCATCGTGTTCCGCTCCTTCGCGGGCCTGGGCCTGACGGCCAGCGGCTCGACCCTGAGCATGGAGAACTTCCTGCAACCAGGCCGGCTGGCGAAAGTCGGCATCGACGCCGGGGCGCCGATCCTGAAGCAGATCGGCGACATGGCGGGCTTTCCCGAAGTGTTCGTGAACATCACGCCCATCGTCGTAATGTTCCTCGCGTGGCTGATCGTCCTCTTGTGCTTCTTCGTGCTCGCGATCCAGCTTTTCATCACGCTGATCGAGTTCAAGCTGACCACGCTCGCAGGCTTCGTGCTGGTGCCGTTCGCACTCTGGAACAAGACCGCGTTCCTCGCCGAGAAGGTGCTAGGCAATGTGGTGTCCTCGGGCATCAAGGTGCTGGTACTCGCGGTGATCGTCGGCATCGGCTCGGGGTTGTTTGCCGAGTTTCAGGTACAGCCAGTCGAGCCATCCATCGACCACTCCGTGGTCGTGATGCTGGCCTCGCTGACGCTACTGGCCTTGGGCATCTTTGGGCCAGGCATTGCGACCGGGCTGGTGTCGGGCGGGCCGCAGCTCGGCGCGGGTGCGATGGCCGGTGCCGCGCTGGGTGCGGCCGGTGCTGCCGTTGCCGTGGGCGCTGCGGCCACGGGCGTCGGTAGTGCGGTAGCTGCCGGGGCGCGTATGGCGCCCGCAGCCGCCAAGCTGGCCGGCAGCGGAGCGCGTGCCGCTACCGGAGCGGCCAGCAGCGCTCGGTCAGCGTTTCAGGCGGGTTCTGCATCCGCCGGTGGCGGCCTCAAGGGTGCTGCCGCTGGTGTCGGCAATGTCGCCAAGACCGGCGCACAGGCGGCCGGGCAGAAGGTGGCCGAAGGCGCGCGCTCGATGAAGGAGCGTGTCGCCGCTGCCTTCCGGCCCGACGACGCCGGATCGGCGTCGGGGGCCGGTGCCGCGCACGCGGCAAACGAGCCAACCCCATCCGCTGCGCAACCCGCCTGGGCCAAGCGCCTGCATCGCAGGCAGCAGCTCACCCATGCCGCGACCACCGCTGCCCACACGCTGCGCGGGGGCGACGGTGGCAGCTCCAGCCAGGGGCCAAGCCTGCGCGATTCCGATTCCTGATCCCCAAGGAGAACACCCATGCGATTCAAACGACCGCAGGTGCGCTATGCCGATACGCCGCAGCCTGCTACCCCGTACCAATCCGCCGCCCAGGTGTGGGACGAGCGCATCGGCTCGGCCCGCGTGCAGGCCAGAAACTGGCGCTTCATGGCCTTTGGCTGCCTCACCTTGGCCGTGCTGATGGCCGGTGGCCTGGTCTGGCGCTCCGCGCAATCCATCGTCACCCCTTACGTCATCGAGGTGGACAACGCGGGCCAGGTGCGCGCTGTCGGCGAAGCCGCCACGCCGTACCGGCCCAGCGATGCGCAGATTGCCTACCACCTGGGCCGCTTCATCGGCCTGGTGCGCTCGCTGTCCATCGACCCCATCGTGGTGCGGCAGAACTGGCTCGATGCCTATGACTACACGACCGACAAGGGGGCCGTGGTGCTCAACGAGTACGCCCGCGTGAACGATCCGTTCGCGCGCATCGGCAAGGAGTCGGTGACGGTGCAGATCAGCAGCGTGACCCGCGCCAGCGACACGTCTTTCAACGTGCGCTGGACGGAGACGCGCTTCGTCAATGGTGCGCTGGATCGCACCGAACGCTGGAACGCGGTGATTTCCACGGTGCTGCAAGCCCCGCGCACCGAGCAACGCCTGCGCAAGAACCCCTTGGGCATCTACGTCAACGGCCTGTCGTGGAGCCGTGAACTGGAAGCGAATGAAGGAGCAAAACCATGAATGATCTTTTCCGTAAATCCGCCTTGCCGGTGATGCTGCTGGCCTCGATCGTCCTATTTGCAGGCTGCGCTTCGCAGGGCAAGCCGCCGCCGTCCATTTCGCTCGATGAGCCGGTGCAGGCCCAGCCACTGCCCGAGCCGCCGAAGCCGGTGGAAGTGGTGGCCATGCCCGAGGTTCTGCCGATGCCGGCGCAGATGAAGCCTGTGCCGGATGCCAAACCCGCCGCAGAACCCGCCGATGAAACCGTGCGCGTGTCCCGCGCCAATGCTGAAGCGCGCATTGCGCCCACGCGCGAGGGCTACGTCAACGCAATTCAGGTGTGGCCGTTCACCGATGGCGCGCTGTACCAGGTCTATGCGGCCGTGGGCCGCGTAACGGTGATCGCGCTCCAGCCGGGCGAGGAGCTGGTGACGGTGGCCGCTGGCGATACCGTGCGTTGGATCGTGGGCGACACGTCGAGCGGCAGCGGTGAGGCGCTGCGCGTCAACGTGATGGTCAAGCCGATCCGCTCAGGCCTGAAGACCAATCTCGTCATCACCACCAGCCGCAGGACGTACCTGCTGGAGCTGACCTCGACCGAGAAGACATGGATGGCGTCGGTGTCCTGGGAGTATCCGAAGGACAAGATGCTGGCCTTGCAGCGCCAGTCGCAGGCGGCCAGCGCCGCCGCGCCGGTCGATAGTGGGCTGTCGCTGGAGAAGATCCGCTTCCGCTACGCGGTCAGCGGCAGCAATCCGCCGTGGAAACCGCTGCGCGCCTTCGATGATGGCGAGAAGGTCTATATCCAGTTCCCGCCGGGCATCGCCCAGGGCGAGTTGCCGCCGCTGTTCGTCATCGGCGCGCAGGGCGACGGGCAACTGGTGAATTACCGCTTTCGTGCGCCGTACTACATCGTCGATCGCCTGTTCGGCGCCGCCGAACTGCGCTTGGGCGGCGACAAGGGCGACGTCGTGCGGATCGAGCGCACAGATGGCGTTTCTGGTGGCACGCGGAGGAACTGACCATGAGCCAGGACGACACTCCCGACCTTGCCACGCCACAGGCGGACAAGGTCGCGCCCGAGGCGGTCGCGCTGCGCGCCCAGCCGCGCCCGGTCACGCGCCTGAACCGACGCACGCTGGCCATCCTCGTCGGCGGCCTGTCGGTCGCCGTGCTCGGGGCCACGATCTGGTCATTGCAGCCGCATCGGCGCGGCGCCGGCGAGCAGACCGAGCTTTACAACGTCGATCGCGTCTCGAAGTCCGAAGGGCTGGATGGCCTGCCTTCGGATTACTCCAAACTGCCGCGAAAGGTGCCCGAACTGGGGCCGCCGCTGCCGGGCGATCTTGGCCCGGCCATCATGAAGTCGCAGCAGCCGGTGACGCCGACGTATGCGCCACCGGGCCATGACCCGGAGGATGCGCGGCGCAAGGAGGCTGATGCGGCGGCGGGTTCGTCGGTGTTCTTCCGCTCGGGCGCTCAAGGCAAAGCCGCCGCGCAGGGAGGGGCACAAGTCGCCACCGCTGGTTCGGCATCCAGCTTGGCGGGCTTCGACCCACTCGCCGCAGGCCCGGCCTCGACGGCGGCCCAACCTGCCGACCCGACTGCTGTGCAAAACCGGCAAGATCAGAAAGAGGCTTTCCTGAAAGGCGGCTTTACGGAAACCCGTAATTCCGGCAATCTGCAAATGCCGTCCTCGCCGTATCAGGTCATGGCGGGAACAGTGATCGCCGGGGCGCTGGTGACGGGCATCAAGTCGGACTTGCCGGGCGACGTGATCGCCACGGTGACGGAGCCGGTCTATGACACGGCCACAGGCAAGTTCCTGCTGATCCCGCAGGGATCGCGCATCCTGGGCAAGTACAACAGCCAGGTCAGCTATGGGCAGAGCCGCGTACAAGTGGTGTGGAACCGCGTCATCCTGCCGGACACGTCATCGCTGAAGCTCGACAACCTCGCCGGCACCGATCCGGCAGGCTACTCCGGTCTGGAGGATGGGGTCGATTGGCATTGGGATCGCGTCTTTGCCGGCGCGGCGCTGACCACGCTGCTGGGCGTGGGCGCAGAACTGGCCGCGCCGGAGAACCGGCAGGATGGCAACCGCATCGTGATCGCCGGGCGCGACGGCGCGCAGGACAGCATCAATCAAGTCGGCCAGGAGATGACCCGGCGCAACATGAACATCCAGCCGACGCTGACCGAGCGGCCGGGCCTGCCGGTGCGGATCATCGTCAACCGTGACTTGGTACTAAGTCCGTACCAGCCGTTGTTCTTCAACCGTGGAGTTGCGAAATGAACACCACCAAGACGCTGCGGCTGGGGCCGTTGCCCAAGACCGAGAGCACGAAAATCACGTTTTCTTGCCCGATCAGCTTGAAGGCTGAACTCGACCGCTACGCTGCGCTGCACGCGCAGGCGTATGGGGATGCGGTTGATGCTGTGACGCTGATCCCGTACATGCTGGATGCCTTCATGGCGGGGGATAGGGGGTTCAGGCGCAGGCAAGCCAAGAACGAAAAAGCCACCCTTGCGTGAACAGGGGTGGCTTCCGAATTGGTGCCCGAGGCCGGAATCGAACCGGCACGCCTTGCGGCGGGGGATTTTCTTCCCACTTCGGCTTTCGCCGCCGCCGTCTCCGAAGAAACGGCGTTCGTGGGCTGGAGCACGCCTTCACCATAGCCTTTCGGCCGTAGGTGCCCGCCGTCTGCTCTCTACACCTTCCGAGGAACCTTTCGGCTCCAGGGCTTGGCTCGGTATTAGCTCGGACTTGCGTCCAGGGCCTTCGCCGAGTTTGACGGGCTTCACCTCTGGGGTTTCCCCCGGAGGGCTCAAATTTGGTCTGAGTCCCCTGCGTCTACCAATTTCACCACTCGGGCATGACGCACGATGCTACTTCAACTACCTACTCCTCACTAGGAGCCAGCTTGCATCGTCCTGGCTCCTAGTTGGCTCCTGGCTCGAAATGCGGGCATCCCGATCAAGAAGCGATTTATCACTCAATCCCTTGTTCCATGCAGCTTGGCAGGCAGTGGCCTCAAACAAGACCTACGTAGAAGTCCCTATTTTTGAGTCCCCTGCGTCTACCAATTTCACCACCCGGGCGACGCAAAAAGCGAAGTCGCAAATTATGGCACAGTAGCCCCGTATGAAAACCTATCCCACCATTGAAGACGCCATCGGGCGCACGCCGCTGGTCGCATTGCAGCGCATCGGGGCGCAGGACAACGCGGCGCGCGGCAATGTCATCCTGGGCAAGCTGGAGGGCAACAACCCCGCGGGTTCGGTCAAGGACAGGCCGGCTCTGTCGATGATCCGGCGCGCCGAGGAGCGCGGCGAGATCAAGCCCGGCGACACGCTGATCGAGGCCACCTCGGGCAACACCGGCATCGCGCTCGCGATGGCCGCGGCCATCAGGGGCTACCGCATGGTGCTGATCATGCCCGAGGACCTGTCGGTGGAGCGCGCACAGACCATGAAGGCCTTCGGCGCCGAGCTCATCCTCACGCCCAAGAGCGGGGGCATGGAATATGCGCGCGACCTGGCCGAGCAGATGGTCGCGCAGGGCAAGGGCGTGGTGCTGGACCAGTTCGCCAACCCCGACAACCCGCGCATCCACTACGAGACTACGGGCCCCGAGATCTGGGAGCAGACCGAGGGGCGCGTCACGCACTTCGTGAGCGCGATGGGCACCACGGGCACGATCACCGGCGTGTCGCGCTTCCTGCGCGAGAAGAACCCGGGCGTGCGCATCATCGGCGCGCAGCCCTGCGAGGGATCGCGCATCCCGGGCATCCGCAAATGGCCCGAGGAGTACCAGCCCAGGATCTACGACCCGCAGATGGTGGACGAGCTGGTGCTGGTGCACCAGGACGACGCCGAGGACATGGCCCGGCGCCTGGCGCGCGAGGAGGGCATCTTCGGCGGCATCTCGGCGGCTGGCGCGTGCTGGGTGGCGCAGCGGATCGCCGAGCGCGAGCAGAACGCAACGATCGTCTTCGTGGTCTGCGACCGGGGCGACCGCTACCTGTCCACCGGCGTCTTCCCCGCCTGACCGCCATGCGCTACGAAACCCGCTTCTGCCCCCACTGCGCCACGCCGCTCGAATTCATCACGCTGCTGGAAGACAGCGGCGACAAGGAGCGCCTGCGCTGCGGCGCCTGCGGCTGGACGCACTGGAACAACCCCACGCCGGTGCTGGCCGCCATCGTGGAGGTCGATGGCCGCGTGCTGCTGGCGCGCAACGCGCTGTGGCCGCCCAAGATGTTCGCGCTGATCACCGGCTTCATGGAGGCGGGCGAGTCGCCCGAGGAGGGCATCGCGCGCGAGGTCAAGGAGGAGACCAACCTCGACACGCGCGCCGTCAGGCTCGTGGGCGCGTACGAGTTCCTGCGCATGAACCAGGTCATCATCGCCTACCACGTGCAGGCCGAGGGCGAGGTGCGCCTGTCGCCCGAGCTGGTGGACCACCGTTTCTATGAGCTGGACGAGCTCAAGTGCTGGCCTGCCGGCACGGGCTATGCGCTGGCCGACTGGCTGCGCTCGCGCGGGCATGAGCCGGTGTTCTTCACGGACGAGGAAAACGCGGAGCGCCGCCGCGGGCTCGACGCGCCGAAGGATTAGCAAGCATGGACATCCACAAGGAAATCGACACCCGGGGCCTGAACTGCCCCCTGCCCATCCTCAAGGCCAAGAAGGCCCTGGCCGACATGGAGAGCGGCCAGCTGCTCAAGGTGGTGGCCACCGACAGCGGCTCGCTGCGCGACTTCCAGGCGTTCGCCAAGCAGACGGGCAACGAGCTGGTCGAGCAGCAGACCGTGGGCGCGGAGTTCATCCACATCCTGCGCCGGCGTTAGGCGTCAAATCGGCCTCCAGCGCTTGCCGGGAAAGCGCTGGCAGCTATCGAAATGATGGCGATGCACCGCCGTGGGCGGGCGTTAGAGCTCCAGCGAGCGCAGGTAGTCGCGGAACGCAGCGCCCACCTGCGGGTGCTTCAGGGCAAGCTCGACCGTGGCCTCCAGGAAGCCTTCCTTGCTACCGCAGTCGTAGCGCTTGCCGCTGTATTGGTAAGCGTAGACGGTCTCCCGCTGCATCAGGCGCGCGATGGCGTCGGTGAGCTGGATCTCGCCGCCCACGCCGCGCGGCTGGTTGCGGATCTCCTCGAAGATGCGCGGGGTGAGCACGTAGCGGCCGGCCACGCCCATGCGCGAGGGGGCGGCCTCGGGCGCGGGCTTTTCCACGATCTCGTCCACGCGCATCAGGGCGCCGCCGGCGGCCTGGCCCTTCACGATGCCGTAGCGGCGCGTGTGCTCCTGCGGCACCTCCTGCACGGCCAGCAGGGAGCGGCCCTGCTTGGCGAACGCGGCGGTCATCTGGGCCATCACGCCGGGGCCGCCGTCCTCGCCCACCATCAGGTCGTCGGCCAGCAGCACGGCGAAGGGCTCGTCGCCGACCAGGGGCTCGGCGCACAGCACGGCGTGGCCCAGGCCCAGGCTGCGCGGCTGGCGCACGAACAGGCAGTTCATGTCGGCCGGGGCGATGCCGCGCACCAGCTCCAGCATTTCCTTCTTGCCGGCCTGCTCCAGCTCGTTCTCGAGTTCGTACGCGGTGTCGAAGTGGTCCTCGATGGCGCGCTTGCTGCGGCCGGTGACGAACACCATGTCGCGTATTCCGGCCTCATAGGCTTCTTCGACGGCGTACTGGATCAGCGGCTTGTCGACCACCGGCAGCATTTCCTTGGGGCTGGCCTTGGTGGCGGGCAAGAAGCGCGTGCCCAGGCCGGCAACGGGGAAGACGGCCTTGCGGATGGGGGTGGTGGTCATGGTCGCTCCGAATAAGTGAGTGCTTTGCGCTTGTCCAGCAAGGATCTCAGAGGATTTTCATGCTGAAAACATTTGCTGGAAAGCGGTAGTTGCTCTTGTTTTCGATGTCAACCCAGGCGGGCGAGCTGCTCCTGGATGCGCGAGAGCGTGGCGCCGAAGTCGGCCACGCGCTTCTTCTCCTGCTCGATGACGGCGGGCGGCGCCTTGGCGACGAAGGCCTCGTTGCCCAGTTTGCCGTTGGCCTTGGCGATCTCGCCCGCGAGGCGCGCGGCTTCCTTGGACAGGCGGGCCTTTTCGGCGGCCACGTCGATCTCGACGAACAGCGCCAGGCGGGCGCTGCCGACCACGTTGACGGGCGCGGCCTGCGCGGCGGCGGCCCAGGCGGGCGCGTCGTCGAACACCTTGACCTCGCTGAGCTTGGCCAGGTTTTGCAGCACGGCCGCGTTGGCGCGCAGGAAGGCGGCGTCCTCGGCCGTGTCGGCCACGGCCAGCAGCGGCAGGCGCTGGGCGGGGGATACGCCCATCTCGCCGCGCAGCGTGCGGCAGGCATCCACCATCTGCTGCAGGCGGGCCACGTAGGCTTCGGCCGCCTCGTCGATCCTGGCGGGCTGGGCCTGCGGGTAGGCGGCGACCGCGATCGACGCGCCGGGCAGGCCGGCGACGGGCGCCACCACCTGCCACAGCGCCTCGGTCACGAAGGGGACGATGGGGTGGGCCAGGCGCAGGATGGCTTCGAGCACGCGGATCAGCGTGCGGCGCGTGGCGCGCTGCCGGGCCTCGGTGCCGGTCTGGATCTGCACCTTGGCGATCTCAAGGTACCAGTCGCAGAACTCGTTCCAGACGAAGTCGTAGATCTGGTTGGCGACGTTGTCCAGGCGGTATTCGGCGAAGCCCCGGGCCACCTCGGCCTCCACCTTCTGCAGGCGCGAGACGATCCACTTGTCCGCCTGGCTGAAGTGCAGATAGCTCTCGGTGCAGCCCTGGCTGGCGTCCAGCCCGCAGTCGAAGCCCTCGCAGTTCATGAGCACGAAGCGGCTGGCGTTCCACAGCTTGTTGCAGAAGTTGCGGTAGCCCTCGCAGCGCTTGCTGTCGAAGTTGATGCTGCGGCCCAGGCTGGCGAGCGCGGCGAAGGTCAGGCGCAGCGCGTCGGCGCCGTAGGCGGGGATGCCCTCGGGGAATTCCTTCTGCGTGTTCGCGCGCACCTTGGGCGCGGTCTCGGGGCGGCGCAGGCCCTGGGTGCGCTTTTCGAGCAGCGGTTCGAGCGCGATGCCGTCGATCAGGTCCACCGGGTCGAGCACGTTGCCCTCGGACTTGCTCATCTTCTTGCCCTGCGCGTCCAGCACCAGGCCGTGGATGTACACGTGCCTGAACGGTACGCGGCCCGTGAAGTGCGTGGTCATCATGATCATCCGGGCAACCCAGAAGAAGATGATGTCGTAGCCCGTGACCAGCACCGAGGAGGGCAGGTAGAGGTTGTAGTCGTCGGTGGCCGATTCGCCCTGGTCCGGCCAGCCCATGGTGCTGAAGGGCACGAGCGCCGACGAGTACCAGGTGTCGAGCACGTCGGGGTCGCGCCTGAGCGGCCTGCCCGGCGCCTGTGCCTGCGCCTCGGCCTCGCTGCGCGCCACGTAGACGTTGCCGTCCTCGTCGTACCACGCGGGGATCTGGTGGCCCCACCAGAGCTGGCGGCTGATGCACCAGTCCTGGATGTTGTTCATCCACTGGTTGTAGGTGTTGACCCAGTTCTCGGGCACGAAGCTCACCTGGCCGCCGGCGACCGCGTCGATGGCCTTCTGCGCGATGCTCTTGCCCGTGGCGTCGCCCTGGCCCGCCTTGTTCATCGCCACGAACCACTGGTCGGTCAGCATGGGCTCGATGACCTGGCCGGTGCGCGTGCAGATGGGCACCATGAGCTTGTGCTTCTTGGTCTCGACCAGCAGGCCCAGCGCCTCCAGGTCGGCCACGACGGCCTTGCGCGCGGCGAAGCGGTCCATGCCGCGGTACTTCTGCGGGGCGTTGTCGTTGATGGTGGCCGCGAGCGTCAGCACCACGACCATCGGCAGCTGGTGGCGCTGGCCCACGGCGTAGTCGTTCTGGTCGTGCGCGGGCGTGACCTTGACGACGCCGGTGCCGAATTCCTTGTCCACGTAGGCATCGGCGATCACCGGGATCTCGCGCTCGCACAGCGGCAGCCTGACCTTTTTGCCGATCAGGTGCCGGTAGCGCTCGTCATCGGGGTGCACCATCACGGCCACGTCGCCCAGCATGGTCTCGGGCCGCGTGGTGGCCACGACGAGCTGGCCGGAACCGTCGGCGAGCGGGTATGCGATGTGCCACAGCGAGCCGTCCTTCTCCTCGTTCTCCACCTCCAGGTCGGACACGGCCGACTGCAGCACCGGGTCCCAGTTCACGAGGCGCTTGCCGCGGTAGATCAGGCCCTGCTCGTAGAGCTTGACGAAGGTCTCGGTCACCACCCTGGAGAGCTTGTCGTCCAT